>Ga0209066_10006850_pt1 | contig 11495 bp, 12 predicted proteins | sample All_14_2_FD_187198 | JGI IMG/M metagenome (GOLD analysis project Ga0209066, IMG submission 187198) | Freshwater microbial communities in response to fracking from Pennsylvania, USA - Allegheny Zone_MetaG_DW_15 (SPAdes) (version 2) ...
CGGCCGCCGCGTCTGGTAATCGCGTGATCGCAAGCCCGCTGGCCAAGCGCATGGCCGCCAATGACGGGCTGGATCTGACCGGCATTGCCGGCAGCGGCCCGCATGGCCGTATCGTCAAGCGCGATGTCGAAGCAGCGCTCGCTTCCGGCGGGGCCAAGCCCGCGCCGGCTGCCAAGCCTGCCGAAGCACCAGCCGCTCCGAAGGCGGCCGCCGTCGCCCCGGCTCCGGCAGCGGCCATGAAGGGTCTGACGCTGGACGATCCCATCATCCAGATGCTGCCTCCTTTCGACGCGGTGCCGAACAGCGGCATCCGCAAGATCATCGCCAAACGCCTGACGGAATCCGCCCGCGATATTCCGCATTTCAACCTGCAGATCGATGTGGAGCTGGACGGGTTGCTGGCCCTGCGCAAGCAGCTCAACGAACGGTCCGGCGCGGATTACAAGCTGTCGGTCAATGATCTGGTGATCAAGGCCACCGCCCTGGCCCTGACCCGGGTACCCGATGCCAATGTGGCCTATACCGATGGCGCGATCCTGAAGTTCAAGCGCGTCGATATGGCGATTGCGGTCGCCATCGAAGGCGGGCTGATCACGCCGATCATCAAGGATTGTGCTTCCAAGGGGCTGGCCACCATCTCCAAGGAAGCCAAGGAACTGGCCGGCAAGGCGCGCGAAGGCAAGCTGAAGCCCGAGGAATATCAGGGCGGCACCTTCTCCATCTCCAATCTCGGCATGTTCGGGATCAAGGGCTTCACCTCGATCATCAACCCGCCGCAGGGCGCCATCCTGTCGGTCGGCGCGGGCGAGGAACGGGCCGTGGTGAAGAAGGGCGCGCTTGCCATCGCCAATGTCATGACGCTGAACCTGGCGGTTGATCATCGCTGCATCGACGGGGCGGTCGGCGCGGCCTTCCTGAAGGAACTCAAGGGCCTGATCGAAGATCCGATCGCGCTGATGCTCTGAAGGGGATCGACCGATGGACAAGCAGAGCTTTGATATCGTCATCGTGGGCGGCGGCCCGGGCGGCTATGTGGCGGCCATCCGGGCAGCGCAGCTGGGCCTGAAAACCGCTGTGGTGGAGGCCAAGCATCTGGGCGGCATCTGCCTGAACTGGGGCTGCATCCCGACCAAGGCGCTGCTGCGCTCCGCCGAAATTTTCCATTACATGAAACATGCGAAGGATTACGGGCTGAAGGCCGACAATGTCGGCTTCGATCTGGAAGCCATCGTCAAGCGCTCGCGCGGTGTCTCCGCCCAGTTGAACAAGGGCGTCGGCCATCTTCTGAAGAAGAACAAGGTCACGGTCTTCGACGGCTGGGGCAAGCTGTCCGGCGGCAAGGAAGGCGCACGGACCCTAAGCGTGGAGAAGGACGGCAAGGTCTTCGCCGAACTGACCGCGCCGCATATCGTGCTGGCGACCGGCGCGCGTGCGCGCCAGCTTCCGGGCCTGGAGGTCGACGGCAAATTCGTCTGGTCCTATATGGAAGCGCTGGTGCCGACCGAGGTGCCGAAATCGCTGCTGGTGATCGGTTCGGGCGCCATCGGCATCGAATTCGCCAGCTTCTTCCGTACCTTGGGATCGGAAGTTACCGTGGTGGAAGTGATGGACCGCGTCCTGCCGGTGGAGGATGAAGACATCTCCGCCTTCGCGAAGAAATCCTTCGAGAAGCAGGGCATGAAGATCCTGACCAAGGCAACCGTGAAGGGCCTGAAGAAGGGCTCGAACACGGTCACCGCCCTGGTTGAACAGGATGGCAAGACCGTGGAGATCACCGTGGACCGGGTGATTTCCGCCGTCGGCATCGTCGGCAATGTCGAGAATATCGGCCTGGAAGGCACCAAGGTGAAGGTCGACCGCACCCATGTGGTGATCGACGCCTATGGCCGCACGGAGGAGCCCGGCATCTATGCCATCGGCGATCTGGCCGGCCCGCCCTGGCTGGCGCATAAGGCCGAGCATGAAGGCGTGGTCTGCGTGGAAAAGATCGCCGGCGTGAAGGGCGTGCACCCGCTTGACGTCAGCAAGATTCCCGGCTGCACCTATTGCCATCCGCAGGTCGCGTCCGTCGGCATGACAGAGGCCAAGGCCAAGGCGGCGGGCTATCAGGTGAAAGTGGGAAAATTCCCCTTCATCGGCAATGGCAAGGCCATCGCGCTGGGTGAACCGGAAGGCCTGGTCAAGACCGTGTTCGATGCCAAGACCGGCGAATTGCTGGGCGCCCATATGGTTGGTGCCGAAGTGACCGAGCTGATCCAGGGCTATGCCATCACGCGAGCCATGGAAGGGACGGAGGAAGATTTGTTCCATACCGTCTTCCCGCATCCAACCCTTTCGGAAATGATGCATGAAAGTGCCCTGGACGCCTTCGGCCGGGTGATCCATATGTAAGAGGTATTGCTTACCCTCTCCCGCTTGCGGGAGAGGGTGGCGAGCCTGAAAGGCGAGACGGGTGAGGGCTTCAATCCCCCCTCACCCAACCCTCTCCCCCCTGGAGGGTGGAGAGGGCCAAGTTTCCGGGTTCTCTTCAGATGTCTTCTCGGCATCTCTCATTGTGGTGATGACAATGTTTGATGAGAACACATTGCAGTTATTGCTATCAGCTGTTCTGGTTGCGGCAGGGTTCTTCTTGCGCAGTGCATGGGATTGGTTCCAACGCCGACGGACTTGGCTGGATGAGGCGCGTGGAAAGGCCTATCTAGAGTTCGTGGAGGCTGTTGCCCATCATGCTCAGACACGTGAGAAGCTTGGTATCGCGTCGTCTCTTGCCAAGATTGGCCTTGTAGGAAGCCCGAGCGTATTGAATGCCATGGAGGCCTTTAACAGATCATCGAAGAAGCTAGATAACGACGAGAACTTTGATCTATTTGCGAAGATTGTTGCGGCGATGAGAGGCGATCTGTTGTCCGATTCCGTGGATAGCGATCTCCTCACGCGTGTGCTGTTCGAGCGGAAGTCAGTTGTGAGGCGCTAAGAGAAATGTCCGTGGAAGACCGCCCCTATCGCCATCCTGAGAAGCGCAACCGGCCGGACAACCCGATCCAGCGCAAGCCGGACTGGATCAGGGTCAAGGCGCCGACCTCGAAGGAATATTTCGAGACACGCGGGATCGTGAAAGAACACAAGCTGTTCACGGTCTGCGAGGAGGCCGGCTGCCCCAATATCGGGGAATGCTGGGCCAAGAAGCACGCGACCATGATGATCATGGGCGAGATTTGTACCCGTGCCTGCTCCTTCTGCAATGTCGCGACCGGCAAGCCCGCCCCGCTTGACCCGTTCGAGCCGTTCAACGTGGCCGCCGCCGTGGAAAAGATGGGGCTGTCGCATTCCGTCATCACCTCGGTCGACCGCGATGACCTGCCCGATGGCGGGGCGGAGCATTTCGCCCAGGTGATCCGGGCGATCCGCGAACGCTCCCCCGCCACGACGGTGGAAATCCTGACGCCGGACTTCAAGGGCAAGCAGGGCGCCATCGAAACCGTGGTCGCGGCGCGTCCCGATGTGTTCAACCACAATCTGGAAACCGTGCCGCGCCTCTATCCGACCATTCGGCCGGGCGCGCGCTATTTCACCTCGCTGGAACTGCTGCACCGGGTGAAGCGGCTGGACCCCACCATGTTCACCAAATCCGGCCTGATGGTCGGCCTTGGCGAAACGCGCGAGGAAGTGGCCCAGGTGATGGATGATCTGCGCGCGGCGGGCGTCGATTTCCTGACCATCGGTCAGTATCTGCAGCCGACGCCCAAGCATGCCCGGATCGACAAGTTCTGGACGCCGGAAGAGTTCGCCTCCCTGGCGGGGCTGGCGGCGGCGAAGGGCTTCCTGATGGTGTCGTCCTCGCCCCTCACCCGCTCCTCCCATCATGCGGGCGAGGATTTCCAGCGCCTGAAAGCCGCCCGTGCGGCGCAGCTTGCAGCGGCGGAATAAGCAGCGCGGAATTGGGACATATCGTCCTTGGGCTTGCCCCAAGGACCTCCATCCATCCATCCGGCCGAAGCTGGTCAGGTCATCCACGGGTCAAGCCCGAGGACACAAGCCCGACCTCGACGCATAGAAAACAGACTCAAAACGCCTTGAAGGTGATGATCGTGAAGGTATCCTTGATCCCGGGCAGGGTCTGGATCTGTTCATTGACGAAATGGCCGATATCGCCGTCATCCGGCAGATAGCACTTCATCAACAGGTCGTAATGTCCTGACGTCGAATACACTTCCGACACGCCTTCGACCTGCACCGCCTCGTCCGCCACCTCATAGGCGCGGCCCAGCTTTGTCTTCACCTGGATGAAGATGGTCTGCATGGCGGTCCCTCCCTGTTCTGCACCGGCTTGCGGCTAACCTAATGCTTCCCCCGGCAAGGTCAATCACAGATATGCCTGTCGACTTGTCCGCGACGGCAATATCATATGTGTTCGTTCTAATGCACGGGCGCCAGCTGCGCCCCGGCCGCCTCTCCTCCGTCAGAACCTCAGCCAGTTCGGCTTCAGCGATTCCGCTGGAACAAGGACAAGCCAGATGACCCATGTCAAACGCGCCTTCTGGGGTGGTCTCCTTCTTCTCTCTCTGCTCTGGACCCTCGCGGAAACCTCGGTTTTCCGGGCCAACGGCCTGATGGCGTTGCGCGACCCGATGATCCAGTATACCGGGATACTGGCCATCGGCTGCATGAGCGGTGCCATGATCCTGGCTCTGCGGCCGCGCTGGCCGGAACGCTGGCTGGGCGGGCTGGACAAGATGTACCGGCTGCACAAATGGCTGGGCATCGGCGCACTATGCCTATCCGTCCTGCATTGGGGCTGGTCGCAGGGGCCGAAATGGGCCGTCGGTCTTGGTCTGATCCAGCGCCCGGTCCGTGGCGCGCGGGTAGAGCCGGACGACCCCATCCAGGCCTTTTTCCTGTCCTTGCGCGGACCGGCCGAGGGGATGGGCGAATGGGCCTTCTACATATCCGTCGTGCTGATCGCCTTGGCCCTGATCAGGTTCTTTCCCTATCGCCTCTTCTTCAAGACCCATCGCATCCTGGCCTTCACCTATCTGGTCCTGGCCTTCCATACGGTCGTGCTCATGAAACTCTCCTATTGGGCAACACCCATGGGTTGGGTGACCGGAGCACTGCTGCTGGCGGGCATCTGGGCCGCGATCATCGTGCTGCTGCGCCGCGTGGGCGCTTCGCGTAAGGTCAGTGGACGGATCGTAGCGCTGGAATACTATCCGGGTGTCCGTTCGCTGGAGACGGACACGGCAGATGCAAGGAATGCGAATATCGGCCTGCATCTGCTGATTGATGCCCGCGATGGGCGCCTGACCGGGCAACGCATTCGTGACGCGGTACCCAATTGGCGCGAGGCCAGTATCTGGTTCTGCGGGCCGGCAGGCTTCGGCGAAGCCATTCGTAAGGATTTCGCTGCACAGGGTTTCCCGGTTGCCAAACATTTCCACCACGAACTATTCGACATGCGCTGAACAAAAAAGCAGGCCCAAGGGCCTGCTTTTCTCACCGTCCATTCGTCGTCGATCACATCGCGGCGCGGCGCAGGAAGGCCGGCACCAGATCGGTGTCACCGAAGCGCATGCCGTCGGTCGCTTCCACCGCATCGGCGTTTTCGCGCGTCGGCCGCTTGTCCGCGGGCCTGTCCTTGGACGCGCCCCTGGACCTGGCCGGACGATCAGCCGGCTTGGCATGCTGCTGCGCCGGTTTGTCCTGCACCTGCACGGGCTTGTCCTGCGCCTCTGCGGGCTTGTCCTGCTGCGGTGCCGGTTTCGCCTCTCGCGGCGGCCTGGCTGAGCCGCGCGGGGGCCTGGTGGAACGCCGCGCGGGTTTGGCTTCCGCCGCCTCCTCAGGTGCCCCCTCCTCCGGCACGAAGCCTTCCAGCTTCTCGAACAGGGAGGAGGCCTGAATCGGCTTGCCGATCAGCCGCTCAATGGAACGCAGCGGCTTTTCTTCCATCGGCGTGGCGATGGTAAATGCCTTGCCGGAACGGCCGGCCCGGCCGGTGCGGCCGATGCGATGCACATAATCTTCCGGATGGATCGGCACATCGTAATTGATGACATGGCCCACCGTCGGAATGTCGAGCCCGCGTGCCGCCACATCGGAGCAGACCAGAATCTTGATCTCGCCCTTGCGGAACTTATCCAGCCATTCCATGCGCTTGTACTGGTCCATGTCGCCATGCAGCGCACCGACCGAAATGCCTTCCTGCTCCAGCGCCTTATACAGCGTGGCGACATCGCGCTTGCGATTGCAGAAGATCAGGCCATTTTCGATTTCTTCGGTACGCAGGATCTGCGACAGCACACGGCGCTTGGCGCGGCCGTCAACGCGGATCAGCGATTGTTCCACCGTGGTGGCGGTGGAGGACGGCTTATCGACCGTCACTTCCTTCGGGTTCATCATGAACCGTTCGGCAAGCTTGCGGATTTCCTGCGGCATGGTGGCCGAGAACATCACCGTCTGGCGCATCGTAGGCATCATGGAGACGATCTTCTCAACATCGGGAATGAACCCCATATCGAGCATTCGGTCGCCTTCGTCGATCACCAGAATCTTCACATCGTTCAGCATGACCTTGCCGCGTTCGACATGGTCCATCAGTCGACCCGGCGTGGCGATCAGCACATCGACCCCACGATCCAGCTTCTTTTCCTGTTCGCTGAAGGAGACGCCGCCGATCAGCAGCGCCATGTTCAGCTTGAGGTATTTGCCATAGATTTCGAAATTTTCGGAAACCTGGGCCGCCAATTCGCGCGTCGGCTCCAGAATGACGCTCCGCGGCATACGGGCCTTGGCCCTGCCCCGCGACAGGGCATCAATCATCGGCAACGTAAAGGAAGCGGTCTTTCCGGTACCGGTCTGGGCGCAGCCCAGCACGTCACGCCCCATCAGCACATAGGGTATGGCTTTGGCCTGGATGGGTGTCGGCGTGGTATAGCCAGCATCCCCAACGGCGCGCAACACGGCCTCGCTCAGGCCCAGATCGGCGAAACTTTCGGTCATATGGTGGATAGCGTTCCCATTCGTCGCTGGTCCGCCGCTTGGCAAAGCAAAACGGACAATGGCGCCTGCTCTATAGATCAGTGCACCAAAAGTCAAGGAAATCGCCAGATTTCCGCCGCATTTGCAATAACAGCGGTAACATAGGACCTTCAGCCGGATAAAACAGCGCTTGCAATAAGCGCTTGGCTGTCTCGACCAGGGTCGCTACATCATTCCTCCCACCCTGCGCCACCGGTATGGACCGCATAATGCCTGATCAGGACGGCCCGCTCCTGTCGCGCCACGCTTCGCTGCTGCTGCTGATCGATCCGCAGGTCAGGCTGATGCCCGCGATCCAGGATGGCGAAGCGCTTGCCATGCGGTTTACGCGGCTGATCGAGGCCGCGCGGCTGCTTGGCGTGCCAGTTCTGGCGACCGAACATTGTCCCCGGGCGATCGGCCCGCTGCTGGCCTGTATCCGCGACCGGCTGGCACCGGAAGACATCGTCGAAAAGCGCCATTTCAACGCCTGGGCCGAGCCCGCTTTCCGCGCGGCCCTTGGCGCGACAGCCCGGCGGCAGATCGTCATGGCAGGGGTCGAGGCGCATGTCTGTGTTGCACAGACGGCACTGGCTTTGGCCCAGGCAGGCCATAAGGTCTTCTGCGTCGTTGACGCGGTCGGCTCGCGGCGGGACCAGGACCGCCAGGCCGCCCTTGCCCGTTTCACCCAGGCCGGAATCGTTCCGGTGACCCTGGAAGCGGTGCTGTTCGAATGGTTGGAAAGTGCGGATCATCCGGCTTTCAAACCGGTATTGGAGATCATCAAGGCATGAGCAGTATCCGCCAACATCTGATTCTGATCCCCGGCCTGCTCTGCGATGAACGGCTCTGGGCGCATCAGATCCGCCATCTCGGCGAATGCGCCGAGATCACGGTCGCCGACACGCTGCAGGACGATTCGGTCGGCGCCATGGCGGAACGGCTGCTGGCCGCCGCCCCGGACCGCTTCGCGCTGGCGGGGCTGTCCATGGGCGGTTATGTCGCGCTGGAGGTGATGCGCCGCGCGCCGCAGCGGGTCACGAAGCTTGCCCTGCTCGATACCTCGGCCCGGGCGGATAGCGAAGACCAGACCTCCCGCCGCCGGGGCCTGATCGAGCTGGCGCGCAAGGGACGCTTCAAGGGCGTAACGCCCCGCCTGCTGCCGCTGTTGATCCATGCGGACCGGATGCAGGATACGGACCTGACACAAACCGTGATGGATATGGCCGCCGCCGTCGGGCAGGAGGCTTTTGTCCGCCAGCAGACGGCCATCCTGACCCGACCCGACGGCCGCGACAGCCTGTCACGCATCACCGTCCCGACCCTGGTGGTGGTGGGGCGGCAGGATGCCCTGACCCCGCCGGAGCTGGCGGGCGAGACGGCCGAGGGCATTGCCGACGCCAGGCTGGCGATTATCGAGGAATGCGGCCATCTGGCCACGCTGGAACGACCCCAGGCCACCACGGCCCTGCTGCGCGACTGGCTGGTCTACGCGCGCTGATGGCGGTTCAGCAATTGGGAACGAGGCAGCGCTCGTTCTTCAGATGCGGATTGACCAGCGGAAACAGGGACAGGGCCAGTTCCGGCAGAACCGGCGCCATGCTGTCGGCGCCTGCGGCTGGTTTCGTGGCAAGCTGTCCGACGGCTTCATTGATCGTGCGATCCCCCACACAATAGGCCGCACGCCAGCGATAGGGACCCTGCCCCTCCTCCGCTGCAGGCGGCGCCCCCGTCAGGGCACAGATCGATAGGTCTGTCAGGGTCACGGGCGGGGCGAACAGCAGCACGAAGCGGTGGCGCTGCCTGTCCTCGGCAACCTCATCCAGCGGCACGAAAGACAGGGGCGTGCCCGGCCGGTACTGCGTCAGAATCCCGCGCCAGGTGGAGGCTGCTTCCGGCAGGGGATTGTTCCAGATCGCCGTCGGCAGGATGGCGTCATTTCCGCCCAGATAGCCCTGCTCCGTCGGTTCATAGCGATGGCCGATTTCGACCCGGCTGATGCTGGTCTGGCTGACGGCACAGCCTGCAAGCGCCATCAAAGGCAGGACTAGAGCAGCGAAACGCATCGCATTCCCTCCGGCTGGGGCGATCCTACCCCAAAAATGGGCTGTCCTTCCACAGGGTCAAGGCCAGACCACCAGGATCGGCTTGCATCCAGCGCCGGTTCAATTCCGGCGGGTACCCTTCTTTTCCGCCGGATGCACCAGCAAGGCCAGCCAGCGCCCCTCGATCAGGCTCACTGTTTTTGGCGCGGTTGCCTGCATCGGCACATTGCGCTCGATCAAGGTCGCGACGAAACCGGCCGCGACTTCCCGGGTATCGAATTTCTCGACAACCTTGCGGCCGTCATCGGTTTCGATATGCAGGGCCGCCCCCAGCTCCGGTGTCTGCAGGATTTCCAGCTTCACGACATGGCCGGGGGGTATCGGTCGGCCCTGCTTGCGCCTTAGTCCAGACAGCGCCATGACGATTTCCGGATCGTCGAAAACGATCACCCTGTACTCGCGCATAGGCCCGTATCCACCATACCAAGCTAAAGAATGCAGCCTATCGCCAATTCGAACGGGCGCATAGCCCCGCGCGGGAAGCCCGTTATTCCGGTTCGATGCGGACCAGCTTGTCGCGCCCGGTATCCCCGCGCACCAGGGTAATCCGGCTCTTGGCCAGCCCCAGATGTTTGGCCAACACCGCGATCACGGCGGCATTGGCCTTGCCGCCTTCGGCCGGGGCGGTGACCTGAATGCGGTAGCGTATGGCGCCGTCCGGCCCGATCTCTTCCGAAATCCCCTGATGCCTGGCCTTGGGGGTCACACGCAGCGCAACCAGACGGCCCGCCTCGCCTTTTCCGGCGTCGGCCGCCATGCCCCCGGCTCAGCCCCTGTCCTTGCCGTCTTCCGCCTTGTCGGAATCCGGATCGGACCATTCCTCGCCATCGTCATCCTCGACGCCGGCTTCCCGGGCGATCTCGGCATCCTGCTCGGCCCGCTTCTTCTCGACCAGCCGCGAGGTCCAGATTGCAATCTCGTAGAGCAGGATGATCGGAACCGCTAGGCCGATCTGTGACAGCGGGTCGGGCGGGGTCAGGATGGCCGCGGCGATGAAAGCCAATACGATGGCATAGCGCCGCTTTTCCCGCAGCCCGCGCGAGGAGGTGATACCCGCCTTGACCAGCAGCGTCAGGACCACCGGCAGTTCGAAACTGATGCCGAAGGCCAGGATCAACTGCATGATCAGCGACAGATATTCGCTGACCTTGGCTTCCAGTTGAATGACCGGCCCGCCATCGGCCCCGCTCTGTTCGAAACCCAGGAAGAACTGCCAGGCGACCGGCAGTACAAAATAATAGACGAAGGCCGCGCCCATGGTGAACAGCACGGGCGTTGCGATCAGGAAGGGCAGGAAAGCCGATTTTTCATGCTTGTACAGGCCGGGCGCCACAAAGGCATAGACCTGTCCGGCGATGATCGGGAAGGAGAAGCAGAAGGCCGCGAAGAAGGCCACCTTCACCTGGGTGAAGAACTGCTCATGCATCGCGGTATAGATCATCCGGCGATGATTGTCCGGCCCCCAGACATGCACGAGCGGTTCAGCCAGGAAGTTGAAGATCGGCTGCGCGAAATAAAAGCAGATCAGGAAGGTGACGAACAGCGCCACCACCGACCACATCAGCCGACGCCGCAGTTCGATCAGATGATCCATCAACGGCGCGCGGGTTGCGTCAATATCCTGCTCGCTCATGATGCCGCCTTGCCGTCCCCGCCATCGGCGGGCTTTTCGAAAGCCTGCCCGATGGATTTGTACTTCTGCTCCATGGGCGACAGATCCTCATCCGCGGCAGCGGCGGAAGAAGGCTGCGGCGCGGGCGTAGAGTTGTCTGCAGGTCCCTGCTCCACACTCGCCTTGATCTCGCGGATGGACCGACCGATATCCCCGGTCGGATCCACCGTATCCTCGAACGCCTTGTCGAGGGAGCCACGCGAGACCTTGTCGATTTCCTTTTTCAGGTCCGACAGTTCCGCCTCGCGCGCCATTTCATCCAGCCCGCTCTGGAATTCCCGCGCCATCCCCTTGATCTTGCCCAAAGTCTGGGTGATCCCACGCAGGACGCGCGGCAAATCCTTGGGACCCACCACGATCAGGGCCACCAAAGCGATGACGAAAAGCTCGGACCAGCCAAGGTCAAACATGTTTCATCCGTCCAAGGTCCGACCAACGGGGCAGATGCCCCGTCCCGCCTACTCGCCGCCGGTCAGCCGTTCGACGTCTTCTTGGAGGTATCGACCTCTGCGGCCGGCGAAGCCGTGCCCGAGCTACCCGTCTCGGCCGGAATCACCTTCGGCTGAACCGGCGCCGGCTCTTCTTCCTCGTCGCCGCCGTCCTTGATGTTCTTCTTGAAGGCCTTCATGCCCTTGCCGAAATCGCCCATCAGGCTGGAAATCTTGCCGCGCCCGCCAAACAGGAGCAACACGACCGCCAGAACG
>Ga0209066_10006851_pt1 | contig 11493 bp, 10 predicted proteins | sample All_14_2_FD_187198 | JGI IMG/M metagenome (GOLD analysis project Ga0209066, IMG submission 187198) | Freshwater microbial communities in response to fracking from Pennsylvania, USA - Allegheny Zone_MetaG_DW_15 (SPAdes) (version 2) ...
GCCGCCATAAATATGCCAGGCTTCGGTTTTTGGATTGAATACGGCGGCCATTTCACCCATGCCACCCAGCAGTGTTACCCAGATATTGCCTTCACCATCCGCGACCATGGTATGTGGCGCCGGCGCGCCTGGGCTGGGTACGTCATACCATTTGTAAGTGCCTGTTTTGATATCCACCTTGCCAATGCGGTTACGCGCAATCTCATCTACCCAGTATTCGCCATTCAGAACCAGGCTTTCACGCATAAAGGATTTTTCATCGTAGGAAAATTCACGGATCAGGGTTTTTTTCGTCACGCCGAGTGGCGCACCAGCGAATTTTGCTTTGTCTGCAACAGCAAATTGTTCGAAATTGGTCGGCATGTATTTCGCCAGCCAAGGGGCGACAACATCTTCATCTTTTTGGTCAATGAAGCTGTTCTCCGGCTTGGCCGCTGCCTCAAGGAGTTCCGGCGTCATAGATGCTGAATGTTCGGATTGCAATACGCCGTAAAATGCTGTACGCATGACGCCGACCATCGCGCGCCAAACCTTTTCGCGCTGCGCTTCATCCTGGCCGGCAAGTCCTTCGGCGAGCTTTCTCATTCGCTCATTGGGCAACTGGTGGCACTGACTACAAGTAGATATCGTCTGGTGTTTTTCGGGAGACTCCGGCGCCAGCGCCAGCCAGGCCGATGAAGGCACCTGGGCGGCGATGTTGGCCGTGGGCTTCAGGACAAAGTCGATTTGCGCGTTGCCTTTGCTGATTTTGGGCTGCAATACCGCCAGTGCCTTGGCTTGTGGCTGGGTTTGTTCATAACCCAGTTTGAAAGTCTCGACATACATGGAATTGACGCCGACGTTCTTGCCCAAGTCAGGCATGCCGTATTCACCCTTGGCATCGGTAAATACCTTGGTCACTATGGCGGCGGCGCTGGCGCTGGTGACCTTGACCATGACCCCGGCGATCGGCTGGCCGTTGTCTTGCCTGACCGTACCCGTGAGACCCAATGCGTGGGCAGCATCTGCCGATATTAGGCAGGCAAGCGCCACTATGCCTGCAAGTTTAGAACTCAGCATCCTCATTTTTATCTCCTCTGTATCTGCGCGAGTGAATCGGATGATTAGCGCATGATTTTTTCTTTGTGTGCGGATTCTCCATATCCTATTGGTGAAGTCAAGACAATTTTGGAGGTTAGATTGCGATCCGTCGGCATGTTATGGTAGCTTCCACAAAAAACCGCTGATGGTCATGTGCCTATCAATCAGGCATGGGATTTCTAATACCAATAATTACGATGGTTAGTCACTAAGGGGGGAAGATAGATGTTGAAGCACAAGTTTTTGCTTGGCCTTGCAGCGCTGCTGATACCGACAATGAGTGCCCTGGCTGAGGAGGGCCCGCCCTGGCCAGATAAAGGGCCGCGTATCCTGTTCAATACAAATGATGTATCGAAAATTCCGGAAGTGGTCCCCAAAACTTTTTATCTTGGTTATTGGCACAGTCCGACGACAACGGTTGTTTATAACCGTTGGATAGCTGGCCCCAAAGGACATCTGCTGGGCGACGAAAGCATCCATGGTGAAGAATATGGTTACCTTGTCAAGGGGAGGTTAGCCTTTATTTTCGAGGAGTCCAGACACACTGTGGTTGTCGACGCGGGGCAGTTTATACATTGGCCCAATATTGCACATTGGGGAACCTGCATGACAAAAGAATGTGTGCTTTATGCTTTCTTTGTTCCCACACGGGATGATTATGGGCCGGAAGGGAAAAAAATGACCAGCAAGAGTAATGTCTGGATCAGTGCGGAGCAAGGTAAATGAGCGCCCGGACAGGTGGTTTGTTATCAGTCTGGGTTGTTTTGATTTTGATCGCCCCGGTTGGGTATGCACAGTCTGCAGGAACGCTGGAATCGCCGCCATTGGATCGGCCGGAAGTTTTTTTTGATGTGGCTAAGCCCGATTTGACTGTTATTGTTCCAGGCCAAGTGGCTTTTAGGCATTGGCAAGGTACGGTCAGTACGGCGGCTGCGTTACAGCTAACCAAAAAAGGATCTGCTGGTCATGCGCCTACGGTGGCGGAGCAGTATGGTGGTGTGCAGATGCATCTACTCAAGGGGAAGTTACGTGTGATTTTTGAGCATCAGGAATTACTGCTCAAGTCCGGAGATGTCGCATCCTGGGGTGATCTTCGCCATCGCATTCAGTGCGAAGTGAAAGAGTGTCTGCTGACGATTATCAGCAATCCAGTGGCTTGGCGGCGACTGGGGCCGGAAGATAGTGGCCCTGTGCCGCTTTATATGGATCCGGACTATCTCCGGAAAGTTGGCGCCCATGTGGGCACAGAAAAACAAGGGGGAACCAAATGATCAAAAAAAGCAACAGCAAGTTTCATCCGCTCGTATGGTGCAGCATCATGGCGGCTTCCACTATGTCGGTGTATGCCGTTGCGGGGGATGCCCAATTTCTCAATGTTTTTGATAAAAGCAAGATGAAAGAAGTGGCACCCAACACGATGATCTCGCAGATGGCGGGACGGAAAATGGGCGTGGAGGCCTGGCTGGTCGCCGGGGGGACTGCACCATTTAGCAAGGGGAAATCCCATCATCATCCTGAAGAACATTTCTGGATGCAGCTGGCAGGAGATGCGACACACTATGCCGTTGAGTTCAACGATGGGAAAGTCCATGAATATGATGGTGATGCTGGCCTGGTGATGCACATGCCACCTGGGCAGCAACATACAGGTGGGCATGGCAAGGAAGATGCTTACATGGTGACGGTGACTACGCCGCCGGGCATAACGACTATTGCCGTCCGCTCCACCGATGTGGAAACCAAGGATCACTATGACACCTTTGATTTTGACGATGCGGCATTGACTGTGTCGGAAAAAGACTGGGTCTACACGCGTAAAGGAAAATTGGGCGCGGGGCTTGGTGAAGAGGCGGTATTGATCAAGAAAGCCACCAAGAAGGATTACGTCGTCTCTGCGCGCAAGGCGCCAGCGGAGGAAGTAGTGATTGTGTACAAGGGGCATGTCAAGGTAACAGGGTGCGGCGAATCAAGAGTGCTCGGCCCGGGTGATCTGTTCTACTGTCCTGGTGCATTGATGTACACCGGTTTGGGCAAGGAAGACGCCCGTGTGATGCGGGTATTTACGCCAGCAGATGCCAGTTCGTTTGTTTCGAGGTATTGAGTGGTTACTGATGCCGGCATGGGCATAAAAATATAAGGGGAGTGATATGACAACGCAAAAAATCGTTGATAGGTTTTTGTCTTATGTGGGTTGTGGCACCTTGTCGCTGGTGACAGCCTTGCCCATACTGGCATTTGCCGGTGATGCACAATTTGTCAATGTCTTCGACAAAAGCAAAATGAAGGCAACGGTGCCGGGAGCGATGATGGGCGAGTTGATAGGCCGCAACATCAGCATAGAGACCTTCTACGCTGGTGGTGCTTCCGCGCCGCTGAGTGCAGGCAAGTCCCATCATCATCCTGAGGAGCATGTGTGGTTTCAGATGGCCGGGGAGTCCGACTACCGGATCGAGTTCAGTGACGGAAAAAAACGGGAGTTCAACAAAATAGGCGCCGGGGTGATGATGCATATTCCTGCCGGACAGCAGCACCGGGGCGGCCATGGTGCTGCGGATCATTTCATGGTGATGGTGACGACCCCCTCGCGAGCGTCAACAGTCACAGCAGATGCGCCGGAAAAGCGTTGCTTTGTGGCTGAGCCAACGAATTGCACTGCGGCGCCGGCTACAGCGCCGGTGACAAGAAACCATGTCGACATGTTTGGCTTCAGGGAGGCCAAATTGACCGCCTTGAAAAAAGGCATGGTTTACACTCGTCAAGGCAAGCTGGGGGATGGTCTGGGAGAAGAGGCTTTAGTGATCAAGAAAAAAGCCAAACAAGACTACACCGTGTCAGCACATAAGCCGCCAGCAGAAGAAGTGGCTGTCGTTTACACAGGGCATGTCAGGGTAACGGGTTGCGGCGAAACGCGAGACCTTGGCCCTGGGGATGTGTTTTATTGCCCTGGTGCGTTGGCTTATTCCGGTTTGGGCAAAGAGGATAGCCAGGTGCTCAGGGTGTTTTCGCCGGCGAAGCAGGATTTCTTTATTGCGAAACCCTGATTATTTTTGTCAGCAGAACTGTATGCCAGGCGTGAGTGAAGACTGCATGCCTGTGTGTTTTACGGGGTTAGATTTGCAGTGTGGCAATCAGGTCTTGTTCAAGCCTTACCAGCGTAGCCGTATGGGCGAGCTCTTCGCCACTGATAAGAAAAACGTCTTCGACACGTTCACCCAACGTGTCTATCTTGGCGTTGTGTACGCTGATGTGATGCTTATCCAGGGTGCGGGCGATCGCATACAGCAGCCCCGGCCGGTCGGCCGCACTGATGTTCATTAGCGAATGGGTACCACGTTCATCGGCACGAATTTTGATTTCTGGCGTGATGGGAAAATAACGCGCTTGCCGTGATAGCCGTCCGTTCAATGTGTCCGGCAGCGGGGGGCGTTCACTCAATTGTTGAGTCAGGTCATGTTCGACCAGGCTGATCATGTTGCGATAGGCCTCATCACCTGTCGAGGAAAAAATGATGAAGCTATCCAGTGCATAGCCGTGTTGTGTCGTATGGATACGCGCATCAAGAATGCTATACCCCAGACGGGTGAAAAATCCGCAAAGACGGGCGAAGAGTTGTGGTTGGTCGAGGCAATAGACCATGACCTGCAGGCCTTCACCCGCCGGGTTGAGGCGGGCATGCACGATGGGTTGCGGGCTGATGGAGCAATGGTAGAGCTGGCGTGAGTGCCAGGCGATTTCTTCGGCGTCATGGCGCATGAAGTAGCCAGTGTCGAGTTGTTCCCACAGGGGGATTTCAACGCCTGGTCGCAAGCCGTGGTAACGCAGGATGCGACGCGCCTCCTCCTGCCGCTCGGCGACGCCGGCAAGCAGGACATTGCCTCCAGTCAGCAGGCTGGAAGTCATGCGATACAAATCTTCCAGCAGTTTGGCCTTCCAGACATTCCATACTTTCGGGCTGGTGCCGCGTACATCGGCTACAGTCAGCAGATACAGCGCTGTCAGGCGACGCATGTCACCTACCCGATGCGCAAATGCCTTGACGACCTCGGGGTCTGAAATATCCTGTTTTTGCGCGACTTGCGACATCGTGAGGTGTTCGGCGACGAGGAAGGTCAATAGTTCGATGTCGTCGTTATCAAGGCCATGTTCATGGCCGAATTTTGCGGCATCCGCCATGCCCAGCCTGGAATGGTCACCGCCCCGTCCTTTGGCGATGTCGTGGAACAAGGCGCCAAGATAAAGCAGCCAGGGCCGTTCAAAACTCGCCATCAGCCGTGAGCAAAACGGGTATTCATGGGCCAGTTCGGGCATCGTGAAACGCCGCAGATTACGGATGACTTGCAGGATGTGCTGGTCGACGGTGTAAACGTGGAACAGATCATGTTGCATCTGGCCGACAATGCGGCCAAAGTTGGGCAGGTAGCGGCCCAGGATGTCGTACTGGTTCATCTGCCGCAGTGCATGGATCAGGTGCGGTTGTTGAAACAGGCTGAGGAATAGCGCGCGATTGGCAGGGTCGGCGCGGAAACGGGCATTGATCAGGCGGCGCGCACGCCACAGGGCGCGCAGGGTACGTGCTGTCATGCCCTTGATTTCGCTGCGCTGCATTTGCAGCAGGAAACATTCGAGGATAGCACTCGGGGTTTGCTCAAAAGTGTCCTCGGCACGTATGTCCAATTGTTCCCGCACGCTCTGGAAATGGTTATTGATAATGAAGCTTGCGCCGCTGCGGGAGGGTAACAATCGATCGGCCAGGGCCTGCATGGCCAGGGTATTGAGTTGGGTGACCAGCTTGGCGTTCTGGTAGTAGTGTTGCATCAAGACTTCGGAAGTCCGCTTGGCCTCAGTTGCGACGATACCCATGTCACTCGCCAGTTTTTCCTGGTAGTCGAAGAGCAGACGATCTTCATTGCGGCCGGAAAGCAAGTGCAGATGAATGCGTAAATCGCGCAGCCGACGTTCGCTACGGCTGAGTTGTCGTGCCTCGATGGGTGTAATCACGCCGTTTTTCGCCAGGTCCTGCCATGTGTCGCCAAGTTGCGCCGCACGTGCGACCCAATGGATGACTTGCAAATCACGCAGGCCGCCAGGACTCTCTTTGCAATTGGGCTCAAGGCTGTAAGGCGTATCGTTGAAGCGGGCGTAACGTTCGGCCTGCTCCAGCAGTTTTGCCCTGCAAAAGGCCGCAGGGTTGATGGCGGCATTAAAGTTTTCAGCGAATGCCTTATACAAGCCCGCCGATCCGATCAGGTAGCGTGCTTCCAGCAAGGCTGTTTGCACGGTAATGTCGCGCTCGGCTTCGGTCAGGCATTCTTTGACCGTGCGTACGCTGTGACCAATATCGAGCCCGATATCCCAGAGCAGGCCGATGAATTCGCTGATCTTGGTTTCAAGTTGCTGGGTAACTGTTGGTTCGGGTGCGTCGGATGAATCAGGTGCATCAGGTAGCAAAATCAGCAAGTCAATATCTGAAGCAGGGTAAAGCCCACCACGGCCGTAACCGCCGACTGCCACCAGGGTGCAGTCGGCAGGCATGGCCAGCGACTTCCATAATTTGTGCAGCAGGCTATCCACCAGTGCGGCCCGGCCGGCAAGCAATGCCTGGCTGTCGTGGTTTTTTCGCCAGGCCGCAACAAGCCGGTTTTGTTTACGGGCCAAGCTTTGCCGCATGGCGGTGGGCAGCTTGAGCAGATCGCCCATGTCAGGCAGGAATCTTGATGTTTTCAGGGCAGGGCGGAGTCCCTGCGGAAACCGTCAATACTTCAACGCCGGTTTCGGTGACGGCCACCGTATGCTCAAACTGGGCGGACAGGCTGCGGTCTTTGGTGACGACCGTCCAGCCATCCGACAATTCGGAAATGGCGGCTTTGCCGGCGTTGATCATCGGCTCAATGGTAAACACCATACCGGGTTCCATGACCGGGCCGCTGTTCGGATTGCCATAGTGCAAGACCTGGGGCTGTTCGTGAAAATGGCGGCCGATGCCGTGGCCGCAGAATTCGCGAACGACAGAAAAGCCGGCATCTTCGGCATGCTGCTGAATGGCTGCACCAATGGCGCCCAGACGCACGCCGGGCTTGACCTGGGCAATGCCGAGCCACATGCATTCGAAGGTGACGGCGACAAGGCGCTTGGCGAGTATGGATGCCTCGCCGACAAGATAGGTGCGGCTGGTGTCGCCATACCAGCCGTCCTTGATGTTGGTGATGTCGAGGTTGATGATGTCGCCGCTTTTCAACGGGCGCTCATTGGGGATGCCATGGCAGACCTGGTGATTGATCGAAGCGCAGATCGATTTCGGGAAGGGCTCGTAGCCGGGAGGAGCGTAGTTCAGGGGTGCCGGAATGCAGTTTTGCACATTGACCGTGTATTCATGGCACAAACGGTCCAGTTCTAGTGTCGTCACGCCCGGTTTGACGAATGGCTCGATGTAATCCAGGACTTCAGCCGCCAGGCGGCAAACCTCCCGCATCTGGACAATGTCGTCAGGGGTTTTTAGCGAAAAGGACATGAGCAATCGACGAAATAGGAAAGAGTCGCATTTTACCCGCGTATGGCCTTGGCGCCGTATCGCCAGCGCCGACTTTTTGGCCAATTCGATGGTTGGACGCACATGCCGCACGCCGACCCCGCATGTTGCCCTGCACGCCGACCCGTGTGCTACTTGCATAAACCGGGACTGGCCAGCTAGAATGCCGCACCTGTCCGGGGTGTTCCTGGACGGAAATCCACACGCCTGGCACCGATAGGGTGACATCCGCAATTAAAACCTGCGGCGTAACACGGCCAGGCGGCGGTTTAACCCAATCGGAGATAATCAAATGAGTACTACCATGCGTCAAATGCTGGAGGCCGGTGTTCACTTCGGCCACCAAACACGTTTCTGGAATCCCAAGATGGCCCCGTATATCTTCGGCCATCGCAACAAAATTCATATCGTCAACCTGGAGCAGACCCTCGCCAAATACAACGAGGCGATGGCCTTCGTGCGCAAGCTGGCCGCGAAGAAGGGCACCATCCTGTTCGTCAGTACCAAGCGCCAGGCTCGCGAGATCATCGCTGAAGAAGCCCGTCGTTGCGGCATGCCGTATGTTGACGACCGCTGGCTCGGCGGCATGATGACCAACTTCAAGACACTGAAGCTGTCGGTCAAGCGCCTGAATGAACTGGAACAGATGGAAACCGATGGCGGTTTTGACAAGCTCTCCAAAAAAGAAGCGCTGACATTGCAGCGCGAAATGGACAAACTGCGCAAGTCGATCGGCGGCATCAAGGATATGGCCGGTTTGCCGGATGCGATTTTCGTGATCGATGTCGGCTATCACAAGATAGCCGTTACCGAGGCCGGCAAACTGGGCATCCCGCTGGTTGGCGTTGTGGATACCAACCACTCACCCGAAGGCGTGAGCTACATCATCCCGGGCAACGATGACTCGACCCGCGCCATCCGCCTGTATGCGCGCGGCGTTGCCGATGCGGTGCTGGAAGGCAAGAGCCAGGAAATGGGCGATCTTGTGCAGCAACTTGCCGGTGATGAAGAGTTTGTCGAAGTTGCCGAGGATGAGGCGGCAGAGTAAATCTCGTTGCCGGTTTGCGGGGAGGGCGGCAGGAATATCAGCCTGGTTTTGTCGTTATTCTTGTGCCTCCCCCTCAAATGATTTTTAGTCACCCGTTTTGAATCGAATCGGAGTCAAGCAATGGCGGAAATTACCGCAGGTATGGTCAAGGAATTGCGCGAGAAGACTGACGCGCCAATGATGGAATGCAAGAAGGCGCTGACGGAAGCCGTCGGCGATATGGACCGCGCGGAAGAAATCCTGCGCGTCAAACTGGGTAACAAGGCTTCCAAGGCGGCCGGCCGGGTCGCCGCTGAAGGTGTGGTTGCCGTGTATATCAGCGGCGATGGCAAACTGGGCAGCATGCTTGAAATCAATTCGGAAACCGATTTCGTGGCCAAGAATGACGAATTTCTGGCATTGGCCGCCGGATGTGCCCGCCTGGTTGCGGAAAAAAATCCCGCGGATGTCGCGGCCTTGTCCGCGCTGCCATTGGGTGACGGTACGGTGGAGTCCACCCGCACGGCGCTGGTTGGCAAGATCGGCGAAAATATGAGCCTGCGCCGCTTCGTGCGTGTCGAGGCGAAAGGCAAGCTGACTTCCTATATCCACGGCGGCGCAAAAATCGGCGTGCTGGTGGATGTGGTCGGCGGCGATGAAGTCCTGGCGAAAGATATCGCCATGCATATCGCCGCATCCAGGCCCAAGTCGCTGGATGCCTCGGGCGTACCTGCTGATCTGCTGGAAACCGAACGCCGCATCGCCATCGAAAAGGCGCGTGAAGCGGGCAAGCCGGAAGCCATGCTGGAAAAAATCGCCGAAGGTACAGTGCAGAAATACCTGCGCGATGTCACGCTGTTGAGCCAGGTTTTCGTCAAGGCCGAAGATGGCAAGCAGACCATAGAACAATTGCTCAAGTCCAAGGACGCCTCCGTGGCCAGCTTTTCGCTCTACATGGTTGGTGAGGGCATCGAAAAGAAAGTGACTGACTTTGCGGCGGAAGTAGCTGCCCAGGCAGCGGCAGCCAGCAACAAATAAGCCGCATGCCCAGCGCGAAATTCCACCGTATCCTGCTCAAGCTATCGGGCGAAGCGCTGATGGGTGATGATGCCTATGGCATCAACCCGCGGATGCTGGGCAGCATTGTCGAGGAAATCAAGGCGGTTGCCGATCTTGGTGTCGAGATCGGCGTCGTCATCGGTGGCGGAAACATTTTTCGCGGCGTGGCCGGCACGGCGACCGGCATGGACCGAGCCACGGCAGACTACATGGGCATGCTGGCCACGGTGATGAATGGCATGGCGCTATCTGATGCGATGCGCCAGGCCGGACTGAATGCGCGCGTGCAGTCGGCCCTGAATATCGAACAGGTTGTTGAGCCCTACATCCGTGGCAAGGCAATCCGTTATCTCGAAGAAGGCCGGGTGGTGATTTTTGCGGCTGGCACGGGCAATCCGTTTTTTACGACCGATACCGCTGCCGCATTGCGCGGTTCCGAAATTGGCGCCGAGATTGTCTTGAAGGCCACCAAGGTGGACGGCATCTATACCGCTGATCCAAAGCAAGACCCGACCGCGACGCGCTTTACCCACATCAGTTTTGATGAGGCCATCAGCCGTAATCTGGCTGTGCTTGATGCCACGGCGTTTGCCTTGTGCCGCGACCAGAAGTTGCCGATCAACGTATTCTCAATCTTCAAGCCGGGCGCATTGAAACGCGTGGTGATGGGCGAGGACGAAGGCACATTGGTTCACGTTTAAGCAATTTTCAGGAGTTCCTGTTGTGATTCCCGAACTGAAGAAGACCACAGAGCAAAAAATGCAGAAAAGCCTGGAGTCGCTGAAAGCCGACCTGGGCAAGGTGCGCACAGGCCGTGCGCATACGGGGATTCTTGATCATGTGCAGGTGGATTATTATGGCTCGATGATGCCCATCAACCAGGTGGCCAATATCACGCTGATCGATGCCCGCACCATCGGTGTCCAGCCTTGGGAAAAGCCCCTGGTGGCAAAGGTCGAAAAGGCGATTCGTGATTCCGATCTGGGGCTGAATCCGGCTTCGCAAGGCGATGTGATCCGTGTGCCGATGCCGGCGCTGACCGAAGAGCGCCGCCGGGATTTGATCAAGGTGGTCAAGCATGAGGGGGAAAATGCCAAGATCGCCATGCGTAATTTGCGCCGCGATGCGAACACCCATCTCAAGGATGCGCTGAAGAAAAAGTTGATTTCTGAAGACGACGAGCGTCGCGCACAGGACGATATCCAGAAACTGACTGATCGTTATGTGATTGAAGTGGACAGGCTGCTGGCGGAAAAAGAAAAAGACCTGATGGCGGTCTGATTGCAAAAAGCTTGGCTTAGAGCGAACTGCAGGAGAAAGCATGGCGGGAAAGTTCACCAGTTCGACACAAGCGATTCCTGATGTGGGTGTTGTGCCACAGCATCTGGCCATCATCATGGATGGTAATGGCCGCTGGGCGAAACAACGGTTCTTGCCCCGCGTGGCGGGTCACAAGCGCGGCCTGGAAACCGTGCGCGCAATGGTCAAGGCCTGCATTGCAAGGCGTATCGAATACCTCACGCTGTTTGCCTTTTCTTCGGAAAACTGGCGGCGTCCTGCGGAGGAAGTGTCTTTCCTGATGAATCTGTTTGTCACCGCCCTGCAGAGCGAAATCGGCAAGCTGCATGCCAATGGGGTCCGCCTGCGCGTGATTGGTGACCTGGGTGCCTTTGAACCACGTTTGCTGGCGTTGATCCGCGAAGGTGAGGCGCTGACCGCGAACAATATCCGCTTGACGCTGACCATTGCCGCCAACTATGGCGGGCGCTGGGATATCCTGCAGGCGATGAACCAGTTGTCC
>Ga0209066_10006852_pt1 | contig 11490 bp, 13 predicted proteins | sample All_14_2_FD_187198 | JGI IMG/M metagenome (GOLD analysis project Ga0209066, IMG submission 187198) | Freshwater microbial communities in response to fracking from Pennsylvania, USA - Allegheny Zone_MetaG_DW_15 (SPAdes) (version 2) ...
ACCCTCATCTGCCTGGGAGCGCCGCGACGCCCCCGCGCCTCGACCCTACATTTTGTGTCCGGACCGCCCTTCGAGCCGTCCTGCTACTAGATATCGTAAACCTTCTGTTAACCGGCACAATAGGCGCCATCTTCTCTGTCCACAGATTCAATATGTAGATTGGCGCCTGCGGACACCGGTTTCCGCCGCCGATTTTCACCGGCGCCTTGCGCGGAAAGCGACGCAGGCGCACCTAGGAGCGATGAAAGACATGGCCGAAAGCGTCGTTCCGCCGCAGCCGCGGGACTATGCCGGGTTCAACTGGACCGGCTTCACCACGCTCTACCTGAAGGAGGTCAACCGCTTCCGGAAGGTCTGGATGCAGACGGTCGCCGCCCCGGTGGTGACGACGCTGCTCTATATGATGGTCTTCGTGGTCGCGGTGCGCGGCGCCGCTCCGCCGGTCGACGGCACGCCCTTCTCTGCCTTCGTGGCCCCCGGCCTGATCATGATGGCCATCCTCAACAACGCCTTCGCCAACTCCTCGTCGAGCCTGCTGCAGGCCAAGATGATGGGGCTGACGCCGGACTTCCTGACCCCGCCGCTGTCGGCGCTGGAGCAGGTGCTGGCCTTCGCATTGGGCGCGGCCACCCGCGGCGTGGTGGTGGGTCTGGTCACGGCGACCACCATCGCCTTCCTGCCGTTCACCGACCTCTCGGTCAGCCACGTCTGGGCGGTGCTCTACTTCTCGGTCGGAGCCTCGCTGATGCTGGGTCTGGTCGGCATGTTCACCGGCCTGTGGTCGGAGAAGTTCGATCACCTGTCGGCGATCACCAACTTCCTGATCATGCCGATGACCTTCCTGTCCGGCACCTTCTATCTGGTCGACCGGCTGCCCGAGCCGTTCCGCACGGCCAGCCACTTCAACCCGTTCTTCTACCTGATCGACGGCTTCCGCTACGGCTTCATCGGCCATGCGGACGGCAGCCTGCTGACCGGCGTGATCACCGTCCTGGCGCTCAACGTCGTGCTGTTCCTGGCCTGCTGGCGGATGTTCGTGACCGGCTGGCGGCTGAAGACCTAGGGTCGGTTCGAGGGGGCTTTCCGTGAGAATGTTCAAGGCGCTGGCGCTGGCCGGCCTGATGCTCTGCGGCGTCGCCGCGCCCGCCCTGGCTGCGCCGGCCACCGTCGCCGAGGCGGTCGCAGCCTTCGACAAGCCGACCCAGGCCGAGCGGCTCGCGGTGCTCAGGGGCATGCTCGACGCCCGCGGTCTGACCTACGAGGTTCGCCCGTTCACCAGCGGCAAGCCCGGCGCGCCGGAAGGCTACAACGTCGTGGTGATCCTGGCGCTCGGCGGCGAGAAGGACATCCTGCTGACCGCCCATTACGACGCGCTGGTGCTGAAGGACGGGACCCTGGTCAACGGCGTCGTCGACAACGCCGCCTCGGTCGTCGCTCTGCTGCAGGCCGCCGACGCCCTGAAGGGCAGGACCTTCAAGCGCGGCCTGCGCATCGTCTTCTTCGACCAGGAGGAGCGCGGCCTGCTCGGCGCCAAGGCCTATGCCGACAGCCCGGACGGCCAGCGGGTCGGGGCGGTGTTCAATTTCGACATCAACGCCTATGGCGACACGCCCTTCTACGCCGCCGCCACCACGCCGGTGGACGTCCCGCTCGAGGGCGTGGTCAAGGCCGCCTGTCAGTCGGCCGGCGAAGATTGCCGGGGCCTGCAGGCCTATCCGCCGAGCGACCATCTGGCGTTCCGCAAGGCGCTGATCCCCTCGACCTCGTTCAGCTACCTGCCGGCGGCGGAGGTCGACGTCCTGGAGCCGTTCATGGCCCAGATGGCGAAGGGAGAGCGGCCGTCCGGCCCGCCGCCCCGGATCCTGGGCCTGATCCACACGCCGGGGGACACCATGGAGGTCGTCGATCCGGCCACCATCGAGAAGGCGGCGCGGCTGGCCGTGCAGATGGCGCTGGCGGCGGAGGCCGCGCGCTGATCTGACAGCTGCCCGGAGACGACCTTCACAATGCGAGGACCAGGACATATCGCCGACGGGACTGCCCAGGTGGTCGAGGTTGATCCCCCGCCCGGCGCCCTGATTGGCGGCTATGGGTCGCCGGCCGGCTATACCGACTGCTTCGTCGCCGCTTTTCCAGGCCACGTGACCCAGGCGGCCTTCGTCGAGGCCTTCTACACCACCGCCCTGTTCAAGCTGGAGCGCCTGGTCCTGGCGGTGCTGGTTTCACGCCCGTCCACTGACCTCGAGGCGCGGCGGCTGGCGGCCGGGGAGACCGAGAGGTTCGCGGCCTGGACCGTCGAGGCGCGCGAGGTCGACCAGATCCTGCTGTGCGACTTCATGGGATCGACGCGGTCGTGGCTCATGACCGTGGCCGATGGCGCCTCTCCGACGGCGGCGACCAAGCTCTACTTCGGCTCGGCGATCGTCCCCCGCAAGGGCGCGGGCGGTCTTGGCGCCGGCTTCCGCGCGATGGTCCCCCTTCATCGCCTGTACGCCCGCGCACTGCTGCGGTCGGCGGTTCGACGTCTGATGGCAGCCTCGGGGACGGGAGAGGGCGGCATGGTCAACCCCCCGAATTCTTGACATTCCGTCGATCCCCGGTGAGAAGCCTAGGCCTTCCTGTCCCCGCGCAATCGCCGGGGACTTTCTCGCTTTAGGGAGGCATCCTTGAGCACGCCCACCACGATCGCCCCGTCCCCCGACCACATCATGGGCGTCTACAACCGCGCCCCTCTGGCGGTTGAACGCGGCCGAGGCGCGCGCCTGTGGGACACCAAGGGCGATGAGTACCTGGACTGCGTGGCGGGCATCGCCACCAACGGTCTTGGCCACTGTCACCCCCGGCTGGTCGAGGTGCTCAAGGAGCAGGCCGACAAGCTCTGGCACGTCTCCAACATCTTCCGCATCCCCGGCCAGGAGGCCCTGGCGACCCGGCTGACCGACGCGACCTTCGCCGACGTGGTGTTCTTCACCAACTCCGGCACCGAGGCCATCGAGTGCGCGCTGAAGACGGCCCGCAAGTTCCATACGGCCAACGGCAATCCCGAGCGCGTCGAGATCTATGGCTTCGACGGGTCGTTCCACGGCCGCAGCTACGCGGCGATCAACGCCGCCGGCAACCCGGGCTATGTCGAGGGCTTCGGTCCGCGCCTGCCCAACTACAGCCAACTCAAGTGGGGCGACCACGACGCGATCAAGGCGGCCATCGCCAACCCGACGACGGCGGCGATCATCGTCGAGCCGGTGCAGGGCGAGGGCGGCGCGCGCGCCATGCCCGAGCATTGCCTGACCGGCCTGCGGGCGCTGACCCGCGAGCACGGCGTGATCCTGATCTATGACGAGGTGCAGTCGGGCATGGGCCGTACCGGCAAGCTGTTCGCCCACGAATGGGCGGAAGACGCGGCGCCGGACATCATGTGTGTGGCCAAGGCCCTGGGCGGCGGCTTCCCGGTCGGCGCCTGCCTGGCCACGGCCGAGGCGGCCAAGGGCATGACCGTGGGCGTCCACGGCTCGACCTTCGGCGGCAACCCGCTGGCCATGGCCGTCGGCCTCGCCGCCTTCGACGAGATCAGCAAGGAAGAGACCCTGGCCAACGTCCGCGACGTGGCCGGCTACTTCAACCAGCAGCTCACGGGCCTGAAGGACCGCTTCCCGGATGTCATTCTGGACGTGCGCGGCAAGGGCTTCCTGATCGGCCTCAAGCTGGTCCCGGTGAACCGCGAGTTCATGGGCATCGCCCGCGACCAGAAGCTTCTGGTGGCCGGCGGCGGCGACAACTGCGTGCGTCTGCTGCCGCCGCTGAACCTGACCATCGAGGAAGCCCGCGAAGCGGTCGAGAAGCTCGAGAAGGCCTGCGAGGTTGTTCGGGCGAAGGCGGCGACATGAAGACCGTCCGGCACTTCATCGACCTCTGGAAGCTTGAGTCGAGCGACCTGCGCGCCATCCTCGATGACGCCAGGACCCGCAAGGCCTCGCGGCGCGGCTGGACCCAGGCCATGGTCGATCATGACCGCCCCGGCGAGGGCCGCACGCTGGCGATGATCTTCGAGAAGAACTCGACCCGCACCCGCTTTTCCTTCGACGCCGCCATCCGCCAGCTGGGCGGCGCGGGCATCATCTCGACCTCGGCCGACATGCAGCTGGGCCGGGGCGAGACGATCGAGGACACGGCCAAGGTCCTCTCGCGCATGGTCGACGCTGTGATGATCCGCGCCAACCGCCACGAGGATGTCGAGCTGTTCGCCCAGAACGCCACCATCCCGGTGATCAACGGGCTGACCGACAAGAGTCACCCCTGCCAGATCATGGCCGACCTGCTGACCTTCGAGGAGCATCGCGGGCCGGTGGCGGGCAAGACCATCGCCTGGGTCGGGGACGGCAACAACGTCTGCGCCAGCTTCATCCACGCGGCGCCCAAGCTCGGCTTCAAGCTCAACATCGCCTGCCCGGCGGCCTACCATCCGGACCTCTACGACCTGGCCCGCGCGGCCGAGCAGCAGGGGCGGGTGGAGATGACCGACGATCCCCGCGCGGCGGTCGAGGGGGCCGACTGTGTGGTCACCGACACGTGGGTGTCCATGGGCGACGTCGACGGCGAGGCGCGCCTTGACGCCTTCGAGTCCTACCAGGTCGACGAGGACCTGATGGGCCTGGCCGACAAGGACGCGGTCTTCCTGCACTGTCTGCCGGCGCACCGGGGCGAGGAGGTGACCGACGCGGTCATCGACGGCCCGCGCTCGCTGGTCTGGGACGAGGCGGAAAACCGTATCCACGCCCAGAAGTCGATCCTGGCCTGGTGCTTCGGCAAGATCGGCTAGGGAGCGGCGCGCCATGGCCGGCATGGGCTTCGACAAGGCCGACCGCGCGGACATGGCGCAGCGCCTGCGGCGCTATCTGAAGGACGAGCTGGACGTTGAAGTCGGCGGCATGGACGCCGAGTTCCTGCTCGACTTCGTCACCGAGAAGCTCGGTCCCCGGTTCTATAACCAGGGTCTCCGCGACGCCGCCGTGGCGCTGGCCAAGCGCATGGACGTGTTGACCGAGACGCTGGAAGAGCTGGAACGGCCCGAGCCGCGCGACTAGCGTTTCGCGCTGGACAAAACCAGAACACGCGTTATGGTTGCCGCATGACGCCGTTCGTCTTCGACACCCTCAGCGCCTCCAAACAGCTCCGCGAGGCGGGGATGAGCGAGGGCGTGGCCGAGGCGGTGGTGTCGGTCTTCCAGCACGCAGCGGCGATGCCGGACATCAGCCATCTGGCGACGAAGTCGGACCTTGATGCCCATAGCGCAATGACGAAGTCGGCTCTCGATGCCCAGAGCTCGATGATGAGGGCGGATCTCGATGCCCAAGGCGCAATGATGAAGGCAGATCTCGATGCCCATAGCGCAATGGTGAAGGCAGATCTCGATGCTCAGGGCGCTCTCATCAAGGCGGATATCGACGTGATGAAGGCGGACATCGGAGCCCTCAAGCGCGATATGGCCACGAAGGCGGACCTCGCTGACCTGCGCGCGGAGTTCGGCGCCAAGCTCCTGCAGCAGACGTGGATGATGATCGGCGGTGTTACCGCTCTGGTGACGATGGTGAACGTCACGATGAAGATCTTCGACTGACGGGCCGCTCGCGCGACCCGCCGGTCAGCACCTTCCCTAGGCCCCCTCCGCCGCCTTGATCCGCCGTTCGAACTCGGCGCTGATCGACGGGTGGTACGTCGTCTTGCTGGCCTCGAAGTATTTCCGCGCCAGCGGCACGCCCCAGTCCTTGTCCTTCAGCAGGCCGATGTAGAGCGGCCGGACGAACAGGCCCCGACCGACCTCGCCCAGGAACGCCTCCAGCGAGGCCAGGCCCGGTTCGTAGCGGTTGGCCACCACCAGCTCGAGCCAGGCCGAGCGGACATAGGCGTTGGTCGAGGCCGACAGGCCGAAGGCGCCGTCCAGCTCATCCATCTGCGCGGTCGTCAGCTTGCGCGGCAGGCCGTCGAGGAAGCGTTTCCACTGCTGGGTCGTCCAGCCCTTGCCGGGGATCGCCGAAGCGGCGCCGCCGGCCAGGAAGGCGGCGCGGGCCTCGTCGACCTTGAGCAGGGCGGGCGAGGGCTTGTGGTAGGCGCCCGACGGAATGCCCGGCTGGTAGACCCATTCGTCGAGCTGCAGCTTCGCTTCCAGCGCCGCGTCGCCCCGGACCAGATGCGTGCGCAGGTCCGCCAGGAAGCCGGCCGTGGTCTGGGGCTGGAAGGCGAAGCGGTCGAAATAGCCGCGCAGGTAGGCGTCCCACCGTTCACGGCCGAAGGCGTGCTCCAGCGTGCGCAGGAAGGCCTCGCCCTTGATGTACTCCACGCCGGTGCCGGCGCCGTGCAGGGTGATGACCGACGGGTCTTCGGCCGAGGCGATGGCGCGCCGCAGCTGGTCCCAGGCGAGGTCGGCCTCGATCTCCGCCCGCTCGGGGCCGTAGAGGGCCTCCATCAGCCGGTTTTCGACGTAGCTGGTGAAGCCCTCGTTGAGCCAGATGTCGTTCCAGGTGGCGTTGGTCACCAGGTTGCCCGACCAGCTGTGCGCCAGCTCGTGCGCGACCAGGCCGACATTGGCCCGGTCGCCGGTGATGAAGGTCGGGGTCAGGAAGGTGAGGTTGGTGTTCTCCATCCCGCCGTACGGAAAGGCGGGCGGCAACACGAGCACGTCGTAGCGACCCCAGCGATAGGGGCCGTAGAGCGCCTCGGCGGCCGCGACCATCTTCTCGGTGTCGACCAGCTCGGCGGCCGCGCGGTCCATCATCGAGGGCTCGGTGTAGACCCCCGTGCGCGGGCCCAGCGGCCGGAAGGCGATGTCGCCCACGGCCAGCGCGATCAGATAGGGCGCGGTCGGGTGCTGCATGCGGAAGCGGAAGGCCCGCTTGCCGGGCCCGGCGGGTTCGCCCTCCGGGGTCAGCATCTCGCCGCTCATTACGGCGGTCAGGTCGTCGGGCACGACGATGCGGGCGGTCCAGGTCTGGCGGATGCCGGGGCTATCCTGGGTCGGTATCCAGCTGCGGTTCAGGGTCGCCTGGCCCTGGCTGTAGAGGAAGGGCTTGGCCTTGCCGGCGGTCAGCTCCGGCGGCAGCCACTGCAGGGCGTCGGCCGAGCCGGTGCGGTAGCTGACGATGATCCGGCTGGCGCCGTTCAGCTGCACGGTCAGCGGCGCGCCCTTGTCGCCGTCGGCGGCGCCGAGGGTCCAGGGCAGCTTGCCGCCCTTGGCGTCGGTGACGGAGAGGATGGTCAGGTCCCAGGCGTCGAGCACGATCTCGGTCGCACCCGGCGCGGCCAGCACGTCGAGGGCGGCCGTGCCGCTGACGGCCTTCGCGTCGAAGTCCGTGACCAGGTCCAGGTCGACATGGGTCACGCGGGCGACGCGGGGCCGGGCCCAGGTCCTGTCGTCGACCGAGTCCGTCGTCATCAGAATCGGCGCGACGGCGGGCGCCGCGAAGGCCGCCGCGGGCAGGCCGCAGAGCAGGGCGAGGGCGGCGACAAGGCCGCGAATGACAGGCGACATGGGACGATACATTCCGGAAATGCGGGGGCGGTTTTCATGCCCCGAACGCGCACGGCTCGCAACCGGGCGCATGAACCCCTATATGGCCGCCCCATGACCGAGACCCTGAACCTTCCCGCCGATGATCTTGTCGCCGCCTTCCAGATCGAGGGCTGGCCCGTGCGTGGCCGCATCGTGCGCCTGGGCGCGTCGGTGCATGAAATCCTGACCCGCCACGACTATCCGCTGCCCGTCGCCAACCTGCTCGGCGAGGCCTGCGCCCTGGCGGCGCTGGTCGGCTCCAGCCTGAAGTTCGACGGCCGGCTGATCGTCCAGGCCCAGGGCGACGGGCCGGTGGCCTATGTGGTGGTCGACTACGACACCGAGGGCTCGATGCGCGGCTATTGCCGGTTCGACGCCGAGCGGCTGGCGGCGGTGATGACCGAGACCGCCCGACCCGGCGCGCGGGCGCTGCTGGGCAAGGGCGTCTTCATCATGACCATCGACCAGGGGGCGGACATGGACCGCTACCAGGGCGTGACCTCGATCGAGGGCGACACCCTGGCCCTGTGCGCCGAGGAGTATTTCGCCCAGTCCGAACAGACCCCGACCCGCATCCGGCTGGCCGTGGGCCAGGTCGACACCGGCGAGGGACCGCTCTGGCGCGCTGGCGGCCTGCTGATCCAGAACATCGCCGCCGACGCGGCGCGCGGCTCGACCGAGGACGCCTGGACCCGGGCCCAGATCCTGTTCGACACCACCCGCGAGGACGAGCTGCTCGACCCGACCCTGCCGGCCGACACCCTGCTGTGGCGGCTGTTCAATGAGGACGGCGTGCGGGTGTTCGAGCCCCGGCCGCTGAGGGCTTCGTGCCGCTGCACCGAGGAGCGGATCGTCACCGTCCTGGCCAGCTTCACCGACGAGGAACGGATCGAGATGGTCGAGGACGACGGCAAGATCCGGGTGACCTGCGAGTACTGCTCGCGCGTCTACGCGATGACGCCGCCGGCGGTCTGATCCGGCTGCGGGTCGATGTCGTCGGCCAGCGCCCTGTAGGCTCGCCAGCTGGCGAGACCGAGCCAGGGGAAGACCACGACCAGCGCCAGGAACCCCGTCGCGGCGGACGCCAGCAGCAGCGCGATGATGATCACCGCCCACAGCAGCAGCGGGAAGAAGTTGGCGTTGACGGCCCGCACGCTGGTCGCCACCGCCGCGAACACATTGGCGTTCGGGTTCAGCAGCATCGGCGCGGACACCACCACCAGGGCGTAGGTGACAAAGGCCAGGGCGCCGCCGGTCAGGGCGCCGATCATCAGCATGCTGTGCCCCTCGCTCGAGCCGACGGCGAAGGCGACCAGCGACTCGACGTCGCGGTGCACGTGGAAGGTCGACAGGCCGTAGACGATCTGGGCGATGCGGCCCCACAGGAAGTAGATCAGCACCAGCAGCAGGCTGAGGTAGGCGACGTCCTGGCGGAAGGCGGAGCGGACGAACAGGATCTGGCCCAGCCGGGGGCGTTCTCCCAGGTCCAGACGGCGGCCGGCCTCGTAGGGGCCCATGGCCAGGATCGGGGCGATGATCACGAACCCCGCCGTCAGGGCCAGCACCCAGAACGCGCCGTTGGTGGCGTAGACGCCGTAGCAGAGCGCGAAGCTCGCGGCCGCGACGGCCAGGCCGTAGAGCAGCAGCGGCGCCGGCGCCTTCATCAGATCCCGCCAGCCCTCGGCCAGCCAGCCGAAGGGCGTCGAAAGGCGGATGGTCCGGATGGCCGGCAGCCCGAGCGTCGTGTCCATGTTTTCCTCCGTCGTCTCTGCGGACGATCTGAAGGTGAGGATGTGACTGAACCGCGCGGCGTGCAACTCTCCGTGCAAGGGGAGAAGCCGCGCCTGTCAGGCGCCCATCCTGAGCCTCGCGGCCGGTGCGGATGTCATGCCATCGGGCTCGAACGCGAGGCTCGACAGGAAGTCGATCAGCATATCGACGAAATCGGCTTCGGTTGTCCTGCCGCGGTTGAGCGCGCCCATCCGGAAGGCCCAGAAACTGTTGATATGCTGCAGGGAGCCGATCACCTCGCCAAGGCGCACGAACGTCGCCGGCGCGTTCAGAAGAAAATCCCTGAATTCCGACGGACGCTCCTCGGCGAGGAATATGTTGTAGGATGAATCGTAGTCGCTGAGCGCCTGAATGATATAGGCGACCGCCCGGCTGATTGAGCTATTGATCCTGTTCCTAGCTTCTCGAATATATTCCGCGTTCTCGGAGCTTCTTGGCGGCGCGGGCACAAAATTGCTTATCTCGACACAGGTCTTCGAGCTCTCGCGCAAGGTGGATGAACATATCCACTTGTAGTACAGCAGGCCGCGCCAGGCGAAGATTCCGTCGCGATATTGTCCAGCGTCCATTCTGAGCGCTTCGCGCAGCGGCGCAAAGGATGCATCCGGGGTCTCGGCCAGAAGCTTCTGCGTAAAGTCGCTTGCGCCGCGTCCGTCATTGGCCGCCACCAGATTTGTCAGTCCGGCCATCTCCGACTCGACGAACTCGCGCATCCGGATCAGGTCGGCTTCACTGATGTTGAAGTATTCCAGTGCGGGCAGGTAGCCGTTCCGCGCCAGGGTTTCGCGGAGCAGGAACGGGTCCATTGATGGAATGTCGTCGAAGATCTCGAGGAGGGTTTGATCCTGCGAAGTCAGGCGCGAGTTGTCCGAGAAGTGCGTTTCGAGGATGTGCCCGGCGCGCTCCTCTCCGATGAAGAAGGACTGGCCGCCGGCCCTCAGGTCGGATCTGTCCAAGGGTATGATGACCTTCGTCGCGGTGGTTCGTGATGTCGAGAACAGCTCCCGCTCGTGGGGGCGAAGGCGGTGCTTCAGGATGATCGCCTGATTGAGCGCGCGGCTCTTGAACATTGGCCTGTCCTGAAGGGCAGGGTTCCCGGCCTGTCGCCGGTGCACAGAGAGGAGGTTCAGGATACGCGCGGTGGATCCCGAGCGCTCCAGATTGACAAGGCTTCTGTCCGGGGTCGACCTTCTCACCGCGCCGGCGCCGCCGTGATGTCGCTGTCGTCCGGCGAGACGCTTCCGGACCTGAAGGACTCCAGCTTCTGGTGGACGTGATCCACGAAGTCGACGAGGAGCGGTCGGTTCTCCGTCGCCATCCGGGTAAAGCCCTCGCCCCTCAGGACATCCTCGGAAACGATGAACTCCCGGGACCCCAATCTGCTGCAGAAGCCGTTCTCGACCAGCTTGAGAACGTGTCGGCGTGTCGTCTCGTAGGGAAAGCCGGTCAGGTCGGAGATGGCGAGGATCGAGACCGGTCGCCGCAACGTGTCCGGGAAGACGCCTGACACAGCCTCGGGGCTTGGGCTGCGATCGCGGTTCAGGTGACTGGCAGATGCCCTCAGTATCGACATGAACACGATCATCGTCGTGTAATCGTTCATGAAGGTCCTGGACATCATGGATGCTGTATTCAGAAAATGATCGATGGATTGCGCGAGAAGGTACTTCTCCTTGTCGGCATCGTATTGGTCGTTCATGGATTCAACCGTATGTCTCGGCGCGCGGACCCGTCGGCGATGGGTTGGAGGGGCTCACCTCTACACGCATGGCTCTGTCACTAGATCCATAGATGGCGCGCGCGCCGGGGCTTTCAAACACTGAGTCTTGCGATGCTGCCGGGGCGGTAGTCCGCCGCCGCGGCGATGTCGGAGACGGCCCGGACGGGAAGTCGCGACATCACTTCGCCGGTCTTGGCGTTCACGACGGTGAAGGCGTACGCGCCGCTCTGGCGGTCACGATCAATGATCAGCCGCGAGGCTTGGGGCGCGGTGACCGGTTCCGCCCCGGCGGGCGTCGCCGCGGCCGCACCGTCCGGCCGGGCCGGAGCGATATGACCTGGCAGGGCGGCCGGTCCGAGGATTGTCATCATGGCGTTCTACCGTTGCAACACGGCCGGAGCATCGAGTTGTTGCGGTTTCCGATGCGTTAATCGCG
>Ga0209066_10006853_pt1 | contig 11489 bp, 14 predicted proteins | sample All_14_2_FD_187198 | JGI IMG/M metagenome (GOLD analysis project Ga0209066, IMG submission 187198) | Freshwater microbial communities in response to fracking from Pennsylvania, USA - Allegheny Zone_MetaG_DW_15 (SPAdes) (version 2) ...
GTGCAGCCAGGTGTATCGTCCTTGGGGTAAAAATAGAGCACTACCCATTGTCCACGATAGTCCTTGAGTTGCCGAATCTTGTTGTCCTGGTCAGGCAGTGAAAATTCCGGTGCCATTGTGCCGACAGCGGGTATGTCGGCATGCGCGGGCGATACGCCGAACAAGCCCAGCCCCATAACCACGCAGGCCAGTGCTTGACGCACAAGCGATCGACAGCGATAAAAAAATGCAGCGACAATCATTCCGCTCTGGTTTGTTGGCAGTGTTTTCATGATGGGTTCCTCCTGGTGGAAAATCATTGTAGCGTCCGCCCCCGCGCAAGCGCATGGTCGACCGCGGGTAGCGTGTAGTCCCGACCCGGTACAATACCGCATCGGGCTTGTTGTGTGGCATCCCGGGTCGCTTGGCAGAAAGCCGTGTGCCGAAAAGTCGGCACCCCAAGGGTACTTTCCAGAGACGGACTCAAGCCTGCGGGGCGCGCTGGTGATACGGCGGCTGGCACCGCCAGACGCGCTCCATGGTGTGTCACCGGATAAGCCGGCAAATAAAACGCCATCATTTTTTCAGCCAGGCATTTTTGTAGGACCTGAATACTGCAAACGGCTTTCCCTGCTGCGTGAGGGAATTAACGTGGATTGCGCGGGAAGCGGCATGACAGATTACAATAATGACACCATGGAAATTGCCCGTCTTGTCAATCACTTCCTCATCGCCATGCCCGCCATGGATGACCCGAATTTTTCGCGCACGCTGACCTATGTGTGTGAGCATAACGCGGATGGCGCGATGGGCATTATCGTCAATCGCCCGTTCGGGATGAGCGTGGGTGACCTCTTCGGCCGGGTTGGCATTCCGCTGATGGAAGGCGAGCCGGAACAGCGTTTTGCCGGCCTGCCCGTATATTCCGGCGGGCCTGTGCAGACTGACCGCGGATTCGTTCTGCATCGCAAGACGCAGCCTTGGCAGAGTTCCCTGAAAGTGACCGACGACATCGCATTGACCAGCTCGCGCGACATCCTCCAGGCGATGGGTTCCACCGGCGAGCCGAAGGAAGCGCTGATCAGCCTGGGCTACGCCGGCTGGACGGCCGGGCAGCTCGAATGGGAGTTGGCGCAGAACCTCTGGCTCACCGTCGAGGCCGACGAACACATCCTGTTCGGCCTGCCGACGGAAGAACGTCTTGCCGCCGCGATGCAGCGTCTTGGCGTGGATTTCGCCAACCTCTCCGAGGTCGCAGGGCATGCGTGATGAGACGCTGCTCGCATTCGATTTTGGACGCCAGCGGATTGGCGTGGCCATTGGCGAAGTGCGGCTGGGCAAGGCGCGTGCGCTGAGTTGCATCGCCAGCGAAAACAACGCCGCACGCTTTGCCGCCATCGGCAAGCTGATTGCCGAGTGGCGACCGGCGCGCCTGCTGGTGGGCAGGCCGTTGAGTGTGGATGGCGCGCCGCACGAAATGACCGCCCGTTGCGCGCGTTTTGCCGACCAGTTGCGTGGCCGCTTTCAGTTGCCGGTGGAAGAGGTTGATGAGCGGTTCAGTTCCGTTGAAGCGGATGCGGTATTGCGTGAGTTGTCGGCCAATGCGCCGTCCCGCCAGCGCCGACTTTCCTGGCAAGAGCGCAAGGCGCAGGTCGATGCCGAGGCCGCGCGCGTGATCCTGCAAAGCTGGCTGGAAACCCATGCCCACGCAGCTGCCTGACGCCGGGCAGCTATGCAGCGAGCTCGCCGCGCAGATGCGGCTGCGGGTCGATGTCGCCAGCACCGCGCTGGTCGGCATCCATACCGGCGGCGTGTGGGTGGCCGAACGCCTGCATGCCCTGCTCGGCTTGCAAACCGCGCCCGGCACCATCGACGTTTCCTTCTACCGTGACGACTACGGCCAGCGCGGATTGCATGCCAATACCAGGACATCGCACATCCCGTTTGAAATCGAAGGCGCGCACATCATTATTGTCGATGATGTGCTTTATACCGGCCGCACGATACGCGCGGCGATGAATGAATTGTTTGACTATGGTCGCCCCGCCAAAATCGAACTGGCCGTGCTGGTTGACCGTGGCGGCCGCGAACTGCCCATTGCGGCGGACTTCTGTGCCCACAGTATGAGCCTGCCGGCGTCGCAAATGCTTGAGCTGGAACGCGTTGCGGATGGTGCGCTGACTTTCCGATTGACAGAAAAATGATCGCTTTGCCCAATCCCCAACTCAACCGCCACGGCGAACTGACTCACCTGCTCAGCATCGAAGGCCTGTCACGCGAGATGCTGCTGCGTATCCTCGACACCGCCGCGCCCTTCACCGAAGTTGCCGAACGCGAAGTGAAAAAAGTGCCCCTGCTGCGCGGCAAAAGCGTGTTCAATCTGTTCTTCGAAAACTCGACGCGCACGCGCACGACCTTCGAGATCGCTGCCAAGCGGCTCTCCGCTGACGTGATCAACCTCAACATCAACACCTCGTCGGCCAACAAGGGCGAGTCGTTGCTCGATACCACCGACAACCTGGCCGCCATGCAGGCCGATATGTTTGTTGTGCGCCACGCTTCCAGCGGCGCGCCGCATCTGATTGCCCAGCACCTGGCCGCTACCGGGCAGGACCACATCCATGTCATCAATGCCGGCGACGGCCGTCATGCGCACCCGACGCAAGGCCTGCTCGACATGTACACCATCCGCCATTACAAGCGCGATTTCACGCAACTTACCGTGGCCATCGTCGGCGACGTCCTGCATTCGCGCGTGGCGCGCAGCCAGATCCACGCGCTGACCACGCTGGGCGTGCCGGAAGTCCGCGTCATCGCGCCGAAAACCCTGCTGCCCGGCGGCATCGAACGGATGGGCGTGCGCGTGTTCAACAGCATGCATGATGGCCTGCGCGGCGTCGATGTGGTGATGATGTTGCGCCTGCAAAATGAACGCATGCAGGGTGCCTTGCTGCCCAGCGCGCAGGAATATTTCAAATCCTACGGACTGACGCAGGACAAGCTGGCGCTGGCCAAACCCGATGCGATTGTCATGCATCCGGGGCCGATGAACCGCGGCGTGGAAATTGAATCTGCTGTGGCCGATGGCAACCAGGCGGTGATCCTGCCGCAAGTTACTTTCGGCATCGCCGTACGCATGGCGGTGATGGCCATGCTGGCGGGAGCGTGAGATGAAACTGCATATTCGGGGTGGCCGTCTGATTGATCCGGCCAGCGGCACGGACAAGCTGGCGGATGTGTTTATCGCCGCAGGCAAAATAGTCGGCGCTGGCGATACGGCGGATGGCGCGCCAAAAGGCTTCAAGGCCGATACCGTGCTGGACGCCACCGGCTGCATCGTTTGCCCCGGCCTGGTTGATCTTTCCGCGCGCCTGCGCGAGCCGGGTTTTGAATACCGCGCCACGCTGGAATCGGAAATGGCCGCCGCCGCTGCGGGCGGCGTGACGCGGCTGGCCTGCCCGCCGGATACCGACCCGGTGCTGGATGAACCCGGCCTGGTGGAAATGCTCACCCATCGGGCACGCTTGCCGGGGTTTGCACATGTGCATCCGGTGGGTGCGCTGACCGTGCAATTGGCCGGCGAGCAACTCACCGAAATGGCGGAGCTTGCCGAGGCGGGCTGTATCGCGTTTGGCCAGGCGAATCGTGCAATCGTCAATACGCAGGTGTTGTTGCGCGCGATGCAATATGCGGCGACCTTCGATTTCCCGATCTGGTTGCAGGCGCAGGATCCATTTCTGGTGGGCAAAGGTGTGGCGCACGATGGCGAAGTGGCTGCGCGACTGGGTCTGGCCGGTATCCCTGATGTGGCGGAAACCATCGCCCTGGCCACGCTGTTGCAGTTGGCACGCGAAACCGGCGTGCGCCTGCATCTGGCGCGCATTTCTTCCGCCGCCGGCATCGAGATGATTACCGCCGCGCGCGCCGCCGGCATTGCCGTGACTTGCGATGTGGCGGTGCATTACCTGCATCTGTGCGACTATGACATCGGGTTTTTCAACGCCCACGCGCGGCTCGACCCGCCCTTGCGTGCGCAGCGCGACCGCGATGCCTTGCGCGCAGGGCTGGCGTCGGGTGCGATCAACGCGCTGTGTTCCGACCACACGCCGGTGGATGACGATGGCAAGCAAATGCCGTTTGGCGAAGCTGAAATCGGTGCCACGGGGCTCGAACTCTTGCTGCCACTGACCCTGAAATGGGCGCAGGAAATGCAGTTGCCATTACCCACCGCGCTGGCGCGCATCACTTCCGATCCGGCGCGCGTGCTGGGCATTGACGCCGGTCGCCTAGCAGTTGGCTTGCCCGCCGATATTTGCGTGTTCGACCCGGCCGCCGAGTTTTCCGTGACGCGCGACAATCTCAAGAGCCAGGGCAAGAACACGCCCTTCCTCGGCATGGCCTTGCCCGGCCGTGTGCGTTACACGCTGATTGATGGTTACTTGGCCTACGATGGAAGCCGTTGATCAGATAGCATCTGTCTGACCTGCACCGCATCGACGCCAGCCACGCGCACCCGCTTGGCGCGTGACGTCGCGCCGGAGATCAGTGTGACGGCGGCCTTCGGCACCCCCAGGCGCTGCGCGAGAAAGGTGATCAGATGGGTGTTCGCCTGGCCTTCGACCGGTGGCGCATGCAAACGGATTTTCAATGCCTCGCCATGCTCGCCGGCGACTTCCGTCTTTTTTGCACCGGGCTGGATGTGCAGCATGAGCGTGACACCCTGTGCTTCGGCGCGCAGCCAGCTCATGGCATGATGGCAAACAGGCGCAGGCGTTCCAGCAGCATCAAGCCAATCTGTAAAAGCAACAGCAGCGCGAGTGGCGAGAGATCGATGCCGCCAAGCGGCGGGATGAAACGCTGGAACGGGCGCAGCAAGGGCTGGCTGACGGCATTGAACACGGCAGCCAGCGGCGCATAAGGATTCACCCAGGAAAAAATTGCAGACACCAGCACTGCGCCGATCATCAGGTACAGCTCGAGCTTCATGGTTTCGAGTACCGCCAGCACGGCGACCATAAAAGTCGGCGCTGGTGACACGGCGGTGAATGTTCCCGACAGCCCCAAAGCGATACCCAGATAGATCACTTGTATAAGCCAGGCCAGCAGCAGGCTTGCCAGGTCATAGCCGAACAGGCCGGGAACCAGCCGCCGCGTCGGACGCACGATCCAGTCGGTCACGGCAATCACGAAGTGCCCCAGCGGATTGCGGAATGGCGCATGGACAATTTGTAGGGTGAAGCGCGCCAGCAGCACCAGGGTCAGGAAGCCGCAGACGGAATCAAGGATGAACAGGGTGATTTGCACGAGCATCAGTCTTTCCCCAGCAGGTCGCCGAGTTCCTGGCCGCGTGCGTTGGCTGCGCTGACCCCTTGCTGAATGGCCTCCGCCACGTCCTGTGCCGCAAAGCGCTGCAAGGCCGCTTCGGTTGTGCCACCTTTGGAAGTCACACGCTCGCGCAAGGTGGTGATGCTTTCATTGCTTTGTGCCGCCAGTTGGCTAGCGCCGATAAAGGTTTCCACCGTGAGCCGGCGGGCGGCGGCGGCTTCGATGCCCAGCGCGCGCGCCGCCGCTTCGATGGCCTCGATGAAATAAAACACATAGGCCGGACCGCTACCGGAAACCGCGGTAATCGCATCGATCTGCGCTTCATCCGGCACCCATAAAGTGGCACCCACGGCGGTGAGGATTTTTTCGGCCTGTATGCGACCGGTTTCATCAACGCTGGGGTCGGCATATAACCCGGTCATGCCGCAACCGATGAGTGCCGGTGTGTTGGGCATGGCGCGCACAATCCTGCTGTGGTGCAGCCAGCGCGCGATGTCGGCTACCCGCAGGCCGGCGGCGATGCTGATGACCAGATGGTTGCCGAGTTTTCCGGCAAGCGGCGCGACGGCTTCCCTCATCTGCTGTGGTTTTACCGCCAGTACTAGCACATCACAGGCCAGTGCGGATGCATCGGCACTGACCGTGGCACGCACGCCAAATGTATTGGTCAGTTGTTTACACGCCGCAGCGTTGGGTTCCACCACCTGAATGGCGACGGTTGAAAAGCCCTGCTGCTTCATGCCGCCAATCAGCGCGGTCGCCATGTTGCCACCGCCGATGAAGGTAATTTTCATGCTGTCCTCTGCTCGTGATTTGTTTGTTATCCGCGGTTTATTGGTGGCGTGCGCCAAAAATTGCCGTGCCGACGCGCACTAATGTCGAGCCTTCCAGAATTGCCGCTTCCAGATCGTGCGACATGCCCATCGATAGGGTATCAAGCGCCAGGCCTTCTGTGTTGAGTTGCGTGAGCAGTTGTCGCAACAGGGCGAACCGGCGGTGTTGCAGGCCGCTGTCGTCTGTGGGTTCGGGGATGGTCATTAGCCCGCGCAGGCGCATATTGGGCAGCGCCGCGATGGCATGCGCCAGCGCAGGTGCTTCTGCCAAAGCACAACCGCTTTTTGATGCTTCGCCCGACACGTTAACCTGCACGCAGACATGCAGCGGCGGCAGGTAGGCGGGGCGCTGCGCGGCAAGACGCTCAGCGATTTTCAGCCGCTCCAGCGTATGCACCCAGGCAAAATTTTCCGCCACCGCGCGAGTTTTATTACTTTGCAAAGGACCAATGAAATGCCATTCCGGGTCAACGGGCTTGGCAAATTCAGCCAGTTCGGCAATTTTCTCCAACCCCTCCTGCACATAATTTTCCGCAAATGCGCGCTGTCCGCACGCCATGGCTTCGCGCAGGCAATCGGCTGGCCAGGTTTTGCTGGCGGCCACGAGTTGCACGGCCTCCACCGGTCGGCCGGCGAGGGTGCAGGCGGCGGCGATGCGTCCGCGCACGGCTTGCAAGTTGGCGGTAATTGTTGTCATATAACGCCTTTGAAGTATAGCCCACGCCATTTACAGGACATTTATGGACATTACCGAACTGCTGACTTTCGTTGTCAAGAACAAGGCTTCCGATTTGCACCTGTCTTCCGGCCTGCCGCCGATGATCCGCGTCAATGGCGATGTGCGCCGCATCAATCTGCCGCCGATGGAACACAAGGAAGTACATGGCATGATCTATGACATCATGAATGACGGTCAGCGCAAGGTGTATGAGGAAAACCTGGAGTGCGACTTTTCTTTCGCCGTGCCCAATCTGGCCCGCTTTCGCGTCAACGCCTTTGTGCAAAATCGCGGCGCGGCGGCCGTGATGCGTACCATCCCTTCGAAAATCCTGTCACTGGAAGATTTGAAGGCGCCAAAGATTTTTGCAGAACTGGCCGACCAGCCGCGTGGCATCGTATTGGTGACCGGGCCGACTGGCTCTGGAAAATCGACGACCCTGGCCGCCATGGTGAATCACAAGAATGAAAACGAATACGGCCATATCCTGACGGTGGAAGACCCCATCGAATTCGTCCACGAATCCAAAAAATGTCTGATCAACCAGCGCGAAATCGGGCCGCATACCTTGTCGTTCAACAATGCCTTGCGCAGCGCTCTGCGTGAAGATCCGGACGTGGTTCTGGTCGGCGAAATGCGCGATCTGGAAACCATCCGCCTGGCCCTTACCGCCGCGGAAACCGGCCATCTGGTGTTCGGCACGCTGCATACTTCGTCGGCTGCCAAAACCATCGACCGCATCATCGACGTGTTTCCGGCGGCGGAAAAGGAAATGGTGCGCGCGATGCTGTCGGAATCGCTAAAAGCGGTGATTTCGCAAACTCTGTGCAAAACGGCTGATGGCACAGGGCGCGTTGCCGCGCATGAAATCATGATTGGCACGCCGGCCATCCGCAACCTGATCCGCGAGGCCAAGGTCGCGCAGATGTATTCGGCAATCCAGACCGGCCAGCAGTTTGGCATGCAGACGCTGGATCAGAATCTCCAGGACCTGGTCAAGCGCCGCGCCATTTCCGCCGCAGAGGCGCGCAGCAAGGCGGCGAACAAGGACAACTTCCCTGGCTAGGTCAGGGAATTGTCCTTGTCAATTAAACCGCCCGCCCCTCCCGTCCTCCCCTCGCGGGGAGGTGACCGTGTTAGATCGCCGCGTTGCGGCTCAATGTTTTTAGTCGAGGTGACCAATGGAACGCGATGAAGGCCTGAAGTTCATGTACCAGCTGCTGACCATGATGATGCAGAAGAAAGGGTCGGACTTGTTCATTACCGCCGGCTTTCCGCCGGCGATGAAAATTGATGGCAAGATGACGCCCGCCACGACGCAGGTACTGACGCCGCAGCATACGCAGGAACTGGCGCGTGCCATCATGAATGACAAGCAGGCCGCCGCATTCGAGGAAACCAAGGAAGCCAACTTTGCCATTTCTCCCTCCGGCATCGGACGCTTCCGGGTGAACGCTTTTGTGCAACAGGGTCATATCGGCATCGTGCTGCGTACCATCAATGTGCAGATTCCCGATTTCGACGAGCTCAAGCTGCCGCCGGTACTCAAGGATGTGGTGATGACCAAGCGCGGCCTGGTGCTGTTTGTCGGTGGCACGGGTTCCGGCAAATCCACCTCGCTGGCGGCGATGATTGGCTACCGCAACCAGAACAGCTATGGCCATATCATCACCATCGAAGACCCGGTCGAATATGTGCATGAGCACAAGAACTGCGTGATCACTCAGCGTGAAGTCGGCGTCGATACAGATTCCTGGGAGGTTGCCCTGAAGAACACCCTGCGCCAGGCGCCGGACGTGATCCTGATCGGCGAAATCCGCGACCGCGAAACGATGGAGCATGCGATTGCCTTTGCCGAAACCGGGCACTTGGCGATGGGCACGCTGCATGCGAACAATTCGAACCAGGCGCTTGACCGCATCATCAACTTCTTTCCCGAAGAGCGCCGCCCGCAACTGCTGATGGACCTCTCGTTGAACCTGAAAGGCATCATCTCGCAACGGCTGATTCCGTTGAAGGAAGGCAAGGGCCGCGCGGCGGCGGTGGAAGTGCTGCTTAACTCACCGCTGATATCCGACCTGATCGGCAAGGGCGATGTGCATGAGATCAAGGAAATCATGAAAAAATCACGCGAGCTGGGCATGCAGACTTTTGACCAGGCGCTGTTCGACTTGCATGAAGCGGACCGCATCAGCTATGAAGATGCGTTGCGCTTTGCCGATTCGATGAACGAAGTGCGCCTGATGATCAAACTGCATGGCAAGGATGCACAGACAAGGGATATGTATTCTGGCATCGGCCACCTCGACATCGTTTAATCGCCATGCAAACCCGTAACCACTCTCTCTCTAAAGACTCACCTCGTGCAGCACTGGAAGCGATCGATCATCTGACAAAAAAAATCTGCCTCCTGTGGGGGACGCCAGAGTTGAATCTATTCATTCGCCGCCTGATGATGGATTCACGTAACGGTTCCCGCCAGGGACTGCCGATGGAGATCGCTGCAGAAATGGTTTTTCTTGCTGAAACCAATACATTGGTCCGCGCCATCAACGCGGCAAAACTTCTTGACATCAAGTTCAGCGAAGCACTCAAGATGATTGAAGCTAAAGACGATCAGCCATTGCAGCTTGATGTCTTCGATGACCCGTTTGTTTCTCGTGACACCTTGGCCCGTAAAGAGGGGCGAGAACGATTCAACCCCGTTGCGATTTCTCCGGTTCCAAGTTATCAACAACGACGCACTCCGGCGAAAAACCAAACCGTAGGATTGCTTGCACTTTTCTTAATGCTGGTTCGCGGCGGGTGGCTGTGGGTGATAGCCTTAGTAGCAATAGGCTATTACTTCGTCTGGCCCTGGATGCAACCCTTGCTTTAATGCTTCCGATGCGGTTCTTGTACTGATGCTTTGCGCCGAGCGCTGCCAGCAACCATATCAAAACCATACAAGCGGCATTCCAGCGCGCCGTTATAGAGCGGGATTTTGCGCGATGTCTGCAGGCGGATCAGTTTTGGCAACTGGGTGTCGGCAGAAAGAAACCAGCAATGCCAGCCGGCAAAATGCTGCTTGAGTGCATTTCCCAGCAGCGGATAAAACGCAGCCAGCGCCTCCGCGCTGCCCAGACGCTCGCCATACGGCGGATTGGCGACCATCACGCCGCTGGCGGCGGGCGCCGCGCGCTGCAGCAGGTCGGCTTGTTCCAGCACCACAAGACCATCCAGTCCGGCATGCGCCAAATTTTGCCGCGTGCGGTTGACTGCATCGGCATCCTGGTCGCTGCCGAAAATTTGCAGCGGGCCATCCGCCATGCGTCGCCGCTCCGCGGCCTGGCGTTGCAGGCTGCGCCATAGTCCGGCGTCGAATGTCTGGTGGTGTTCAAAACCAAACCCGCCAGGTTCGCGTGACAATCCCGGCGCATCGTCGAGCGCCATTTGCGCGGCTTCCAGCAAAAACGTGCCGCTGCCGCACATCGGGTCGAGCAGCGGCGTGCCCGGCTGCCAGCCGGCCAGACGCAAAATGCCGGCGGCGAGATTTTCTTTCAGCGGTGCGCCGACCTTGGCCAGCTTGTGGCCGCGCAGGTACAGTGGTTCGCCGGAGGTGTCGAGATAAAGCGTCGCCGTGCGGTCGGTCAAGAACAGGTGGATGCGAACTTCGGGATTTTTCGTATTCACGCTGGGGCGGCGCGTCGTCTCGGCGCGAAAGCGGTCACACACCGCGTCTTTGACTTTCAGTGTGATGAATTCCAGGCTTTTGAGCGGGGATTTGATCGCCGTGACATACACCCGGATCGAGCGGTCAACCGAGAACAGACGGGGCCAGTCGATGTCATACGCCAGCTTGTAAACATCCGCCTCGGTCGAATAGTCGGCGCTGGCGATACGGCTCAGCAGGCGCGTGGCGATGCGCGATTCGAGATTCACGCGGTAGGCAAATTCCAGGTTGCCGCTGGCCGCAACGCCGCCCGCCGTCGGCCGCACGTTTTTCCCGCCACAGGCAGTCAGGTCTGCCGCCAGCAAGGCTTCCAGGCCGCGCGGGCAGGTGGCAAAATAATCGTTCATCAATACTGTCTTCAAAAGGGTTTGACCACAACCAGTATGCAAATGGCAAGCAGCGCCAGCACGGGGATTTCGTTGAACCAGCGAAACCAGACGTGGCCATGGGGCACGGTGCCGTGCGTGAATTGCACCAGCAGCCGTCCGCACCAGAGGTGATAGGCAACGAGCCCGGCCACCAGCGTGGTTTTGGCATGCAGCCAGCCGCCGGAAAATCCGAAGCCGAACCACAGCCAGAAGCCGAGGCCGATCGCCAGTGTCGCGATGGGTGTGACGAAGCGGTAAAGCTTGCTTGCCATGAGCACCAAGCGCTGATATTCGGCTGACTGCGCGTCAGACACCATGGCGAGGTTCACAAAAATTCGCGGCAGATAAAACAGTCCGGCGAACCAGCTGACGACGAACACGATGTGCAAGGTTTTTATCCAGAGCATGATGTTTCCCTGATGCCGGTGGCAACCGTCGGGTAACGCAGATGCAGGCCGAGTTCGTGCTTCATGCGGCGATTGTCCAGCCGCCGCGATTCGCGCATGAACGACCATTGCAGCGGCGACACCTGCTGTTCTACCGCTGCGCGTGGC
>Ga0209066_10006854_pt1 | contig 11488 bp, 9 predicted proteins | sample All_14_2_FD_187198 | JGI IMG/M metagenome (GOLD analysis project Ga0209066, IMG submission 187198) | Freshwater microbial communities in response to fracking from Pennsylvania, USA - Allegheny Zone_MetaG_DW_15 (SPAdes) (version 2) ...
TGAAGAAGGCCACGGCCAGCGGACCGCTGAACTCGATGGCCACGGCCACGCCGAACGGAATGCTCTGCAGCGACTGGTAGAACATCAGGTTCATGCAGCCCAGCGCCACGCCGTAGCGCAGCAGGCTCATGGCATCGGCGCGCGAGAGCGGCCAGCGCCAGGGTCGCCAGATCAGCAGCAGGAGCAACGCCGAAAAGCCCACCCGCAAGGCTGTGGTGCCGAGCGAGCCGACTTGGGGAAACAGCTGCTTGGCGAACGAGGTGCCGATGCCCAGCGCGACGACCGAGCCGAGCACGGCCAGCAGGGGCAGGGCTTGCGCCCAGCGGGGTGAAGTCATGGGGATGGGGGGTGCGAGCGCCAGAAGCGCCGCAGTCAGGAAGTCGGTCGGGAGGAGGTTGTCAGACCAGCGGCACGGTCAGGCGCGCGATCACCGGCTGTGTGTCGGGCCGCACGCCGCGCCACCACTCGAAGGCCTCGGCCGCCTGTTCGACCAGCATGCCCACGCCGTCGGCGATGCGGGTCACGCCCGCGGCCTGCGCCTGTTTCAGGAAGGGGGTGAGGCCTTTCCCGTAGACCAGTTCGTAGGCCAGGGCGCCGGCCGCGAACACGCCCGTGGGCAGCGGCAGCGCGGCTTGCGAGAGGCCGGTCGAGGTGGCGTTGAGCACCACGTCGAACGACTCGCCCGCCAGGTCTTCGTAGCCACCCGTCTGCAGCGCCACCTGCGCGGAGAAATCGGCCTTCAGGCCGTGGGCCTTGTCGGCGCTGCGGTTGGCGATGGCGATCACGGCGGGCTTCTGCTCGGCGAGGGGCACGATGGCACCGCGCGTGGCGCCGCCCGCGCCGCAGATCAGCACGCGCTTGCCGGCCAGCGAAACACCCAGGTTGCGCTGGATGTCGTTGACCAGGCCCAGACCGTCGAAGTTCTGCGCCAGGATGCGGTCGCCCTCGAACTTGAGCGCGTTCACCGCGCCCGCCAGCCGGGCCGACGCCATCGGGTCGGTGGCGATCTCGAAGGCCTGCAGTTTGAAGGGCAGGGTCACGTTCAGCCCGCGGCCCCCCTGGGCACGAAAACTTTCCACCGTCGCCTTGAAGCCATCGAGCGGGGCTTCAAGGGCAGTGTATTCCAGCGTCTGGCCGGTGGCCTGGGCAAACAGGCCGTGGATCAATGGCGACTTGCTGTGCGAGATGGGGTGGCCGATGACGGCGTAGCGGTCGATCATGGCGCTGAGTAATATGTCATGAGTGCTGTTTATCCAGTCTCTGTTCGGTCACTGGTACTTGGAGGGAATGTATGCGAATCCGGTTGTTGCAAAACTGCATTTTTGATTGTCATTTCCAACAGCCCATTCCCGGTTTTGAGCCTTTTGACGTTCGGGACAATCCCAGGCCAGAGTTGCGCGAGTTCCAGGTGTTTTCGCGAGTGGTTGACCAGGGCCTGCATCGAAGCGCCGACATTGTCGGAGCCGTGTCCAGCCGCTTTGGCGCGAAAACCTGCCTCGATGGTGATGCAATCAGAAGCTGGATTGGCCGTAACCCTGGAAAGCAGGTGTATGTCGTCAACCCATGGCCGCAGTGGACCTACGCGTACTACAACACGCTCGAACGGGTTCCCATTGTCCACCAGCAGAAGGACATCCTGGACCGGTTTCAGCAGGTGCTGGACATCGCCGGGGTGCCGCTGGATTTCTCCCGGAAGACCAGGGACCATCAGGGAAACTTTTCCATGAGCAGTTTCTGGTTCGGGACGGCCGAGTTCTGGGAGCGGATCATGCAGGAACTGGTGTCGCCCGTACTCCGTTTGTCAAGACGGGAACTTGGTGGTGAGCTGCATGATTTTTTGTACCGCCCCATCACCTACTACGGCCAGTCGGACCACCGCGCCGGTGCACTGCCTTTTCTGCTGGAGCGGGCCACGACGCTGTACCTCCAGGCCGAGTGGATGGACCGTTCAGAGTTCTACGTTCGAACACGCCAGCAGGTGCTGGACTGCTGTGTGTTTCCGTTCGAGCGGGATCTGGTGAACCTGTTCGGTGACGAGGTGGATGCCTGGGACCAGGCGGGCATCTACGACGACCGGGCCATGTCCTACTTTCAACGGGCTGGTGAGCACGTGAGTCAAGGGTGGCTGCTCTACCTTCATCAACACCCCGTGTCATTCGATAACGGAAATCCCCGGCCCGGTCTGCCCTGGTTCAGCGGACGGCAAGGCACCCACCAGACCGGCAGGGTGATGCCCTGCGGCACGTAGCAGACACCTGACAATACCCGGGGGGCGAGGTGGGAGGGAGGCGATGGTCGCGCAAGCCCATGGGCCAGCACGGGTCATGGGTGGGCCGTACCATCCTTGGCATGAGCACTACCCTGAAAATCGATTTCGTGTCCGACGTGTCCTGCCCCTGGTGCGCGATCGGTCTCTCCGCACTGGAACAGGCCTTGGCCGCGGTGCAGGGCGACATCAGCGCCGAGATGCACTTCCAGCCCTTCGAGCTGAACCCGCAGATGGGCCCCGAGGGCCAGGACGTCACCGAGCACCTGACGCAGAAATACGGCAGCACGGCCGAGCAGCAGGAACAGATCCGCGCCACCATCCGCCAGCGCGGTGCCGAGGCCGGCTTTGCCTTCAAGCCCGAAGGCCGGGGCCGCATCTGGAACACCTTCGACGCGCACCGCCTGCTGTTGTGGGCCGACGAAGAGGGCGCCCCGGGCCAGCAGCACGCGCTGAAGAAGGCGCTGCTGACCGCGTACCACGGTCGCGCAGAAAGCCCGGCCGATCATGCGGTGTTGCTGGCGTCGGTGGTCGAGGCCGGTCTGGACGAAGGCCGCGCCCGCGAAGTGCTGGCGAGCGACGCGTTTGCGCAGGACGTGCGCGAGCGCGAACAGTTCTACAACAGCCACGGCATCCACTCGGTGCCGGCCGTCATCATCAACGACCGCCACCTGATCTCCGGCGGGCAACCTGCCGCGGTGTTCGAGCAGGCCCTGCGCCAGATCGCGGCATCCGCGGACTGATTCAGTCCGGCGTCGGTGCGAAGCCGTGCGGCGCAAAAACCGACGCCAGTGAACGCGTGTCGGGCAGCACGTAGACCACGCCTTCGGTGCCCTGAAACGCCTTCATCACCACGTCGTCGAAGAACGTCAGCGCAACGTTGATGCAGCCGAAGGAGATGCGGTTGTCATGGGCGCTGGGGGATGTCAGGCGTATTGCGCGTTGTTCCCGGGGGTTGTTGCCGCGCAGGGAGTGCAGGGAGATGGACGTTTCGTAGTCGACCCACAGAATCGGATCGCCCGACAGATTTTTGGCCAGGGCCGCCACGAAACGCCCCGCGGGCGTGGTGCGCTCATGAGGTTGGATGCGGGACAGGGGCTTCTGCCCGATGCCTGGAGAAGCGTCGTCACCTTTCGCCAGACCCAGCAACGCGGGTGTGGCACCGAGCAGGCGGGCCTCGGCGCTGAAGACGAACACCTGTGCCTGGCGCTTGTCGATCAACACAAACGGCAGACCGCTGTTGTCCCCCGAACGCATGACCCAGGCGGCCACCTGGCGGCTGTCGGTCGAGGCCTGGGTCCAGGCGTGATGCGCCTCCCCCGGGGGATGATCGGGTTTTCCGACCACCAGCGGCTGCGCCGCCGCGCCCCACGCCCACACGAGCGAAGCCAGCACCGCGATCCTGGCGCCCGCTACCGCCGTCCTCATCTTGTCGGACGGGCAAAGCGGATGCGCAGGCCGGTTGCAGAGCGCAGGCAAGCCCACACGCCGGCCTCAGTTGCGGTCTTGTTTCGGTGGTCGAACCGGCACCACCCTGCGGGGTGCTGGCGGCGCGACGAGCACCGGAGGCGCCACCTCGACAGGGACCACGATCGGCGCTGGCGCCACGGGCACCTGAGGCACCGGGGCAGGGGACTCCAGGGCGAGCAGGACCGGTCCGATGGGCGCCAGAGGCGCAACCGTCAGGCGATAGGGTGTTTCTGGTGGCACAGGAATGACGGGAAGGTTCCAGTTACCCACCACCACGGTCGTGCCCTCGGACACCAGAACCCCCGGCTGTGTGACCGTTGGCAGAGGGGAAGGCGCGGGCGCGGGCAGGGGTCCTGCAACGGGAGCTGGCGCTGGTGGCCTTGGCCGAGGGGGAGGTGGAGGTGGAGGTGGAGGCGCATCAACGGCGGTGATGTCGCCGGACGTTCTTAGCTCGACAGGTCCACAGCAATTGGGAACCGCAAACGAATAGTTGGCTCCGTCAGCAGGGTTGGTGTCGGTCAAGGAGTAGCCACTGAAGGTCACCGTCTTGTCGACCCCCACAGCAGCGCTGGAAAACTGGGCATTGGCTCCGGAGCCGGCCACCAGTTCCACGCCGGGTGGCAGGCCTTTCAAACCGGTCAGCGTGGCGGTCGTCGTGCCGTCGAAGGTTTTGCTGGCGACCTCCGGGAACACCAGCATGTACTGGGTGAGAACGGCACCTTCGGTCAGGGAAAACTGGGGCTCGTAGTCGAACGGTGGGACGTACGACACCGGGTTGAAGTAGATCGCCGCCGGCGCGTTGGTGACGGCGGTGGTCGGCGCCGTCGCCTCGAAGGTGAGCGTGCCGCCTTCGCCCGGACTGGTGGCACCATAGCCGGCGCTCAGCACCAGGCCCCGGGGCAGACCCAGACTTTGCCCCGGGATGGTGCTGCCGTTGGTCACCGTGATCGCGCCGCCGATGGTCAGATCCCCGGGGGCGCAGACCATGATGTTCCCATCGGTCGCTGACAGGGCGCCATGGACGGTTGCATCACGCCCCGCCGCCAGCAGAATGCTGCCGTTAACGGTGGTGATGGCCCCCGTCGTGGCCACCGTGATGTCCTGCCCGCAGCAAATCTCCACGTTGCCATTGGTGGCCGAGATGGCCGCATTCACGGCGACATCGCGCACGGCGGAGACTTCCACGTTGCCATTGGTGGTTGAGATGGCCGCATTCACGGCGACATCGTTCCCGGCTGAAACCTGCAGGCTGCCATTGGTGGACGTGATGGCTGCGTTGATGTTCGCATTCCGCGAGGCGCGCAGGGACAGTGTGGTCGCGGTACCCCATGTGACGGCATCCTCGACAAAGATATCGCCATTGCCAACCCCCGGCGCGTTGGTGATGATCACGTCGTTGTCGCCCAGCGCAAGTGAAAGAGCGCTGCCCGATATGTTGTCACCGGGGTCACTGCCGATGATGAAATCCAGCGGGTCGATCAGCCAGGTGCCGGTCTTTCCCCGGGCCGCTGCGGTGGTGACGTTCACATTGCTGGCGATCTTGACGGAGGCCGCCGAGGTCTCGATGAAACCGCCATCGCCGCCGTTGGGCGCGCTGGCGTCCAGGGTGCCGCCGACCTGCATGGTGCCGTTCTGCATGCCGCCCAGCAGCAGGATCGTGCCGTTGCGGTTTTCCAGCGTCCTGGCCTGGATCACGCCGGTGTTGTTGACCGCGTTGGACATCAGGCTGGACGCGGCTTGCGCCGTCATGATCACCCGGCCCCCATCGGCCTGCAACAGCCCGCCGTTCTCCACCAGTGCGTTGACCGTGCCCTCGTCCACGCTGACGCTGAGCAGCCGGTCGCCCGCCATGTCCAGCGTCAGGCTGCGGCCCGCCGCCAGCGCCACGGTGCCTTTCTGGGCCACCACGTCGCCCTGGTTGGTGACGCCCGCGCCCAGCAGGGCCACGTAGCCACCGTCCGCGGCCCGGATGACGCCCTGGTTGACCACCGTGCCGTTGCTGCGACCCGAAAAGTGGTAGCGACCGGCGCGGAAATCGTCGTCGGACAGGTTCAGCGTGGACGCCACCAGACCACCCACGTTCACGTTCGAGCCGCGCCCGAACAGGATGCCATGGGGGTTGATGAGAAACACCGTGCCATTGGCCGACAGGTTGCCGTGGATGGCGGAAGGGTCGTTGCCGACCACGCGGTTGAGCGCGATCGAACGGTTGTCGGGCTGCACGAACCGGACCGACTCACCCGCCGCGATGCCAAAGCCCTGCCAGTTGATGGCCGCGTTGGGCGTCGTCTGCGTGATCGTCAACTGGTTCGAAGGCCCGGCGATGGTGGCGCTGCCGGACGTGACCACACCCCCGGTGGGCTGTGCCATGGCCACCGACCCGCAGGCCAGCATGACCAGCAAGGACACGGCCTTGATGCGAAAGGCGACGCCTCCCGAGCTGCCTGCCGAGGCGGCCTTGCCCGAGTTGCGTGCGTGCTCGGAAACGGCCACGAAAGTGCCGGTGGAGCGGTTCCAGATGGAGCGATGGATGTGGTTCATGTTGTACCTTCTGTGAGCGAACGGCCCGTCAAGCACGGGCCTGCGTGGGCGCTGGATGAGCGATCAGAAGTACTTGACGGCCTGAACCCAGAAACGACCGGATTTGTGCGGCGCGGACGTGGCCTCGTCACCGCCAAGTGGGCGTGCATAGAACGCTTTGAGGGAGAAATCGTTGGCGCGGGCCCAGTAGACGCCCACCCCGGCGCCGCTGAGCTGCCGGTGGTTGGAGCCTTCGCTCCAGGGGTTCTTGTTCAGGGTGACCGAACCCGCATCCACGAAGGCCACCAGCTGGACCTGGCCTGGAACCCGTTCCGACAGGGGCAGCAGTTGCCGCGCCTCCAGCGTCAGCACCGCACCCTGGTCGGCCGAGGCTTCACCCTCGGGAAAGGCGCGCACGCCGTACATGCCGCCGAGCTGCATCTTCTCAGACGAGTCCAGATTGGTGGAGGCCACCTGCCCTGCGACCGAAGCCATGAAGGAGGTCGACGCGGTCACCTGCTGCACGCGCATCAGCTGGAAACCCAGCTTGCCGTAGCCGCCATGGGTGCGCGCGGTGGTGGCATCGGTGGCGCGCACCGACGGCGTGCGGATGTCCAGGTCGCCGGCCGTGAGGGACAGCAGGTAGCTGTTGAAGCCGCCCCCGCCCACCATGTCGCTGTGGTCGCCATAGATCGACGCCACCGCCACCCGGGCGTGCTTTTCACTCACGAAATCGAACGCGCCCACGTAGTCGTCAAACCGCCGGTTCTCCAGCGTCAGTCCCACGCTGTGGTTGCTGTTGCGGGTGCGCAGCAAGGGGTAACTGCCGAACAGGCTGGCGGTGCGCGCCCGACCGTGGGCGTCCAGCGGCTTGAATTCCTTGCCCAGCTCATAGTCCAGCTGGCTCACGGCAACCCCCACCCGACCCCTGCCGACAGGCACCTGATAGGCCGCGCGTCCGTAGCGCAGGCCTGGGCCCGAGGTCAGGGCGCGCAGCGTCACCATGTCGCCCCAGCCGGCGGGGTTGTTGATGTTGAGGGTGGCGCCCACGCGGACTTCCCCCGTGTAGCGGTTGCCGGCGTTGTCGGCGTCCACGCTGCCGCTGATGCGCGGACCCTCGATCACGTCCACCATCAGGTCCGACTGACCCAGCGACGCACCCGGTACCAAGGTGGACCGGACCTCGACGCCGGGCAGATCGGACAACTGCAGCAAACGGGATTCCAGCGGTTCCGATGCGATCACCTCGCCGCTGTTCAGACCACCCAGAATGCCGTGGGCCACCCCATCGTTCAGCCGGCTCGCGTTGTTCAGCTTCACGTTGCCATAGGTGCCTTCCAGCACCGCCATGGTCACGACGCCGTCCTTGACCTCTTGCGCCGGCAGGTAGGCGCGTCCCACCAGATAGCCGTCCTGGCGATACCGGTTGGTCACCCGGTCGGCCATCGCATTCAGGTCGCCCAGCGTCAGGCGCTGGCCGGGCACAAACCCGGCGATGGCCATCAGTTCGCTCTCTGAATAGACGCTGGCGCCGGTCACGGCGAGCCGCTGGACCACGATGGCGCTGGCGTCCGCAGGCGCCGAAACCGGCGCGGGTTCTTTTTGAATCTCGAGCCGTGGCGCAGGCACCGTGCGGGGAGGAACCACGGGCAGCTGTTGCAGCTGCTGGCCCGCGCCTGGAACCGTCTGCGCCAGCGCGGCCAGGGACGTGGCGCACAACGCCACGGACAGCGGAAGTCTTTTCAACATATGGGTACCCCTTTTGCTTTTTCTTGCCACTCGGGGCGATTGATCCGCATGTTGGCGCTGCGGGGCTTCGAAGTCTGTGCGCTGGCAAACATACGGCTCCCGCCCGAGACATGCGGGCGGGCGGCGCCTTCGCCCTCGTGCAGGCTTTTCGACAGATCGCTGCCGGGGTGGACTGATCGCTCACGGGCGACGCCGACCGCGATTTCCTGGCCGGCAGGATCCCGCACCACCAGGGCGCCATCGACATGGCCCGCGTGGTGTTGAAGCACGGCAAGGACCCGAAGGTGCGTCAACTCGCCGAGCAGGTGATCGCAGCCCAGGAGAAAGAAATCTTGATGATGCGCGAGTGGCTGGCGCAGCCCAGATGAAGGGTGGCCTGCGCGGAGCGGTCTGATCCTCGGGCGGTTCAGGCCGGGCGGTAGGTGCTGTCGCCGTGGGGCGCGGCGCGAAACTCGGGCAGGGCTTCGGCGGCTTGCGAGAAAGCCACGAGGTTCGGGTAGCGGCTGGCAGGCACCACCTCCGGCAGCATGTTCTGAATGAAGGCCCAGGCCACGGCGGTGCTCACGCCGGCCTGGTCCAGCGCGGTGCGGGTAAGGGCCAGCGGGTGGCTGGCGAGCTGCGCCTCCAGCCCGTCACAGGCGGCGAGTAACTGCCCGGTGACGCGCACCACCCAGGGTTGATGCTGTTTCTCCGCCGGGCGCAGGCCGCGCTCGTAGACGATCTGTACCGATTTTTCGCAGGCGGCCAGCGCGAGGCCCACGGTGCGCAGCGTGTGAGCGAGTGCTGCGGGTTCCCGGGGAATCAGGCTGCGTGGGTGGGTCAGTGCCTCGGCGTATTGCAGGATCAAGGTCGAGTCCATCAGCACCGTGCCGTCATCGCACACCAGCGTGGGCGCTTTCACCACCGGGTTGGTGCGGCTGAACTCGTCGAAAGTGCGGAACACCGAGAGCGACTGGTGTTCGAACGGGAGGTCCAGCAGTTGCAGCGAGATGGCGACGCGGCGCACATAGGGCGAGTCGAGCATGCCGATCAGTTTCATGGCAGATCCTTCGGGGTCTCAGTGGTGGGTGGCGAGTGCTTTCGCAATTTTCCCGCGCTTGACGGTCGCGCGCGGCACTTGCTGCGGCAGGTGCTCGAACCAGCGCCGCACGTCGTCCTCCACGCACAGGCCGTGCATGTAGTTGTAGATCGCCTTGCGCAGGCCCTGGCCGAGTGCGTCGTGGTCGGTGCCGGTGGGGTCGATGAAGCCGATGTCGTTCTTGGCAAAGCTCACGGGCGGCAGCGGGATCAGTTCGATGCCATAGGCCGCCGGGTCCATGCCCACGGGCGAGTGCACGGTGCAGCTGAAGCGGTGGAAGAAGCCGCTCTGGATGCAGCCGGCCTCGAACAGCTGGCGCACGTATTCGAGTGCGTCCACCGTGTCCTGCAGCGTCTGCGTGGGAAAACCGTACATCAGGTAGGCGTGCACCAGGATGCCGGCGTCGCTGAAGCCCTTGGTCACACGCGCCACCTGCTCGACCGAAACGCCTTTTTTCATCAGGTTCAGCAGCCGGTCGCTCGCCACTTCGAGGCCGCCGCTCATGGCGATGCAGCCGCTCTGCGCGAGCAGCTCGGCGAGTTCGGGCGTGAAGGTTTTTTCGAAGCGGATGTTGCCCCACCACGAGATGTTGAGCTGGCGCCGGATCAGTTCTTCGGCCAGCGCCTTGAGCGCCTTGGGCGGCGCGGCTTCGTCCACGAAGTGGAACCCGGTCTGGCCGGTTTCTTCGACGATCTGCTGGATGCGGTCGGCCAGCTTTTCGGCTGTGGCGGTTTCGTAGCGGCCGATGTAGTCGAGGCTCACGTCGCAGAAGCTGCACTTCTTCCAGTAGCAACCGTGCGCCACGGTGAGCTTGTTCCAGCGGCCGTCGCTCCACAGGCGGTGCATGGGGTTGAGCATGTCGAGCAGGCTCAGGTAGCGGTCCAGCGGCAGGCCATCCCAGGTGGGCGTGCCCACGTCTTCGAACGGGATGTCGGGTTCGGCGAAGTTGATGTACTTGACCGCACCGTTCTCCAGCACAAAAGTGCGCTGCAGCCTCTGGCGTCCGCGCTGGCCGTGCAGGTGTTCAATGAGTGAGAGCACCGGCCGTTCGCCCGCGTCCAGCGTCACGAAGTCCACGAAGTCGAACACCCGCGGGTCGGACAGTTCACGCAGTTCGGTGTTGGCAAAACCGCCGCCCAGCGCAATGCGGATGTGCGGGTTGTGTGCCTTGATGGCCTGCGCGATGCGAAAGGCCGCGTACACCGAACCGGGGAAGGGCACCGAGAGCAGCACCAGCGTGGGCTTGTGGCGGTGGATCGCGCCGAGCGTGAGGTCGCTCAGCATGTCGTCCACCAGCGTGGGCGGCGCGGCGAGCGCAGCAGCGAGTGGGTCGAAGGTGGGCTGGCTGCTGGCCAGCGACTCGGCGTAGCGCACGAATTCGAAACGCTTGTCCACCGCGTCGCGCAGCACGTCGGCCAGGTCGTTGAGGTAGAGCGTGCAGAGGTGACGCGCCTTGTCCTGCACGCCGAGCGCGCCGAAGGCCCAGGCCAGCGGGTCGCCGCTGCCGTCGTCCACGTAGGCGTCGAGCGCCGAGAAGCGCGGGCCTTCGGGCAGCAGGCCGCGCGCGGCGATGCGGTGGGCCAGCGTCGAGTCGCGACCCTGCAGGTAGGCGATGGCGGGGCCGATGGTGCTGCGGTAGTCCGCGAACTGGTCGAGGAAGGCGTGCACGCTGCCTGAGCGTTGCGCCTCGGGCTGGGCCAGCGCACGGCCGCGCACAGCTTCCAGCCCGGCGGGCGTGAACAGTTGGAGCACCAGTGCCAGCGCCAGGTCTTCCTGCACCGCGTCGATGCCGCGCGAACGCAGGAAGCCGGTGAGGTAGGCGGTGGACGGGTAGGGCGTGTTGAGCTGCGTCATCGGGGGGATGACGCTCAGCACGCGGAAATCGGTGGGCATGGGCGGCTCGGCTGGGAGTAACACAGGGAGCTTAGCCCAAGCCCGCCGCACCAGCGGGCTGGCGTGCGCCATACCCGCTGATCGCCGTGGGTTGCGCGTGCGGCGTCAGACAGCGGGGGCGGGCATCACCTGGCGCGTGTGGCGCTGTTGCGCCTGCCACTGCGCCACATGCCCGGTCAGCTGGTGCGCGGTGATGGCGGAGAGCGTCCAGCCCAGGTGGCCGTGGCCGGTGTTGTAGAACACGTTGGGCGCTCTACCGGGGCCGACGCGCGGCAGCATGTCCGGCATCATGGGCCGGAGGCCGGCCCAGGGCTCGACGCGGCGCGTGCTCACGCCCGGGAAACACTGGTTGACCCAGTTGACCAGCGGGCGGATGCGGTCGGCCCGGATGTCGAGGTTCATGCCGTTGAACTCGGCCGTGCCCGCGACGCGGAAGCGGTCGGCGCCGAGTCGGCTGGTAACCAGCTTGGTTTCGTCGTCCAGCAGGCTGACCTGCGGAGCGGCGGCCTGGC
>Ga0209066_10006855_pt1 | contig 11487 bp, 13 predicted proteins | sample All_14_2_FD_187198 | JGI IMG/M metagenome (GOLD analysis project Ga0209066, IMG submission 187198) | Freshwater microbial communities in response to fracking from Pennsylvania, USA - Allegheny Zone_MetaG_DW_15 (SPAdes) (version 2) ...
TTGTTGTATGTCAAAGCGGCGTGCGGCGAGGATGCGATGGGTGCTAGTGCTGGTTAGCAGGGCGTCATAACGGATCACAATCTCGGCTTGGCCGTTGCGGTATTCGCTTTGAAAGCTGCGTAGCGTGCCGGTGAGTTCGAAGTCGGCATGGACATTGTTTTTATCGAGGCTCAGTGCGCTGATTTTGCCGGTGGCATCAAACGCATCATAGAGGTGATTGCGTAGCAACAAAGGCGCACGTTCGCTCCAACGTACGCCTTTGTAGCTAGTGAGCTGGCCTGCGCTGGGTATGACGGCGATGCGCGAGCTATCAAGGTAGGTGTTTGCATCGGGCGTTGCGATGCGCAGGGAAACGTTGTGAGGGAAGGTTTCTGGCGCGGTGTGGGTGGTCGCGACGGCTGAGGCTGGCAGGCGATAAATCGTGGGGGCTTCTGTTGCTGGAATGATGGAGCAGGCGCTCAAAAATATCAGGCTGGACAAGTAGGCCGAGCGCTTGAGGTGGGTTGTCAAATGAGCTTTCATGTCGCGCTGGGTCATGGGGTGAACTCCTTGGTTTTTTGTCGGCCCAGCAAATAGCCGGCGGGGTTGTCGTTCAGGCGGTGCGTAATGGTGCGTATGGATTCGAGCGTTTGTCGTAGCTCATGGACGGCTGGTCCGAGTTCGCTCAAGCCTTGCATACCGGACTCCAGCGACGGGCGGTTGTTTTGTAGCAGCTGATCCAGGGTGGCGGTGGTGCGTTCTAGCGACACCATACTGGCGCGGCCTTGGTTGTTGACCAGATCACTGGTCTGCCGCATGAGTTGTTCTGTTTGTTGCAGTGTGGCATTCGCGCTGCGACTGGCTTCGGTGAGTTGGGTGAGCAGTTGCCGAATGTCGCCGCGTTGCTCAGCGATCGCGCCAGTGGCTTGTTCGATGTGAACAAGGGTGCGCGTGATGCGTTGCACATTCTCGTCAGAGAGCATCCGGTTAAGATTGGCGATCATCTGGTTGGCGTTGAGAATAATGTCTTCGCTATTGCCCAACAGTTTGGTGAGCGGGGAAGGCTCAGTTGGGATGGTGGGTAGATGGCCAGACTTGACAGTTAGTGGCGGCGAATTGGGCGAGCCACCACTGAGCTGGATGGTGGCTAGGCCCGTGAGGCCCGTCATGGTGAGCTTGGCGCGCGTGTCTGCACGCACTGGGGTGTTGGCATTGAGTCTTACTCGCGCGAGTACTTGGCGCGGATCATGCGGGTCTAGCATGAGCTTGGTGACCGCGCCAACCTTGATGCCGCTGTAACGGACGGCTGCGCCTTCGGATAAGCCCGTGACGGCTTCCTGAAAAACGATTCCATAGTCGCGATAGGTGTCAATACTTTCTGAGCGTGCCAGCCACAAGCCGAACAGCAAGGCGGCTACAACGCTCAGCACGGTAAATAAGCCAATCAACACATGGTGTGCCCGGGTTTCCATGTTGCTATATCCTTATCTGGGTGGTCGGTTGTTCATGATTGTCTCTTATTTGGCAGCGGCTGGGTGGGTGAGCTTATCGCACGCGGGTATTTGATCTCATTCGCCTTGTTGTGGCCCAGAATGCGACTCTCTGGTTGCCGCTGCTCGTGCCGCGCGGCCGCGCGGCCCATGGAAATATGCCTGTACCCAGGCATCATCGGTTTCGGCTACGGTATCCAGGCGGCCCGCAATTAGTACTTTTTTCTGTGCCAGCACGGCGACGCGATCGCAGATGGTGTACAGCGTATCCAGATCGTGCGTAATCAAAAACACCGTTAGGCTGAGCGCATTGCGCAAGGTGAGCAGGAGCTGATCAAAAGCGGCTGCACCGATAGGATCCAGACCTGCGGTGGGCTCGTCAAGAAACAGGATCTGCGGGTCGAGTGCCAGGGCGCGCGCAAGCGCTGCGCGCTTGATCATGCCGCCCGAGAGTTGGGCCGGGTATTTATGTTCGGCATCCGGCGGCAAGCCTGCCAAGGCAAGTTTAAGTGTGGCCAGTTGTTCGGCTAAGGGGCGGCTCAGGCCGATATGCTCAATCAAGGGCATGGCGACGTTTTCCAGCAAAGTTTGCGAAGAGAACAGGGCGCCCCTTTGGAACAAGATGCCGCAACGGCGTTTGATGCGGATGTGCTGCGCAGGGGGAAGGGTCAGCACGTCCTCGCCCAGAATCTCTATTCGGCCAGCTTGCGGACGGCGCAGGCCGATGATGGTGCGCAATAAAACTGATTTGCCTGTGCCGGATCCGCCGACCAAGCCAATAATTTCGCCGCGATGGATATCCAGATCCAGCCCCTCATGCACGGCTTGCGCGCCAAAGCGGTTGCATACGCCGCGAATCCGGATCACCGCTTCGCTGTGGGTATCAATGCGTGGATCAGTGGGCATATTCACCAGCCTGCCTGCATGAAAAAGAGGGCTGCCAAGGCGTCGATCAGGATGACCATGAAAATGGATTGCACGACGCTGGATGTTGTGTGTTCGCCGACGGATTGTGCGCTGCCGGTGACTTTAAAGCCTTCAGCGCAGCCAATGACGGCGATCATCAAAGCGAACACGGGTGCTTTGACCATGCCAACCAGAAAATGCCTTACCGCGATATTGTCCTGCAGTATGCTGAGGAACATGGTGGGCGAGACATCCAGCGTCAGCGCGCAGACCAGGGCGCCGCCAGCGAGACCCGAGAGCATGGCCACCAAAGTGAGCGCGGGCATGACAACCAAGAGAGCGAGCACGCGGGGCAACACCAGCAACTCGACGGGGTTCAGGCCCAGCGTGCGAATGGCATCGATTTCCTCATTGGCCTGCATTGAGCCGATTTGCGCGGTAAATGCGCTGGCCGTGCGACCGGCAAGCAAAATGGCGGTCAGCAGCGCGCCAAACTCACGCAGGAAGGAAAACGCCACCAGATTGACCGCATAAACGCCTGCGCCAAAACTTGCCAGCACGGTCGAGCCCAAAAACGCCACCACGGCACCGACCATGAAGGTGAGCAGTGCGACAATGGGAATGGCATTCACGCCGGTTTCCTCGATCTGTGCAGCCAACGGGGTGAGCCGCCAGCTGCGCGGATGCAGCAGATTCTGCGCCAGGGTGGCCAGCGTTAACCCGACGAAGCCCAGCAGCATCCATTGTTGCCGTGCGACGGCTTCAATGGCTCGGCCAATGTGCGCCAGAACGCTGCGGATAACGCCTTCTTCCGGCAGTGGCACCGGTTCGGCACGGGACAGCAGGGCATCGCTCACGGTTTGCAGCAGGGCGCGACGGGCAGCGGGCAGGCTGGGCTGCGCAGGTGTTTTTGTTGAGGACTGCGTTGGGGTTTGTGTTTTCAGCCAGTCGCTCAGCCGTTGCGCGCCCAGCAATGCTACGAGCAATGCTGTACCGGCTGTGTCCAGCTCCCCCAAGGCCGTCATGTCGATTTCAATGGCGTGGTCGCGGGGAAGCGAGCTTTTGAGCGCGGCAACATCGTGCTGCAACTCGGCGTAATGCGTCAGCGTCCAGTTGCCGGTAATAAACAGGCAAGCCGGATGTTTGCTGCGATCAAGATGTGCCTTGCCTGCGCTATCCAGCGCAGTCGGTGTGGCAATCGTTTTCATGCGCTAATTGTAGGGCTTCGCGCGACGGCATGAATGGAGATGGAATATTTTCATTCACGGGGCAGGCTAAAGGCAGCATGCGTTGCTCCTTTTTTCGCTTAGCCAAAAGTGGCCAGTCAAGGTTGTTCCCAATCCGGCATGATGAAGTTTTAAGTTTTTCCCAGGCCCACCTTCTTTCATCGCATACTTTAAAGCGCCGGATCATCAATAGCTTAAAAACGCTGTCAGAAAGTCGGCTTTGGTGAGACGGCGTTTGCGCTTTAGTGACGTGCCTGAATGATGCGTGCGCCGGGAACCCAGTTTCTCTCCCACGCGGCGCGCACCATGTTGGGATACTCGGGTTTGCCCAGGCTGCCGTTGTAGCGGCCCAGCGCGCGGTACAGATCGCCTTTCTCAATATCCAGATAATGACGCAGGATAGTGCAGCCAAAGCGCAGGTTGGTGCGCAGATGAAACAGGTTACTGTCCTGGTTGCCGATCAGCTTGACCCAGAAGGGCATGATCTGCATGTAGCCGCGCGCGCCGGCGGATGACACGGCGTATTTCCTGAAGCCGCTTTCCACCTGAATCAGGCCGAGCACCATTTGCGGGTCGAGCCCGGCGCGCTTGGCTTCGTAATACACGGTCTTGAGGAAATCGATACGTGCGTCGCGGTCGGGCATGCGCTTTTCCAAACGTTGCGACATGTCGCTTAACCAACGGGTTTTTTCTTCCAGCGTAGGGAATTGCGGCTCAGGTGCGGCTTGGTCGGCAATGGCCGCGTGCAGAGCCGCTTGCGCGCTGGCTGCCAGTGGCTCGTACTGCTGCGCGCCTGCCCAGGCTGGGTTGGTAAACAGCAGGGTGGTGGCTGCGATAACGAATGTTTTCATGGCGCGCGCAGTTTTTTCATTAACTTGGCTTATGCGCCCAGCTTTTGTTGAATAAAGCCGAGCATCTCATCGGCAGAAACCATGCCCGCCTCAGTATCCGTGCGGCCTTTGTACTCGAGCTGGCCTTCTTTCAAGCCGCGCTCACCGACGACGATACGATGCGGCACGCCAATGAGTTCCCAGTCAGCAAACATGAAGCCGGGGCGCTCGTCGCGATCGTCCAGCAGCACGTCTATGCCTGCGGTGCAAAGTTGCTCATACAGTGCGTCCGCCGCTGTTTTTACCATCTCGGATTTGGCATAGGCCATGGGCACAATGACCACGCTAAAGGGGGCGATGTTTTGCGGGAAAACAATGCCGCGCTCATCGTGCCCTTGCTCAATCGCTGCGCCCACAATGCGCGAGACGCCAATCCCATAACAGCCCATTTCCATGACCTGATCTTTGCCCTGTTCATCCAGATAAGTGCACTTTAACGCTTCGGCGTATTTGGTGCGCAACTGGAAAATATGGCCGACTTCAATGCCGCGACACAATTCAAGTATGCCTTTGCCATCGGGTGAGGGATCGCCTGCAACGACATTGCGGATGTCGGCGATTTCTGTGAGGGAGGGTAAATCTCGGCCAAAGTGGACATTGGTGAAGTGAACCCCGGCTTCGTTGGCGCCGCAAACAAAGTTTTGCATGGCGGCTACCGAACGATCCGCCACGATGCGACCGTTAAAGCCTACCGGGCCGATGTAACCCGGTTTGCAGCCCAGCGCAGCCACGATTTCCTCGTCCCGCGCAAAGCGGAATTCGCCGATATGTTTTTGCGCCTTGATTTCGTTCAGGTCGTGGTCGCCACGCAAGAGCAGGAGGGTAAATTGAGGTTCGCTGGCAGCGCCTGCCATCACTGCGATAGCTTTGACCATGTGCGCGATGGGCACGCCAAGAAATTCGGCGACATCGGCGCATTTGATCTTCCCGGGCGTGGCGCGTTTTTCCATCGTCGCCGTCTCGCCAGCGCCGACTATTTTTGGTGCAAGTGCCTCCGCCAGCTCCACGTTCGCCGCATAGTCCGACGCCGGACAAAAGGCGATGGCGTCTTCGCCGGAATCGGCCAGCACATGAAACTCGTGCGAGCCGGTGCCGCCAATTGAGCCCGTGTCCGCCGCCACAGCGCGGAACTTCAAGCCCAGGCGGGTGAAGATGTTAGTGTAGGCGGCGTGCATGCGCTGATATTCGCGTTGCAAATCGGCAAATGTAGTGTGAAAGGAATACGCATCCTTCATCAGGAATTCGCGTCCGCGCATGACGCCAAAGCGTGGCCGGATTTCGTCGCGGAACTTGGTTTGAATCTGGTAAAAGTTGCGCGGCAGCTGGCGATAACTTTTGACTTCACGCCGCACGATGTCAGTAATCACTTCTTCGTGGGTGGGGCCAATGACAAAGTCGCGCTGGTGGCGATCCTTGAAACGCAACAGCTCGGGACCATAACCCGGACCGCGGCCGGACTCTTCCCACAATTCAAAGGGCTGTACGGCAGGCATGAGCAATTCAATGGCGCCGGCACGGTTCATTTCTTCCCTGACGATGGCTTCGACTTTGCGCAGTACGCGCAACCCCATCGGCATCCAGGTGTAAATGCCACCCGCTAAGCGACGGATGAGTCCGGCGCGCAACATGAGTTGATGGCTGATAATTTCAGCGTCGGAAGGGGCTTCTTTCAGGGTAGCAATGAAAAACTGGCTGGCGCGCATGGGTGAATACGAGTTAAAAATGGCAAGATGAGCATTTTAACCGCCCGATGGGTATGTGCAGGTGGCTTTCCAGTGGGGCGGGATTGTGAAAGAATACCGACCAGTTAATTATTGGAAGTTAATCATGCTAGATCGTGAAGGGTATCGCCCGAACGTCGGCATCATTCTGACCAATCAGCGCAATGAGGTTTTTTGGGGCAAGCGTATTCGTGAACACTTCTGGCAGTTTCCTCAGGGTGGCATTGATAAAGGCGAAACCCCGGAACAGGCGATGTTTCGTGAGCTTTATGAGGAGGTTGGCTTAAAGCCCGAGCATGTGCGGATTATGGGCCGTACCCGCAGCTGGTTGCGTTATGAGGTGCCGCAACACTGGGTTCGTCGCGAAGGACGGAGTCATTATCGTGGTCAAAAGCAAATCTGGTTTTTGCTGCGCTTGATTGGCCGCGATAGCGATGTGCACCTGCGCGCCAGCCATAAACCGGAGTTTGACGCCTGGCGCTGGAGTGATTACTGGATTCCTCTGGATACCGTGATCGAATTCAAGCGTGGTGTATATGAGGCGGCATTAAATGAGCTCGCGCATATTTTGTTTCGCGCTCAGCATGCGGCTTTGCAAAATAAACACAATGAGATTTTGACTGAGGTGCAAAATCAGGTGGATTCAGTGCTGCAATTGACGAATTTTTCTACTGAACCATTTCCTTGTGTAACCCGGGTAAAGTCAAGATGATCCGGCATATGCAATTTGTCCTGGTTAGTTTGGTGGCTGTGTTTTTCGCGTTGAGCTCTGCAAGTGCTGTCGGCCGGGTTAAGAATGAGGCCATTGGTGCTGAAAAAGAGATTGAATATGTCGAAGAACAAAAAACAGAATGGGTTGAGCTAGAGGTTACTTTGCCGCCTGCGCCATTGGCAGCGCAATTGCAATCCATTTATGTCAGCGCTGTGGCAACGCATCAATATTTGATTGATGGCAGTTCGCTTTCTGTAGGCAATGATGGTGTTGTGCGCTATGTGCTGGTTGTGCGCACCGCAGGCGGTGCAGAAAATGTCAGTTATGAGGGCATTCGTTGCGAAGAAGGCACGTGGAAGCTTTATGCCACAGGCGCTGCCGATGGACAATGGAAGAAGGCGAGAATTAGCGAATGGCGGCCAATTGAAAACAAATCCGTGAATCGTTATCACATGGTGTTAAGTCGCGAATTGTTTTGTCCAAACGGGATGCCGATTGCTACAGCAGAAGAAGGGCGTCGTGCGTTGCGATTAGGCCATCATCCGGACGTTAAATAGCAATAACCCTGGTAACTGCTTTAACTAGAGATAATTCAAGTAAAACGCTTTTTATTCGACAACATGATGATTGATCGCCTCATTCCAGAAATTGACAAGGTTTTACGTACGTTGTTTGCTCCTGCCACGACAAACCGCGCCATGCCGGGTGAGGATTTGCCTGAAGCGGATTTAAGTGAGGCGGTGCGTCGCCATGCTGCGGCCTTGATGCGCATTAACCATTGTGGCGAAATATGCGCGCAAGCTTTGTACCAAGGCCAGTCAATCACCTCGCGTCAGCCTGAGGTCAAAAAAGCCCTGGCAAAAGCTGCGCAAGAAGAAACCGAACACCTGAATTGGACCGAGCGACGCATCGCTGAACTTGGTGGCCACAAGAGCTTGTTGAATCCACTCTGGTACGCAGGCTCACTTGGTTTAGGCCTGATTGCTGGCAAGCTGGGCGACGAATGGAGTCTCGGCTTTTTGGCGGAAACGGAGCGGCAAGTTGAGCAGCATCTGGAAAACCATAAAACGCAACTATCGCCCGATGATCAAAAGTCCTGGGTATTGCTGGAGCAAATGAAATCGGATGAGGCGAACCACGCGCACATGGCCGTAGCCAATGGCGCGCGTGAATTACCGTTTCCAGTCAGGATGGCGATGAAACTGTCATCCAAAGTGATGACGAAAACCGCCCATTACATTTGATTCTTAGGAAAATTACGCTTCCACCAACTCAAAGCTGTGCGTAATTGCGGCAGTTTTTTCCAGCATGATAGAAGCAGAGCAGTACTTTTCTGCCGAAAGTTTCAGCGCGCGTTCAACGGCTTCGGGCTTTAAGGCTTTGCCTGTCACTGTAAAGTGCAGATTGATGCGCGTGAATACTTTGGGGTCGGTGTCGGCGCGGTCGGCTTCAAGCTTTACCGTGCAACCGCTCACCGCATGCCGCCCGCGCTGCAAAATCAGCACCACATCAAACGCCGTGCAGCCACCCATGCCAGCGAGTAATAATTCCATCGGGCGTGGCGCCAGGTTACGACCACCGGCGTCTGGCGCGCCATCCATGGCGACCAGATGTCCGCTACCGGTTTCTGCAATAAAGCTCATCCCATCGTGCCAACGTACTGTGCATTCCATATCATCACTCCGTAAATAACATTTATATTCTATCCTTCGCACTTTGTCTGTTTTGACGACGTTAAACAATACGTTAAAGAGCCGTACGATGACAATACAAAATACCTTGCAGCAAGGCGTGTTATCCAACGGCATGTCCGCAGAAGATATGGACATCAAAAAAGTCGGCGCTGGTGATACGGCTGATGAATCACCTGTGCAGCAAGAGGGGGCAGGTCTCCTGGCTGTGGCAGATGGCAGCACGGCGGCAATTGACTCAGCAGAAGTTGCCAACGCGCCGCCTCTGCGCAATCGCGTCAAGCTCACGCAAACCAGTGAAGTCTATGATTGCATGCCAGAAGAGAGCATATTGCAGGGCATGGCGCGACTTGGCCGGCGCGGAATTCCGCTGGGTTGCTTGAACGGCGGTTGTGGCATTTGCAAAGTCGCTGTGATGTCTGGCAAGTGGCAAAAAACGGGCTTAATGAGCCGAGCCCATGTGAGTGAAGACGAAGAAGCCAGAGGAATTGTGTTGGCTTGTCGGGCGGCACCATGCTCAGACGTTGAAATTGAAGTATTGGGCAAAATGCAAAAGTCGGTTTTCAAGGGATGGGGTTAGTTTGGGCAGGGGAATTCTCAGTGCGTTTGGCCTGCTTGGCTTATGTGTCTATAGGCGCTGATTGAAAATTATTGCCCTGTGGCGATTTGATTTAATTTAACCATCTGCTTGACCGAGTATTGTTTTTCGATGAAACTAAGCCAATGATCCTTTCTTTAGATTCCCTTGAGCGCAAGCTCGAGCAATTGCTCACCGCCATGCAAAACTTGCGTGACGACAATGCTCGTTTGCGTTTGCAAGTTGCAGCATTGGATGCTGAAAAAGCCGTGTTGAGTAACAAAATTGATGTTGCGTGCGAGCGTCTTGCCGAATTGCGCGACCGAATTCCTGAATTGAGCGAACATGAGTGAAACACTGGATATTCATTTGCTTGGCAAAGACTATCGCGTCGCCTGCGCGCCCGCTGAGCGCGAAGCACTGGCCGCTGCGGTGGCCTACGTGGATGAGAAGTTGCAGCATATCGGAGGCAAAAGTCCGCTTGGTACAGGCAATACGCGGGGTAATGGTGAGCGTGTGGCGGTTATGGCGGCATTGAACATTGCGCATGAGTTGTTGCAGCTAAAAAATGCAACCCCTGACCTTTTTGCTGCGGTTGACAGTGAGGCGCTAAGCCATCAATTGCATGGCATGGAAAATCGCTTGGATGCAGCGTTGAGCGAGTATCAATCGACGACAGTATAAAAATTGTAAAACTGCGCCCTAATTTTTTAGGTTGGAGTAGTATTCACAGCAACAAAGTTTTTCCCCTGCGGTGTGCGCCAAGGTCAACATTCTTTGAACCAATACGCATTTGCGCTGGTTACCGCCCCTTGATGCTGCTGTTGTGATCGCTCTGCGAGTGAACCTGATGCGGCTGGAACGTAACCTCTCTGAACTTAGGTTCAGGATGCCGACCAAACGCCATGCGCGGGGGAACCCTATTACTATTATCTAGTACCTCATTTAATATTACTGGTATTACGCAGCCAGTTCAAAAACCCCAACAGTGCTCGCTCAATTGCGCTCTTGGGGTTTGTTTTTGGCGTTTGGTTTTTAATGAGTGAAAAATTATTCTCTCAAATAGTTAGGAGTCATTCAGCATGTCGCGCTATTGGTTGATGAAAAGCGAACCCTCGGTGATCAGCATTGACGATGTGTTGGCCATGCCGCACCAAACGGTGGACTGGTGGGGCGTGCGCAACTATCAGGCGCGCAATTTCATGCGCGATCAAATGAATGTGGGCGATGGGGTTTTTTTCTATCATTCCTCTTGCCCTGAGCCGGGTATTGCGGGCTTGGCGGAGGTTGCGCGGCAGGCTTATCCCGACCGCACGCAGTTTGACGCTGAGAGCCATTACTTTGACCCGAAAGCGACTTCAGAGAACCCGCGCTGGATGAATGTGGATGTGCGCATTGTGCGCAAAACGCGGTTGATTAGTCTGGACGAATTGCGTGCGCATCCTGAATTAGCGGGCATGCGCACATTGCAAAAAGGTAATCGGCTATCCATCACGCCGGTGGATCCTGCGGAGTGGAAGTTCATTGTTGAAAATCTGATTGGTAAATCATGAGCTGGTTTTTGGCGTATCTGGCCTTGGGCGCCGTGGCGGGTTTTTTTGCGGGCCTTTTGGGCATAGGCGGTGGCGCGGTGATTGTGCCTTTGCTGGTGATGATGTTTTCCGCGCAAGGATTTGCTGATGCGCATTTGATGCATTTGGTCTTGGGTACGTCAATGGCGACGATTATTTTTACCTCGATGTCCAGCATGCGCACGCACCATCAGCATCAGGCGGTGAATTGGGCCGTGGTGAAAACCTTGAGCCCGGGCATTATTGTCGGCACGCTATTGGGCGCGCAACTGGCGTCTCATGTGGCGACAAAGCCGCTGGCAATTTTCTTTGCGGTGTTCATGACGTATGTGGCAGTGCAAATGATCATCAATGCCAAGCCGTCTCCTGCGCGCGAGCTGCCGGGGCGGGCGGGCATGCTGGGTGCGGGCTTTGGCATTGGTGCGATTTCGGCGCTGGCGGCAGTGGGAGGCGGTTCGCTGACGGTGCCATTTCTGTTGTGGTGCAATGTCAAAATGCATCACGCCATTGGCACGTCTGCCGCCGTGGGTTTGCCCATCGCTTTGGCAGGTACGGTGGGTTATATGATCTCAGGCTTGAGCGCTACGGGTTTGCCCACGGGCAGTTTTGGCTTTATTTATTTACCTGCGCTGGCAGGTACGGTCTTGGCCAGTGCGCTTGTCGCCCCGCTGGGCGCGCGGCTGGCGCATCGTTTGCCGGTGGCCACGCTCAAGAAGATTTTTGC
>Ga0209066_10006856_pt1 | contig 11486 bp, 4 predicted proteins | sample All_14_2_FD_187198 | JGI IMG/M metagenome (GOLD analysis project Ga0209066, IMG submission 187198) | Freshwater microbial communities in response to fracking from Pennsylvania, USA - Allegheny Zone_MetaG_DW_15 (SPAdes) (version 2) ...
GGGCAAGGCGGCGAGTTGACCGTGACCCCTGCACAGGGTTCGCCTGAGGCAAAGATGCTTGGAACGTTCTATATCATGTTCCTGCCAGAGGTTGTTTTTGACGAGAACTGGAAAGAGACGCTCGCCAATGAAGCCAGTTGTTCGGGCAAGGAAAACACGCAATGGCATCAAATGGTCGAGGGTGAAACCTTCTCTGGGTTTGAATGTGTTTGGAAAGCCCCGGAAGACACCTACCCAAGCTGGGAGTTCTTCCTGTATAACGAGCAGGAACAGACGGCGGTCAGCATTCTTGCCTTCCCCATCAATGACACAGCGACCGATGCCTTGAAAAGCCCGGAAAGCGCAGCAAGTTCCTTCCCCGGTATTGTAGAGATCGCAGAGAGCCTGAGAGTTTCGGAACAATAACAGAACTTTTGAGAAAAAAAAGACGCACCCGCGAATGGATATTCGCGGGTGCGTTCGTTTTTTATTCGCCCTTCGGTTTGGGTCTTTTCGCTAGTTCTTATAGGTATCCGTATTACTTCACCAAAAAGCGGACAGCTTCTTGGATGTTGTGGAATGCTTCGAGACGAGTGTCGGTCTTCAGGCGTTTTTGGCTTCCTTCAACCAGTGTTTTGCATCTTCTTGGTTTGGAAAATTTTTGAGGGAACCGCCGATATATTGGGCAAAGATTTTGTGCATTTCGCGCACATTGCTATCTTTTGGTAAAACAACTGCCCGCCGCAACGCCGATGCTTCGATCTGATGTTTTCGTAATGTGGTGTGCATGATGCCGGGTAGGGTCATCAGATCCAGAAAAGATAACTTGACCTTTAATTGGGTAACATCGACCAACAGGTCATAACATTGGGTCTGCAGGATTTTGACACCTACTTCATCCAACATCCTTGTAAAGCCGCCCAATTCCATCTCCCCCTCCACCAGAACGGCAATGATTTGGTCTTCAAGCTCATGGGTGATGGAATAATTCATAGGTGATTACCTTTCTCTCAACCAGTTTTTTGCTTCTTCCAGGGTTTGGAAACGCATGAAATTATCACTCGCATATTTAGCAATGACCTCATAGACCTCCATCATTTTGCCATTATTGGAGGTGACCATTGCCCGTTGCAGAGACTTTAGTTCAATGCCATACTCAGCCGCCGTGGACTGCATCATGCCAGAGATGGTGACCAATTCGATAAGGGACAGATGATGGTCAAGGTTCAATACATCCACCAGTATGCGGGTGCTATTCGTCTTCAAAATGGTTTCGGCAAGTTGCTTCATCATTTTGGAAACCGACCCAAGGCTTGCCTCGCCTTTCATCGCAACCGTGACGATCTCATCAGTTGGGTCATGTGTGATCGTAAATTCATTCTTTCTCCTAAAGGGGTAAAACCTCTTAATTTTCGCACATCTCCATTGTACTCAGCATTGGAGAATGGTCAACTTACAATGACTTTAACAGATCGAAAGGAGCATATTCGCAGTTAAGAGAAAAAGCCCGTTCTTTTTGTTACTTTTTAATAATACAAATATAAGGTCCAAATGTTATACTTTTTCTTATTGGTATCAGGGGGCAAAGCCCTGCGAACAGGCTGCATGGAGTAGCTTATGAGTTTAAAACCAATCTCAAATCCGCTGCGAACCGCTATCATCTATCTGGTCTTTGGGGCGATATGGATCATGACCAGCGATACCATCCTTGGGCTTTTTATTCCACATACATCCGCCTCCTATCCATTGGCACAAACCATCAAGGGCTGGCTGTTCGTGCTGGTGGGAGCTGTATTGCTCTATTTGATCCTATTGGCAGATGCGCGCGCCATTCAAAAGCGCGAAGCTGAACGCAAGCAAAGCCAGGAACTGTACCAAAAACTTTTCGACAGCAATCCCCAACCCATGTGGGTATTCGATATAGAAACGCTGCGCTTTCTCATGGTCAACGATGCCGCGGTTTCGCAATATGGCTATTCGCGCGCAGAATTTCTCAGTATGACCGCCAAAGACATTCGCCCGGCAGAAGAGATTCCCGCCCTGCTGGCAGACATTGCTAATAGCCCTGAACTGCTGCAAAAATCGCCCGGCTGGGTCCACCGCCGAAAAGATGGCTCCCTGATCGATGTGGAAATATCGGCGCATTTGATCGACTTTGAAGGCAGACCTGCCCGCATGGTGCTGGCAAATGATGTAACAGAACGCAAGCAAATGGAGCAGGCATTGCAGCACTCTGAAGCACAGTTCCGCACTCTGGTAGAGCAACTGCCCGCCATCACCTACATCGCTTCTTTGGATGAAGCCAGCAGCACACTATACGTCAGCCCGCAGGTGGAAAGAATCCTCGGCATCTCTCCCGAAGAATATCTCGCCGTGCCAGATATGTGGCTGCAACAACTTCACCCGGTGGACAAAGAACGCGTCTTGCAAGAACTCGACGAAAGCCACAGGAACTCAACACCCTTTAATTCCGAATATCGCATGATCTCAAAACATGGGGATGTAATCTGGCTCAGTGACTCAGCCACCCTTGTGCGCGATGACGAAGGCAAGGCGCTGTTCATGGAAGGCTTCATGCTCGATATCACCGAGCGCAAAGAGGCAGAAGAAGCCCTGCGCATCAGCGAAGAGAATTACCGCAATCTGGCAGAGACGTCAGACAGTGCCATCGCTGTGCTGGATGTGAAAGGGAAAATCCTCTACGCCAACCCCACCAGCCTCCGCATCTGGCATGACCCGCATCTGGTCGGCAAAACCATTTATGACCTCTTCCCCAAAGAGGTTGCAGACCGCCATTTAAAGGTCATGCAGCGTGTCATCAAGGAACACATCATTGACCTGAACGAACTCGAAACCCAGATCAATGGCAAGACCATGTGGTTCCACGTTAGCATGAGTCCTTTGAAAAATTCAGAGGGTGGGGTCAACGCTCTTTTGCTCAACGCTTTCGACCTGACCGAACGCAAACGCGCCGAAGAAGCGCATCGGCAGTCTGAGATTCTTTTCTTCAAGGTCTTCCGTTCCAGCCCGATCGGCATCAACATCTTCCGCCTCGCCGACGGGCACTCTTACAACGTCAACGATACCTTTTTGGAGATCGTTGGTTATTCACGCGAAGAAGTGATCGGGCATTCCTCAGTAGAGTTGAACCTCTTTATAGATATCGAAGTCCGCAACAGTTGGCTGAATCAATTGCGTGAAGGCAGGCGCGTCATCAATCAGGATGCCAAGATCCGCCGCAAGACAGGAGAGCTCCGAGATTGTCTCGCCTCGTTGGACATCATCGAGATCAACGGCGAATCCATGGTTCTGGTCATCGTCACCGATATCACCGACCGCAAGCAGGCGGAAAATCAATTGAAACAAAGCGAAGAGCGTTATCGCAACACGCTGGACAGCATGCTCGAAGGCATTCAGATCATCAATTCCAATTGGGAATATGCCTACGTGAACGAAGCCGTTGCACAACAAGGCAGAAACACCCCCGATGCGCTGCTCGGACGGTCGATGATGGAGATGTACCCCGGCATCGAATACACCGAACTCTTCTCCATCCTGCGCGATTGCATGGAAAACCGCAAGGTGAAACGCTTCGAAAATCAATTCGCCTTTCCAGACGGCACAACCGGCTGGTTCGAGCTGAACGTCCAGCCAGCGCCCGAAGGCATCTTCATCCTTTCCATTGACATTACCGAGCGAAAAAAAGCAGCAGAAAAGCTCCGCAGTTCCGAAGAACGTTTCCGCTTAATGGCTGAAAACATCGAAGAAGGGTTTTGGATCACCGACCCCTCCAGCGGTGGGGAAGTCTATCTCAGCCCGGCAATCGAACGTATCTATGGGCGCAGCATAAATGACCTGATGCAAAAACCCCTCGCCTTCCTGGAGAGCGTCCTGCCGGATGATCTTCCGCTCGTTCTTACGAATATAGAAAAACAAAAATTCGGCGAAGCCACCGCCATGGAATATCGTATCAAACATCCAGATGGTTCGATCCATTGGGTCTGGGACCGGGCATTTCCCATTCTGGATAAAGAGCAAAAGGTCAAACTCGTTACAGGTCTGTCTACCGACATCACCGAACGCAAAGGAACCGATGCCCGCCTTCAAACCCAGTTAAAACGCCTGGGCGCACTCAACTCCATAGACCGGGCGATCAGCTCCAGCCTGGGCATGAAAGTTTCACTCGATGTGCTGTTGATCGAAGTGATCGCACAATTAGGTGTGGATTCCGCCTCCATTCTTTTATTGAACGAAGCCACCCAAACCCTTGAATTCGTGGCTGGCAATGGCTTTCGCTCCACCTCCATCCAACACTCAAGTTTGCCCTTTGGGAAAGGGTTGGCGGGTCGGGTTGGAGCTGAAAGGAAAGCCTTACACATCCCAAATCTTGCAGAAATAGGTGCTGATTTCTTGCGGGCAGATCTGCTGAAGGATGAGGATTTCCTCGAGTATTATGGCGTCCCCCTGATCGCCAAAGGACAACTCAAGGGAGTGCTCGAGATCTTCAATCGTGAAGCGTTAAACCCCGACCCCGAATGGTTAAGTTATCTTGAAACCCTCGGCGGGCAGGCTGCCATTGCTATTGAGAACGCACAGTTATTTGAAGGCTTGCAAAAGTCAAACCAGGAATTGTTCATGGCATACGACGCCACCATTGCAGGCTGGTCTCATGCCATGGACTTGCGCGACAAGGAAACGGAAGGACACACCCAGCGGGTAACCGAACTCACGCTCAAACTGGCTGAACGCATGGGCATCAGTCAACAGGAACAGGTCCAGATGCGACGCGGGGCATTGCTCCACGATATCGGCAAACTGGGGGTTCCCGATCATATCCTTCACAAGCCCGGCAAACTCACCGATGAGGAATGGGTCATCATGCGCATGCATCCAACCTATGCCTTCAATATGCTGATGCCCATCCACTACCTTCGCCCCGCGCTGGATATCCCATACTGTCATCATGAAAAATGGGATGGCACTGGCTACCCGCGTGGACTGAAAGGGGAAGAGATACCGCTTGCTGCGAGGATCTTTGCCATCGTGGATGTGTGGGATGCGCTCCGCTCGGATCGCCCCTACCGCGACGGCTGGTCTGCCCAAAAGACCCGCGACTACATCCTGGCTGAGTCTGGCAAACACTTCGAACCGAAGATCGTGGATATCTTCATGGAGCTTCTGAAAGAATTCCCAGACCTATAACTTATTCCCTGAAACAAAACGCCCCACAAAACTGGGGCGTTTTGTTTCAGAATTCCCATGAAGCTATTCGAATTATCCAACGAACAAGAAGCGGCTCTGAAAATGTTTTTCGTAGGAGTCTCAGAACCCCCAAAATTTCTTCCCATACAAATCTACAATTTCTCCACCCAGAGTAATCATATTGTAATCCCTCATCGCACAATGGATATGCTATACTGATTCTATCCCCCCACAATTATGGAGTATTAGGATCAACTGGAATGCCATCAAATCTTAAAACCAGACCCAAACATAAGGATCAAGGGATAAGGGTGGATAAGGCGAAAAACAAAAGTAAGAATCTAAGTAAAAATGCTGGTGTATCTAAAGAGATCAAAAGCAGTACTTCAAAACATGGATCAAAATCCAGAAGTGTAGCTGATCATCTAGATCTAAGGGCGGAAAATGCACTCCTGCGTGCTTCCATTGAAAGGGAAATCCAAGAACGCAAAAAGATGGAGGAAACCGCCCAGCGGCAAGCGCAGGAATTGACCCTGCTTGAAAAAGTCCGCGCTACGATCGCCTCCGAATTGGAATTGCCCAGCTTACTACGCAGCGTAGTTGAATCCATTGTTGAAGTGTATGGTTATACCCATGTCAGTGTCTACCTGCTTGTGGGAGAAAACCTGCATCTTCAACATCAGGTAGGCTATAAAAAAATCATTGAGTGGATCTCCATCCATAAAGGCATTAGCGGACGGGTCGCTCGCTCTGGTCAACCTGTCCTTATTGAAGATGTTAAGAAAGATCCAGATTTTCTAAGAACCGGCGAGGGGATCAAATCAGAGATCACGGTCCCACTGCTGGATAATGACCATGTAATTGGCACGTTAAGTGTAGAAAGCAAGCACAAACTAACAGAAGCAGATTTAAATATCCTGCTAGCGTTGAGCGTGGATGTAGGGGTCGCAATTGGGCGAGCACAGTTATATGAAGATCTGCAAAAACGAAACCGCACTCTAACCGCATTACAGGAATCTTCGCTTGCCATCATGGGACAGTTGGGCTTGCCAGATGCGATCCAAGCTATATTGGCACAAGCCGCCCAACTGATCAATACTGAACATGGCTACATCTATTTGGTACAGCCAAATGGAACACTACAGATGATGACCGGCATGGGCATCTATCCCAAATACATTGGGATAACCCTCGAGCCGGGTGAAGGGTTGGCTGGCAAAGTGTGGAAGTATGCCAACCCCCTGATCGCAAATGACTACATTAATTGGGAAGGTCGTTCCTCAAAGTTTGATGGCATGCCTTTCCATGCCGTGATAGGGGTTCCACTCTTACGCAACTCCGAAGTGACCGGAGTATTGGGGCTTGCTCATCTAAACCCCGGACGCGCCTTCACCGAAGCCGATGTAGAGTTATTAAGCCGCCTTGCCCAATTGGCATCCATTGCCATTGAGAATGCAGCTCTATACACGCAAGTCCACTTGGAACTGGCAGAGCGCAAACAAGCCGATGAACGATTAAGGGCGAGTGAAGAACGTCTTGCCGCGGTCATGGAAGGAAGCCAGTTGGGGTATTCTGATTGGAACATCCAGACCGGCAAAATTATGAGGAATGAACGTTGGGCAAACATGCTTGGGTATTCCTTGCAGGAACTCGAGAACACGTTCACTCAATGGAACGACCTATTACATCCAGACGACAAAGAACATGCAGTGCAGTCGCTGCAAGATCATCTCGAAGGCAAAACGTCCATTCACCGTGATGAATACCGCCTACGCACGAAGGACGGCAGCTACCGGTGGATCCTGGATCAGGGACGGATCATTGAATATGACTCGCAGGGTCGTCCTCTGCGCATGACCGCCACACACACAGATATCACCGAGCGCAAGCAGGCAGAGCAAGCACTAAGCGAAAGTGAAGAAAAATACAGAAACCTTGTCGAACATACCCCTGCAGCGGTTTATCTGGATTATGCCGATGAAAAAGGCACGAACTTTTACATCAGCCCGCAAGTGGAAAAAATGTTGGGATATCCTCCTGAAGCGTTTGCCAAGTCTCCCTCCATCTGGCATAACATGATCCATCCAGATGACTATGAGCGTGCCACATCCAGTATTGCAAGTACGATCAAGCATGGAAAGAATATCGAAGAATACCGTGTGTTCACAATAGATGGACGTGAAGTATGGCTTCGCGACACATCTGTACTGCTCCATGATGAACAAGGACAGCCATCATACATTCAGGGCTTTTTGGAAGATATTACCGAGCGTAAGCATGCAGAAGAAGCTTTCCGAAAAAGTGAACAGCGTTTGCAGGCGTTCTTCAACCAATCTCTGGATGGTTTCTTCTTTTGCGACTTTGGCGAACCTGTTGAATGGAAACATGCCAAAAACAGGGATGAGATGCTGGAATACATCATCTCATCCAAGCATTTTACAGACGTCAACGATGCCATGCTCAAACAATATGGCGTCGAGCGGGAAAAATTCCTTCAACTAACCACCAAAGATGTCTTTGCCCATGACCTGGAACAGGGATGGAATTTGAGGCGTGAACTTTTCGATAAAGGTCATCTGCACCTCGAAACCCACGAACGGACGATGGATGGAACTCCCGTTTGGTTCGAAGGAGATTACGTCTGCCTATATGATCCTCAGGAGCGCATCACCGGCTTCTTTGGCATTCAACGCGATGTAACCGACAGAAAAAAAGCAGAGACTGCCCTGCGCGAAAGCGAAAAACATTTGGAAGAAGCCCAACGCATCGCCCGTTTGGGCAGTTGGACCTGGATCGCAGCCACAGATACACCCTTCTGGTCACGCGAACTCTGCGCGATCTTGGAAATTGACCCCGATCAACCCGTGCCCAGTGTGGCAGAACAAGGCAAACTTTACTCTGCCGACAGCATGGAAAGAATGAAGGCTGCCATCGCAAAGACCATGGAAACTGGCGAGCCTTATGAGATCGAACTGGAAGGAACACGAAAAGACGGCACAAAACGCTGGCTATTGGCACGCGGCGAACGTTGGTATAACGACAAATGTGAAGTCATTGGTTTGCGCGGCACAGCACTTGAGATCACTGAACGCAAACAAGCCGAAAGCGAACTGAAGCGTCACATCCAAAATACGCTTACGATGTATGAGCTCAGCCAGAACATTCATACAAGTCTGGATCTGGACCTCGTCTATCAAGAGACTCACAAAGCTGTTCAAAAATTGATGCCCTGCGATGCCTTTCTGATCGCCCTGTTGGATAAAAAACAGCAACTGATCGACGATGTGTATCTTTGGGATCATGGAAAACGCTGGCCTCGTGATCAACATCCTATCGGAGAAGGGCTTACTAATTACATCATTTCCACTGGAAAGCCTTTATTGGTCAATGAATGGACCGACGAACATACACGGCTGACCAACACCCTACAATTTGGAGATATTGAGCAGGATACCCTTTCTGTTCTGGCTGTTCCGTTGTTTGCAATGGATGGCTCATGTTTTGGTGTGGTGACTACCCAAGCATATCCGGCACATGCATATACATCCGAGCATGAGCAATTGTTGATCACACTTACCAACCAGATCTCAAAAGCAATCGAGAACGCCAATCTGTTCAAGGAAATTCAACAAGAACTCGTCGAGCGCATGCGTACCGAGCAAGCGTTACGCGAGAGTGAAACGCGCTATCGCACCTTGTTCTCCGGTATGCTCGATGGTGTTTATCGCAGCACACACGACGGCAAATTCGTAGACGTAAACCCCGCCATGGTGAAGTTGTTCGGTTACTCCTCTCGAGAGGAAATGTTATCGATCGACATAAAGAAGGACCTTTACTTCAGCCCGGAGGAACGCAACAGTCTCTTCCTTGATACGGGGCAGGAAAAAGTGGACGAGTTCCGTATGAAGCGAAAAGATGGCTCCGAAATATGGGTCGAAGATCACGGTCGCTACGTCCACGATGAACACGGCAATGTCATCTATCATGAAGGCATTTTGCGCGATATCACCGAGCGCAAAATGGCTGAAGATGCGTTAAAGCGCAGTGAGGCGTTTACCAAATCCATCATCGAGAATGAACCGGAATGCGTCAAGATCGTGGGTGTAGGCGGCATCTTGCAGTATATGAATCCAGCCGGACTTGCCATGATCGAAGCGGATAATCTCGAACCTCTGGTCGGCAAATCGGTCTATCCCATCATTGCATCCAAAGACCGAAAGGCATTTATTGAACTAACAGAAAAGGTCTTGAAAGGAGAACAAGGTACACTCCGCTTCGAGATCGTAGGGTTAAAAGGAACACGCCGCTGGCTCGATACACATGCCGTGCCTTTATATGATGAACATGGAAAGGTCACGGCATTGCTGGGCTTAACTCGCGACATCACCGAACGGATGCGAGCCGCAGAAGCTGTGCGTGAAGCCGAGGAAAAGTATCGCAGCATCTTCGAGAACTCTGCAGAAGGTATTTATCAAAGCTCGCCCGATGGACGTTTCTTCACCGTCAACCCTGCCTTTGCCAGCATGATGGGCTACAGTTCTCCGCAAGAAATGATGCTTGCCATCACAGACATTGCGCAACAACTATACGGCGACACCTACCGAAGGCAAGACTTCATTCGACAGTTGGAAGAACAAGGGAGCATCGCAGGGTTCGAATATCAAATTCGAAGAAAAGATGGCAGGCTGATCTGGGTCTCAGAAAATGCCCGTCTTGTGCGGAATACAGATGGCAGCGTCTTATATTATGAAGGCTTTCTTGAAGACATCTCAGCCCGCAAACAGAATGAACAACGCATTGACAATCAGTTAAGGCAATTGAATGCTTTGCATGCCATCGACAATGCCATCAACTCCAACTTCGACCTTCGCACGACTCTCGATGTGATATTGCGTGAGGTCATTGCTCAACTGCGCGCAGATGCCACATCTGTCTTGTTGTTCAACAAAGAAACGCACACTCTCGATTACACCGCCGGTCGTGGATTCATTTCCAAAGCGACACAACATACCAAGTTAAGCATCGGTGAAGGATATGCCGGTCGCGTCATTCTAGACCGGAAGATGGTTCACATCCCAGACCTAACCAACACCGAAAACAATCGCCTCACCAATGCGCTGAACACAGCCGGTGAAAACTTCGTAGCATACGTTGGTTCTCCGCTCGTCGCCAAGGGACAAGTCGTTGGCGTGTTGGAAATCTTCCAACGCTCGCCTCTCGCCCCCGACCCAGACTGGTTCGACTTCCTGACCATGATCGCCGACCAGGCTGCCATAGCCATCGACAACGCCCAACTCTTCGAGAATCTCCAACGCTCGAACTTTGACCTCACCCTCGCATATGACGCCACCATCGAAGGCTGGTCGCGCGCATTAGACCTGCGTGACCGCGAAACCGAAGGACACACTCAACGCGTCACCAACCTGACCGTGAAACTGGCTCGCCAAATGGGCATTCCCGACTCCGACATTCTTCACATCCGCCGCGGTGCTCTGCTGCACGACATCGGCAAGATGGGCATTCCAGACAGCATCCTGCACAAGCCAGATCAACTCACGCCCGAAGAATGGGAGATCATGCGTCAACATACCAAGTATGCGTATCAAATGCTGACCCCCATCAAATATTTGAAACCCGCCTTGGATATTCCACGTCATCATCATGAGAAGTGGGACGGCACCGGCTACCCTGAGGGTCTCAAAGGCGAGCAGATTCCCATCGCAGCCCGCATCTTCGCCGTAGTGGATGTTTGGGATGCACTGACCAGTGACAGGTCCTATCGTGATGCGTGGTCGCGGGAAAAGGTTATTGAGTACATCCGCTCCGAATCTGGCAAACACTTCGATCCCAGAGTCGTCGAAACCTTCCTATCCTTTATCCTCAACGAGCCGTTGTAATCTCCTCCTTAAACGATCAGCGGCGGATGATTTCGAAATCATCCGCCGCTGTGCTATTTAATGCTCACTGGCATTTATCGCGCCAGTACCTTTACCATATGGTAATACTCCATATTGACCTTGCGCTTGTTGCTGATGACATCTGCCAACGGAATGAAATCAATACCCTTGCCTTTCAAACCGGTCATCACACCATGAGTACCTTCCATCAAGGCTTCGACGGCTTTCACGCCCATGCGAGATGCCAACAAACGATCATACGCTGTCGGCGAACCACCGCGCTGAATGTGACCAAGAATGGTCATGCGGGTCTTGAAGCCAAGATCCATTTCATCGATCATCTGAGCCAGATCCGTTGTGCGGATGCCTGAACCTTCCGCGTTGATGATGATGGCATGGGTCTTGCCG
>Ga0209066_10006857_pt1 | contig 11485 bp, 10 predicted proteins | sample All_14_2_FD_187198 | JGI IMG/M metagenome (GOLD analysis project Ga0209066, IMG submission 187198) | Freshwater microbial communities in response to fracking from Pennsylvania, USA - Allegheny Zone_MetaG_DW_15 (SPAdes) (version 2) ...
CCAGCACGATCACGGGCCTGCTCGATCGCGGCTACCTGCTGAGGAAGGGCCGCACCATCCGCGCGTCGGATGCGGCCTTCACGCTCATCGACGCTGTCCCGGCCGCCATCGCCGATCCCGGCATGACCGCCATCTGGGAGCAGGCGCTCGACATGATCGAGGCCGGCCAGATGACGCTGGACACCTTCATCGCCAAGCAATCCGCCTGGGTGGCCCAGCTCGTGCAGGAGCATCGGGGCACGACGCTTTCCATCCCGCTGCCGCCGTCGCCGCCTTGTCCGCAGTGCGGCGCGCCGATGCGCCAGCGTGCCGGCAGGAATGGCGCGTTCTGGTCATGCAGCCGTTATCCAGACTGCGCGGGTACGCTGCCGCTCGAGTCCTCGGCAAGTAAGGGCGCAGCGCCGCGGAAGCGGCGCGCAGTACCCAAGTCGACCTGACGCCTACGCATCCCTCTGCCTTGCCATCCGCGTCTCCGGTGGTGGGGGAAGCGTCCCGCGTTTCGCGGGACCCCCAGCGCACGTCTCCTTCTTCAACGGTGCGCGCGCCCCGTCTGCCCGCCATCGGACAACGGGGCGAGAAGGCCACTGCTCCCCGAATCGCGCCCACCGCCATTCCCTTGATCGGTGTGTCTTGCTTCGGCCATGAGGGGCTTCCCGACGGCTTGCCGCCAAGCGAGCCGTGAGGAGGCCCCTTGGGCCGAGGGTAGTCCGTGCCGGTGCCCGCCGGCGAAACATCGGGCTCCCTTTGTGTGTGGATGCACGCCAGAGGTTGCCGGCCCCAGCCACGAAACGGGTCGGGTGCGATTGCTGACGCAGCGAACGGCTTTGACGACGGCCAGCGCTGACGCAGCCCACAGGTGGTTCTTCTTCCTCTCCAGCCGAAGGCCCGCGTGGCCTTCGGCGCCCTGGTCCTGGCCTTGGTCCCTGATGCGGACCATTGCCCCAAAGCGGGCCGTCCGCGGTTCCGTTATCGCTGCGACGGCACCCATGCTGCGTACCCATCCTCAGGCCATGCGTTGCTGACAGTTGTCAGCGCCATGCCCAGGCAGTCGAGGCCTTCAAGACTGCGGCGCGGATCACCGTGCGGGTCGTTTCGTTCTCCGGGCGCACCTGCGTCCATCCACCTCACCCTCAAGGGATCGACCTCCCTTGCGGGCGGGAGTCCCTTGGTTGCCACAAGGAGCCTCCCCATGGACACCCAAGCCATCCGTGCACAGATGCGAACGCTTGTCGTCGGTCATGTGCCGTCCAACGTCCGTTCGTTCAAGTTCAACATCTTCGACGGCGAGCCCAAGGTTTCGACGCTGGGCTTTCACATCGACCCGAAGCCTTTCGAGGGCAGGGTCATCGCCACCACCGACGAGGCCATCGTCGTCAAGACGGGACGGGCCGAGTTTGCGGTGCTCGATCGCTCGCTTGTCACCGAAGTTCCCGACGAGGGCGCCAAGGTGCAGGTCGAACCCTACGTCAGACGCCGTTTCGACGGTCAGCGCGCGGATACGCCCGAGGAGCACACCGAGTTCACCGCCGACGGCAAGCCGTACACGGTGCAGCGGTTCGTGCTCGGTTCCGCGCCGGCGAAGCTGCCGATCCCAGAACCTCGCTGCCCCGAGCTGCAGGCGCTGATCCAGCAGATGGAAGAGTTACCGGCTCCCGATGGCTACCGACGGATCACCCATCTGCTGGTGGATGCCGGCGCGCGGGATTTCACGTGGGTCGATCCGCTGCCCAAGGACATCATCGCCACGCCGCCGACCATCGCCTTCACGGTGGCCACGGCAAAGTTCCAGGGGCGGGTCGCTGTCCAGTACAAGCGCGGGCTCGACCTTTACGCGGTCGAACTGCACCGTGACCGAGAGCTGGTCGAACGGGTCGATGAAGTGTTCTTTGATGCTCTTGGCGAGACGCTTGAGCGCCTCATCGACGATGGGAGTTGGCGGCGCATCCGCGTGCACTGCCTGTCCGGTCGCAAGTCTGTCCGGCACTGACCCCCGCGCAGCCTCCCGCTCACCCGGCGGGAGGTATCTCATTCCGCTCCTTGGAGATCACATCCATGTTTGTTCGACGCAAGGGCACCGACCTGTAACTCCTGCATTCGGCGGCGGCGGTCAACCGATGCCGCGTCGTCACGGGCAAGGACCGGGGCGTGCGCCTCCTGGCCGAGCGCGGGGAACACCAACCTGATGGACCCAAGAGGCTCGTCGCCGACACAGTGGGCTGCAATCCGGGTGCCGATGCGTTTAACGATTGGTGGGAGTTGGGGAGGGCTGAGTTCGGTGGCAATGATTTTCGCGAGCTATGCGATCCGCATGAAGGCGTTTTCGCGCTTCATCCTGAACGGCGATGGCGACCTTGAGGCGTCCCGCACGGCTATGCAATTGTTGCTGCGGGCCGCTGCGTTGACGCGGAACGGCAGCTGATCGTCCCATATTTGCAGCCCCCGCTCCGGGGGTGTCTCACTTCGTGACGCGCGGCTCTCGCCGCGCGCTCGCGATCACCCCGAGCCCGTCCTGGGTCGCCCCGGTACGGACAGCCGCCGGCTCCGGCGCCCGGAGCCGGCAAATGTTGACCAGAAGCTGGACTTGCTGCTGATAACCCCTTGCTGGCGCAATCTCTCGGGTCCTGGAGTTGCCTCAATCCCGATGAATTCCGCAGCCACTACCTCCGCTGGAAGCCCTTTTCGGTCCGAGATGCGATGCCTCGACACGTGACTTACGCTGAGCGGCTCTGCGCGGTAGATCTCAATCCGTTCACGCCGCTTGGACCACAGACTCCGCGACCGCCCGCCCCACATCGGCGGTATTCGCGTCGCCACCCATGTCCGGGGTCCGTGGTCCGGCAACCAGCACCTGCTCGATGGCCTGCATGATGGCGTCGTGGGCGGCGCGGTAGCGGGCGTCGCCATTGCCCAGGAAGTCCAACATCATTGCGCCCGACCAGATCATGGCGATCGGGTTGGCAATGCCTTGGCCGTAGATGTCCGGCGCCGACCCATGCACCGGCTCGAACAGAGAAGGGAAGCTGCGCTCGGGATTGAGGTTGGCGGAAGGGGCGATGCCGATGGTGCCGGTACATGCCGGACCAAGGTCGGATAGGATGTCGCCGAACAGGTTGGAGGCGACGACGACGTCGAAGCGCTCGGGACTGAGCACAAAGCGGGCGGTGAGGATGTCGATGTGGTACTTGTCCCAGCGTACGTCCGGGTAGTGCCCGGCCATCGCCTCCAGACGCTCGTCCCAGTACGGCATGCTGATGGCGATGCCGTTCGACTTGGTGGCCGAGGTCAGGTGCTTCTTCGGACGACTTTGCGCGAGCTCGAAGGCGAACTTCAGGATGCGGTCGGTGCCATGGCGGGTGAAGATCGACTCCTGGATTACGGTCTCACGCGCAGTACCCTCGAAGATCCGCCCCCCGATCGACGAGTATTCGCCTTCAGTGTTCTCGCGGATGACGTAGAAATCGATGTCGCCGACCTTCTTGTTGGCGAGCGGGCAGGGGATGCCCGGCATCAGCCGCACCGGGCGAACGTTCACGTACTGGTCGAAATCGCGCCGGAACTTGAGCAGCGACCCCCACAGCGATATGTGATCCGGCACGGTGGCCGGCCAGCCGACCGCGCCGAAGTAGATGGCGTCGAAGCCCCGCAGCTGCTCGAACCAGTCGTCGGGCATCATCTTGCCGTGCGCGGCGTAGTAGTCGCAGTGGGCCCAGTCGAAGGTGATGAATTCGAGATCGAGCCCGAACTTGCGCATGGCCGCATCGAGCACGCGCAGCCCCTCGGGCATCACCTCCTTGCCGATGCCGTCGCCGGCGATGACCGCGATCTTGTGCTTCATGGCGATGCTCCTTTTTCAGTGCGGGAATGTCAGGTCCAGGTAGCTTAGGGATCACGCAGATATTTACAATCAGGCCGATTGTGAATCCCGTGGATACGATTCGTGAACGATGAGCCTCAACTCGACGATCTCCGCCTGTTCTGCGTCGTGGCGCGCAATAGCAGCTTTTCCGAAACCGCCCGCCAGCTCGGTGTCTCGAAGGCGGTGGTCAGCAAGCGCATCGCCCTGCTCGAGGGGGCGGTGAAGGAGAGGCTGTTCCACCGCACGACGCGCAAGGTGTCCCTGACCGCCCAGGGCGAGATCGTCCATCAGTGGGCGCAGCGCATCGTCGAGGACGTCGAGCTGATGGGCGAGGCGCTCTCCCGGGAACGGGCCGAGCCGAGCGGATTGCTGCGCATCTGCAGCAGCACAGGCTTCGGCCGCTGTCGCCTGGCGCCGGCGCTGTCGGAGCTGGCCCGGCGCTTTCCGCGACTGGAGATCCAGGTCGAACTGCTCGACCGCCCGGTCGATCTGATCGATGAGGGCTTCCAGCTCGACATCCGTATCGGGCAGGTGCGCGAGGGCGGCGTCATCAAGCGCCGCATCGCGCGTAATCGCCGCATCCTGTGTGCGTCGCCGGCGTATATCGAGCGCTTCGGCATGCCGCAGTCGCTCGACGAGCTGAAGGCCCATCGCTGCATTCCCATCCGCGAGCGCGATCAGGATTTCGGGCGTTGGGAGCTGGAGGGGCCCGGGGGCGTTGCCGTGGTCAAGGTCGGCGGGCCCTTGTCCGCCAACAACGGCGAGATCGTCCGCCAGTGGGCGATCGATGGCCACGGCATCATCCTGCGTTCGACCTGGGACGTCCGCGGCGAGCTCGAGGCGGGGCGTCTGGTGGCGGTGCTGCCCGACTACGCCCAGCCGGCGGACGTGTGGGCGGTCTTCCCCTCGCGCTTGTCAGTGTCGGCCAAGCTCAGGATCTGTGTCGAGTTCCTGGAAGACTGGTTCGCGCAGTCGGGCTTGAACGCGGGCTGACGCCCTACCAGTTCGACTTGCCCGGGGACGGCCCGTCCGCGTGCTGGCGAAGGTAGTCGCGCAGGTGCTCGACGAAGCAGGCGACCTTGGCGGACAGGTTCAGACGCTCGGGGTAGACCGCGTGGATGTCGGCGGGCGGCGTGTCGTAATCGGGCAGGACCTGTACCAGCCGGCCGCTGCGCAGGTACTTGGCGACATCCCATTCGGCGCGCATCAGGATGCCACGGCCATCCAGCCCCCAATTGAGCGCGACCTCGCCGTCGTTCGTGCTCAGCTTGCCGTGCACCTTGATCGTCTCCGTGTTTCCGCCCCGACTCAGGCGCCAGTTGCCATAGGCGGCGTCGTTCTGACGCAGCACGATGCACGCGTGCTGCGTCAGGTCGTGCGGATGGGTCGGCTCGCCCGCCGTGCGCAGATAGGTCGGCGAGGCCACCAGCAGACGCCGGTTGGCGGCGATCCTCTTGGCAATCAGGCGTGAGTCGGGCAGCTCGCCGAACCGTATCGACACGTCGATCGACTCGTCCGGCAGGCTGACCGGCCGGTCGGTGAGGTGCAGTTGCACGTCCACGTCGGGATAGCGCTCGGAGAAGGTCGAGATCGCCGGACCGATGTACGAGCGGCCGAAGCCCAGCGGGGCATTGATCCTCAGCAGTCCCTTGGGCGCTGCCCGGCTGCTCGATACTCGGCGCTCCAGTTCCTCGATGTCGCTGAGGATGCGCTGCGCATGTTGGAAATACACCTCGCCTTCGCTGGTCAGGTTGATCCGGCGCGTCGTCCGGTTCAACAGACGGACGCCGAGACGATCCTCGAGTTGCGACAGCCGCCGCGAGACTGCCGGCGGCGTCAGGTTCAGCTCGCGCGCGGTCGCCGCCAGGCTGCCCTGCTTGACCAGCAGACAGAAGAAGGCCAGTTCCGAATCGACGTTCATTAGTTAATTTTTTGCATGTATCTATTAACTTTACGTCGATTCATATTTCTTTCCTAGGTCTTAACCTCCGCCTCGCTACATCCCGCAGAGCGCAGCACCCTTCGCGACCCCTGATCGGGGACGGCGCCAGAGCCGCGCAAGACGGCCGCCGCCGACCTGGCTTAGTCAATGTCATCAAGAGAGGAGACTCCTATGGAAATGGAACTCGAAAAGCGGACCTTGCGCCGGATCACCTGGCGCATCGTGCCCTTCATCATGCTGCTGTACTTCATCGCGTACCTGGATCGGGTCAACATCGGCTTTGCGGCCCTGACCATGAAGGAAGATCTGGGCTTCACGGCCTCGATGCTCGGCTTCGGTGCCGGCATCTTCTTCTGGGGCTACTTCATGTTCGAGGTGCCCTCGAACATCATCCTGCACAAGTTCGGAGCGCGGATCTGGATCGCGCGGGTCATGGTGACCTGGGGGATCATCTCGGGCTGCATGGCCTTCGTCGAGGGACCGACCAGCTTTTACATCATGCGCTTCCTGCTCGGCGCGGCCGAGGCGGGTTTCTTCCCGGGCATCATCCTCTATCTCAGCTACTGGTTCCCGGCCCGGCATCGCGCCGGCGTCACCGCGCTCTTCATGGCGGCCGCGCCGATCTCCACCGCGCTCGGCTCGCCGATCTCCGCTGCGCTGCTGGAGATGGACGGCATCATGGGCATGCACGGCTGGCAGTGGATGTTCATCCTCGAAGCAATCCCGGCGGTGATCCTCGGTGTGGTCGTGCTCTTCTACATGACCGACAGGCCCGAAAAGGCCAAGTGGCTGAAGGATGACGAGCGCGCCTGGCTGGTCAACGCCATGCATCAGGAGAACGCCAGCAAGGCCGGCAGCGCCAAGCACGGCATCTTCAGCGGCATGGCCAATCCGCGCGTCCTCGCGCTGGCGATGATCTACTTCGGCACCTCGGCCGGCTTGTACACCCTCGGCATCTGGGCACCCCAGATCATCAAGCAGCTGGGGGTCTCGTCGATGACCGTCGGCTTACTCAACGCCATCCCGCCGACCATCTCGGTGATCGCCATGGTCCTGTGGTCGCGTCACTCCGACCGCACCGGCGAGCGCACCTGGCACGTCGTACTGGCTTGCGTCGCCGCATCGATCGGCCTGGTCGTCGCGGCCGGCGCCAACAGCGTCGTCGGTCTGATCGCTGCCCTGACCCTGGTGAACATCGGCATCAGCTGCGCCAAGCCGCCGCTGTGGAGCATGCCGACCATGTTCCTGTCGGGTGCCGCTGCCGCCACCGGCATCGCCACCATCAACTCGATCGGCAACCTGGGTGGCTTCGCCGGCCCGGCCATGATCGGCTGGGTCAAGGACCAGACCGGCAGCTTCAACGGCGGCCTCTACTTCGTCGCCGGCCTGCTCGTGCTCTCGGCCGTGCTCACGCTGATGCTCGCTCGTTCCCAGAAACCGGTGGTGGCAGGCGCGCAAGCGACCGCCCACTGAACCGGCCGCGCCAACCCCAACACACTTCAACAGGAGCAACACATGGACAAGGAAATTGCCGTTCAGTCCCTGACGGACACCATGGCCAAGTTCACCGCCTACATCGGCAAGCGTCTGCCCAAGGACGTGAAGGCCAAACTGGCCGAGCTTCGCACACTGGAAACCAACCCGCTGGCCAAGTCGGTGTACGACTCGATGGCGGGCAACCAGGAAGCGGCCGACAAGCTGAACCGCCCGAGCTGCCAGGACACCGGCGTCATCCAGTATTTCGTCGAGGCCGGCGCCAACTTCCCGCTGCTCGGCGAACTGGAAGAGATCCTGAAGGAGGCGACGGCCGAGGCGACCCGCATCGGCCCGCTGCGCCACAACGCGGTCGAGACCTTCGACGAGAAGAACACCGGCACCAACACCGGCACCAACATTCCGTGGCTGGACTGGCGCATCGTGCCGGAGAAGGACAGCTGCACGATCGACGTCTACATGGCGGGCGGCGGCTGCACGCTGCCCGGTGCGGCCAAGGTGCTGATGCCGGGGCAGGGTTACGAAGGGGTCGCCGAGTTCGTCATGGACGTCATCACCGAGCGTGGCGTCAATGCCTGCCCGCCGCTGCTGGTCGGGGTCGGGGTGTCGACCTCGGTGGAGACCGCGGCGCGCCTGTCCAAGCTGGCGATCATGCGCCCGGTGGATTCGAAGAGCGCCAACCCGCGCGCCGCACTGATGGAGGAGTTGCTCGAGCAGGGCCTCAACGAGATCGGCATCGGCCCCCAGGGCCTGACCGGCAACAACAGCGTGATGGGCGTCAACATCGAATCGTCCGCCCGCCATCCCTCGACCATCGGCGTGGCCGTCAACACCGGCTGCTGGGCGCACCGCCGCGGCAAGATCCGCATCAACGCCGACCTGTCCTACGAAATCCTGTCCCACGAAGGAGTGGTGCTGTGAAAAAGATCCTGACGACCCCCATCCGTGACGAAGACCTCGAAGACCTGGAGGTCGGTGACGTCGTCTATCTGACCGGCCGCCTGGTGACCTGCCGCGACGTGGCGCACCGCCGCCTGATCGAGCAAGGCCGGGAGCTACCGGTCGATCTCGAAGGCGGGGCGATCTTCCACGCCGGTCCGATCGTGCGCAAGAAGGACGACGGCACGTTCGAGATGGTCTCGATCGGCCCGACGACGAGCATGCGCATGGAGAAGTTCGAGCGTGAGTTCATCAAGCAGACCGGCGTGAAGCTGATCGTGGGCAAGGGCGGCATGGGGCCGGAGACGGCGGCCGGCTGCCAGGAGAACAAGGCGGTGCATGCCATCTTCCCGGGCGGGTGTGCCGTGCTGGCAGCGACGCTGGTCGAGGAGATCGAGGGTGCCGAGTGGCAGGACCTGGGCATGCCCGAGACCTTGTGGGTCAACCGCGTGCGCGAGTTCGGCCCGCTGATCATCTCGATCGACACCAAGGGCAACAACCTCATCCAGCAGAACAAGGCCGTGTTCAACGAGAAGAAGAAGCCCGTGCTGGAGAAGATCAACACGCAGCTGAGCTTCATCAAGTAAGGCCTGCGGTGGAGGGGCAGCCCCCGCCCGCATTCAGGTGTGCGAACGCCGCCACCAGTTCGTCGACGAACGTTCGGATGCGCGTCGAGAGCTGGTGGCGCTTCGGGTACACCGCGTAGATGTCGGCGTCCGGCGTGCGGTAGTCCGGCAACACCTGGACCAGGCGGCCACTCTGCAGGTAGCGGATCACGTCCCATTCGGCGCGCATCAGGATGCCGTGCCCATCCAGGGCCCACTGCACCGCGATGTCTCCATCGTTGGTGGCCAGGTTGCCGCGCACCTTGATCGGCTCGCTCTCTGCGGAGGCGCCGTTCAGGCGCCACGTGCCATAGGCATCATCGCCCTGGCGGATGGTGATGCAGTTGTGATGGCGTAGATCGTCCGGGGTGCGAGGCACGCCCCGCGCCGCGAGATAGGACGGTGCCGCACACAGCAGACGTCGGTTCGGCGCCAGACGTCGGGCGACCACGCGCGCATCACCCGGTTCGCCGAAGCGCACGCAGACGTCGAACTGGTCTTCAGTCAGTGCCGGCGGACTGACCGAAAGCTGGAGCTGGACATCCACCTCCGGGTAACGGGCGACATAGCGCGAGATGACCGGCGCCACATGCAGGCGACCGAAGCCCAGTGTCGCATTCACCCGCAGCAGCCCCTTGGGCGTGTCCTTGGATCCCCCCAACACTTCGTTCAGCAGATCCAGCTCGGCCAGGATGCGGCGCGCATGATCCAGGAAAACCTCGCCCTCCGGGGTCAGGCTCATGCGGCGGGTCGTGCGATTGATCAGGGCCACACCGATCCGCGCTTCGATCTGAGCGAGGCGCTTGCTGACCGCGGGTGTACTGATGCCGAGCTCCCGAGCGGCGCGGCTCAGGCTGCCGCAACTCGCGATGGCGGTGAAGAACCCCAGTTCGGCTGGCTGAATTCCGGCGTTCATGGTGCGTGATTGTGTTCTTCAGGTTAAGGATGGTTTGAGCTTAGCCCGCATGGGCTGGGCCGTCCATCCTCTAACTTCGCGCTCGTGCGCATCGAATTCGAGCCGGCCGTACGGCCATTTCTCATCACACCAAAGGACCCGACCATGCAACGTAAGCGGAATGCCAAGATCGTCGCCACCCTGGGACCCGCCAGCTCGGACGTCGCGACCATTCGTGCCTTGTTCGAGGCCGGCGCCGATGTCTTTCGGCTGAACTTCAGCCATGGCGCGCATGCCGACCATCGCGCACGCCTGGAGGCGATTCGCCAGGTCGAAATGGAGGTCGGACGCCCGATCGGGGTGCTGCTCGATCTGCAAGGCCCCAAGCTGCGTGTCGGCACCTTCGCGCAGGGGGCCGTCACCCTCGTCGAGGGCGCGGGATTCCAGCTCGACATGGATCGCGAGCGGCCCGGCGACACGACCCGGGTGTCCATGCCGCACCCAGAGATCTTCGATGCCCTGGTCGAAGGCACGGATCTGCTGCTCGACGACGGTCGCATCCGTCTGCGGGTGGAGGAGGTTCGTGCGGGCACCGTCCGCACCCGGGTCATCGCGGGGGGCCGCCTCTCCGACCGCAAGGGCGTGAATGTGCCGGGCGTCGTGCTGTCGATCTCGGCGCTGACCGCAAAGGACCGTGCCGATCTCGATTTTGGCCTCACGCTCGGCGTTGACTGGGTTGCGCTGTCTTTTGTCCAGCGCCCGGAAGACGTCGTCGAGGTCAAGCGCATCGTCGCCGGCCGTGCCGGCATCGTCGCCAAGCTGGAAAAACCCACTGCCATCGCCAGCCTTGACGCGGTCGTGGCCGAGAGCGACGCGGTGATGGTGGCTCGGGGGGATCTTGGCGTTGAAATGCCGCCGGAGCAGGTGCCGGCGATCCAGAAGAGGATCGTCCGGGCCTGCCGCAAGGCCGGCAAGCCGGTTATCGTCGCCACCCAGATGCTCGAGTCGATGATCGACACGCCAGTGCCGACCCGCGCGGAAGCGAGCGACGTGGCGACCGCGATCTACGACGGGGCCGATGCCGTCATGCTGTCGGCCGAGTCGGCCTCGGGGCGTTACCCCATCGAGGCGGTCCGCATGATGGACCGGATCATTGTGCACACCGAGGATGATCCTTTCTGTCGCGAGGCACTCGCAGCCTCGAAGTCACCTTGCCACCGCGACAAGGCAGATGCGATCGGCGCTGCGGTCAGCCACATCGCCAGCCTCTTGCAGGTGAGCGCGACTGTCGCGTACACCAACTCCGGGTACTCCGCACTTCGCCTGGCGCGAGAAAGGCCGCAAGGGCCGATCCTCGCCATCACGCCTCGCTTGACGACCGCACGCCAACTTGCGCTTGCCTGGGGAATTCACGCGGTGGCCATCGGCGATGTTGAAAACGTGACCGAGATGACCGAACTCGCCTGCGAAACGGCGCAGTGTGAAGGGCTTGCAGCGAAGGGTGCGACCATCGTGATCGCCGCCGGGGTGCCCTTCGGGACCCCGGGTACGACCAACCTCCTGCGAATCGCGCAGATTGATTGATGCCGCGCTTCCAGCCGCAGCGGGTTGCGGCACGCCTGCAGACCTAACGATCATTGCGACTCGCGCCACCCCTGATGATGAAAGAGACTACGGGGTGGAGGATGGCGGGGAGAGGTCGCGCAATATTTTGGCGGCTCGACCCCGCAAGCTAACGTGACCCGCCGAACTGA
>Ga0209066_10006860_pt1 | contig 11484 bp, 9 predicted proteins | sample All_14_2_FD_187198 | JGI IMG/M metagenome (GOLD analysis project Ga0209066, IMG submission 187198) | Freshwater microbial communities in response to fracking from Pennsylvania, USA - Allegheny Zone_MetaG_DW_15 (SPAdes) (version 2) ...
GGCGTTGTATGCGGCCCAGTTGGTGGTCTTGTAGCGAGCCTTGGCGTCCTTGGGTTCGGTCATACCCCGAGCCTACCAGCCAGGGGAGTCTGCTTTGTGCAACAACGCCCAGCTAAACTGGTTGCACCAGTTTGAGTTTGCTGGTTATTACGCAGCACTTCATAAGGGGCTCTATGCAGAAGCTGGCCTAGATGTCGTGATAAAAGAAGGCTCACCCAGCATCTCCCCGATCGATGAAGTTACCCTTGGGCGTGCAGATTTTGGCATTTCCTCATCTGGCTTGGTGAAGTCTTTTCTTGAAGGAAAACCCGTGGTGGCACTTGCTCCAATAATTCAACATTCACCAGAAGTTTTGCTGAGCCTTGATAAAAATATTAAAACTTTATCCGATGTGGTTAAAGCCGGCCCCATAGGCTTACAGCCGGGTGATGAAAGTCTTGATCTTAAAGCAATGTTTGTCAATGAAGGTATTTCTATAGATAAACTGGATATCAATATTGAAGCCAATGGGTTAAATGACTTGCTGTCTGGAAAAATTGTTGCGATGAATGCTTGGGTCTCTAATGAGCCTTTTTATCTGAAAAAGCGTGGGGTTGATTTTTCGATGATAGATCCACGTGAATATGGAATGGACTTCTACAACGGTGTTTTGTTCACAAGCAGTGCTGTGCATAAAGCTAAACCGGAAGTGGTCAAGGCATTTCATAGAGCAACACTTAAAGGTTGGGAGTACGCAATGTCCCACCAAGACGAAATCGTTGGGCTTATTTTGGCGAAATACAATACGCAAGAAAAAAGCCGAGAATACCTTGTTTTCGAAGCCAAGACTCTGGCCGATCTTATTGCTGTGGATGTGATCCAACTAGGTCATAGCAACCCAAGACGCTGGCGCCACATTGTTGAAACTTATGCGAAATTTGGTATCATTAAATTTGACTTTAGCTTGGACGGGTTTCTTTATGATCCCAATCCGCCGCCGGTCGATATGACATGGATTTTTCGCTTATTGTCTCTTGTGGTTCTGGTCAGTGGTACGTTGGCTGGTGTTGTATTTTATATTTATCGTATCAATAGACGTTTGAAGTTGGCGAATGAAAAAGTTGAGTTTTCTCTGGATGAGCAGCATCAATTGATGGATATGCTGACTCATGAATTAAAAACCCCGATTTCGATTTTAATATTAACGCTTGGTCAGATAAAAGACCATGGAGTGCAAAAAAATCGTGCTGAAAGTGCCATTGCGGACATGAACGTCATTGTGGATCGATGTCAACAGTTGGATCGACTTGAGCATCAGGATTTGCACGTGCAGGTTGGCATTTGTAATGTTTTGGAAATTATTAATGAGTTAATGGGTCGGTATTCGGATCAAGGTAGGTTTTCTGTTGTGGCTGAATTGCTGCCGGAAATTAATATTGATCCGCAATTGCTGGGTATTGTGCTTGGTAATCTTTTGCATAATGCCGGTAAGTATTCAAAGCCTACGTCGACAATTTTTATCAGTGCTGTCATCGCCAACCACGATGGTCTTCAGGGTGTCCAGATCAGCATTCAAAATACGCCTGGAGCAGCAGGATTGCCCGACAAAGCCAAAGTTTTCCAAAAATACTACCGAAGCCCTGGTGCTAAAAAACAAACTGGCTCTGGTTTAGGGCTTTACTTGGTGCACAGTTTCACATCAATGCTAGGTGGTCAAATTACATACGAGACAGTACAAGAGCAAGCTCGGTTTTCACTCTGGATTCCCTGTCAATTCCTTAAATTTGGAGATAACGCGTTTGTGCACAGTCGATCTGGCGCTTGATCAGAAAGTAGGCCTGCTCCAGACCCCGCAACAACTTTGTGCACCGGGAATCTGGAATCATGCCTTGCGTCATTACTTCAAGATGTCACCCAGGCAGAGGTACTTGATCTCAACGTAGTCGTCCATGCCGTGGTGAGAGCCCTCGCGGCCCAGGCCCGACTGCTTGACGCCACCAAACGGCACATGCTCGGTGGCCAGAATACCGACGTTGATGCCCACCATGCCGTATTCCAGCGCTTCGGCCACGCGGAAGATACGGCCCACGTCGCGGCTGTAGAAGTAGCTGGCCAGACCAAATTCGGTGTTGTTGGCAGCGTCCACGGCTTCCTGTTCTTCGTTGAACTTGAAGATGGGTGCGAACGGGCCAAAGGTTTCTTCCTTGGCGCACAGCATGTCGGCGGTGGCGTCGGCCACCACGGTGGGTTCGAAAAACTGGCCCGCCAGGCGCTTGCCACCGGCCACCACGCGCGCGCCCTTGGCCACGGCGTCGTCCACATGGCGCTGTACTTTCACCAATGCGGCCTCTTCGATCAGTGGGCCCTGGTTCACACCGTCTTCAAAGCCGTTACCGACCTTGGCGGTTTGCACCTTGGCGGCGAACTTGGCCACAAATTCGTCGTAGACGCCGCTTTGCACATACAGGCGATTGCTGCACACGCAGGTTTGCCCGGCGTTGCGGTATTTGCTGGCAAAGGCGCCTTCCACGGCGGAGTCGATGTCGGCGTCGTTGAACACGATGAACGGCGCGTTGCCGCCCAGCTCCAGGCTCATTTTCTTGACTGTCGGTGCACTTTGCGCCATCAGGATACGGCCCACTTCGGTGGAGCCGGTGAAGCTGATGTGGCGCACCACGTCGCTGGCGCACAGCACCTTGCCCACGGCAATGCTGTTGTCGGCATCGGCGGTCACCATGTTCAGCACCCCGACGGGGATGCCCGCGCGGATGGCCAGTTCGGCGGCGGCCAGGGCGGTCAGCGGCGTGAGTTCGGCGGGTTTGATGATGACGGTGCAGCCTGCGGCCAGCGCGGGTGCCACCTTGCGGGTGATCATGGCCAGCGGGAAGTTCCAGGGCGTGATGGCTGCGCACACGCCGATGGGCTGTTTCAGCACCATCAGGCGGCGGTTGTTGTCGAACTGCGGCAGGGTTTCGCCGTTGACGCGCTTGGCCTCTTCGGCAAACCATTCCACAAAGCTGGCGCCGTAGGCCACTTCGCCTTTGGCCTCGGGCAGCGGTTTGCCTTGCTCGGCGGTCATGATGCGGCCCAGATCGTCCTGGTTGGCCATTAGCAAATCAAACCACTTGCGCAGGATGATGCTGCGCTCTTTGGCGGTCTTGCTGCGCCAGGCGGGCCAGGCGGCGTTGGCCGCTGCGATGGCCGCTTCGGCGTCGGCGGGGCCGAGGTTGGCCACATCGGCCAGTTTGAGGCCGGTGGCGGGGTCGATCACATCAAAGCGGCTGGCGCCTTGCACCCACCCGCCGTTGATCAGCGCATCGGTTTTCAGCAGGGTCGGGTCCTTCAGCAGGGCCAGAGGGGAGGTTTTTGTGTCCATGGGATGTCTCGCTCGGTTCGGTAAAGAGAAGAGGTTAGCGCCAAATGCGCCCGCGCGCCGTCACCGGTATTTCACCCCAGGCAACACGCACAGCATTTCAAACAGCAGGTTGGCGCCCAGCAGGGCGGTGTTGCCGCTGGTATCAAAGGCGGGTGAGACTTCGACCAGGTCGCAGCCCACCAGGTTCAAGCCCCGGCAGCCGCGCACGATCTCCAGTGCTTGGGGCACGGTGAGGCCGCCGATCTCGGGCGTGCCGGTGCCGCCTGCGTAGGCCGGGTCGATGCCGTCGATGTCAAAGCTCAGGTAGGTGGGTGTGTCGGGTCCAATTTTTTCGCGGATCTGTGCCATCAGCGGCGCCAGACTGGTCCACCAGACCTCGTGCGCCGGTACCACGGTGAAGCCCTGCTGGCGCGGCCAGTCGAAGTCTTCGACCGAATAGCCGCTGCCGCGCAGGCCGATCTGCCAGACCTTGTCGCCGATCAGCAGGCCTTCTTCCACCGCGCGGCGAAACGGTGTGCCGTGCGCAATGCGCTCGCCAAACATGTCGGGGTTCACGTCAGCGTGGGCGTCCACATGGATCATGGCCACTGGGCCGTGCTGGGCCTTCATGGCGCGCAGGATCGGCAGGGCGATGGTGTGGTCACCGCCGAGCGTGAGCGGAATGCAGCCTGTCGCCAGGATAGGACGGTAGTGCTGTTCGATGATGTCCACCGACTTGAGCAGGTTGTAGGTGTTGATCGGCACATCGCCCAGATCGGCCACCTGCAGCGCGTCAAACGGGGCGGCGCCGGTGGCCATGTTGTAGGGGCGGATCAGGCACGATTCGGCGCGGATCTGGCGTGGACCGAAACGCGTGCCGGGCCGGTGGCTGGTGCCGATATCGAGTGGCACGCCGATGAAGCCTGCGTTCAGGCCCACCGCCGAGGTGGCGACGGGCAGCCGCATCATGCTGGCCAGGCCGCCAAAACGGGGCATGTCGTTGCCGCCCAGGGGCTGGTTGAATGTCATGGTTGGGGAGCTGAATTTTTTGCGCAGGCAGCGCGGTTTATTTCCGACGGCCGCGCAGCCATTCCAGGGTGAGCATCAGCGCGGTGGTGAACAGGATCAGCAGTGTGGCCACGGCGGCAATGGTGGGTGATATGTTCTCGCGGATGCCGGTGAACATTTGTCGCGGCAGCGTTACTTGTTCGGGGCCGGCCAGGAAGAGTGTGACCACGACTTCGTCGAACGAGGTCGCAAAAGCAAACAGCGCACCCGAGATCACGCCGGGTGCGATGACCGGCAGCGTGACCCGAAAGAAGGTTTCCAGTGGGCCAGCGCCCAGGCTCAGGCTGGCTTTGACGAGGTTGTGGTTGAAGCCTTGCAGCGTGGCCAGCACGGTGGTGACGACAAACGGCGCACCCAGTGCGGCGTGCACGATGACCAGGCCCAGGTAGCTGTCGTTCAGGCCCAGCCGGGCGAAATACAAATAACTGCTGACACCCACCACCACAATCGGCACCACCATGGGCGCGATCAGCAAACCGGTGAGAAAGCCCTTGCCAAAAAACCGGCTTTGCGCCAAGCCCACCGCCGCCATGGTGCCCAGCGCGGTGGCCAACAGCGTGGCCAGTGGGGCCACGATGAAGCTGTTGCGCGTGGCACGCGCCCACTCGGCCGAGTTCCACATTTCGCGGTACCACTGCAAGGACCAGCCCTCAATGGGGTAGGCCAAAAACGAAGAGTCGCTGAACGACAGCGGAATGATGACCACGACCGGCAGCAGCAAAAACACCAACACGGCGATGCCACCCACACGCAGGGCGTACCAGCCCAGCATGTCCAGCAGGTTGTAGTACGCGGGGAAGGTTGGAAGGAGTTTCATGTTGAATGAACGACCCGCCGGGCCGTCCCAAGGGTTGTTCGCGCCCCCTCGGGGGGCAGCGAGTACATGCAATGACGAGCGTGGGGGTTCACAAGCTCAGCCCAGGCTCAGTTCCGATTTCGACACTTTGCGGTACAGCGCGTACAACACCAGCGTGGTGGTCAGCAACACGCCGCCGAGGGCGCAGGCCATGCCCCAGTTCACCTCGACGTTGGTGTACTGCGCCACGTAGTAGCTCAGCATCTGGTCGGCGGGGCCGCCCAGCAGGGCGGGGGTGACGTAGTAGCCAATGCAGGTGATGAACACCAGCAAACCCCCTGCGGCCACGCCGGGGTAGGTTTGCGGCAGGTAGACGCGAAAGAAGGCCGCCAGGGGTGGGCTGCCCAGCGAGACAGCGGCGCGCAGGTAGTTGGACGGCACCGACTTCATGACGCTGTAGAGCGGCAAAATCATGAACGGCAGCAGGATGTGGACCATGGCAATGACCACACCCAGGCGGTTGAACAGCAGGGGAATAGGCGCGTCGGTGGCGCCCAGAAACATCAGGAAGCGGTTCACCAGTCCGTTGTTTTGCAGCAGCACGATCCAGGCTGCAATGCGCACCAGCACCGAAGTCCAGAACGGCAGCAGCACCAGAATCAACAGCATGTTGGCCTTGCGCTCGCTCAGCGTGCTGAGCCAAAACGCCAGTGGGTAACCCATGAGCAGGGCGATGGCGGTGACGATGGCGCTGATCTGGAAGGTGCGCAGCAAGATATCGCTGAACGCGGCTTCGTCGGGCCCCACCTTGACGATGTCGCCTTGTGGGGTGCGTTTCAAATCCAGCGAGGCCAGCAAATAGTCGGGCGTCCACCGCGAACTGTTTTGTGCAATGGCCTGCCAGTAAGGCAGTTCTTCCCAGCGGGCGTCGTGCTCCAGCAGTCTGGCGCGTGCTTCGTCGGTGCTGAGGTTGTCGCCCAGCGGCAGGGCGCGGTAGGTGCCCATGACCAGCGAGCGAGCGCCGCTCACTTCGCTGTTGAGCCGGCGCGCCAGAGCGCCGGCCTGTGAGGTTTCTTCGAGGGCCGACAAGTCGGCCAGCACCGCCGCAAACGCGGCGGCGGGCGGTGGGCTTACCCGGTCCCAGTCGGCCAGGGCTTGGCCGGTGCGGGGCAGGGTGTCGGCCACCTCGGGGTTTTCGACCGCACGCACCAGCAAGGAGGCCAGCGGAACCAAAAAGAACACCAGCAAAAAGGCCAGCAGCGGCAGGGTGAGTGCCAGTGCGCGCCATTTCTTGCGCCGTTCGGCGCGGTGCAGTTGCTGGGCCAGGCTGGGACCGGGCAATGCGCCTGCGCTGACGGTGGCCATGGGTGTGGGTTGGGTTCCGCTGGCGCTCATCACTGTGCTGCCCAGGCGGAGAAGCGTTTCTCCAGGGCTTCACCCTGGTCGGCCCAGAAGGCAATGCCGAACTGCAGCGCGTCTTTGCTGTTGGCTGGCGAGGTGGGCAACATGCCCAGCACCTTGGCGTCGAGCTTGGTCAGGGCCTTGTTGTTGGTCGGGCCGTAGCTGATGTTCTTGGCGTACTCGGCCTGCGCATCGGGCGAGCTGGCCATGGCGATGAACTTCAGGGCGGCGTCCTTGTTGGGCGTGCCCTTGGGCATGACCCAGTAGTCCAGGTCGTAGATGCCGCCGGTCCAGGTGATCTTGAGGTTCTTGCCTTCGCGCTGGGCGGCGTCGATGCGGCCGTTGTAGGCGGTGGTCATGGCCACGTCACCCGCCACCAGGAACTGGGGCGGCTGCGCGCCGGCTTCCCACCACTGGATGTTGGGCTTGAGTTCGGTCAGTTTCTTGAACGCACGCTCGGCGCCGTCTTTGGTGGCCAGGACCTTGTAGACGTCGGCGGGCTTGACGCCATCGGCCATCAGCGCGAATTCGAGGTTGTAGCGGGCGCCTTTGCGCATGCCGCGTTTGCCCGGGAATTTCTTGGTGTCCCAGAAATCGGCCCAGGTGGTGGGCGCGGTCTTGAGCTTGTCACCGTCATAGGCCATCACGGTGGACCACACAAAGGTGCCCACGCCGCACTCGTGCACGGCGGCTTTCTGGAAGTCGGCCTTGTTGCCGACCTTGGCCCAGTCCATTTTCTCGAACAGACCTTCGTCGCAGCCGCGGCTGAGGTCGGGGCTTTCCACTTCCACCACGTCCCAGGTCACTTTTTTGGCTTCGACCATGGCTTTGATTTTGGCCTGCTCGCCGTTGTATTCCACCGCGGTGATCTTGCCACCAGTGGATTTTTCATAGGGCTCGAAATAGGCTTTTTTCTGGGCGGCACCGTTGGCACCACCAAAGTTCACCACGGTCAGCGTGCTTTGTGCCAAGGCAGGCAGGCTGGCCAACACGGCCACGGCCATCAGGACAGGTTTCAGTTTCATCGAGCTAATCTCCAGGGGTTGAGGAAAGGGGGAATACGGGTTTCAGCGGTACATGCGCAAATGCTCTGCCGGGATGGACAGTCGGATGGTTTGGCCCGCTTCCAGGTGGCCTACGTTGTGCAGCGGTACCTTGACGCTCATTTCGGGCTGTTGCGGCACCTGACAGCGCAGACGCAGGTGGTCGCCAAAATAGATCACGTCGCTGATCGTGGCGTCGAGTTGGTTGGCCGTGTCGTGGCTGTGCGGGTCTGCCAGCACGGCAATGCGCTCTGGGCGCACGCTGCACTGCACCGTCTCGCCGGGTTGTGCCTGGTTCACGTTGACACCGCTCAGGCGGGTACCGTCTTTCAGCTGCACCTGGCAGACGCCACCCTGGGCGTGCAGCACGGTGCCGTCGAGCACCGAGTTGTCGCCCACGAAGCTGGCCACAAAGCGGTTGGCCGGGGTTTCGTAGAGGTGCTCCACCGGGTCAATCTGCTGGATCACGCCCTCGTTGAACACCGCCACGCGGTCGGACATGGTGAGTGCTTCGGACTGGTCGTGCGTCACATACACAAAGGTGACGCCCAGACGCCGGTGCAGCGCTTTCAGCTCGATCTGCATGTGCTCGCGCAGCTGCTTGTCCAGCGCGCCCAGCGGCTCGTCCATCAACACCAGCTGCGGGTCAAACACCAGTGCCCGGGCCAGGGCCACCCGCTGCTGTTGTCCGCCCGAGAGCTGGCCAGGGTAGCGGCTGCCCATGTGGCCCATTTGCACCATGTCCAGTGCCCGCTTGACCTTGGTTTCGCGCTCGTCTTTGCCGAGCTTGCGCACCGTGAGCGGGTAGGCGATGTTGTCGGCCACGGTCATGTGGGGAAACAGCGCGTAATTCTGGAACACCATGCCAAAGTTGCGCTTGTGCGGGGGCGTGCGGGTGATGGGCACGCTGTTCAGGCTGATCTCACCTGCCGTGGGTGACTCGAAACCGGCCAGCATCATGAGGGTGGTGGTTTTGCCAGAGCCCGATGGGCCCAGCAGCGACAGAAATTCGCCTTTCTGGATCTCCAGGTTGAGATCTCTCACCACCAGGATGTGGCCATCGTAGGTCTTTTGAACGCCCGAAAACGTGACGAGGGGAGGGCTTTGGGTCATGTGCGCAACGAGGGATGTCGGGTGGGTGTCGGGGTCATCAGGAGGGTGCATGCAACCATCGTGCCGTGTCGGTGTTGAGCGCCGGTGGTGGCAGGTCGGCGCTGGGGCGCTGGCCATCGAACACCATGGGCGTGGCCACCATGGGCGGTGTGCTGGCGCTTGGCGGTGTGAGCCGCAAACCGCGCGCCGCCACCTGGGGGTGTTCCATGACCTGGGCGATGTCCAGAATGGGCGAGCACGGCACGCCTGCCCGCTCCAACAGCGCCACCCAATCCAAGGTGTCGCGCTGCAAGGTCCAGGCGGTGATCACGGGCACCAGCTGCTGGCGGTTTTGCACCCGCACCGGGTTGGTGCTGAAGCGCACATCGCGCGACACGGCGGGTTGTCCCGCCGCTTCGCAGAATTTGGCGAACTGGCCGTCGTTGCCCACCGCCAGCACCATGTGGCCGTCGCGGGTGGGGAACACCTGGTAGGGCACGATGTTCGGGTGGGCGTTTCCCATGCGCTGGGGCGTTTGGTGGCCGATCAGCTGGTTGGCGCCCTGGTTGGCCAGCATGGCCACCTGCACGTCAAACAGCGCCGCGTCGATGGTGCGTCCGCGTCCGGTGTGCTGGCGTTCGTGCAGCGCAGCCAGGATGGCGGTGGTGGCGTAGACGCCGGTCATCAGGTCGGTGACGGCCACACCCACTTTCTGGGGCTCGCCGTCGGGCTCGCCGGTGATGCTCATCAGGCCACCTTCGGCCTGAATGGCAAAGTCGTAACCGGCTTTGTGCGACAGCGGGCCGGTCTGCCCGTAGCCCGTGATGGAGCAGTAAATCAGACGTGGGTTGATCGCTTGCAGGTTGGTGGCGTCCAGCCCGTAGCGGGCGAGTTGCCCCACCTTGTAGTTTTCAATCAGCACATCGGCGTCGCGCGCCAGTTCGCGCACCTGCTGGATACCTTCGGCGCTGGCCAGGTCGATCGCCACGGAGCGCTTGCCCCGGTTGGCGCACACAAAATACGCCGCCACGCGGTCGCCGCCCTCGCCCCACCAGGGCGGGCCCCAACTGCGGGTGTCGTCGCCCGTTCCCGGGCGCTCCACTTTCAGCACATCGGCACCGTAGTCCGCCAGCAACTGGCCCGCCCAGGGTCCGGCCAGCACACGCGAGAGGTCGAGCACTCGGATGCCCGCGAGCGGGCGGGGGGTGTCCTGGCTCATGCCGTGTGCAAAGCGTCGAGCGAAGCGGCAATGATGGCCAGGCCTTCGTCCAGCAGCGCGTCGCTGGCCGTGAGCGGCACCAGAATGCGCACCACGTTGCCGTAAGTGCCGCAGGTCAGCAGAATCAGGCCGCGCCGGGTGGCCTCGGTGGCCAGGGCCTTGGTCAGATCGGCGTCGGGCTGGTGCGGGTCGCCGTTTTTGCACAACTCCATGGCCACCATGGCGCCCAGGCCACGCACCTCGGCAATGCAGCGGTGTTGCTGGGCCATGGCCTGCAGACTGGCGGTGATGCGCGCACCCACATCGCGGCTGCGTTGCAGCAGGTTGTCTTGTTCAAACACATCGAGCACCGCCAGCGCGGCGGCGCAGGCCAGCGGGCTGCCGGCGTAGGTGCCGCCCAGGCCACCGGCGGCGGGTGCGTCCATGATCTCGGCACGGCCCACCACAGCAGAAATGGGGTAGCCACCGGCCATGGACTTGGCCATGGTGATCATGTCGGGTGCCACGCCGCTTTGCTCCACGGCAAACCAGGTGCCGGTGCGACCGGCGCCGGTCTGCACTTCGTCGCAAATCATCACAATGCCGTGCTGGTCGCACAGGGCGCGCAGGCGCTGCATCAGCTCGGGCGGCGCCACGTTGAAGCCGCCTTCGCCTTGCACCGGCTCAATGATGATGGCCGCCACGCGGCTGGCTTCGATGTCGTTTTTGAAGAGCTGTTCGACCGAAGCGATCGCGTCGTCCACGCTCACGCCGTGCAGGGCGCTGGGGAAGCGGGCGTGAAAAATCTCACCGGGGAAGGGGCCAAAGCCGGTTTTGTAGGGCGCCACTTTGCCGGTCATGCCCAGGGTCAGCAGCGTGCGGCCGTGGTAGCCGCCGGTGAAGGCGATCACGCCCGAGCGGCCGGTGTGAGCGCGGGCAATCTTGATGGCGTTTTCCACCGCTTCGGCACCGGTGGTCAAAAACAGGGTTTTCTTGGCAAAGTCGCCCGGGGCCTTGGCGTTCAGGCGCTCGGCCAGTTCCACATACGGCTCGTAGGCCAGCACCTGGAAGCAGGTGTGGGTGTACTTGTCCAGCTGGGCCTTCACAGCTTCCACGATGGCCGGGTGGCGGTGGCCGGTGTTGAGCACAGCGATGCCGCCCGCAAAGTCGATGTAGCGTCGGCCTTCCACGTCCCAGATCTCGGCGTTTTCACCCCGCTCAATGAATATCTGGTGGCTGTGACCCACGCCGCGTGGAATGGCCGCCTGGCGGCGGGCCATGAGCAGGGCGTTGGTGGCTTGGGATTCGCGTTGCATACAGGGCTCCAGAGGATGAACAAATTTCAGACTGGGGCGCACTGTAGGCCCTTGGGGGCGCCGCTAACATATACAGACACTGGGTGATGCGCGATGCACTGTGCAGTGCGCCAGACCTATACACACAAACCCTGATCGAGCCCCATGTTTACCCTGAACCCCAAAAGCACGACCCCTCTGGTGGTGCAAATCGTCGAGGGGTTCACCAGCCTGATCCAGAGCGGCAACCTGCGCCC
>Ga0209066_10006861_pt1 | contig 11483 bp, 10 predicted proteins | sample All_14_2_FD_187198 | JGI IMG/M metagenome (GOLD analysis project Ga0209066, IMG submission 187198) | Freshwater microbial communities in response to fracking from Pennsylvania, USA - Allegheny Zone_MetaG_DW_15 (SPAdes) (version 2) ...
GGTGAGGAAGGTCGCCTCCGGTCCCACGGCCGACCATAGGGCTCCCGCGACCACGCTGGCGGCCAGAAGCGTCGCCGGCTTGCTGTGGTCCCGGATAGGACCGGAGGCGACCTTCCTCACCGGCGCCCTGTTCGCCCTGCTGGCGACCGCGGGGCTGGTGCTCATGGCCTTGCGCCCTCCGGGCGGGGGAAACGAGGCAGCGTGAGCGACTTCCTCGCCATTAGCCGGCCCTCCCCTCGGCTTCACAGAAATCATCAGCCAGGGACGCCGCTGAAGGACCTCGACCGCCAGCTCGCCGATCCTGAAGCGCTCGCCGTCGGTAAACAGCTCGTCGAAATGGCCGCTGCCCGCCTTCACGTCGTCGGCTCTGGAAATGAGCCGGAAGATGCGTTGCACGTCCCGGACCTGCTCCCCCCATCCCGATCGCCGAGCCCGTCCGGAGTTTGACGTACGGCGCTCCGATGAGGCGGTCGGCTTGACATGGATTTCCAGCGCCTAAACCAAGGTCTGACCGCCGGACGCGGCGACGCGAGCACCGTCGCGAGCGAGCGTCAGTCGAGGAAGAGCGCATGCGGTCGGATGGCTCTACAGATTGTTCATGCTGCGGTTCGACAAGAACGGTATCCGTCAGGAAGGTCTAGCCGGGACCCATTTGCTGACCTTCGAACAGGCCTTGCCGCAGCGCCCGGCTAAGCATCTCGGGCCCCTTGCTTCCGGCAAATGATCAAGACGCCCTCACCCCGGTCAGGACTCCGTCCGGCTCAACCTTCCCGAGGCCGCTGATGAGGTACTGTCAGTCACGCTTGCGGTTGCCACAGCGCCTGCACACCAACGTACCGGGTTTGCTCACACTGTATCTGTAGTCATGCCGACAGGTCAGGCGGCGCAATAGTCTGAGAACAAGATCCATGGTCCGGCCCCCTCGAGTTCGGGAGCGCGCTGTCCCGCATACGGTTCCGCGTGAAATCACGGCGACGGACGGTTAACGCCAAGATCGTCCTCCCGCGCAGTCCGAAAAGGGCCTCAGTCGTCAGAACACCAGGCGCTCAGTCTGTCCGATCGCCCGCTGCTTGCGCCTTGGCCGGCGCCGCGAACACTCTACCCCATCGAACTGACCTCAGAGCTCGCGAGCCTCGGGTGGAGGATAGCGCGTAAACCGGTTATCCGCCGATCCCCAGCCCCTTGGTAGCCCTCGGCCGTCATGACGATCGTATGGTCCCCGGTGGACGAAGGCGTTGCAGGCTCTGATGGCGAGCTCCAGTCCATCATCCGCAAGATCGCTGATCGGCACTGACCAAAGCGCCAAACGCCGCCAGAGCCGCCTCATCGCCGCAATTTATCATGATTGACCTCTGTTGGCGGCCCGATCAATGGCCTCCCGCTTGAGTGAATCTGGAAACACCCGGCGCTGAACACTCATCCTCTCCAGCCCCGGGACCAAACACCTCAACAGTCATCCACCTGAGCCGCTGGGCCTTCGATCAGCACTGGGAGCCGGATCAAACCAATACGCCCCGGCGCTTCGGACAATTCAACTGTGCATTTTTTATCATGGTTGGTGCACAGGGGCATGCGGATCGCATTTTGACATGCAATTTATACGATTAACGTAGCAGATTGGTAGTGATCGGATCTCCGCCCGTGAGTTCGACTGCATTGAGGAGTCCGAATGTACGCCTTGACCAATCGCATGTCGTTCATGCGGCTCGATGACGCCAGTTGCGAGAGGCTGCGCTCACTAAAGCCGATTGTTGATCGTGAACTGCCCAAGGCGCTCGACGACCTCTATGAGCAGATCCGGGCCTGTGAGACTACGCAGGCCTTCTTCCAGGACGAGCGCCTGGTTGCCAAGGCGCGCGAAGGGCAAGGCGCCCACTGGCGCGCCCTCGTGGCGGCCGATTTCAGCGACGAGTATCTGGCGGGCGTGCGAGCGACCGGCGAGACGCATGCGCGGATAGGGTTGCAGCCCAGATGGTACGTCGGCGGCTACGCCCTGGTGGCCGCCAACCTCATGCGCGCGGTGGTCGAGCAGAGATGGCCGGCCGGTTCCCAGGAGCCTGGCCACGACGGGGCGGAAGAACTGGGCTCGGATCTGGCGGCGCTGCTCAAGGCTATCCTGCTCGATGTCGATCTGGCGCTCTCCGTCTACATCGACGCCGCGCACGAGGCCGAGCGGATCAACGCGGAGCGGCTGCAACTCGCCCTCGACGCCGCTCACGCCGGGGTGTTCGAGGCCAGTTTCAAGCGTCGGACCTTTTGGTGTTCCCGCGAGTTCATCGAGCTCATCGGCCGATCCTTGACCTTTGAGGAGGCCACGGGCGAGCTCTGGCCGATGACCCATCCCGATGACGCCCCGCGCGTTCGCCGGCACATCCAGGACCGGATCAATCAGAACCAGTTCGACGTGCTTGAATTTCGCGTCGTGCTGCCGACCGGCGAAAGTCGCTGGATTCAGGTCAACGGCGATGTGCATCTCGACAAAGACGGGAATGCCGAGAAGGTGACCGGGCTGGTCCTGGATATCGATGAGCGAAAACGCCAGGAGCTCGCGCTGGTTTTGGCCGAGCGCGCCGCCCAAGCCGGTGCAGAGGCCAAAGCACAGTTCCTTGCCAATATGAGCCATGAAATCCGGACGCCGATGAACGGCGTGCTGGGGATACTGCACCTGTTGGCCAAGGAACCGCTTTCCGTGGACGGCCGCAAACTGCTCGCCGAGGCCACTGGCTGCGGTCAGATGCTGTCACAACTGCTCAACGACGTGTTGGATTTTTCCAAGATCGATGCGGGCCGGATGGATCTGTCGCCGGAGTCGCTGGACCCGACGGATATCCTGGACAGCGTGATCGGCTTGCTCCGGCCCCAGGCCGAGGCGAAGGGGATTGCACTGCGAAGTCGTGTCGAGGGCGGCCGCGGCTGGATTCTCAGCGATCCGGTACGCCTCAGGCAGGTGCTGTTCAATCTGATTGGCAACGCGGTCAAGTTCACGGGCAGCGGATATGTGGAAGCAAGGCTATGCATCGGCGATGAAGGCGGCGACAAACGTCTGCGCTTCGAAATCGAGGATACCGGCATAGGCATCCCCACGGGGCTGCACGATTCATTGTTCCACCGCTTTCAGCAGGCGGATGGATCGACGGCGCGCCGGTTCGGCGGCACGGGGCTGGGGCTCGCCATCACCCGGACGCTCGCGGAGTTGCTGGGCGGAAAGGTGGGGTTCACCAGTCGGGAAGGCCAAGGATCCGTCTTCTGGCTCGAGATTTCGGCCCCGGTGGCCGACGCCCCGTCCATGGAGGTCGAAGACGGCACCCGCTGCCTTGCCGGCCTGTCGATTTTGGTCGTCGAGGACAATCCCACCAACCGCCTGGTGGCGACAAGAATTCTGGAGGGGCTCGGCGCCGCCGTAGAGACGGCGGAGGATGGTCTTTTGGGCGTCGCAGCCGCCCAGCTTCGACCCTACGACCTGATACTGATGGATGTGCAAATGCCCCGCATGGACGGAATCGAGGCCACCCGCCAGATACGGGCGCTGGCCGGGCCGCTGGGCCAGACGCCGATCATAGCGTTGACCGCCAACGCGCTCTCGCATCAGCACCTGGACTATCTCGCCGCGGGAATGAACGGTGTGGCGATCAAGCCTATCTCACCCGCCGCGTTGCTCGCCGAGATCGCGCGCGTCACGAACCAACAGGATGGCTCGACGACGACCCTACGCGAGCCCGCTCCGCCCCCATTGTCTGCCTCGAAATAGCGCCAGCTCCACTCAGCCTCGTCCGCTCGCCATGGACCTGGAGCGTCAGTCCCCGAGCGACGGCGAGTGGTCCATCTGGGACAAGATGGTCCGGACCTCAACTGTTCGTAACGACTCGGCGAAATTCCACCGCACGGCTTCACGAAAGTCGGTGCTGCGCCCCGCCATCTCTACCCAGATGCGCCATAGTATGTGGATTTGAGGCGTCGGTGGGCGAGTTGAAGCCGATGGGTGAACGAAGCCGCACGTCAAGGTCGGTTCCGCGGCGCCGGATGAGCCCCGTACGAGGCATTCGCCACCCTTGGCGAAGAAGCCGCTCTCCCTCATGCCGGCGATCTGATCGACCAGAGCAGAGAGGTGGAGGTTTTTTCGTTCAGGACGCCGCAGGTCAGCTGCGACGCGTTGATCCGATCCTAAGCAAAGTCATTCACCGAAAGCCTTGGCCAACGCCCGCGCAGCCGCCGGCAAGGCGCCACCCAACCGCGATCGAGCGCGGCCCCTCCTCAATCCGGCCCGACCGCTTGATCATGAGCTGCATCTGCCGCGCGCGGGATCAACAGGAGGATATTCGTGTTCGCTCCCTCGCCCGCAGATGAGGCGGGACAGGAGCGGGCCGCGCCCCTGAGCCGCAATCAGGAGCCGGCCCGGGTTAGATGCGCTCGATCGCCGCTCTCAGCTTCGCCGCGACTTCCGCCGCCTTGTCCGACAGCGCAGGATTGCCGATCGCCTCCATGGCGGCGACCGGATCGATCGCGGCGACCTCGATGCGTCCGTCCGGACGTTCCTGCACCACCACATTACAGGGCAGCATGGTGCCGACCTTGTCCTCGATCTGCAGCGCCTCATGGGCCATCGCCGGATTGCAGGCGCCCAGGATAAGATAGGGTCGGAAGTCTACGTCGATCTTGGTCTTCAACGTCGCCTGGACGTCGATTTCGGTGATAACCCCGAAGCCTTCCTGCTTCAGCGCCTCGCGGGTCCGGCCGACCACCGCGTCGAACCCGTCCTCGAACGTCCTGGAAAAATAGTAGGGCATGGCTTTGTCTCCGTTGCAGATATCGCGTGGCGATCAGTCGCCGGTCGACCCGTCTTGCGCCACCTCGGTCATCCAGCCCCACCGCCGGAAGATCTCCGCCCCGGCCGGGGATTGAAGGAACTCCAGGAATTTCCGGCTGTCCGGATCCTCGCGCCCCAGCGCGGTCACGACCGTGCCCGCGTCGCGATAGATCCGGTAGGGCTCCTCGACCTCGACCAGATCCGCCACGTCCGGATTGGCCACCTGCCAGATGTTCCAGATGATCCAGGCGTCCAGGGTGGGGTCCGCGACCCAGGCCGCCCTGGCTTCGGCGCTGTTGACGGCGAATACGGCGATGTTCTTTCTCAGAGCGCGCACGCTGCGGATGTCGCCCCCGCGTCCGGCCATGTCTTCCCACAGTCCATCCTGGCCCGCGCCGTTGACCACCACGATGCGGTGGCCCGGTTCGAACAGGTCGACCATCCCCTCGATTCCGTCGGGATTGCCCGGCCGCACCAGGATCGCCGCCCGGCGCAGATAGAGGGGCTCGACGTCGGCGGCTTCGATACGCCCCTCCATGGCGGTGACGAAGTCGGTCATCATGGTCTCCGACCCGCTGAAAACCACGTCCGCATTCAGTTTCGCGTCCGCCAACCATTGCGGCGTCGGGCCGGCGACGACGGTCACCTCGCGTCCGTGTATCCTCGCGTAGGTCTCGGCGGCCTCGCGCATCGCCGGGGCCGGCCCGCCCGGCCCGTAGACATGCAACGGATCGGCCAGGGCTGCCGTGGCCCACAGGAGCGACGCGAGCGCGCCGCCGACAAGGATGGGATGCGGTCTCATGGGGCGGTCCTTATTGATGGCGCCAGGCCGACGCGTTGAGGTCTCGCAGGGCCGTAACGAACGGCGGGTCGCCTTGATCGGTCGGTCGCGCCGCCGCCAGATTCGCAGGGTCTACTCATCCGCCCTCGACGAGGAAGTCCGCGCCGACCGGTCGATCCAGGACCTCGCCCACCCAGGCCCGCAGATCGCGTCCAAGCGCGGGATTCGGGCGCTCCGCGCGGTAGACGAGATCGCCTGAGTGGAGGGCGCGCGAGAGCAGCGTAGCGGACAAGCCGCCGGCGCCGACCCGGTCGAAATGCCGTCCGTAGTTGGCCGCGACCACCGGCGCGTAAAGCGCCGGATCGGCCGTTAGCCGCTCCGCGGCGTCGCGGTAGGCCTCGACGACGACCTCGAGCTGCCGGCGCTTCTCGCTCACCCCCAAGACCCTGTCCGAAACATGCAGGCCGCCGAGTGGTAACTGGTCGGCGGGGAAGGCGGCGAACCCTGAGAAAATCGCCTGCAGGTCTATGGCGGTGAACGGCGCGGCCGGCGCGCCTGCCGGCGGCGTTCTTGATCGGGCGACCAGGCCCGTGCTTCCCGGACTGGGCACGGTGATGGCGCCGGCCCGGCCCGACATCATGCGCTGCATGCCCGCTTTGATCGGAAGATACTCCACCTGGAGATCGTTGACGGGATCGACCCCCTGGCGACGGGCGGCCGCCTGGAAGATCAGGTCTCCGCCGCCGCCTCGACCGGATCCGACCGGCCCGCTGACGATGGTGGTCAGGCCCTTCAGGTCCTGAAACCCGCGCACACCGCCAGCGGCGACCTGGAAGAAGCCTCGCCAGGTGGTCAGGGTGTGCAGCCGAAGGTCGGGAACGGCGCCGGCCAGACGCTTCCGGGCGGCGACATAGGTCATCGCCAGCATCGCATCCGCCTCGCCCGAAGCGAACAGGGCGTCGGCGTCCCGCGACTCGGCGATCGGCAGCAGTCTCACTGGAAGCGAGGGATTTAGGCTCATCGCCAGGATCAGCGGAAACACATGGGGATTGGGGGCCGTCGCGATCCCCAGCCCCGGCGCGGGCCTGGGACCCGCCACCGCCATCCCCGCGTAGGTCGCCGCGCTTGCCGCGACGCTGACCGCCAGGAGCCGTCGCCGGTCGAGCCTGGTCGTGAAATCTCTTTCGCCGTCAACCAACTGTGTCATCTGGAGTTTCCTTTGATGATTGGGCGTCATCCAGAGCGCCCGAGACTTACGCCAGCCTTAAGAGACGCCGGTCGTCTGAAAGCACCGGTCAGATGAACCCGAGCGCCGCGGCGCTTCGGTAGAGCATGTAGATTGCCACGACGAAGATCAGCGCCGCGAACACCGAGTTCAGCGCGCCCTTCTTGTCGGAAAGGTGCTTGGCCAGTCGCGAGCCGAACAACCCGCCCACCACACCGCCGCCGACGAAGGCGAAGGCCAGCGGCCAGTCGACCCAGCCGGACAGGGCGTAGTTGAATGCCGTGGTCAGGCCAAAGGCCGTCACGCCGACGAGCGAAGAGCCCACGGCGTAATAAATCGGCATGCGGGTCGAATACATCAGGCTGGGCACGATCAGGAAGCCGCCGGCGAGGGCGGCGGCGCCTTGCGGCGTCCGTCGTTCAACCCAGGCTGACCGGAAAATAGTTGGCGGGAATACGGAAGAACACACGACCGTCGGCCTCCGCCTCGGGCAGGACGCCGCCGCGGATGTTCACCTGAAGGGCGTAGAGCATCAGTTTGGGCAGCGGCAGGGTCGCGTCCCTCGCCTCCCTGAGGGTGACGAATTCGGACTCGGAGCGCCCGCCGCCGACGTGGATGTTGTCGCGGCGCTGATCGGCCACGGTGCTGAAGCAGGCAGGTTCCCGACCGTCCGGCCCGTAGTCGTGGCCGACGAAGACGCCGGTTTCTTCCGGCAAGGCCAGGATGTCCTGGATGCTGCCGTACAGCACGTGGGCGTCACCGCCCGGAAAGTCGGCGCGGGAGGTGCCCGCATAGGGCATCATCAGGGTGTCGTGCACGAAGGCGCAGCCGCCGACGACATAGCTGATCGACGCCAGGGTGTGGCCGGGGGACAGCATCACCCGGCCCTCCAGTCCGCCGATCCGGAAGGTGTCGCCGGCGGCGAACAACCGGTCCCACTGACGCCCGTCGGTCGGAAAGCTTTCGGGGAGCCGGTAGATGTCCTTCCACAGGGCCTGGACGCCCCGAACTTTTTCGCCAATGGCCGTCGGCGCCCCGAGCTTCTCGTGAAGATAGGGAGCGGCGGAGAAATGGTCGGCGTGCGGGTGGGTGTCGAGAATCCACTCCACCTTCAGGCCGGCCTCGCGGACATGGTCCACAAGCGCGTCGGCATTGCGGGTGGAGGTGGCGGCGGCCTTTTCGTCGAAATCCCACACCGGGTCGATGATCGCCGCCACGCCCGAGTCCGGATCGCTGACCACATACTGCCAGCTGCCGGTCTTCTCGTCATGCAGCGCCGCCACCTGCGCGCCGCCATGGCTGATGTATCGCATCGATGATCCTCCGGCGTGACGGATGCCGTCAGGCGCAATAACTTCCATGATTGCGGAAAGGATGCTGGGTGAACGGCGCGAGGGTCAGACGACAATGACGCTGGGGGGCCGCGGACCGTCGCCGACGACGTTCCTTGACAGCCAGCGTCGGAGGGCCGTGATCGCATCGATTTGCAGATCGCGCCGCCCGGTTCCATATCGCCTGGGCACGCCCTGGGTGGTGACGAAGGCGCAAGGGTAGACGCGCTCCGGATCGACCGGCTCATCGCCGACAAACAGGCGATCGACGCGCTCGCCCTTCGGGTTCTCGAGTTTCACGAACACCGTCAGGCCGCGGCAGCGCTTTATGTAACCGCCCATCTGGGCATAGGGGTCGGCGGCGAAGGTGCGCTCGAGATTGTCTTCCAGAAGCTCGCGAATCTCCGCTCCGGTCAGATCGACGCGGGAGACCGGCGGGTTCATCGGAATGATGTTGTAGAGGTCGTTCAGGGTCACGGGCCCGGGCGCCACCGGCGCGCCGTAGCGCCACCCGTTCGAAAAGGCGATCTCGACCTCTGCCGCTGCCGCGATCGCGTCGAGAAGGACGTCGTCCATGGGCGCGCTGGGCATGGCGTAGCGGTGCAGCGGGATCGTCGTGTGGCCGACCATTTCGGAGAGTTTATCGCGGTGCGGCGCCATGGCGTTATCGACCAGGGCCGCCATCTCCGGATCCTCGGGCCAACCGTCATCGACGGGGATCAGCTGGTGTCGATGGCTCACGATCCGTCCCGTCTCGACCTCCAGGTCGAGCCGCCCGACGAAGGCGCCGTGACACCCGGACTGGAAGATGATCGCGCCGTTCACCACCACCGGCTCATGCATGCGGTTGTGGGTGTGGCCGCTGAGGATGACATCGACGCCATCGATGTCCTTGGCGAGCTGGACGTCCTGCGGAAAACCGAGGTGCGACAGGACCACGACGAGATCGACGCCGTCCTCCGAGCGCAACGCCTTGATATGATCCCGGCATTCCTCGACGCCGATCTCGAAGCGCAGTCCCTCGCTGAAACTGGGGGGCATGGTCTTGTCGACGATGGGACAGGCCAGACCGACGACCCCGACCTTGAGTCCGCCGCGGTCGAACACGCGACGCCCGTCAAAGGCCGGAGCGCCGTCCGCCTTGCGAAAGACATTGGCGGCCAGCACCGGGTAGTCCAGCTGCGCGGCGAGCGTGGCGAAGCCGGCCGGTCCATAGGCGAACTCCCAGTGCGCCGTCATGGCGTCGATCTTCAAGGCGTTCATCAGGGGAACCAGGGCTTCGCCCTTCGATTCCAGGGCGACATAGGAGCCGTGGAAGGTGTCGCCATTGTCCAGGGTCAGGGCGGCGCCCCCCGCCTCGACCCGCGCCTCGGCGAAGATCGAGGCGATGCGCGCCAGCCCACCCAGCCTCTCGAACCGCCCGCCGCCTCCGGTTCGCACCATTTCGGGGTGAGGCTCGAGATAGCCGTGCAGATCGTTGAGCTGAAGCAGGGTCAGATGGGCCATGGCGGTCGTGCTCCGTTCAGCGCAGCGGTTCGCCCGCGCGGATGCGGGCGATCACCGCCTGCAGCTGCGCCAGGGGCATGCCCCCGGGGATCAGGTTGCCGTTGATGATAAAGGCCGGCGTGCCCTGAAGGGCCAACGCGGAGGCCTCGCGTTTGTTTCTGTCCAGGACGGCGTCGATCTCGGCCCGGTGGGTCTGGAGGTCACGATCCAGCCGGGTCATGTCCACGCCGGCGGATTCAGCCAGGGTCCGAATGTCGTCCTCGCCAGCGATGCGATTGGCCGAGCGCATGAAGGCGTTGTGAACGGCTTCGTATTTGCCCTGATAGCCAGCCGCGAGCGCGGTCCGCGCCGCGGCCGTGGACGGCTCGCCGAAGATCGGCCAGTCCTTGTAAAGAATGCGGACCTTGGGGTCGGCTTCGAGCAGGGCCGCCAGTTCCGGGTTCATCTGGCGGCAGTAGGGGCAGTTGTAGTCCATGAAGCCGATGATCGTGACGTCGGCCTTCTCCGCCCCGATGAACGGCGCGGCCGGCGTCCGCAGCAGGTCGGCGAAGCCGACGCTGGTGACGAGGGCGCCGTCCTGCGTGGCCGTGCCGGCGGATTCCGTCGTGGAATTCTCGGCTCCCGCGGGGTTGCAGGCGGCGAGCGTCAGGGCGCCCAGGACGGTGGCGACCATATGATGTGTGGTGAGCATGCTCTTCTCCAGTGCTGTTTCGAATGATGTGGAACCGTCAGCGGGCGATGGCCTGCAGTTCGGCGTCGATCTGTTCGGGCGAAATCTCGCCCACGTGCGACTTTCGCAGGGCGCCCTCGGCGTCGATGAACAGCGTCACCGGAATGCCGAGGGTCCCATAGTGTCTCGGCAAGGCCATCGCCTCGTCTAGCAGGACGGTGTCCAGCTCCAGGCCCTGGCCGTCGAGGAAGCGGTTGATGGTTTCAGCACCTTCGCCCTGGTTGACGAAGAGGAACCGGACGTCCGGATTGGCCGCCTCGGCGGCCGCCAGGACCGGCATTTCCCGGCGACACGGCGGGCACCAGGTGGCCCAGACGTTGATGACTGTCGGTCGACCGTCGCCCGTGGCGAGGTTCAGCGGGGCGCCGTCGATCTGAGCCAGGGTAAGGTCCGGCATCGGCTTGGCGTCGGTCTGGGCGGTCAGTTGGTAGGCGACGTTCCAGACGAAGACCGCCGCGATCACGGGAGCGAGCCCATAGGCTATCAGGCGGCGCTGTTTGAGAATTAAAGGGCTGGCGAGGCCGACCGCGACCAGGGCCCAGGGCCAGGAGAAACCGCCCTGCCAGACGGCGAAAATTCGCAGCAGGTCCCCTTCGAAATAGGACCAGTGACCGATCACGTGAGCTAGGCGCGCCATGGCCACGCCGCCCAGCGCCACCACCGTGCTCCAGGGGTTGAACCGTCCGCTCACCCGGCTCGCGAGAATCCCTGACACGATCAGGAAGGCGGCCACGCCGAGAATGATGGCGAACCGTTCGGCCGACAGGACCAGAGGCCCGATGACGATCGCGCCCATCTCAGCCGCCCTGCGTCAGGCTCAGGGCGTCAAGAACGCCCTGGGCCCCGGTTTCGCCGACGATCCGCGTACCGGCGGGCTCGCGCGCCTCGGCGTCCAGGAAGATCATCGTCGGAGGACCCACCACAGCGAAGGCTTGCATCAGGGACCGCGCCTCGGCGTCGGTTTTCGTGACATCGACCTTGATCAGCGAGACCGCCCCCAAGCGGGCCCGGACTTCGGGATCCTCGAAGACCTCGCGTTCGATGACCTTGCAGCTGACGCACCACTCCGCCGTGAAATAGACCAGCGACGGCCGTCCGGACTACAC
>Ga0209066_10006863_pt1 | contig 11482 bp, 9 predicted proteins | sample All_14_2_FD_187198 | JGI IMG/M metagenome (GOLD analysis project Ga0209066, IMG submission 187198) | Freshwater microbial communities in response to fracking from Pennsylvania, USA - Allegheny Zone_MetaG_DW_15 (SPAdes) (version 2) ...
GACCGCCGAGAACCTCCTTGAAGCGGTCAAGGCCTCCGGCGGCGACGCCTCCTCCTGGGACTTAAAGCTGAAGCTGCACCTTTCCAGTTCTTCGCTGTACCTGGCCCTCGGCTGGCTGGCGGCGCAGGGAAAGGTGGAGCTTTATCCCAAGGAACTCAACTTCAGGGTAGTACTGACCGGGAAATAGCGCGCGCCGCCCGGCGCGCGCGTCTACCATGCGCGACCCAGTTAAGAACAGAGCCTCCGCCCAGGGGAAGAAAAAGTCCTCGGCCTTCTCCCATGTCCTGTACTGGCTGGGGGCCTTTTCCTTTAATATATGGCTGATCTGGGTGCTGCTCAGCTCCAAGGCTCACGGCATCGTGGGCGATACCGTCTCTACGGCCCTCACTGATTTCCTCGGCTACACGGCCTACCTGTTCCCGTTCGTCTTCCTCTACGGCCTGGTAGCGCTGCTGGTCAACCTTAACAAGCCCCATAAGGGCGTGCTCACCCTGACGGCCGGCACGCTGCTCATGCTGGGCTCCATGTCCGCCATGCTGGAACTGCTGCGCGGCACCACCTTCCCCGGCTGGGAGAAGGCGGGCGGCTGGCTGGGCTACTTCCTGCACCAGGTGCTGTTCCGGATGTTCGGGGAGCTGGGAGCCGGGCTGATAGCGGCGGTGATCTTCTTCGCCGGGCTGCAGCTGCTCTTCAAGATCTCGTGGCGCAAGCTGCTCAAGACCGTCAGCGCCGCCGCGGTGGACGACTACCGCAACTGGCTGTCCGCCCGCCGTGAACTCAACGCCAAACTCAAGGTGATAGCGGAGAAAGAGCAGGCCGGCGCGCCGGCCTACGAGGCCAAGCCCATCCCCGAGGCGCCGCCCGTGATCCGGGCGCAGGAGCCTAAGCCCGAACCCGCCCCCAGGCCCGAGATGAAGATAGTGCGCGCCCAGGAAGCGGCGCCGCAGAAAACGGCCGCCCCGGCCGCGCCCAAGCCTGCCGCCGAAGCCGCGGCCAAGGCCGACCCCTCCAAGGAAAAGCTGGCCGACCCCTATTTCAAGAATTTCAAGCTGCCCGGCGCCGACCTGCTGGACCCGCCCGCCAAGCAGGACGGCCTGATAGGCCCGGCCGAAGACGAGATCAACTCCGCCCGCCTGCAGCTGGAGACCACCTTCAAGAGCTTCAACATCGAGGTGCACGTCTCCGGCGTGTACCCCGGCCCCGTCGTCACCCGCTACGAGGTCACGCCGGCGCCCGGCGTGAAGATCAGCTCCATCGTGTCGCTCTGCAACGACGTGGCCCTGGCCATGAAGTCCGCCGGCGCCATCCGCGTGATCGCGCCCATCCCCGGCAAGTCCGCCATCGGCTTCGAGATCCCCAACAACAAGCGCGCCAAGGTCTCGCTGCGCGAACTTATTGAAAGCTCTCAGTTCAACGAGGCCCGCGCCCCGCTCACCTTCGCCCTGGGCCGCTACGCCGAAGGCGCGGTGGCCGTGGCCAACCTCGAGACCATGCCGCACCTGCTGGTCGCCGGCGCCACCGCCAGCGGCAAGAGCGTGTTCATGCAGTCGCTGATCCTGTCGCTGATGTTCCGCAACAAGCCCGACGAGGTCAAGTTCCTCTTCATCGACCCCAAGCGCCTCGAGCTCACCTTCTACGAGGACATTCCTTACCTGTACGATCCCAAGGAGACGCCGGACCGCGTCTCGGTCATCACCGACCCCAAGGACGCCGCCAAGTCGCTCGTCGCGCTGACCCGCGTGATGATGAAGCGCTACAAGAAGTTCGAGAAGGCGCGCGTCAAGAACATCGCTTCCTACAACAAGTGGGCGCTGGAGAACAACGAGCCCCAGGAATACTACATCATCGTCGTCATCGACGAGCTGGCCGACCTGATGCTGCAGACCCGCAACGTGGTCGAAGACGCCATCCAGCGCCTGGCCCAGATGGCCCGCGCCGTAGGCATCCACCTGGTGCTGGCCACCCAGCGCCCGTCCGTGGACGTCATCACCGGCGTCATCAAAGCCAACCTGCCGTCGCGCGTGGCGCTGCAGGTGGCCTCCAAAACCGATTCCCGCGTCATCCTGGACTGCCCGGGCGCCGAGGCCCTGATAGGCCGCGGCGACCTGCTGTACCTCGCCATCGACGCCCAGAAGCCGTCGCGTATCCAGGGCGCCTACGTCAGCGAGGACGAGATCCGCCGCGTGGCCGACTATACCAAGGCCCAGGCCAGGCCCAACTACATGCCGCTCACCGAGGACGAGGACGCCGCCGGCACCGGCAAGGGCAGCTCCTCCGAAGAGATGATCGCCGCGCTGCGCCTGGTCATGGAGCGCCGCCGCGTCTCGCAGGACCTGCTGAAGGCCCACTTCGGCTCCTCGGCCAGGGCCACCAACATTCTGAGCATACTTGAGATGAACAACTTCATACACAAGCCGGAAGGCTCTAACCGCTGGGAGATCTATTTCGACAAGATAGAGTCCCACCTGGCCTCCGCCGCCGCGGGCCCGCAGCCGCAGCCGGAGCTCGACAACGAGCCGCTGGAAAAGGAGTTCACGAGAAATGAATAAGCTGATAACGGCAGTATTGCTCCTCGCTTTCACTTCGGGCGCCATGGCCCAGCAGAAACCCGCCGCCAAGCCGGCGGCCGAGACCAAGAAAGCCGCGCCCGCCAAGGCGGCCCCGGCGAAAGCCGCCGCCAAGCCCGCCGAAAAGAAGGCGGAGGACCCCGCCGGACCCGTGCTGGAGAAGCTCAAGGCCTGGGACGCCGCCCTGCAGACCCTCAAGGCGGACTTCACGCAGGAGCTGAATTTCACCGAGGCCGGCCTGAAGCAGACCATAGAGGGGAACCTGCGCTACTCCCGCCCCAACCTGCTGCGCATCGAACACATCAAGCCTTCCAGGCAGCTCGTCGTGACCGACAAGAAGGACATCTGGATCTACAAGCCCGAGGACAACCAGGTAGTGCGCGCCTCCTGGGACGCCTGGCGCCGCACGCAGGACCAGAACTTCTCGGGCATCCTGGATTTCGGCAATTACGCCGCGCTGACCGAAAAGAACACGGCCACCGTCAGCGGGGGTAAGGACGGCGCCCCGGTCACCGTCAAGTTCGTCCCCAAATCCGGCAAGGACTATTCGCTCTCGCTCACCCTCTCGGCCACCGATTATTTCCCGCTCGGCGCGGAGCTCTCGGTGGAAGGCACCGTCATAAAGACCCGCCTGACGTCGGTGGAAAAGAACGGCCCGGTGGACGCGGCTGTTTTCAAATTCTCTCCGCCCAAGGGCGCGGAGACCCTGGAGTTTAAAAACTAAAAATGACGCTGGCAAACCGCATAACCATGGGCCGGATGGGCCTGAGCCTGGCCATCTTCGCGCTGATCATCTCCCAGACCTTCTGGACCGAAATCGCGGCCCTGTTCCTGCTGACCGTAGCCAGCATCTCCGACGGCGTGGACGGCGCCATAGCCCGCCGCACCCAGACCACCACCTCCTTCGGGGCCATCGCCGACCCCTTCGCCGACAAACTGCTGGTGATGGCCGTCTTCCTGGCTTTCGCCTCCATCAAGGAACTGTCCGTCCCGCTCTGGGCGGTGTTCCTGATCCTGCTGCGCGAGCTGACCATCTCCACCCTGCGCGTGCTGGCCGCCCTGCACGGCGACGTGATGAAGGCCGAGGCTGCCGGCAAGATCAAGACCACGATACAGCTGATCACCGCTTTCACCATCATGGTGCTGCTGGTGCTGATAGTCTGGGGCCGCAAGCACGGGCTCCCGGCCCCGCTGGCCGAGATCGTGACGCTGGCCAAACCCATCTCCTGGTGGCTGACGGTAGTCACCGCTTTCTTCACCCTGGTCAGCGGGGCCATCTACCTCTACAATCACCGCGCCCTGCTCTATAAGTCCTGGAGCGAACGGGGACGGCAGCCCTGATGACGGCCGCGGCCAATTTCGCCTTTCGCTTCCTGGCCAGCGGCGGTTTCGTCAGCTACGTGCCGGCCCGCATCACCGGGTTTAAAAAATTCACCGGCTCCGGCATGGCCGGCTCGCTGCTCGCGATGGCCCTGGTCCCCTTCCTGCCGGAGGGGAGGAACTTCGCTTTTTTCTGCCTGGCCTTCCTGCCTTTTTCCGTCTGGATCGCCGACCGCGCCTCAGACATCTACGGCACCCACGACGACCCCCGCATAGTCATCGACGAGTTTATCGGCCTGTGGACGGCGCTGCTCTTCCTGGACCGCACGCCTTTCAACCTGGCGGCGGCCTTCATTTTCTTCCGCGCGCTGGACACCCTCAAGCCCTGGCCGATCAAGCAGCTCGAAACTTCGGTCAGCGGGGGTTTTGGTATAATTATAGACGACGTGCTGGCCGGCGTTGAGGCGAATTTGCTCGCCAGGCTGGCCGCCTTTATCTTCTTATGAAATCCGCGTTACTGCTCCTGACTTTTTTCCTGACCGCAACCGGTTTCGCCCGGGCGCAGCAGAACGTGGTGCTGCCGCCCGAGGACAAGCCCATCGTCGTGCCGTCCACCGCCGCCCCGGCCCAGGTAGAACAGCCGGCCGCGGCCCTGCCCGGCATGGGCGCGCCCGGTCCCGCCAAACCCGGCCCCTCCCGTCCCGCCGCCTACGGCGAGGGCAGGGTGCCGCTGAGCGGCATAGTCCTGATGCCCACCGCCTACCGCGGGCGCGGCCGCAACGCCATCGGCCTCGGCCTCGATTTCAACGCGGCGTACTATATCGGCCGCCTTTACGGCAAGAACTCCTACGCCTGGACGATAGAGAAGAAGAACTACCTGGACCGCGTCGGCCTCTGGCTGCTCTCGGCCGATTCCAAGATGCAGGTGCAGACGGAGGGGAAATGGCGCCCGGCGATGGCCGCCGGCGTGCAGGGCATACTCAAGTTCCGCGACGCGGCCCAGCCCTCGCTCAACAGCCCGTCGGTCACCACCAAGATAGATTCCAAGAACACCGACACCTACGCCAACGCCTACGTGGCGCTCACCAAGCGCCTGCACCCCAACTTCCTGGTGAACGCCGGCTACTCCGACGGCGACATGCCCAAGGTCATCTACAGCCTCTCCGAGTTCCTTTCCAGGGAAGCCATCAATCTCAGCAACGGCCGCGACAGCACCGCCGCCGTAAATATCCCCACCGGCATGCTGTTCGCCGGCCTGGTCTGGCTCCCGACCAAAGATTCGCCGATAGGCCTCGAGATCATGGTGCCGCAGGGAGCGCCGCAGTCGCCCAAGCTCATCAACCTGCACCTGGGCACGCTGCTCAAGCTGAACTTCGAACTCTCCTACCTCACCTTCAAGGGCGGCTGGGACCTGATGGGCATGTTCCAGTTCCGCTACAATTACCTGCCTAAATAACGCCGCGCCCGGCGATAAAAAAAGACCGCCCCTGCGGTCTTTTTTTTGCTCCTAAAATTAACGGTTTAACTGCCGCCCAACTGCGAGAGGTAGCGCCGCGCCTGCTGGTGGCCGGGGTTTACGCGCAGCGTTTCAGCCAGCTCGCGGCGCACCCGGTCCCAGTCCCGGTTCCAATAGAGGATGGCCAGGTTGTAATGCGCGTCGGCCATAGCCGGATTGCGCCGCAGCGCCAGCGTATAGGCGTCCTCGGCGGCGCGGCGGTCCCCGTTCTTCTCCGAGGCTACGCCGTAATTCAGCCAGGCGTAGGCGCTGGCCTTTTCCAGGCCGAGGCGCAGCTGCGGGAGCGCGTAATATTTAACGCTCAGCAGCAGCAGGCGCTCGTAGGTCTCCGCCGAGGCGCGGAAGCTGCCGCCGGCCGTGCGCCAGTCGTTCTTTGAGGAATAATAGAACCCCTCGAACAGCGGCGCGTCGGGCAGGTCGGGGTCCAGCAGGGCCGCCAGGCGCAGCTGCCGCAGCGAGGCCGGGTCCAGGCCTCCGTCGGCGCTGCGCCGCGCCGCGCCCGCCAGCAGCGCCTGCGCGTAGGAGGTGCCGAGGTCCCTGTCGAAGAAATCCCGGTAACGCGGGTCCAGCCTCGGCAGCGCGTACAACTCCCATGCCGGGCCGCCGGCGGAGCCGCGCGCCGGGTACAGCTCGTTGACGAGGCCGCGCGGCAGCGACGGCACCTCGCGCGGCAGCTCGGCGTCCATCGTGGCGTAGACGCCGCCAGGGTTGTCCCCGGCGAAAGCCCGCCATTCTTCGGCGCCGCCGCCGTTGAGATTATGCAGCGTGAGGCCCGGCCGGTAGCGCCCCTGCAGCGCGCGGTACCAGGGCGCGCCCGAGAGCCCCTGCGCCACCACGCTCACGTCGGGGCGCAGCCCCTTTACCGACTGCAGGTACCAGAGCGAGAACAGCTGCACATCCTTCTTGGCCACCAGCGTCGCGCCCGGCGGGACGGAGCGCAGCGCGTCGGCGGCGTAGTCCTCGGCGGCGAAAAGCCAGCGGCGGTCGGAGGCGTAGGCCCCGTTGTGCCAGACCAGCCCGGCGGCGACGGCAGCGGCCAGCGCGAGCGGCGTCAACGCCCGGGGAAAGAGGGTGCACAGGTGGAACAGCCCGGCGGCGACCCAGAAAGCGACGGCCAGGTCGGGCAGCAGGTAGTACGGCTCGACGATGGCCAGCGCGTGCGGGTTGGGCGGCATGTTGGCCATGTACAGGAAAACGGGCCCCGAGAAAAAGAACAGAGCGCCGAAGGCCAGCAGGCGGCGGGGGGAAGCGCGCCGCTCTCCCCAAAGCCCGGCGGCGGCGAAGGCCAGCGCGAAGCTGAAGTTCTCCCAAAGGTGCGCGGCGTAATACTTCAGGGACGGCAGAAAAAGCTCGCCCCGGGCGTAGTTCAGCGAGATGAGGTCCAGCGTGGAGCCGTAGCTCTTGCGGGTGATCACGGCGAGAAAGGTGGCCGGGTCGGCGGGGTGGCTCCAGTCGAACAGCGGGAAGCCCGCGCTGCGCAGCGGCAGGAAGAGGTACAGGGAGAAGCCGAGGAACGCGAAACCGACGGCCTTGAAGAACAGCGTCCAGCCGCCGGCGCGCAGCGCGGGCCAGAGCAGGATCAGCACGGCGGGCGCCGCCAGCAGCAGGTCCATGCGGTTGGCCATGCCCAGGCCCAGCAGGAAAGCTGAAAGGAAGACCGCCGCCCGCCCCGGCAGCGAGGCCGTGAGGAGCAGCGCCGCGGCGAACAGGAAATTAAGCGCGTACATCTCCGGCACCGAAGAGACCGTGCGCAGCGTGAAGTTAAGGCCGAGCAGCAGCGCGGCGGGGAGCGCGGCCCAGCGGGAGAACTGCCCGGCCGCGGCGCGCCAGAATACCAGCACGCCCGCCAGCCCCGCCAGCGCCGAGAAAAGGTTCAGGCGCCAGGCCGGGTTGCCCAGCGGCAGCAGCGAGAACAGCTTGGCGGAGATAATGTAGAGCGGGTAGCCGGGCTGATGCGCCACGCCGAGCGTCCAGGCGGCCCCTGCCATTTCCCCGGCGTCGCGGTAAGGGGGGAGCACGGGGGGCAGGCAGTACAGGTAAAGCGGGACCAGCGCGAGCGCGAGCAGCGCCGGCGGCAGCCAGGAGGGGAAGGAAATTTTCTGCTCGGCCGGGTCTTGCATCAGGTGACTATTTTATAAGTTATTGCCGCTCTTTAGAAGCGCCGCCCGGGAGCAGGCCGAGCAGTTCTTCTGCCCGCGCGGGGTCCAGGGCGGCGGCGGCCCGCAGGTCGCGGCGCGCGCCGTCCAGGTCGCCGGACTCGGCGCGCAGGCGGCCGCGCAGCTCGTAGTTGGCGGCGCCTTCCGGTTGCAGCCGCACAGCCTCGCCGGCCACGGCCAGCCCCCGCTCCAGCTCTCCAGTGCGGTGCAGCGCGGCGGCGAGCCGGCGGTAATTGGCGGGGTCGGAGGCCGGCTCCTTCCACTCCAGCGCCGCGGCGTAATCGCGCGCCTCTCCAAGGTGGTCGCCCAGCGCGGCGCAGGCGGCGGCCCGGTCGAGGTAATAGGCGGGCCGGTCGGGATTGAGGCGTATCGCTTCGGAAATACTTTTCAGCGCGCGCCCGTGCAGCCCCTGCGCCGCGTAAACGCGGCCCAGCCGCCAGTAGGCGGCGTGGCTGTCAGGCTTGAGCTTGACTATCTTCAGGCCCTCGGCCTCGGCGCCGCGCAGGTCGCCGGCGCGCTCCAGGCAGAGCATGGCCAGCTCGCGCCCGTCGGTCTCTTTCGGGCGCAGGCTGGAATAGGCGGCCGCGTCGGCCGCGCAGGCCGCGTCGTCGCGCAGCGAGTAGGCGGCCTCGGCGCGCGCGAGGTAGGCCTCGTCGAAAGTGGGGTCGTAAGAGAGCGCTTTCGAAGCCAGTTCGCGCTGGCGCGCGTAGTCGCCGCGCAGGCGGCCCCAGGTCAGGGCCTTGAGCAGATGCGAGATCTCCTGCGCGTAGCCGAGCCCGATGGCCCGGTCCGCGGCGGCCAGGGCTTCTTCAGCGCGGCCCTGCTCGTAATAGAGCCTGGCGCGGTAGTAGTGCAGCAGCGCGTCGTTGGGGTGGGCTTTGAGGCGCCGCTCTACGGCGGCCGCGGCGGCGAGGGGGCCGCGAGATGAGGAGAGGGCGCCGATGTCGCGCCAGTCCAGGCGGTCGCGGCCGGCCTCGTACGAGCGCTCCAGCGCGGAATACGCGCCGGCCAGCGCCAGCGCGGCCGCCGCGCCGGCGGCGAGTATCGCCTTGATGCGTCCGTTCATGCTTTTATCTTATAAAAAAATAGGCAGGGCTGCCTTTTGGGGGGTAGGGTGAGGGAGGCAGCCCTGACGCTTAAATTCTAGCACCCTGCCTGACCTTTGTCAAGTGCCGAATGTATCGCAGGTTACACAGCCCGCGGGCCAAATAAAAGCCCCCGCTCCTTGCGGAACGGGGGCCGGGAGGTGCGCCTCCCTAACCCATACCCTTATCTTATCAGGCCCCGCTCCAGGCCTCTATGCGCTCCACGAGCTTCTCGAACTTGAGCGGCTTGACGAAATAGTCGTCGGCGCCGGCGGCGAGGATCTTGTTGCGGATGTCCTCGGAGTCGTAGCCGGTCACCGCGATCACCAGCGTCTTTTTGTCGCTGGCCTTGATGATCTCGCAGACCTTGAAGCCGTTGATGTCCGGCAGCATGATGTCGAGGATCACCACGTCGGGCTTCTCGCTGCCCACGAGCGAACCGGCCTGGAACCCGTCGGCCGCGGAGAAGACCTCCCAGTTCTTGCGGGAGACCTTGAAGAAGCGCTCGATCACTTTCAGGAAGTGAACGTCGTCCTCCACGATAAGAACCTTCTTGGCCGTATCCATACGATCCGACAGCTCCTTGGGGATCGGGATCCTGTTCTCTTCCAGGAAAGATTTCAGGTCCTCCGCCTTTATCCGCCTGTGGCCGCCTAAGGTGGTAAAAGCCTTCAGGCGCCCGGCATCCACCCAGTTCGCCACCGTACCGGGGGAGAGTTCCAACATCTTAGCCACTTCGAACGTGCTGAAAATCTTCTGTCTCATCGATGCGTTCCTCGTTGTTGTGATTTTTACGACTTTTAACCTTTTTGATATTATAACATAATTCTGATTTTTGACAAGCCGGAGACAATGAAACATTGTATACACCCCGCTCCGGGCGCCCTCAGCCGGAGGGGGGCGCTCACTTGCTTTTAAATATACTATCTTTTATAATTAGATAAGAGTCAGCCGAGCCAAGCACCGGGGGATACCTTGCAGGGAAAAAAAGTTCTGGTGGTGGATGACGACCCGAGCGTGGGCCTGCTCATTTCCGCCGTACTGAAAAAATACAACTACTCGGTCACCACCCTGTACCACGGGGAGGAGGTCCTGGTTTTCCTCAAGGACAACAAGCCGGACCTGATCCTGTTGGACCTGCGCATGCCCGGCATAGACGGCTACGCGCTGTGCAAGCGCATCCGCGAGGTCCCCGATACCCGCGACATCCCCATCATCATCCTCAGCGGCGTCTCCGAAGTGGAGGCCCGCGTGAACACCATAGAACTGGGCGCCGACGATTTCATTACCAAGCCTTTCGACGTGCGCGAGCTCAGGGCCCGCATCAACCGCATCCTCAAGCGCAAGAGCGCCGACACCGCGCTCAACCCGCTCACCCGCCTGCCCGGCAGCCCGGCCATAGAGGAGGAGGTACTCCGGCGCGTGGCGGAGGAGATCCCTTTCGCGTTCTGTTACGTCGACGCCGATAATTTCAAGGCCTACAACGACGTCTACGGCTACGCCAAGGGCGACGACGTCATAAAGAGCATCGCCCGCCTGCTGGCCGAAAAGACCAAGGCGCTGGCCGGCCTGGACTATTTCGTCGGGCACGTGGGCGGGGACGACTTCGTCTACCTGGCCGCCCCCGACGCCGCCGAGGCCGCGGCCAAGGCCATCACCGAAGAATTCGACAGGATCATCCCCGGCTTCTACAGCGAGGCCGACCGCGACCGCGGCTACATCACCACGATGGACCGCAAGAACCAGACCCGGGATTTCCCGATCATGACGCTGACGGTGGCCATCGTGGCCCCGCGCACGCAGCGGCACTACGCGAAGATCGTGGAGAGCGCGGCGGAGCTGAAGCGCTACGCCAAGGACCTGGCGGACCGGAAGGGGAGCATCTTTGTAAAGGACAGGCGCATCTGACAATGGAAATTGAACCCAACCTCTTAGGAGCGGTTTTCGCGGGCTGCAAGATCGTCAGCAAGCTGGGCCAGGGCGGCATGGGCTCGGTCTACAAGGCGCGCCACGAGGCGCTCGACAAGTTCGTCTGCGTCAAGCTGCTGGCCGCCGAGCTGGCGCGGGAGCAGCGCAACATAGACTTCTTCCTGCGCGAGGCCCGCTCCGCGGCCAAGCTGGAACACCCCAACATCGTCCACGTCTACAATTTCGGCCAGGAGAACGGCGCCTACTTCATCATCATGTCCTACGTGGAGGGGAAGAGCCTGCAGGACATGCTCAACGAGACGGGCCCGCTGCCGGTCAAGGCCGCCACCGAGATCATGACCGGCGTACTGCAAGGACTCTCTCACGCCCACTCCAAGTCCGTCATCCACCGCGACATCAAGCCGGCCAACATCCTCGTCGGCACCGACAACGTACCGCGCATCGCCGACTTCGGCCTGGCGCGCAGCATCACCGAGGAGAAGCAGCTGACGATGGCGGGGGAGATGGTAGGCACTGCCTATTTCATGTCGCCCGAGCAGGGCCTCGCCGGCACGGTGGACGCCCGCGCCGACCTGTACGCCGCGGGGGCCACTTATTTCTATATCCTCACCGGCAAGTACCCTTTCGACGGGAAATCCTCCATAGAGGTCATCCACAAGCACATCGGCGAGCCCGTGCCGAACGTGATCATGGTGAACCCGGACGTCCCGCTTTGGGCCTCGCGCGTGATCGAGCGCCTGATGCGCAAGAAACCGGAGGAGCGCTACCAGACCGCCGGAGAAGTGATAGAAGAATTCGCCAAGCACGCCTCTGACAACGGCAATGAGGTGCGCGTGTCGGCCGAGTCCACTTTCGACCTGCCCGACGTAACGGCCAGGATGAACGCCCGCGCCGCCGAGCCGGTGGCCT
>Ga0209066_10006864_pt1 | contig 11481 bp, 10 predicted proteins | sample All_14_2_FD_187198 | JGI IMG/M metagenome (GOLD analysis project Ga0209066, IMG submission 187198) | Freshwater microbial communities in response to fracking from Pennsylvania, USA - Allegheny Zone_MetaG_DW_15 (SPAdes) (version 2) ...
GGCAGGGCCGCTGTGGACGCGCCTGAAGGAAGCTCCCCGAACTACTGCCTGACCGGCACGCAAACAAACTCCCCGACCGCCTATGTCGCCACAAACAGCTTCTTCACCACAGCGGCCCTGCCTCTTTCCAACACACTCGGGTCAGCCCAGGTCTTCACCGTCACCGCCACCGATTCCGGCGGCAACGTCAGCGAGCCGCTCACCCTCTGCCTGCGCGTTCTTTCCAGGACAGGCGACGAGGACATGGACGGCATCCCCAACGGCGACGAGGAAACCGCCGGCACCCTCGCAACCGACCCAGCCTCCCGGTTCACTGTGGCGCTGTCCTCCAGCCCCGGCGCACTGGCACTCTCGTGGCAAAGCGTCGAGGGACGCCTCTACACCGTCGAAGCATCTCCCACGCTCCAGCCGCCCGACTGGCAGCCGCTGCCGGGGCATACCGACATCCCCGGCACTGGAGAACCTTTCAGCATCGACCTCCCCTCTGACCAACCCTCCTGTTTCTTCCGCATCCGAGTCAAACTGCCATGAAAAAAAATAATCAACACCGTTGTCCCGCGCACCCTCGCATCTCCCTATCCCTCCGTTTCCTCCGACATGGCCGCGGGCAGACAGACCGGACTCTCCCGGCCGCCCCCCGTCCCCCGTCTTCCGTCCGTACCCTTGCCGCATTCCACCTTCTTTTCATTTCTCTCCTTCTCGCCGCGTGCCGACCCGTCCAACCCAAACCCCTGCGGGTCCAATGGATCACTATGGGCACCTTCGCCGCAGTCCAGTGCGCCGACCACGCGGCCGCACCGCAGGCCCGCGACATCGCCCAGACGGTCTTCGACGAGCTCAACGCCGACCTCTCCGTATGGAAACCCGACAGCCCCATCTCCGCCATCAACCGCGCCGCCGGAACCCCAGACGCCCTGCCCGTCTCACCGGCCTTCACCACGGTCCTCCGCGCCGCGCTCGACACCGCCGCCCGGAGCGACGGCGCCTTCAATCCTCTCATCGGCCCCGTGATGAGGGTCTGGGGGTTTAACGGCGCCAACGCGCGTCCCGCGCCGCCCGGGCCGGCTGAACTTGCCGAAGCCCTTGCCCTCACCGACTGGCGGTCCGTCGCCTTCACGCCCACCCCGACCGGAGCCACCGTGCGCCTTCCGCGCGCCGGCATGCGACTCGACCTCGGCGCGGCCGCCAAAGGCTACGCCGTCGACGTCGCTTGGCAGCGCCTGATCGCCGCAGGCCATACCAATCTCCTCGTCGATCTCGGCGGCAACCTCCGCGCCCTCGGCGAAGCCGCGCGCGGCCGCGGCGGCTGGCGAACCGGCGTGCGCAACCCCTTCGGCGACGCCTCCGCCATCCTGGCCACCTTCCTGTTACGCAGCGGCGAGGCCGTCGCGACCTCCGGCAACTACGAGCGTTTCGTCATCATCAACGGGATCCGTCACGCGCACATCATGGACGGACGCACCGCCACCCCCGTCACCGGCATTGCGGGCGTCACCGTCACCGCGCCTGACGCCCTGACTCTCGACCACACTCTTCATCCTCGGGCCGCAGAAGGGCATCGAACTCTTGCGTCACCACCCCGGCTGCGAGGCGGTCTGGATTCCCGACACTCCTGACCGGCTCACGCTCATCGCGACCCCCGGCCTCGCCGACCGCCTCACCCCCATCGGTCCCTGCGAGCGCACAACTCCCGTCGCCCCACTCTCAACCTTCCGATTCAATGCTTCGCGTTGACCCTCTTATCTCCGCTCGCGACCGATTAGCCCGTTGCGCCCTAATATCGTTGGCCAACATGAAATGTGCCAGACACACCCGACAAACGGCAATCCTCCTGATTATCCAGCAAAACGATGAAAACCTAACCCTGTGGCCGGTGTGGACATCAGCCATTGTGCCAGCAGACCGGAATACGTGGGACGAACACACTGTTTAGACAAAATATGAAATCCGATAGGCCCTGGAGTTCCAGACCTGTTGTTATCATACGAGCGTCCATCCACTTCTCATGATAAGTGGATGGAGGAGAGACGAGGTTGGGGCAATGCAAGACTGAGACAGGAAGATTCTGAACTACCCAAAACACCTCGACAGACCGGAAGAAATGAGAGAAACTATTTTCTCTTCAGTATTCTAGCCAACCCTCATTCGCCTTTGGCCCAGGGGGCGGCTGGGTCCTGACGTTGGACTCGTGAGAAGATGATCAAAAGACTGCTCATACTCGCATTGATTCTTGTGTGCCACGCGGCTGCTTTTGTGGACATTTATTTTGGTCGGATTACAGGTGTCGCAATGTGCGGGTCAGACATCCTTCTGTTTGCCATTCCCTTTATCGTGGCGGGAGCGGCATATGCGGCCGTCTTTGTGAAGATGCTAAGACTGGAAAAAGCGTGGGCGAGATGGCTGGTCGTTACGCTCGCCAGTCTTGGCGCGAGCGCGGTCTCATTGGCAATCGGAATGGCAATCGCATTCAACTTGGAGGGAACATAAGATATTAAGTGTCAAACCACGGCCTGAACCCTGCCGTTTGCCAAGCGGAGAGATTTCTAGGTGCTTGGCGACGAGGACCTCGCAGAGATTGAGAGGATAGAAAATCGAATTAAAGCAGTCAGGGGCGCCACATGGGAACGTGCGGTCGCCCTGTGCCACGAAACGTTCGCCTAACAACACGACCACCCACGCAACGTTAAAAAACCCATGAAAATCATCCGCTTTCTCACCGATTCATCCGCTACCCCGCTCACCGGCATCCTTCACCCAGACGGATCCGCCGAGCCGTTCGACGGCGACCTGTTCGGCGACTGGAAGCCCTCCGGGCGCCGCGTCCGCATCGTCAAGCTGCTCGCCCCGCTCCAGCCTTCCGTCATCCTCGCCATCGGCCTCAATTTCCGCGCCCACGCCGAGGAGACGAAGCAGCCCATCCCCGATTTTCCCGTGCTCTTCATGAAGAGCCCGTGGTGCGTGCAGAACCCCGGCGACCCGATCCTGATTCCCACGCATCTCGCCAGCACCAAGGTGGACTACGAGGCCGAGCTGGTTGTGATCCTCGGGAAGTCCTGTAAAAACGCCACGCGTGAAAACGCGCTGGACCATGTGCTTGGCTACACCTGCGGCAACGATGTCACCGCGCGCGACTGGCAGAAAAGTTTCGGCGGCAACCAGTGGTGTCGCGGAAAATCGTTCGACACCTTCGCGCCGCTCGGACCCTGCATCGTGACCCGCGACGAGATCCCCTACCCGCAGAAACTCACGCTGCGGTCCACCGTCAACGGAGAGCTTCGCCAGTGCTCGAGCACCTCAGACCACATCTTCAGCGTGGTCGACCTGATCGTCTTCCTGAGCGGGAGCACCACCTTGCCGGCAGGCGCGGCGATCTTCACGGGCACGCCCTCCGGCGCGGGCTTCGCCCGCACGCCGCCGGTTTATCTCGCGCCCGGTGACCGCGTCACCATCGCCATAGACGCGATCGGCGAACTCACCAACCCCGTCGTCCTCGAGCCCTAGCCCTTTGCCGGCCGGCGTCGCCCGCCTGTTCCCTGCCGACGACAGGGAAAGGCGGCAGCATCAGCCGTAATGCGCGGCGGGATAGAAGAGCAGATTGATGAAGAGCAGGTGCAGCGGATCGTAGACGTAGTCGAAAAGCTTCCAGGCAAGCAGAAGCCCGACCAGCGAAAAAGACGGGTTCTGGATGAAAGTCAGATAGTTCTGCGCCTGCTCCCGGCTCATGAACCAAGGCAGTATCCCGCTCCCGTCCAAGGGCGGAAGGGGAAGAAGATTAAAGAGGAACAGCAGCAGGTTGAGCGACAAGAACACGTTCAGAAACATGGCCAGCCCAAAGAAGAGGCCGCCGTGCACCGCCCCGATGACCTGCGCGTGATCGATGCTCTCGAGCGGGTAGAAGACGCCGGCGAGCATTCCCAGCCGGATGATCAACGCAGACACCAGCACCAGCAGGAGGTTGGCCGCCGGCCCAGCGGCCGACATCTTGGCCGAATGGTGAGGGTTATCATACGCCCACCGCGGATTGAAGGGGACACTGGCCCAGCCGATCATCCATCCCCCCAACAGGAATGAGACGATCGGAATGACGACCATGCCCACCGGCTCACGCCTCACGTGCGGAAGAGGGTCCAACGTGAGCTGTCCGCCCTCATAAGCGGTCCTGTCTCCGAGCTTATAGGCCGCAAGCGCGTGCGAGGCCTCGTGAAGTGTCGTTGAAAACAGAAACGCGAAATACCACAGCACCCCGTCAATCAGTCGTTCCATCGCAACCCCCTCCGACGCCTGCCCCGCGTATCGTCAATCCTCGACACAGATCGTCCGCTCAACGGCGCGGGCCACGTTGTCCCGCCTGTTCCAAACCAGCAGGTTCACGCGATAGGCGCCCGGCTTCAGGTAAGTGTGCGAAGGGCTCATTTCCGTGCAGGGGACGCCGTCGTCGAAGTCCCAAAGCACATGCGTGACTGCGTCGGCGTCGGTCGAGGTGTTTTTGAAAACGACTGGCTCGCCCACCCGCGCACGGGCTGGCGCAGAGAAGGACGCCGTGGGCTTGCCCCCGAGATCTCCCCGGCTCTCCAGCACAGCGTTGGTCTTGTTGCCGACCACCAGGTTGTTCTCCCACACCACCGTGTCCCCCGGGTAATCGCGGATCGAGGCCGAAGCGTTGTTGGCGATCACGTTGTTGACGAACGTTAGGCAGTTGACGTCCCGCCCGAGAATCTGGAACGCCTGGCCGCCGTTGTCGGTGAACCGGTTGCTGTCGAAGGTGAGGTGCGACGCATGGTTGTTGATCCGGATCGCGTGTCCGTCCGCCCCCTTGTAGACGACGGACGGATGCCCCTTCAGCGTGCGGCTGAACGTGTTCTTGTAAAAATAGAGGGTGCTGATGCGGTTGCTCTCGGACGGCCCCTGAATCTGCATGCCCCACATCGAGCAGCACACGAACTGGTTGTAGGCCCAGAACATGTGGTGTGAGAAGCCCGACAGCGAGATGCCTTCGATCTGCCCGTAATGAATCACGTTGTCCGTGACAATCCCGTTCGGTCCGCCGCCGCCCTCGATGCCATAGGCCTTCCACGTCCCGCCTGCGTCCATCACGATATTCCGCCGCACCGCACATTCCGAGCTGACGATGCTCAGCCCGTGATCGACGACGTTGTCCTCCACCAGCGTCCGGTCGCTGCCGCTGTGGACCTCGATCGCGAACCCGATCCCCCCGGACCGCGTGACCACGTTCTCGCGGATCACGGCGTCCGAAGCCCCGTTGTTCGTAAAAATGCCGCCCCGGCCGGTGTTGTCGATGACGTTGCGCGCGATCACATTCCGCACCGACTTGTCCCCGACCCGCATTCCCGCGCCCCACTCGTCCTCCGGCGCGATATTACGGATCGTGTTGTCGCTGATCTCCGAATCCGATGTCGCCGACAAGAGGATGCCGTGCGGCCCGAAATCTCCCGTGTCCACAAAGTTTTGCACGGTCAGGTGATGGAGCGAGAGCGCCTGACATCTTGAGCCCACAAGCCCTTGAGACGCCTTGGGGTTGTTCAGACCGTCCACCGTCAGATGGCAGACAACGGCCTGGGTGACGCTGTGCAGGCCGACGAGGGCATGCGGCTTGGCACCGGAGAAAACAAGACGGGTCTTCTGCTGTCCTGAGCCTTTCAGCGTGAGGCCGCTCCTCAGCCGCAGGGTTTCGGACAAAAGAAACGTGCCTTCGGGAAGGGTGACCGTGTCGCCCGGCTGCGCCTCGGCGAGCGCGCGGTTGATCGCCGCGGCGTCGTCCTTGTCGTCGTCCGGAAGCGCCCCGCAGTCGCCGACAGGCCTCACGGCGGCGGTCGCCAGAGAGAGTACGCCCACACACCAGAAAAGGGTCACGCCGCTTCTGATCCAACGCATGCTCATGTTTCCCCCTGCAAGGCTGGCAGACCGGCACAAGGCTGCCCGCGTAGAGTGTTACTTCTTCTTTTTCGGCTTGCGCGACAAGTCTAAGAACGGAGCTTGCCGCAGGGCGGCTTCGGAGATCATCCCATCCCCCTCATCAGCCTCAGGCGCCGCAGCATCTGACGGAGCGGCCGGCGGCGACGTCTGCCAACCGCCCTTGGGCTCAGGCCGCAGGATATCCCAAAGGCTCTGCTTGAACTGGGCGACCCCTTTGTCGTCGGGGTTGATCGCCGAAACCTGCAACGGCGTGACGCCGGTCTTCCGGATGAACTTGGGCAGATTCACCACCGCCGCATCCTCGTCCATCTTGTTTGCCAAAACCAGAGTCGGGCGCTCCAGCAGCTCCGGGTCGTGCTGTCCGATCTCGTTTCGAAGCGCGAGGTAATCTTTCCACGGCAGCCGGTTGTCCGTGCCCGCCATGTCGATCACATAGACCAGCACGCGTGACCGCGCGATGTGCTTGAGAAAATCGATGCCGAGCCCGACGCCCGCGGCGGCGCCCTCGATGATGCCCGGCACGTCGGCGACCCGCAGCTGCGAGAAATCGGGGTACTGGATGGTTCCCACGATCGGATTGAGCGTGGTGAAAGGATAGCTGGCGATTTTGGGGCGCGCACCGCTGATGCAGGCGAGCAGGGAAGACTTGCCCGCGTTGGGGAACCCGAGCAGTCCGGCATCCGCGATGGTCTTCAGTTCCAGCCGCAGGCGGAACTCTTCGCCCGCTTCGCCCGGCGTGTGTTCGGTCGGCACCTGATGGGTCGACGTTTTGAAGTGGACGTTGCCGAGGCCGCCGTTGCCGCCAGTGGCAATCAGCGCCTCCTCGTCGTGATCGACGATATCGGCCAGCTGCACACCCGTTTCCGCATTGAACACCGCTGTGCCGCACGGAACCCGCACGATCAGGTCAGCGCCCCTGCGTCCGAACATCTTTTGCCCACGGCCCGCCACCCCGTCCTCGGCGAAAAGCTGTGGCGCGAAATAGAGCGCGATCAGGGAATCGACATCGCGGCACCCCTTAAAAATGACATGGCCCCCACGACCGCCATCGCCGCCGTCAGGGCCACCTTCGGGGACACACGCCTCGCGCCGGAAACTGCTGCTTCCATCGCCGCCCTTGCCGGCGCGTGCGTGCACCACGACATGATCTACAAACGTTCTTGTCTTCACTAGGATGTTCGCGAACGGATCGGATCAGTCTTACTCCGCAGCGACTGCGGGAAGAATGCTGACCACGGTACCGTCTTTCTGGAATTTAACGGTCCCGTCCGCCAAGGCGAACAAAGTGAAATCACGCCCGCATCCGACATTCAAACCGGCGTGGATCTTGGTTCCCCGCTGACGGATAATGATCGAACCCGCACGCACAACCTGCCCGTCGTAGCGCTTCACGCCCAGACGTTTCGAGTTACTGTCGCGGCCGTTTCTTGCTGCTGCTGCACCTGCCATAAATCACTCTCCTCCGTGTTAGGCGATCGCCTTGACCGTAGCCACCGTCAACTCCTGGCGGTGCCCGACCCTGCGCGAATAGCCCTTACGGCGTTTTTTCTTGAAGTTGATCAGCTTCTTGCCGCGCTTGTGCCCGACAACCGTAAGGGTCACTTTCGCGCCCTGAACATACGGCATGCCGATCTTCAGCTCTTTGCCGTCAGAAACGGCCAAAACCGTACCCAACTCCACGTCCTGTCCCGCTTCGGCATCCAGAAGCTCGAGCTCGACCGTGTCACCCGTGGCCACACGATACTGCTTGCCACCGGTCTCTAAAACCGCATACGCATCCATGTTATCACCCTTCATCAGATGAGGAATTCGCCAGCTCCGGATACCTTCCACCGGAACGAATAGGGTGGTTAATTTACCTGATTCCTCCTCCCGCTGTCAAGCGACGCCATCCCTTTTTTATTTTCAGCGGTCCCGCCTCACCGCCATGGCGGGGTTTCCGCTGCCCGGCAGAGCCTTCCCGCGCAAACCTTCCGAGCCAACTTGCCCTTGCTGACAAGAGTGTCTTTCGCTATAGTCACCGCACGATTGATCACAGAATGTAAGAGACTTGCCGACGCAGTCGAAAAATCCACAAACACACTCAGCATGAAAAAACAAACCGTTGCCGGGCACGCGCCACTGGAAGTGGAAACTGAGCGCCCGACCCGTCATAGGCTGTCGCGCCGGCAGTGGCGTTTTCTAGGTGCCTTTATCGTGGTCGCCGTCTCCTTGGCAACGCGCCTGCCGTGGCACAATGCGGACGCCGGCAACCCCGGGCTGTGGACATATGGCTACTTTGTCACCGACGAAGGGTACTACACGTCCGGAGGCCGCCTGCAGAGCCTGACCGGCCATTGCCTGGCCCCCGAGCTGTTGGACCCGCCCACGTTCGGAGCCGCGCCGGCCATGCACTATTTGAGCGCTTTGAGTTACCGCCTGCGGGGAATCACGTACGATGCCTGCCGCTTGCCGACGATGCTGGCCGGGGTGGCGGGCTGGTCGAGCGCATATTGGATGACCTCTTACGTCACGCACCCGGCCGTTGCCTTGGGCGTCACCCTGGTGCTGTCTCTCAACCCCCTGAGCCTGACCTATGAGCGGGCCTCCAGTTCGGACGCCATGGTCGGGGCATTCGTCATCATGGCGATCTGCCTGCTCCGTTCCCGCAAGGCCTGGCCGTGGTTTCCGGCCGGAGCGCTGTTGGCGCTGGCCCCGGCAATCAAGGTGTCGGGGATCGCCTTCGTCCCCCTTGCCGTGCTCGTCGCCGTGACCTTGCCGCCGAGGCGTTGGTTGCGCCTGGGCCTTGCCGCCGCCGGCTTCGCGGCCGGCTGGATAGCCCTGCACGAACTCACCGCGTGGGTTCTACGCTCCCACCCTTCACAGATAGACGCCACCCTTCTGCGCAACATCTGCTCCATGTCCGCCGGAGGAATCCCCCCTACCACGCTGAGTCAGACCTTGCGCGCCCTCCCCGTTTTCCCCCGCTATCCCGTCGACACCCGGCTGGGCATCTTTATCGCGTGGTGCATCGCGCTGCCCGCATGGGCAGCCATCGCGCATGTCACGCGTGGCTGGCGCCACTGGTGGAGCAGGCGCCTAGCCCTCTATCTTGGCGTGCTCATGTTCGGCACGGCCCTCGCAATCCAAACCAATCCGGTTGAGCGCTATTTCCTCTCTATGGTGCCATTAACCCCGTTTCTGCTCGTCAATGCGCGCGCCTCCATATTCAGATGCACAAAAGGGGTGCCCCTCCTGCGCGCGTTAGTATGGGTAGGCGCGGCGCTCGTGGCGCTGACCTGGTTCTGGGCAAGTGCCGCAACCACACACGGCCGGAACCCGAACGATTTCCTCACCAACGAGTACAACCTTCCTGCGGCCTGCTGCTGGGCGTTGACTTGGCCAGGGCTGGCCCTGATCACCGGCGTGATGTTCGCGGCACTCGCCCCCTGGCACCACCGGTGGCGGGGACTCCTGATCGCGCTGCTGGCCGCCCCGATTTGCGCCCAGCTTTTCATTCACGCCTGGAACATGGCCCGGCTAGCAGAGAAGTATACCGCTCCTGCGCAAACGACGTTTCTGGTGCAGCAGCTCCTGCTGCTGGCCACCCTTGGACTGTTCGCCGTGCCCGGACGGCATTGCCGCTGGCCCTACTGGTACGGGGCCCTCGCGGCGTTGTTCGTGGCAGCAGCTGTCGGAGACGTCCATTGGCGGCGCGCCTATCCCGCGTTGCTGAAGCGGACGGACTCCGTCTACCAGGCATCCAAGAAACTCGAACAGTCCCTTCCGGCAAACAGCATCGTCTTGGGCAACCGCGCCTCCTCACTGATGCGCGGGTCGCGACTGCTTCTCGGCTGTTGTTCGCCAAACTTCGGCTCGGAACAGGAAAACGTCGACGCCATCCTGCGCATCATGAACCATTATCCCGGCCAGCCTGTTTTTCTCCTCGTGGATGAGGATCACAGCTACCACTGGGCTAACATCCAGAAGCAAGGGCTCGACGAACTCAACGTCCAAGTGGTGGGCCATCTGCCCTTGCCCGCCGCAGGCGGCGAGGGCAAAACCCTGCGCGTCTTCGTCGTGCAACTGTCCGCCAAAAAAACCGGGCCGATAAGTGAGGGCTGAGGCAACCGTTGGTTCGCCGTCCACAGCAGGGCACCGCCGACACCGGGAAGCGGGCCTTAAGCAGGGGCTCTCGGGGCAATGAACCCTTCCTGTTGCCGACCCGCGCCGTAACACGTATAATAGGGCCATGAAGAGTTATTACCGCATCTTTTACGCCGGCCTTTTGATGGGCGCTTGGAGCGCGCATGCCGCCGGCGCGAAAATCTGTTTTGAAGCCGAATCCGCCATGCCGACCGAGGCCCCGATGGCCGTCCAATCAAATGGCGTGGCAGGTGCGGCAGGCGCGTATCTCGAGATCCCGGAGGGCGCAGGAAACCCGCCCAAAGTGGAGGCCGGCAAGGCCGACTTCACCTTCGATGTGCCCGAGGACGGGTCGTTCACGCTCTGGTGCCGCGTGTGGTGGGAGGGCGAGTGCAGCAACTCGTTCACCGTTTCCGCCGACGGCCTGCCCTCGTTTCTCTTCGGAGAAGATGCCACGTACAAGACCTGGCATTGGGTCAAATATCCGGTCTCCCGCACCGTCGCCCCCCTCAAGCTCGCCAAAGGCCGGCACACCCTCACCTTCCATAACCGCGAGGACGGCGTGCGGCTCGACCAAGTCCTTCTCAGCGCAGACAAACGCTTTGTACCTGTCGACATCGAAACCCCGGGAACGCGCCCATGACCCCCCCCCGCCTCCACGCGTTGCTGCAAAACCTGTTCCGCTGGGGGATTTTGGTTACCCTCTGCATCGCACCGACCCAGTGGTCGCTGCAGCCGCGGCCCAAACTCCACCTCTCGCCCGCCGACCTGACCCTCGCGCTGACCGCGGCCGTCTGGCTGGCCGACCTGCTGCTCACACGCGATTGGCGCCGCCTGCGGCTTCCGCACTGGACGCAGCTGCTCTTTGTCGCGCTCGCCGCGCTCTCGGCGCTGACCGCAGCGGACAAAGCCGCCGCATTCAAAGACCTCGTCCAATACGCCGAGTACTTCCTCGTCGGCGCCCTGCTTTTCGAGGCGTTCCTGCGCGATGACGCGCGCGCGGCGCGGCAGTCGCTCGGCGCCCTGGCCGGCGTGACCGCGCTCGTCCTCGGACTCGCGCTGGCCCACTACTTCAACGCCGACGCCGACCCGCTCGCCGTGCGCGGCACCTTCGGAAACCGCAACGTGCTCGGCGGCTTTCTCGCCCTCGCGCTTCCGCTCGTCTTCGCGGGCATGCTCGGCCTCCGCAGCCTGCCCCTCAAAGCCCTGCTCGCCTTGTCGCTGCTGGCCGGATTGACCGTCAACCTTTCTGGAGCCTCGTATCTGGCTGTCGCAGGCGTCCTTCTCGGCATGGCCGCCCTCCGCGGGCCCGCCCTCTTCGTCCCTGTCGCGGCTGCCCTGCTGGTGTGGCAGGCCGCCGTGCTCCCGATCCTGCCGCGCGAGAACGACCTGGCCCACTTCCAGTCGCTCGCGCTCTACGAC
>Ga0209066_10006865_pt1 | contig 11481 bp, 8 predicted proteins | sample All_14_2_FD_187198 | JGI IMG/M metagenome (GOLD analysis project Ga0209066, IMG submission 187198) | Freshwater microbial communities in response to fracking from Pennsylvania, USA - Allegheny Zone_MetaG_DW_15 (SPAdes) (version 2) ...
TATCGCGACAATGCGTCGACGCTGACGCCCGATCCACTTTATTCGCGCTTCTTCGATTCGCATCCCCCGGCCGCCTTGCGTGTTGCCCGCTTGCAATCGCTGCAGTCCTGACCCTCAGGAGAGACGAGACGATGAAGAGACACATGACCCAGAAGATCATCAACCCCGACCTGTTTCCGGAAGACGAGCATCATCTTGCGGGCCATATCAACACGCACTATTACAAGTTTCAGTGACCTCAAAAAATCAGCGTAGCAAAAAGAGCAGCGAAACCCTCGATGGCCTGATCGTCGCCGCCTTTGGCCGACACTACGAAGTCGCCACCGCCGCGGGCCGTTTGCAGTGCTATACCCGGGGCAAGAAGAGCAGTTTCGCGTGCGGCGATCATGTCGAGGTGGTGCCGGGTGGCGACGGACAGGGCGTCATCAATACCCTCAAGCCACGCCGTAACCTGCTGTGGCGGTCGGACGCCTTCCGCGAGAAGCTGATCGCAGCCAACCTGAGCCACATCCTGATCGTTGTCGCGACCGAGCCGGGCTTCTCCGACCTGCTGGTGTCGCGCTGCATCGCCGCCGCAGAGAGCCAGGACATCACGCCGATCATCGTCCTCAACAAAGCCGACCTGGGCGAACGGCTCGAGGCCTCAAGGGCTCAGCTGGCCCCTTTTCGTGCTCTTGGCTACGAAGTGATCGAGGTGTCGGCACTGCAGGGCGCCAGCGGACTGCTGGAACGTCTGTCAAGCCTCCACGCCATCCTGGTGGGCCAATCCGGGATGGGCAAATCCACCTTGACCAACGCGCTGATTCCCGAGGCCAACGCCGCCACACGCGAAATCTCGGAGGCGCTGGACTCAGGCAAACACACCACGACCTTCGCTCGCCTGTACGCCCTTGACGGCCAGGCTCCGGACGACTCGCGCGGTTGGCTCATCGACAGCCCGGGCTTACAGGTTTTCGGCCTGGCCCACCTGGGCGCGGACGAATTGGCCGAATGCTTCATCGAGTTTCGCCCACTACTGGGGCAATGCCGCTTCCGCGATTGCCGCCACGAAGCCGAACCCGGATGCGCGCTGCTCGAGGCCGTCGCAAACGGCCGCCTCAACGCGCGCCGTTTCGAGCATTACCGCAGCATCCGTAGCGAAATCGCCGAGGCAAAGCGACTCAACCCCGGCTGGTAAGGCACTCACTGCGTCAGCAGAAAATCACGCACGACAGCAATTTGCGCCGGGTCCATCAGCATCGGCGCATGCCCGACCCCCTCGAACTCAACGGTCTTCGCGCACGGCCCACGGGTCGCCATGGCCTCGAGCGTGGTCCGCTCGAGCAGATCGGATTCGGCTCCGCGCAAGGCCAAGGTCGGGCAGGCGATGCGCGCGTAGACCGGCCACAAATCGATGTCTTCGGTCGCAGGCGTCGCACGGAAAATGTCGCCTAACGCGGGATCGTAGATCATCACGAATCCACCACTTGGCCCGCCCACAGGGCGAACGGAATAGTTCGTGAGATGACGCCATTGTGCATCGCTCAGGGGCCCAAAAGGGGCACTGACCTGGCGGATATAGGCCTCGGCCTCGTCCATGGTCGCGAAGCGTGGCGCCGTACCCACGTAGGGCCCGATGCGCTGCAGGGATACGGCTGTGATCACGGGCCCCACGTCATTGAGGACGAGGCGCTTGATCGGCGTATGCGGCTGGCTGGCGATGAGCATGCCGATGATGCCGCCCATCGACGTGCCAACCCAGCTGACGTGCTCGACGTCAAGCCGTGCGATCAAGGTGACCATGTCCGACACATAGAGCGGAAAGCCGTAATCGCCTTTAACCCCCAACCAGTCGCTGCGCCCGCGTCCAACCACATCGGGACAGATCACCCGGAAGTCGTCCGCCAACGACTGTGCAAGATCATCGAAATCCCGACCATTTCGTGTCAATCCATGCACACAAATCACCGCGCGCGGATTGTGCGGATCTCCCCACTCCGCATAGGCCATGCGGTGAAGCCCATGTGGGCCGATGCATTGCACATGACGTTCCCTGACGCCATGGATCGGTCGCTGGGGTTCGACCGTGGGTTCGAATGCACGACGAAGATCGGAAATGAGCGACATGGCGAATAGACCCGGAAGATCGATTGACGACGGAGTCTAGCATTCGACCGCAATCGACGAATGCCATCGACGCAGCCCGCTGCGCATCGAGCAGTCCTTCAGCGACCGTGCCAATAGCGCGGTGCCTGCACGCGCTGCGCCGATAGACGAACGCCTTTCTCCGACGCTGCACCAAATACGGCCTCGATTGCGCCCTGACTGTCCGTGCGCCAGTTACGGGCGCCAGCCGCTGCCCAGCGCGCCCAAACTTCAGGATGCGGATGCCCGAATGGATTGCGATAGCCGACGGAATGAATGACCGCCTGCGGCAACGTCGCCTCGACCAGCGCGGCAGACGAAGAGGAACGGCTGCCGTGATGCGCACTCACCACGACATCGGCGATCCGCTCAGCGTCACCCAAGAGCGAAAGCATTGCCCTTTCGCCACCCGCTTCCACATCGCCCAGCAAAAGCAGGGCGCCACCCGGGTTGGCGATGCGCAGCACGCACGAACGCTCATTGTCGTGTCGCTTGTTTGCCGTAATCGGCCACGTATGCCCGGGGTGCAGGAACTCGAACGTCACGCCATCCCAATGCCAACGCTCGCCGACAACACACGGACGTGCGGTGGAAATCCCGCGCTCAGTGAGCGCGCCCAAGTCCGAAGACCACAGTGTGGCCACGTCGAGCGCCGCAATGATGCTGCCCGCACCGCCCACATGGTCACTGTCGTCGTGCGACAGCACCAGCCCATCGAGTTGCTCCACGCCCTGAACCTGCAGATACGGCAACACCACCCGACTGCCGGCATCCGCATGCGCGCCATAGGGCGGCCCGGTATCGAACAACAGGTCGTGATGCTCAGTCTGCACATGCACGGCCAGTCCTTGCCCGACGTCGAGTACGCGCGCCACAAAACTGCCGGACGCTGGACGAGGAGACGGCCAGGTCAGCAAAGCGGCAAGCACCACCAGCGCTGACAGCTTGCCTGGCGTGCCACGCGGCAACATCACACCGATCACCGCGATCACCGCCAGCAGCGCGAGCCAGATCGGTGGTGTGGGCTGGCGCCAGTATGCCGGCTCGAAACCCGCAAGCCATTCGACCCAGATCATCATCAAGGCGGTGGCCTGATGTCCCAGATGCAGCGGTAGTTCCAGCGGTAGCAGTGCAGCCAGCAATACCAAGGGCGTGACGACGAAGCTCACCAGCGGAATCGCAAGTGCATTGGCGACCGGCGACAACAGCGGCAGCGATTGGAACATCAAGACCAGCAGGGGCAACAAGGCAAGGCTGATGGCAAGCTGGATGCGAACGGCGGCGCGCCAGCCAGTGGTGCGATGTTGGCGGCCACCCAACACGAAGCCAATCGCTCCCACCGCACCGAAAGACAACCAGAATCCCGCGGACAGGCAGGCCCACGGATCAAAGAGCAGAACAACACACAACGCCAAGACCATGACTCGCGACGGCAGGATCGAACGGCCGCGATACAACGCGATGACGATGACCAGCAGCATGATCAGCGCGCGCTGCACCGGAATACCCATGCCCGCCAGTAATGCATACACCGTGCCGCCCAGCACAGCCGCAAGCGCCTGCGCTTTTCGCACGGGGCAGCGCAAAAGTAGCCACGGGCTTCGTCGCCAAACCCCACCAAGCAGTCCCCCGACCACCGCAGCGACCAGCGTTATATGCAATCCGGATATTGCGACAAGGTGAGAAATCCCCGTACGGCGGAAGATATCCCAATGTTCTTGTGGAATCCCGCGCTGATCTCCAATCGCCAGCGCCACCAGAATGCCCACATAGGGCGCATCACCGAGCACGGTCGTAAAACGTTCCCGCAGTGCATCACGCAACCGATGTACCGCATCCAGAGGCCTTGCCAAACCGCTATCCAGAAGCTCCGCTTCACGCCTTACATGACCCGTCGCACGCAGACCTCGCTCCAGTAGCCAAGCCTCGTAGTCAAATCCACCTGGATTGCTGAAACCATGCGGCCGCTTGAGACGGACGACAAAACGCCAACGTTCTCCCGGTCGCACCTGCGGTGGCTCGACTTCGGCGCCGCGCGGCCGATACCAAGACAGCAATATCCGACTGGGGACACCCTCGATCGAGGTGTCGACATCGAAACGAAAACGTACCCCCTCATCCATCAGCTGTGGCAACTCCGCCACGAAGCCGTGGATCTCGACATCGACCCCCTCGAGATCGCCACGCAGCTCATCAGCCAATCGCAAATCCGCCCGCCACGCCGCCCAACCAAAGCCCAGCGCAAAGGCAAGCAGAACCATGTTGGCATGGCGGAATGCCCCACCATACGCCTGGGGCCGCCGATTGCGATACCTTTCAATCACCAGCAAGATGGCAAGAATAACCGCAACCCCGCCGATCATCACGGGGTTCGGCAGATGCGATTGTCCCTGGAGCAGGACAACCCCTGCAGCGAAGGACAATGCGATTATTCTCATGGCGCCAGATATTGCCATTGTCATTTACGAACAAGCAATACATGACACCTTCAAACATGAGTTAACCGGCAGATGAGGCGACTATTGCGCACGCAGCGTGCTGCCAGAACCGCTTCAAGGCTTCAATGGTCCACTGCCAAATTTCAGCGCCCCCAAACCATGCGTAAACGCCTCAAAACCCTGCTGCCCGATCACGACACCATCCGGGAAAACCGGTGGCTGCAACCTTTCGCGTCAACACTGCTGCACCCTCGGCTCTGGCACCTCAACCGTCACTCCGCTGCTGGCGCAGTCGCGGTCGGCCTTTTCTGCGGACTGATTCCGGGGCCACTGCAGATGCTGGGCGCCGCCGTCCTATGTGTGCTCTTCCGCGTAAATCTGCCGCTGGCGCTGTTGGCAACGCTCTACACCAACCCTCTGACAATCGTGCCCTTGTATGTGCTGGCCTTCGGGCTCGGCAATCTGGTGTTGGGGCAGGAAGGTCCGGGCTTCATGGCACCGCCGGAACTCGATGGCCTTAACCTGGGCGTCTGGATACCCGCCCTGATCGACTGGATGGCCGGGCTGGGCAAACCACTCGCCCTTGGACTGGTGATACTCGCCGCAGCGCTTTCAGTAACAGGTTATGTAGCAGTGAAGTGGACATGGCGATTGTGGCTGATTCGCCAATGGCGCAAGCGCCAGACGTCACCTCGCAAGCCATGAACGACAAACGGGCCCCTGAGCCCGTTTGCATTCGAATCCACTGCGGGTCAAACCTGGAAGCGTCCGATCTGCTGACGCAGGTTGCCGGCCAGACTCTCCAGCCTGTCGGCTGTTGCCGTCGTCTGATGCATGGCGACGCTATTCTCGCCGGCCATGTTGGCGATGCGTTCGACGTTCTGCGCAATCTCGTTACTGGCGGTGCTCTGCTCGCTCAAGGCCAGCGAGATTTCCCTGACTGCCGCCAAGACCTGCTGGGCGCCGCTGTTGATCTGCGCCATCGACTCGCCTGCCTGGTTGCTCAGCGCGACACCGTCACGGACCCGCTGTACGCCTTGCTGCATGGTATCGACTGCACGCCCAGTGCCTTGCTGGATGACCTGAACCATTCCCGCGATCTCCTGGGTGGCAAGCGAGGTACGTTCAGCCAGCTTGCGCACCTCGTCGGCGACAACGGCAAAGCCGCGGCCTGTTTCACCGGCACGCGCAGCTTCGATCGCGGCGTTGAGCGCAAGCAGATTCGTCTGGTCGGCAATGTCACGGATCGAGTCGACGATGGCCGTGATCTGCCGAGACTTTTCGCCCAACTCGCGAATCGCCTCACTGGAACGGTCGACCGCTTCCGCAATACGCTCCATCTCATCCACCGACTTGCGCATCACCACACCGCCCTCGTCAGACAAGCGTCCCGAAGCTTCGGCCAATGCTTGCGCAGTACCGGCATGACGAGAAATTTCATCGACACCGACAGTCATTTCCTCCACCGCCACCGCAACACCCGACGCAGCCTGGCTCTGCGTATCCGACCCCTCCGATACACGCCTTGCCGAGCTCGAAAGCTCAGTCGCCGAGGAGCCAACCTGCGCCGCCCCCTGTTGGATTTCACGAATCAGCGCTGCAACCTCATCCGCCATGACATTGAACTGATTCGCCACCTCGGCCAGTTCGTCGCGAGCCGAAAACGTAACGCGCTCACGGTAATCACCCACTGCAAAACGCTGCGCGCCGGCCGACAATTCACGAACCGAACGTAAAATCGCGAGATAGACGGCAATAAAAAGATAGCCGGCAACCAGCATCGCCACCACCGACAGGACAACCTGCATCTGCAGGCGGCTGGACAATTGATCGAGTCGCGCCTGCAGCAGACGACCGGTCTGGGGGCGTAGCACGTCATCGAAGTTGCGTACTGCCGTCCCGATCGCAGCGGTCACAAGGTCGAAATAAGCGGGCGGTGTCAGCGTGAATTGTTGATCGACGATGTCGCGCATTACAGCTGTTCTGACCTCTCCCACGGCCGCAGTGATCTCGCCGCGCATGCGCTCAAGCGCGCCTGCAATCTCTGCGTTCGCCTTGCCCGCACGATTCAAACGGTCGACCAGCGTGTCCTCGGTGCGGGCAATTTCGGCCAGCAGCGCGATCACGCCATGCTCGTCGCTGCGCTGAACCTCGCGTCGGGCCATGATGTTCGTACCACGGGCACGAAGCTGGCCAAGGCGCTCGCTGAGTTCCGGCAGTCCGGTCAGCAAGGGTTCGATCAGATTCGCAGTCGCGGCCTCGGGATCGAGGGATAGGCCGGACGCCTCGCCAACATCACCGAGCCACTGAAGCAGCTTTGCGATCACTGCGGTGTGAGCGCGGAAACTTTCCGGGCCGGAGAGTTGCGTTGCTGTCCTCGCCAATCGATCCAGCTCGGCACGAACAGGCATCCAGGGCGACTGCAAAGGCTGCCAGGCGGCATCGACGGCAATCGCTGCGTCGAGCTTGGCCATGGCAGCCTGCAACTCCACTGCCTTCGCATCACGCTTTGGAGCCAACTCTGCGCTTCCGCCCAGAACGCCAGCCGTCAGGCCACGGTGTTGCTGCGTCAGCAGTACCACGCCAAAACCGGCGTCGAACAGCGTAAGCCCCGCAATCTCTCGCTCTGCCACGTGCATGTCTTCGCGCAGGCTGACGAATATCTGAGTCAGCAAGGCTGATGCGGCCAGCGCACAGACCAACAGAATGAGGCCGAATTTGAAGGGATAGCTCAGCCGATCGAGCAGGTGGATTGCGGGCAGGAAGAAAGTTCTCATGTTCTTTCACCCGCAGCTGAAGCGGGCACCAGTCATCGTGTGTGCAGATTATCGGCAGATAAGTCCGCAACTTTATGATCGCCATCAAGTGCCGGCACTCGACCCACCCAATCGCGTCACCGGCGTGACGTAGTGCTCAGCGCAGGTGGCCGTCATCCAGACGCAACGTACGTTGGGCGCGCGCTGCAAGCACTTCATCGTGGGTGACGATCACGAAGCTGGTGGAAAGCCGCTCGTTGAGCGAAAGCATGAGGTCGAACACGGCTTCGGCCGTACGCCGATCCAGGTTACCCGTGGGTTCATCGGCAAGCACACAGGCTGGCTGCGTGACCAATGCACGAGCGATCGCGGCCCGCTGCCGCTCTCCACCGGAAAGTTCCCCCGGAGCATGGTCAAGTCGGTGACCCAGCCCCACCTCGCGCAGCATCGCCGCAGCCTGCTCATCTGCCCGGGCCTTGTCCACACGGCGGATGTAGAGCGGCATCGCTACGTTTTCCAACGCTGAGAATTCGGGTAGCAAATGATGAAATTGGTAGACGAAACCCAGCGACGCATTGCGCAATCGGCCGCGCCCGCCTTCGGACAAAGCAGAAAAGTCCCGTCCCATCAGGCGCACTGAACCCGCACTCGGCACATCGAGTCCGCCCAACAGATGCAGCAGCGTGCTCTTGCCAGAGCCCGATGCACCGACGATCGCCACACGTTCACCGCGCCCGACCGACAGGCTCACACCATCGAGCACCGCCACGGCCTCGGCCCCCTCTCGGAAATGCTTCGACAAGCCATCGCAATCCAGTACCGGTGGCGAATTTACTTCGAACTCATTCATAACGCAGCGCCTCCGCCGGATTCACTTTCGACGCCCGCCAGCTGGGATACAGCGCCGCCAGCAGCGTCAGGACAAAGGACACCGACACGATGCTGATCACATCCGCCGGCAACACCTTCGAAGGCAACTCGTTGATGTAATAAATTTCCTTGTTCCACAACGTTGCACCCGTCACAGCCTCCAACGCAGGAATCACGATATCGAGATTGTTTGCGATCGCCAGCCCGCCGATGACACCTGCCAGCAGGCCGACCAAACCGATGATCGAACCCTGCAGCACGAAGATGCTCATGATCGAAGCCGGGCTCGCCCCCAGCGTGCGCAGGATGGCGATGTCGGCGTATTTTTCCTGCACCGCCATCACCAAGGTCGACACGATGTTGAAGGCGGCGACAGCGACGATCAGGAACAGGATCAGCGTCATCATGGTTTTTTCCAGCGCCACCGCACGGAAGAAGTTGGCGTGGCTACGCGTCCAGTCGCTGACCATCAGTCCCGGCTCGGTGATCTGAAGCGCGAGCTCACGGGCCACACGCGGCGCAGCAAACAAGTCGGCGAGTTTCAAACGCACGCCACTCACCGCATCGCCCAGCCGATACAGCGCCTGCGCATCCGCCACATGGACCAGCGCAAGACCGGAGTCGTATTCATACATGCCGGCCTCGAAGACGCCAACCAGCTCGAACTGCTTGACGCGCGGCAGCACGGCCGCCGGTGTGACCAGTCCCTGCGGTGCAATCAGCGTGATCTTGTCGCCAAGCTGGACCCGCAAGGCCTGCGCCAGATCACGACCGAGGACGATGCCGAAGCGCCCCGGCTGCAAGGCTTCGAAACTCCCGGCCTTCATGTAGCGGCCAAAATCGGCGACCTTGTCTTCTTCGCTCGGGATCACGCCGCGCACAATCGTGCCACGCACCCCTTCGTCGAAGGAGAGCATGCCTTGCTCTTGCACATAGGGTGCCGTCGCCAGCACCGCAGGATGGCGTGCGGCTTCGTCGGCCACTTGCTGCCAGTTGTACAGTCCGCCTTCGAGGCTGTGCACCTGCACATGCGAAGCCACGCCGAGGATGCGCGAGCGCAGCTCCTCCTGAAAACCGTTCATCACCGACAGCACGACGATCAACGCGGCCACACCAAGGGCAATGCCCAGCATGGAAACCAGGGAGATGAAAGAGATGAATCGGTTGCGCCCCTGGGCTCGCTTGCGCGAGCGGGTATAGCGCAGACCGACGAGGAATTCGTAACGCATCGGGAATACTCGACAGGGGGGCCGTCCGGCAAGCCCGGCATTGTGCCCGCGCGAGGGCGGCCGTGACCAGCCGAATTGAATGGCAAATTGGCATCGGGCTGTAAGCAGATTGCTCAATTCTGGAGGTTTTCCACCCCGACATACTGGTTTTGCGTAAATTTTCGTGGAACACTGCCAAGCAGAAACTGGACGGGACATCATGGATCAGCCCGCGACGACCTCGGACCTTCGTCCTCGAGGACTGCTGGACCAGAATGCTGCGGCGTGGATCACGCTCGGCGTGTTGTTGCTGTTGACGCTCGCCACCTGGCGCTTCTTCGATGTTCAACTGGAAAACCGCGCGCGGGATCGGTTCATCCATCGTGCCGAGAGCACAAAGCTCTCCCTGCTGCTCCGTCTGCAGGCCTATGAGCAAGTTCTGGAAGGGGCAAGCGCCCTGTTCGCAGCGAGTGAAACCGTGACGCGCCAGGAGTGGGCGCATTACATCAGTGCGCTGAAACTCGAGCATAAGCTTCCCGGTATCCAGGGCGCAGGGTTCACGCTGATGGTGCCGGCCGCGCAGCGCGCTGCGCACGAAGAAAGCATTCGGGCCGAGGGTTTTTCCGACTACCGCATCCACCCCGAAGGCACAAGGGATCTCTACAGCAGCATCGTGTATCTCGAGCCTTTTACCGGACGGAATCTTCGCGCCTTCGGCTATGACATGTATTCCGATCCGATCCGTCGCGAGGCAATGGATCGTGCGCGCGACACGGGCCGCCCGACACTGTCGGGCCGTGTCGTGCTGGTGCAGGAAACCGATGCCGACGACATTCAAGCCGGCTTTCTCATGTACCTGCCGATCTACCGCGAAAACAGTGGAGACGCGCTGGCTCGAAGGTCGGCGCTCCTCGGCTTTGTGTACAGTCCTTTCCGCGCACGGGACATGATGCAGGGCCTGTTCGGCGACGCGCCGCGTGATGTTGAGCTCGAGCTTTTCGATCACGCGCCCGCCCCCGAAAACCTGATGTTCTCCTCGCTCGACAGCATGCACTCGCCGCGTTTCACGACCGAGATGCAGCTCGAGTTCGGTGGCCGTATCTGGGTCGCGCGCTTCAGCAGCAGTCTAAACTTCGAGCGCGACGCCAAAAGTGCCGAAGCGCCGCTCATTCTGGTCGCGGGCGTTGCGGTCGACCTCATGCTGTTCGCGGTGATGTATGGCAACGCACGACACCGCAGGCACATCAAGGTTGCCGCAGCCAGACTGGAACAAAGCCGTGATGCGTTTCGCGCACTGGTCGAAAATGTGCCTGGCGTGGTGTTCCGTACCGCCGTCACGCCGCCCTGGATGGTGTCGCACATCAGCGGGGGAACGCGGGATCTGTTCGACAAGCCTCCGGAATACTTCATCGATGAAGGCCACACGCTGCTCGACCGCGTTCACCCCGACGATAGTGAACGTGTGCGAGACGCTACCTGTGCTGCGCTTGAGGCTCGTGCGCCTTACGAAATCGAGTTCAGAATCCTCAACGACATCAAGGGTGTTCGCTGGGTCATTGCCCGTGGTCAGGCGAGCTTCGACCGCCATGGCGAGCCACGCTGGATCGATGGTGTGATCCTGGACGTCACTGAACGACGCGCCGCGGAAGCGGCCATCCGCAACCTCGCCTTCATCGACGCCCTGACGCAACTCCCCAATCGCCGTTTCCTGATGGACCGCCTGCGCCAAGGCATGGCTAACAGCAACCGAAAACAACAGTGCGGCGCGCTGCTGTTCATCGATCTCGACCACTTCAAGGCGGTCAACGACACTCACGGACACGATGTTGGCGACGCCCTGCTTGTCGAGGTCGCCGCGCGCCTGAAAAACAGCGTGCGGGAAGGCGACACGGTCGCCCGACTGGGCGGTGACGAATTCGTCGTGATGCTCGAAGACTTGGGGCTGTCTGACGACGAGGCAGGCAGCAAGGCCGAGCACATCGCGGCAAAAGTGCTGGACGGACTCAATCAACCCTATCCGCTAGGCCGGATCACGGTGACGACAACGCCCAGCATTGGCATCGCCCTCTTCTGCGGCCAAGAACC
>Ga0209066_10006868_pt1 | contig 11478 bp, 9 predicted proteins | sample All_14_2_FD_187198 | JGI IMG/M metagenome (GOLD analysis project Ga0209066, IMG submission 187198) | Freshwater microbial communities in response to fracking from Pennsylvania, USA - Allegheny Zone_MetaG_DW_15 (SPAdes) (version 2) ...
GGCAGGCGGCGTGGGCGGACGTGCCGAAGTCGTTTCGCGTTTTGCGGCGGGCATTGGTGGCATCGGTGAACGTGCTTATGTGGGCGGGACACTTTCAGCGAATCCACTTTCATGTGTGGCGGGTTATTACTCTTTGTTGGAAATGGAACGCACGAATGCGGCAGTGATTGCCGGGTGGGCAGGGGATCGACTCACAAAAGGTTTGCGAGCCATCATTGAAAAATATGGTTTGCCATTCGTGGCTTATAACCAGGGCTCGATCGTCCATTTGGAGACTTCGGGCGTGATGTTGCTGGATTTGCGCAACCCGATCCGCTTGGCGAAGGAACTCAAGCCGCGCAAGCATATGATCGAGGAAATGGGCGCGGCGTATACGTCTCAAGGATTGATCACGTTGGCTGGCTCGCGCATGTATACGTCGATGGCAGATACGGATGATGTGATCGATAGTGCCTTGGGCAAGTTTGAAAATGTTTTAGCGGCGTGTGTATAAGTTTGTAACCACAGATAAATACGGATAAATAAAGATTTTTTCTGTGTTTATCTGTGTCCATCTGTGGTTAAAAAGGAGCATCATGACAGACAAATTCAAACTTTATGGGTATCGCTGGGTGGTCTTGGGCGTGTTCATGTTCATCAACCTGACTATTCAGATGTTGTGGATTACGTATGCTCCCATCACAGGCCCTGCGGCAACATTTTATGGTGTGACCGACTTGCAGATCGGCTTGCTGGCGATGTCGTTCATGATCGCTTTCATTCCGCTTTCGATTCCCGTTTCGTGGGTGATCGACACATATGGCTTCCGTGTGGCGGTTGGCATTGGCGCAGTGATGATGGGTATCTTCGGTCTCCTGCGCGGATTTGCCGGAGCGAATTACTCCCTCGTTTTGTGGAGCACCGTTGGCATTGCTACCGCTCAGCCTTTTCTGCTCAATGCATGGACGAAAGTCCCTGCCAATTGGTTTGCCATCGAAGAACGTGCCACAGCAGTTGGACTTGTCACACTCGCTAATTTGGTTGGGACGGCATTAGGCATGGTATTGACTCCTGTTTTGACCGAAACCATGTCGATTCCAACCGTGCAGTTGATCTATGGCGGGATTGCCGCATTTTCGTCTGTCTTATTCCTTATCTTTGCCAAAGAGACTCCGCCCACGCCTCCCGGACCAGACGGAAGCGAAGTCCGCGCTTTGATGCTGGACGGTTTGAAACATGCTTTCACGGTCAAGTCGTTCTGGCTGTATCTGTTCGTTTCGTTTGTGGGGCTTGGCATCTTCAACGGTGTGACCACCTGGGTGGAGAATATCATCCGTCCGCGCGGGTTTACGCCGACCGATGCAGGAACCCTCGGCGCGTTGATGTTAGTGGGCGGCGTGTTGGGTGCAGTCATTATCCCGCCGTTTTCGGATAAGACTCGTAAACGTCAGCCGTATATTTTGGCTGGCATGTTGTTGGCGATTCCGGGTTTAGTTGGTTTAGCATTTGCCACAACCGGTTGGTTATTATTCATCTCTGCCTTTGCGATGGGATTTTTCCTCGTGAGCACCAGTCCAATTGGGATGCAATACGCCTCTGAAGTGACCCAGCCGACTCCTGAAGGGACGTCGAATGGCTTGATACAATTATTCGGTCAGGCATCGGTGGTGTTTGTGTACATCATGGAAGCTTTGAAGACCGAAGATGGCTCGTTCACTCTCGCTTTATTATTGGCAATAGGTCTGTTAGTTGTCAGTGCCGCACTTGTTACTCAAATGAAAGACCAGCAGAGATAAAACAAGATTAAAAGCGGAATGCGAATTACGCAAAATGGGCGAATGACGCAAAAAAGATTGCGTTATCTCTTTTTTCGCGATATTTGCGTTAAGATTTTTAGGAATGAGATAAACAATGACCCAAGAAAAACTGATTCTTGCAATTGACCTTGGCACGTCTGGCATGAAAGTGGCGTTGATATCCGTCAGCGGAAAGGTGTTGGGGTGGGAAGCCGAACCCGTGCGCCTCATCCTTACACCAGATGGCGGCGCGGAACAATCACCGGATGAATGGTGGCAGGCGTTTCTTTCTGCTGCGGGAAGGTTGATGAAGAAGAATCAGGGCGCAAATGTTATTGCGGTGTGTGCATCAACACAAGGTGAGGGGACGGTTGCTGTTGATAAAGATGGCAACGCACTTGGCAATGCCATCCTGTGGATGGACATGCGCGGCGCTGCGAATTTAAAAAAACAAATTGGCGGGTTGATCAACATCGACGGCGCGGGGATTTCAAACGTGTTGCGCTTTGTGCGCCTGACGGGCGGCATGCCTTCGATGACGGGCAAAGACCCGGCGGCGCACATGCTTTTTATCCGCGATACTATGCCGGAAATTTATAAAAAGACTCATAAGTTTCTGAATGTGCTGGATTACATTAACCTGCGCCTGACCGGCGAATTTGTAGCGAGTTTTGATTCGATCGTTACTTCGTGGGTGACCGATAATCTCAACCCCGATGATATTCATTATGACGATTCATTGATCCGTTCGCTAGGCATTGACCGTGAGAAATTGCCAGATGTGGTCGCCTGCACAAAAGTGATCGGCAATCTTCGCCCTGAGGTTGCAAATGCACTTGGCTTATCCTTAAATGTAAAAGTGGTAGCTGGTGCAATTGACAACACAGCAGCGGCAATTGGCGCAGGCGCAGTGGACGATTACGCGCTTCATCTTTATATTGGCACATCTTCTTGGATGGCGGCGCATGTGCCTTTCAAGAAAACGGATGTGGCTTCGAGCATGGCGTCGATTCCGTGCGCGGTGCCGGGGCGCTATCTGCTCACGGCGCTACAAGCCACTGCGGGTGGCAACCTCACGTTCTTGCGCGATAACATTATCTATCACAAGGATGAATTGCTGCAAGAAGCCGATGTGCCGGATATTTTCAAAGTCCTCGATCAGATCGCGAATCGTGTCCCTGCAGGGGCAAATGGAGTCATGTACACGCCATGGATATGGGGCGAGCGTGCACCAGTGGAAGATAAAACGCTTCGTGCGGGACTTTATAACTTGTCGCTCAACTCCACGCGGGAGGATATCATCCGGGCTTTTCTCGAAGGCATTGCGTATAACACGCGTTGGCTGCTTTTACCTGTAGAAAAATTCATCGGGCGAAAAGTGAATAGCATTAACATCGTTGGCGGGGGAGCGCAGTCGGATGTGTGGTGTCAGATCTTTGCGGATGTAATGAATGTGGAGATCAAACAGGTTGCAGACCCTATCTATGCCAACGCGCGCGGCGCGGCATGGATCGCGGCGGCGGGCTTGGGCGAAATTAAGTTTTCCGATATTCCAGAGTTGATCCAATTTCGAAGGGCGTATCAACCCCAAGTCCAGAACCGAGCCGTATATGATCGCAGGTTTGAAAATTTCCAATTGATTTACAAGCAGATGAAGAATGTATATCGTCACTTGAATGAATAGTCTTGCGGTTTACGAAACCCTCAAAAGGCAGTATCATCCGTGCCTGTTGCATAGAAAATAGGATAAGGAAATAAAATGTCTGATACTGATAAAACGATTTATGTCGTCTCCGGCTTGCCTCGTTCGGGCACATCCATGATGATGAAAATGTTAGAGGCGGGCGGATTGAGCCCCATGACCGATAATATCCGTACTGCTGATGATGATAATCTTCAAGGTTATTATGAATTTGAGCGGGTTAAGGCGATGAAAGAAGGCGATACAGCTTGGGTGGGGGATGCTCAAGGTAAGGTCATCAAAGTAATCTCTGCCTTGCTGGAGCATTTACCGTCTGCTTATCAATATAAGATCGTTTTTATGGAAAGAGAAATGATGGAGATCCTTGCTTCACAACGAAAAATGCTCGAACGTCGCGGCAAGCCTGGCAACCCAGCTGAAGATGGAAAGTTTGCTGAACTGTATGGCAAGCATTTGGAGAAAGTTAAGTCATGGCTTGCGGCTCAGCCAAATATGAGCGTTCTTTATGTCCGCTACAATGAGATGGTGGCAAACCCAATAGATTATGCTAAAAAAGTAGCTGAATTTTTGGGAACCGCTGTGAATGTTGAAGCGATGGAAAATGTGCCACAAGAACAGTTTTACCGACAGAGAAAATAAATAAACAAAACGGCGAGAAAATCTCGCCGTTTTGTTTATTGTATGTAAGTGTTGTTGGATTCTTTTAGTTTTGTTTTGACGATATTCAGTATTTCTGTTGCCGTTTCATGTTTGGTCTGAGAAAGCTCGGTCATTTCTTCGGGGTCTGCTTCAATATCAAAAAGTAGATATTTTTCTGGCTCGCTGCCAAGTTCCTCATAGCCTAAATAATAGACTAGCTTGTAGTTATCAATGATATGCATCACAGTCGCTTGGGTAAGCGGATAGTTGACTTCATTGTATCTGGCTTGCACGGTGTATGGACCAAGGTTCTTTTGTGGCGTAAGAACTGAGTTCGCATAAGGCGGCAGGATGGAACCTTCAACGGTATCTGGGATCTCGTGCCCGGTCAGGTGCAACAGGGTAGGCATGACATCGATCGCGCTGGTTGGAGAGTAAATGTCCTGGCGAGTCTGTTTGCCGGGTTCGAAGATCAGAAGCGGAATATGAACAATGGGCTGATATAGGGTGGCTGTGGTGTGCCCTTGAATGCCACGCTCGAACATTTCGCCATGGTCAGCAGTGAAAACGACCCAAGTGTCATCCAAAACGCCGGAAGCTTCGAGTTTATCGAAAAGCAGACCGAATTCATGGTCTACATTCAAAATGAATTCGTCGTAGTACCTTTTCCACTTTTCCAGTTTTTCGAATGAATCCCCTTCGGTGAAAATATCATCTGGTTTGGGGATGCCTTGATCTGGGTCGTGTTGGAAGGCACCTGCAAAATCTTGATGCGGTTTGTATGGGAAGTGCGGCGGGAAGAAATGTAGATAGCTCAAGAACGGTTGTGGAAGATTTATAACCTGATCTGTAAGTGAGCGGATGCACTCTTCAAATAGATAGAAGTTATCAAGGTTGACTGCAGGCAGACCATATGGATATTCCTTGACCGCACCTTTCACCAGACTGTCTCTATATTTTTCGTATAAATTCGTAAGGAATAACGAATAGGAAAACCCTTCTTCACGTTTGATCTCTCTTGCCCAAGCTACGGTGGCAATATCGGCATCCTTATTGAATGTGTTTTGAATGGGACCGTCGTTGAAGAGAAAGTATTTTTCCTGTGGAATGTACCCTTCCATGCCGCTTGAAAACTGTTCAAGCAGTGCGTCTGCAAGCGTGTTGTGAGAGTAACCGGCTCGGTAGTAATCGTTGAAAGCATGGAAAATGCTTTTATCTGCAAGCTCTTGTTTGACTGTCCCTCGAAAGCGGATGGCGCGATGGGTCCAAGGGATGGTCCCTGTAAGCAGGGATGCTGTTGCGGGAGTGGTGTAATTTCCACTGGCGTAGTGGTTGTGGAAAACGGTTGCTCGGTTGGCAAGCCGTGAAAGATTTGGCATATTCTCGCGACCATACCCATATAAAGAGATGTTCTTTGCTGTGAGCGAGTCGAAAACCACGATCAGAACATTCTTCTTTTCACCTTGGATCGAACCCGCTCTCAAGTTCTGAACGGAAGGCGGAATAACCGAACCCAGGGATACCATCCCTGCCAGTTTTAGAAAATCACGACGGCTGATTTTATTTTGCATGAAAGATCTCAAAAATTGCGAACGAGGATGATGACCAAAGCGGCTACATCAAATACCAGATAGAGGATCATCAGCGTAGAAAGGCGGTCAAACCCTTCTAAAATTGACTTTTCTACCTTGTTGGATGTTAGGATGGCATAGGTTGGAAGGGCAATGGATAGACCTACAAAGAGCAAGGCGGTTATGTACAACGCCACAAGTGGGCGGCCTGTGCCGATGTAGAAGCCAACAAATTGCTCAGAAGGTTGCATTGCCCGAATAAAGTACGTTTGGTTAAAGATTGACCAAAGTGACAGGACAACAACCAATGTACCCATTAATGCGATACGTTTTTTTTCGTCCCATTTTCGCGAAACCAGAAAGCCAAGCAAAGCTGTTATTGCAAAGATGATCAGGCTTTCAAAGAAAGTAAAGAACAAACCATACGAAATGACACCAACCGCATCCCATGAATTGGTACGAGCGGTAACCCAATCGAAATCTCGGAATCCCAAAAACAAGGTCCAAATGTGCAAGGGCAAGGCACAGATCAAGAACAACATCCAAAGCCCTTGCTTTGAATAGAATTTGTTAGAGGTAACCAAGGTCTTTTAACCTCTTTTCGATTTCATCCTGATCTTCGTCGCTGTATTTGGGCGGAGGTGCGGAGGCTTGTGCTTTCAAATCCTTGCCAATGGTCAGGGCAGGGATATCACGATAGGATGGCGAGGGGAAGTTGCTCAAGCTTTCGTTGGAGAAGAGCACACCTGGAACGGCTCGTGAGTCGAAGCAGTGATCGGCTTCCCAGTGTTCTGTGTTCTTTTCGATGGCTTCGCTTCGCCACTGACCCAAGCCTGTCTCTGCGGACCCACGATAGGGTGGGCGATAGCCGACGAAGATATCCGGTCCATACGCTGCGAGTGGACCTTGGAATGCCTCGGTGCGAATCAACGCTGTTTGCACGACCTGCTCACCGTTTGGACCCTTCCATTGCAAAAGATCATCTTTGAGTTTAGCGAGAGTATTTGTTGCATCACCTTCGTTGATAATGCCTTTGCCTTCGCGATTAGCAATGTTGAGGTAGAGACTGTTCAAACCCAAAGCGTAAGCCTGAGTCTGAGACCAGTCCACAGTTCGAAGGTCGGAAGAGGCGGGGTCTGTCGTCTTGAGGTATCCGCGCTCCACGAGCCATTTATTCAAATGGACCTTGTAATCGAAATGTCCAAATCCGTGATCAGAGACAACCAGAATGCGGGTCTTTTGTTTGCGAGAAGCGCGTTCAACAATGCGCCCAATTAATTGATCGAGACGAATGTACCAGGCTTCAATAACATCCTCGCGACCTTTGAAGAACATGTGTTGAACACGATCTAGACTATCGAAGACACAAGCAAGCAACCCTTCATCGAAAGTATCTAGCGAATGATTGAGTACTCGCTCGCGTTCGGCGTCGATCATTTCGCACAGTTTGAGGAACTGTTCATCGTTGATGAGATTTTCATTGAGCGCCGTAGTATCTTGCGGCCATCCCAAAGTTAAGAACGGACCGTTCTTCTTCCACTGGTCTTGAATGAAATTCTTTGGTGTGGCATACGGCCACGGCGAACCCAACGGATGCAATTGCAGCGGCAGGAAATAGATCGAGATGGGATTAAGGTTTGTGAGAATAGCACGGCTGATCGCTTTGACGGTCATACCAAAGCCAACAGAGAATGGTAGTTCCACGATCTCGCCCCATTCGCCGATTTTGAGTGTTACCTTTTGCTTTGCAACTAAGAGTGTGGCAGTGTTGTCGTTGACTTCGAATTCGAAATCAATATTAACAGTGCCATTTTTCTTTGCGGGTCCTTCAAGAGTGCCAGAATATTTATTGGCACCTTTCTTTGTCAATTTGCGGACAGCAGTTTTTCGTTCGGGGTCAGCAGGAAGGTCGTCAATGAAAAAATGCGTTCCAACGCCTAAGCGACCGAGAATATCAGGCGTGCCAAGCCCGGGGATGGTCTGAACTGGTGAAGCCAGTTTGGCAGGGAAGGTGGCAGGCCACCACATGGATGTAGCGGGGAAACCATCTTCCACAGCTTCATCAAAAATAGTTTGAGCGTTGTATGGGGGAACGAATTGAAGCCCAAGCAAATTCTTCTGCGTTGGCAGAAGAGAAACTTGCAGGCTGTAATTGGCAGGGTTACGGTGGACAAAATCGAACATGCCATGCCCGCCGGGGTTCATGCCGGTGGCGATGCTTGTCCATGAAACTTCGCTTTGCGGCGGGTCAGATACACGGAAGCGTGAATATCCGCCGGCTTCAAGTAATTTGCTGAGGTTTGGTGTCTTGCCTTGCGCGTGGAGTTTTTCAAAAAATGCGGGGTCGAACGCGTCGAGACCAATGATAAGTGTTCGCATGAATACCTTAATGAGGTGACAGTCACTTTGTTGAGTGACTGTCACCTGAGGTTTCTTTATTTCTGTTCAGAATTATTTTCTGTAGTTGTTTCCGTTTGATCTTCCTTGCGCATGGAACGGCGCCACTTGGCTATTGTCATTTTGATCTTGCTGGAGAACATAAGCACAGTGCCGGAGATCACGCCAAACGCAACAGCAAGAATTTGGAACAACATTCCGCCTGAACCGGGGTCAATATACATACTTTCCTCTTTTCTTTCTGATGTTTTACTCGGTGCGGTATTATAACAAAAACCGCAGGAGGAAAATGGACTGTTATTTCATCTTAATCTCAACCCATTTCCGAAGGGAATTGACGAGAAACATCGCCTCAAACTCCGCTCGATCTTGGATTTTAAGTACCCGTTCCTTTACCTCGCCGGAAGCAACGAGTTCCGCCCGAAAGGTACCAGCCAGTAGACCGCACTCAATGGGCGGAGTAAAAAATTCCCCATTCATTTTTACAACCAAATTTCCAATTGTGAACTCAGTTAATTCATCTTTTTCGTTATACAAAAGCACATCATCGAAACCGGCTATTGCTGCTTTTTCGTACACATCTCGATTCGTAGTCTTATGGAATAAGAAACGATCCATAGAGTTGACAGGTTCTTTCGCAAGACAAACTTGAAATACTTTGTCATTTGGCTGAAAGTCTTTGACTTCTCCTGAGATGTCTCCGTGAGAATTCATCAGGACTTTTACACGTTTTGGCGAGTCTGCGCTGAAACTCATCTCGCTTAAGACTTTGCGAAATTTACTCTCTAAATTTTCTGTTTTGAAGCCAAAATAATGTGCTGAATCCAACATACGTGCAATATGACGATCCAGAAGAAAGTAGCCTTCTTCTGGCGTCCAAAGCATAGTTTCAAATAAGGAAAATTCTTTTTGGGGCGGGTCGGTCAAGATGCGAGCTTTAAGTAAGGCTTCGCCATACTCATCTGTAGACGTTGAGTCCCATACGATGCCGCCGCCGACTCCGTATTCTGCTTTGCCGTTTCGTTTATCCACCAAAGCGGTGCGGATCGCTACATTGAAACGTGCCTTTCGATTTGGCGCAATGTACCCAATACTCCCACAATATATCTTGCGAGGACTGTTTTCCAACTCTGCGATGATATTCATGGTACTGACCTTTGGTGCTCCTGTGATGGATGCGCAAGGAAACAACGCTGTAAATATGTTCATCACCGAAGCATGAGTTGTAGCCTGAACCGTAGACGTCATCTGAAACAGGGTGGGGTATTTTTCGATGGTAAACAATTCTGGGACGTCAACACTGCCCATTTGAGCAATTCGCCCAATGTCATTGCGGATCATATCCACAATCATCACATTTTCAGCGCGGTTTTTTGTGGATGCGTGTAGCCAGTTCGATAAAGATGTATCTTCGGCAGTAGTTCGACCACGCCGAACCGTCCCTTTCATGGGGCGACCTGTGATGATGTCACCACCCAGATCGAAGAACAACTCATGCGAGGCAGAACAGATTGCCCAATCACCAATATCTAAAAATGCAGCATACTTGTTTTGAGAATGGGCGAGGTGAGTAAACAGTTGCCAGGCTCTTAAGTCGGTCTCACTCTGTTTATTTGTGTCAAGGTCTGCTGACAGACGCATGGTGTAGTTGACCTGATAGGTCTTCCCCTGCGCAATGCGGTCTTTGATGGTTTTGATGGCGATGTTATAGGCTTCCCGTTCTGTATCTGGTTCCCACTCCACCGGCAATGGATTACCAACTTCTTCTATTTCATCCAAAGTTTGGACAGAGTCGTAAAGCCCAAACCATAGGAGTGGGAATCCTTGCGATGGGATGACTTTCAAAGCAGGGTCGAATGCAGGTGCAGCTTCATAACTGACGAAGCCAGCGGCAGTCCAACCGTTTTCTTCCACGAGTCTTTCCACTTCCCCCAGCCCTTTGCGGACATCTTGCAGCTTCTCGGTTACAATCACGCGGCGTGGTTGGGTGAACTTCAGCCACGCATCATCCTTTCGTAAAATTACATCACCGATCAATGAAACCTCTCATGAGTAAAGTCCTCGATATTGTACCGCGATGGGTTCCTGCCCTGATTTTGATGATCGTCATTTTTGCCTTCTCTTCGAGGTCACGCAATGAATTACCAGATTTTGGCGGATGGGATTACTTTGTCAAAAAATCTGCACATGGGATCGGATATGGTCTTTTGGCATTGGCATATTTGCGTGCGCTACCGAACCGTAATTACAAGTTGGCTTGGTTTCTGGCAGTTTTGTACTCTCTGACGGATGAATTCCACCAATCTTTTGTGCCTGGTCGACGGGCATCCTTGATCGATGTGTTCGTGTTCGATAACCTCGGGGCGATCATTGCGCTTTTTCTACATTACAGATTTTTCGGAGCCGATCATGAAAAAGAAATTCAATAGACGAGACTTTCTAAAAGCTGCATCTTTGGGAACAGCATCTGCAATTGCTTTATCTTGTGGACTTTTAACCCCAAACGAGGAGGAAGAAACTATGACTGATCCTTTATCTACGAGTGCAGATGTGCTTGTGCTAGGAGCAGGCATTGCCGGTCTTGCCGCAGCTCGAACGTTGATTGAAAAGGGACGTAGTGTCATCATCCTTGAAGCGCGGGACCGAGTTGGCGGGCGTATGTGGACGGATTCTTCATTAGGCATACCCCTAGACTTGGGCGCTTCGTGGGTTCATGGCGTAAATGGAAACCCGATTGCAAAACTGGCAAGGCAGTTTGGAATAAAAACTGTCCCCACAGACGATGAAAACAGCATCATGTTCCATGCAGATGGAAGTGAAATGTCTGATTCAGAATGGGCGGAGATGGAAGCCTTGTTCGAAGAAATTTACGACGAGGTGGCGGCGATGCAGGAAGATACGGACAATGATATGTCTCTGCAAGAAGCATTTGATGAAGTGCTTGCAGAATTTGACTTATCTGAAGAAGAACTTCGTCGGCTGAACTATTATGCATATCAGAGTACTGCATTGGAATACGGTGCAGATATGAAGGATTTGTCGCTTTGGGAGTGGGACCAAGATGAAGAATTTGGTGGGGAGGAAGTCATCTTTCCGGGTGGGTATAACCAGATCACAGACGGATTGGCAAAGGGATTAGATATCCGTTTGGGGACGGTGGTGAAAACTGTCCGCTATGGGAGCGATGGGGTGGAGGTTGAGACTTCGGCGGGGAGTTTTGTGGCAGATCAAGCAGTCGTGACGTTTCCGCTTGGGGTGTTGAAGCAGGCGTCGGTTAAGTTTGAGCCGCCGCTTCCTGAGTCGAAACAAGCTGCCATTCAACGGCTTGATATGGGAGTCCTGAACAAAGTCTATTTGAAATTTCCCGAAGTGTTTTGGGGCGATGATGTAGAAA
>Ga0209066_10006870_pt1 | contig 11476 bp, 8 predicted proteins | sample All_14_2_FD_187198 | JGI IMG/M metagenome (GOLD analysis project Ga0209066, IMG submission 187198) | Freshwater microbial communities in response to fracking from Pennsylvania, USA - Allegheny Zone_MetaG_DW_15 (SPAdes) (version 2) ...
TCGCGGGATGACGGTATTTATAGCGGTTTCATGGTTTATAGCGCGGGCGCCTTCAAACCTGCCTCGGAACCGGCGTCCAGTTCAGCACGGCGTCGTAAAGGTCATCCCAACGCGGGTTGTCGCGTTCTAGCAGGTTGATCTTCCACTGCCGAGGCCATTCCTTCATTCTCCGTTCCCGCCGGATCGCGACCGTCATGACCTCGTGCGTTTCGTACCAGACCAGCCGCGTCAGGCCGTAGCGCTTGGTGAAGCCGTCCCTCAAGCCTTCGCGGTGCTGGATCAACCGGGCCTCGAACTGACTGCTGACGCCGATATAGAGCGTGCCGTAGGGCTGGTTGGTCATCATGTAGACGGCGATGGATGCGTCTCTGGGGACCATTTAAGAACTATACACGCTTAGATAGATGCGTCATCCCGGGACGTGTTTCCGGGACCCATCTATCCGCCGCGATGCGGAGCAGGATGATTCTGGGGGGAGCTGAACCATGGGTTCCGGGAACACGTCCCGGGATGACGGGCTAAATTCGGATAGTTTGGGCGCGGACGGAATCTCTCAGATCACCAGAACGTCGCGTTCCGTGAAATCCTAATAAAGACAACGTTGTCATTAGAAAGATTTGCCGTTTTTCCGGTCTTTGTCGCGGAACGCAAAGCGCTGGTGGACGCGTTCTTGACCTAAGTGCTAGTGAACGCCCCGGATATTGCAGTGCGGGATCACCGTTCGACGCTTTGTCCCAAGGCAAGACGACCACACAGAAGGTCGCGGCCTGTTTCACTTATCGCAGGGTGAATTTCATTATGCCGGTTGAGACGCTGACCAAGCCCCGTTGGGTCTATTCGTTCGGAGGGGGCGGCGCCGATGGCGACGCCTCGATGAAGAACCTGCTGGGGGGCAAGGGCGCCAACCTGGCCGAGATGTCGTCACTGGGCCTGCCCGTGCCGCCAGGCTTTACGATCACGACCGAGGCCTGCGTCCACTATTACGCCAACGGCAAGCAGTACCCGGCCGAGCTGGCGCAGCAGGTCAAGGATGGCCTGGCCACCATTGAAAAGCTCACCGGCAAGCTGTTTGGCGACGTCGCCAATCCGCTGCTGGTCTCGGTGCGCTCGGGCGCTCGCGCCTCGATGCCGGGCATGATGGACACCGTCCTGAACCTGGGTCTCAACGACGAGACCGTCGAGGGCCTGGCCAGGCTGTCGGGCGACCGGCGCTTTGCCTATGACAGCTATCGCCGCTTCATCCAGATGTACTCGAATGTCGTGCTCGATCTGGAGCACCACATGTTCGAGGAGATCCTCGACGACCACAAGGATCGCCTGGACGTCCATGTCGACACCGGCCTCACCGCTGATGACTGGGCCGGGGTGATCAAGGACTACAAGGCCGCTGTGCTGGAACAGCTGGGCCGGCCCTTCCCGCAGGACGCCCAGGAGCAGCTGTGGGGAGCCGTCGGCGCCGTGTTCGCCAGCTGGATGAACGACCGGGCCAAGTTCTATCGCCGCATGCACGACATCCCCGAGGCCTGGGGCACCGCCGTCAACATCCAGTCGATGGTGTTTGGCAATATGGGCGAGACCTCGGCGACGGGTGTCGCCTTTACGCGCAATCCCTCGAATGGCGACAACCGCCTGTACGGCGAGTTCCTGATCAACGCCCAGGGCGAGGACGTGGTGGCGGGCATCCGCACGCCGCAGTCCCTGACCAAGATCGCCCGCGAAGAGATGGGCGATAGCGTCCCCTCGATGGAAGAGGCGATGCCGGTGGTGTTCGCCCAGTTCAAGTCGGTCGTCGAGACCCTTGAGCGCCACTATCGCGACATGCAGGATATCGAGTTCACGGTAGAGCAGGGCAAGCTCTACATGCTGCAGACCCGCAACGGCAAACGCACCGCCAAGGCGGCGCTGAAGATCGCCGTCGACATGGCGGCCGAGGGCGTGATCTCGCGCACCGAAGCCATCAACCGCGTCGAGCCGGCCTCGCTGGACCAACTGCTGCACCCCACCATCGACCCGTCGGCCCATCGCGACGTGATCGCCACGGGCCTGCCGGCATCCCCTGGCGCCGCCACCGGCAAGATCGTCTTCGACAGCGACGCCGCCGAAAAGGCCGCCGCCAACGGCGAGGCCGTGATCCTGGTGCGCGAGGAAACCTCGCCGGAAGATATCCACGGCATGCACGCGGCGCGGGGCATCATCACCGCGCGCGGCGGCATGACCAGCCACGCCGCCGTCGTGGCGCGCGGCATGGGCCGTCCTTGTGTCTCGGGCGCGGGCGAGGTCGGGATCTTCCCCAAGGAAGGCCTGTTCCGGGTTCGCGGTCGCGAGTTCAAGGCCGGCGAGATCATCACCATCGACGGCTCGACCGGCGAGATCCTCAGCGGTTCGCCCAAGATGATCGAACCCGAGCTGACCGGCGACTTCGCCACCCTGATGGGCTGGGCTGACGAGGTCCGCCGCCTGAAGGTGCGCGCCAACGCCGAGACGCCGCTGGACGCCAAGACCGCGCGCGGTTTCGGCGCCGAGGGCATCGGTCTGTGCCGCACCGAGCACATGTTCTTCGACGACACCCGGATCGCCGCCGTGCGCGAAATGATCCTGGCCGACGACGAGGCCGGTCGCCGCACGGCCCTGGCCAAGATCGCGCCGTTCCAGAAGGCCGACTTCGTTGAGCTGTTCACCATCATGGAAGGCCTGCCGGTCACCATCCGCCTGCTCGACCCGCCGCTGCACGAGTTCCTGCCGCACACCGAGGAAGACGTGGTGGCGGTGGCCGAGGCGACGGGCCTGGACGCCGGCAAGCTGATGCGCCGGGCCAAGGAACTGCACGAGACCAACCCCATGCTGGGCCATCGCGGCTGCCGCCTGGGCGTCTCCTATCCCGAAATCTACGAGATGCAGGTGCGGGCGATCATCGAGGCCGCCTGCGACATCGCCAAGTCGGGCAAGGCCGCGCCGATCCCCGAGATCATGCACCCGCTGGTCGCCAAGGGCGAGGAGATGAAGTACCTGCGCGACCTGACCGACCGCACCGCCAAGGCGGTTCTGGAAGAGCAGGGCATCGCGATCGAGTACACGGTCGGCACGATGATCGAGCTGCCGCGCGCCGCCCTGCGGGCCGGCGATCTGGCCGCCAATGCCGAGTTCTTCAGCTTCGGCACCAACGACCTGACCCAGACGACGTTCGGCATCAGCCGTGACGACGCCGGCAAGTTCCTGGGCGCCTATATCGACAAGGGCATCTTCGACAAGGACCCCTTCGTCAGTCTCGACCAGGAAGGCGTGGGCGACCTGATCCGCATCGCCGCCGAGCGCGGCCGCGCGGCCCGTCCGGGGATCAAGATGGGCATCTGCGGCGAGCATGGCGGCGACCCCGCCTCGATCGCCTTCTGCGAAAGCGTCGGCCTGGACTACGTGTCGTGCTCGCCCTATCGCGTGCCGATCGCCCGTCTGGCGGCGGCCCAGGCGGCTCTGGCCAGCAAGTAGGTCAAGGCTTCAGCGCAAGAATCAGGGGCGGTCGCCGAAAGGTGGCCGCCCTTTTTCTTTCCAGAACATTGTTATCGATTTGCCGCGCGTCGTGGTTAAGCTCCCGGCGTCCCCGCGAAGACGGGGCTGACACAGTGGGAGAAACACCTATGCGGACCTTGATGATGACGGCTGTTCTGGCCCTGGGGATCAGCGGCGCGGCCCTGGCCGACCCGATGTCCAGCGCCTATGGCAATACCGTTGCGATCACCTATCCCAATGGCGCGGTGGCCAAGATGCACATTGACGCCGACGGCACCTACATGACCAAGGGCCCCGATGGCTCGACGGCCAAGGGGGCGTGGAAGATCGAGGGCGGCAACACCTGTTTCACCCAGACCGACCCGGCGCCGCCGGCCGGCATGGGCCCAAATTGCAGCCCGACAGCCGAGAAGAAGGTCGGCGACAGCTGGACCGCGCCCGGCCCCAACGGCTCGACCCTGACCATCAGCATCGTCGCGGGCCGCTGATCCGCAGGGCCGCCCAATGAAAACCGCCCCGAAGCGACAAGCTTCGGGGCGGCTCTTCGCCATCCTGCCGGGGGAGGGCGCGCGGATGGCGGAACGCTTAGCCGTGCAGCTTGATCGCGGTCTCGGCGATCTTGCGGCCCTGATAACGGGCGCCGGCCAGTTCGCCTTCGGTAGGCTGACGCGAGCCGTCGCCGCCGGCGATGGTGGTGGCGCCATAGGGGCTGCCGCCGGTGACTTCATCGATCCGCATCTGGTCGGTGTGGCCGTAGTCCAGACCCACGATCACCATTCCAAAGTGCAGCAGGTTGGTGATGATCGAAAACAGGGTGGTTTCCTGACCGCCATGTTGCGACGCGGTCGAGGTGAAGGCGCCGCCCACCTTGCCATTCAGGGCGCCGCGCGCCCAAAGACCGCCGGCCTGGTCGAGGAAGGCCGCCATCTGCGACGACATCCGGCCAAAGCGGGTGCCCGTGCCGATGATCACCGCGTCATAGTCGGCCAGTTCGGCGACCGTGGCCACGGGAGCGGCCTGGTCCAGCTTGAAGTGGGCGGCCTTGGCGACCTCCAGCGGGGCGGTCTCGGGAACGCGCTTGATGTCGACGGTTGCGCCGGCTTCGCGGACGCCTTCGGCGACGGCCTGAGCCATGGTCTCGATGTGACCGTACGACGAATAATAAAGAACCAGAACCTTGGCCATGAGGGCCTCCTTTAATGTGCGTGTGGGGGGGGAGGTGGGGCGATCCTGAAGGCGCGCCCCGCCCGGGGATTGACGAAAACGGCCGCGGTTAAGCCGCGTCGACCAGAACCAGTTCGGCGTCTTCGAGGGCCGTGACGGTGATCACGTCCTCATTGGCGATGGCCGCGCCGTCACGGGCGTTCAGCTGGACGCCGTTGACGGTGACCGAGCCGACCGCCGGCACCAGATAGGCGTGACGGGTCTTGCCGAGGTCATAGGTCGTGCTTTCCCCGGCCTTCAGGGTGGCGCCCAGAACGCGGGCGTCGGTGCGGATCGGCAGGACGTCGCCGTCATTGTCAAAGCCGCTGGCCAGGGTCACGAACTTGCCCGAGCGGTCGCCCTTGGGGAAAGGCTTGGCGCCCCAGGACGGCGCGCCGCCGGTGCGGTTGGGCTCGATCCAGATCTGGAAGATCCGGGTGGTTTCGGGCTCCAGATTGTATTCCGAGTGACGGATGCCGGTGCCGGCGCTCATCACCTGAACGTCGCCCGCCTCGGTGCGGCCCTTGTTGCCCAGGTTGTCCTGGTGGGTGATCGCGCCACTGCGGACATAGGTGATGATTTCCATGTCCGAGTGCGGATGGGGCGGGAAGCCGGTGTTAGGGGCGATTTCGTCGTCGTTCCACACCCGCAGGGCGCCCCAGTTCATGTTCCGGGGGTCGTAGTAGCTGGCGAACGAGAAGTGATGCTTGGCCTTCAGCCAACCGTGGTCGGCGCCGCCAAGCCTGTCGAACGGTCTGCGATCGATCATGGCCTTAACCTCCTGGAGCCCGGTCGCCGGGCTCGTTCTGAAAGCGCGCCGGTCATCGACGCCGCTTGCTTGAGGTGAAGATAGCGATCAGGATCAGGTCCGAAATAGAAACTATTGAAACCCATTGTTTCCAAAATGAGCAAACTTCCGGATCTCGAAGGCCTGGCGATCTTCGCCAAGGTGGTGGAATTACGGTCCTTCGCGGCCGCCGCCGAAGAGCTGGGCCTGTCCAAGGCCACGGTGTCCAAGGCTGTTACCCGGCTGGAGGTCCGGCTAGGCGCGCGACTGTTCAATCGCACCTCTCGCCGGCTGGCCCTGACGGACGCCGGCCAGGGCCTGGTCGAACCCGCAACCCGGATGCTGGCGCAAGGCGAGGACGCCGAGAACGCCGCCATGGCCCAGTCGGCCGCGCCACGCGGTCTGGTGCGGCTGGCCGTGCCGATGTCGTTTGGCCTGTCGGACGTCGCGCCGATCCTGCCCGAGTTCCTGGCCGCCTATCCGGAGGTTTCGGTGGATCTGCATCTCAGCGACGCCACGGTGGATCTGGTGGGCATGGGCTTTGACGCCGCCCTGCGCATCGCCGCCTTGCCGGATTCGTCGCTGGTGGCCCGCCGCCTGCGGCCGGTGAAGCGCTATGTTGTTGGGGCCCCGTCCTATCTGGCGCGACGCGGGCGGCCTACCCATCCGGGGCATCTGGCCGAGCACTGCTGTCTTGGCTACGCCTACCTGCCCACGCCCGACACCTGGCGGTTCGTCAATGCGGCGGGGGAGGAGGCTTCAGTGCGTCCGGCGGGCCCGTTGCGGGTCAATAACGCCGACGCCCTGATGCCGGCCCTGATCGCGGGTCAGGGCCTTGCGGTGTTGCCCGATTTCATCGCCGGAGAGGCCCTGGCCAACGGCCGGCTGGAGGCGGTGATGCCCGACTGGACCCCGCCGCCGATCGCCCTGCATCTGGTCATGCCGCCGGGCGGCCCCCGCCCGGCCCGGGTGGAGGCGCTGACGGCGTTCCTGACCCGTGCGCTGGGCGTCAGGGCGCGCGAGGCTACAGGCTATCCACCCGCACCGGCGTAAAGGCGCCGATCGGTCTGACGACGCTCAGCCGAGCGACTTTTCAGACGCGCGCATCGTCCACAGGTCCTGATTGGTCTCGCGACCGATCAGGGCCAGGCCTGAGGCGATGGACTCGAACTCGCCGCCACTCTCGATGCGCTCAGATGCGAACCGGCGCTGGAAGATGTCTCGCACGGCCGGTACGAACGAACTACCGCCCGTCAGGAACACGCGATCCACCTGGTCGGGCGCCAGGTTGGCGCGGGCCAGGGCCTGGTCGACAGCCGTCTCGATGGCCGCCAGTTCCGGCGCGATCCAGCCCTCGAAGGTCGAGCGCTCGACCTCCTGCTCGATCAGGATCGAGCCGGCCTCGAAGCGGAACGTGGCGCGCTCATGGGCCGACAGCGCCTCCTTCAGGCCCGAGACCGAGCGGTAAAGGGCGTAGCCGTGATTGTCGTCCAGCACCTCGATCAGCCGGCTGATCTTGTCTGGCTCCATCGCCGTCTTTTCCAGCGAGCGGATGTCGCGCATGTCGCGCGAGGCCCGCAACAGGGCCAGCTGATCCCAGCGCGCGAAGGCGGTGTAGTAGCGCTGCGGGATCGGCAGGCGGTTGTCGAAGGCCCGATACAGCGAGCCCTTGCCCAGTTCCGGCGAGACCAGCTGGTCGATGATCCGGTAATCGAAAGCGTCGCCGGCCACGCCCACGCCCGAATGGCTGAGCGGGGTGGAGCGCAGCGTGCCGTCGGCCTCGCGCTCGAACCGGACGAGCGAGAAGTCGCTGGTGCCGCCGCCGAAGTCGGCGACCAGCACGGTGGCGTCCTGCTTCAGCTGGCGCGCGAAGAAGAAGGCCGCGCCGACGGGCTCATAGGCATAGCGGATGTCGCTGAACCCCAGGCGCGCGAAGGCGGCCTCATAGCGCTGCAGGGCCAGGGCCTCGTCGGGATTGCCGCCCGCGAAGGTGACCGGGCGGCCGACGATGACGCGCGGGGGCAGCTCGGCCATGGCCTCGCCGGCATGTTCGCGCACCTTCAGCAGGAACGCGGCCAGCAGGTCCTCGAACAGGTAGCGCTTGTTGAGGATGCGGGTCTCGGTGAAGGCCGCGCTGGCGGCGAAGCTCTTGAAGGACTGAATGAACCGCGTTTCCAGCGGATCCTCCAGATAGGCCTCGATGGCCCACGGACCGGCCTCGACCACTCGCTCATTGGCTTCGCCGCCATGGCCCTGGACGCTGTGGAAGCTGAGCGCCGAGCGGAAGGCGAACAGGTCGCCTTGGCTGGTGGGGAACCGCACCAGGCGCGCGGAGCCGTCGCCGTGCGTCATGGAGACGACGGTGTTGGTGGTGCCAAAATCGATGCCGATCGTCGGCGGGACGACGGACGTCATGGGTCAACCAAGCTGCGGGATGGGGGCGAGGTGGTAGCGGCTGACGGGCCGAGGTTCAAGGGTCGACGCGGCGTTTGATTGACTTCCTCCGGCGTGTCCTATGGAAGGACGCGATGGAACAGTTCGACGTCGTCGTAATCGGGGCCGGCGCGGCCGGCATGATGTGCGCCATCGAGGCCGGCAAGCGCGGGCGCTCGGTGCTGGTGATCGATCACGCCAAGGCGCCCGGCGAGAAGATCCGCATCAGCGGCGGCGGGCGCTGCAACTTCACCAACATCCACACCGCGCCGGCCAACTTCCTGTCGGCCAATCCCAAGTTCTGCGTCTCGGCCTTGCGCCGCTATCGGCCCAGCGACTTCATCGCCCTGGTCAAGAAGCACGACATCGCCTTTCACGAGAAGACGCTGGGGCAGCTGTTCTGCGACGGCTCGGCCAAGCAGATCATCACCATGCTGCTGACCGAGATGGAGGCCGCGCGCTGCGAACTGCGGCTGGAGACCGGCGTCGACCGTATCGCGCGGGTCGAGGGCGGGTTCGAGCTGGCCCTGTCCAGCGGCGCCAATGTCCAGTGCCAGTCTCTGGTGGTGGCCTGCGGCGGCAAGTCGATCCCGAAGATGGGCGCGACGGGCTTCGGCTACGAGATCGCCAAGCAGTTCGGCGTGGGCGTCGTCGAGACCCGCCCGGCCCTGGTGCCCCTGACCTTCGAGGTCAAGACGCTGGAGCGCCTGGTTCCGCTGTCGGGCGTGGCGCTGGACGCCGTGGTCGCCCACGGCAAGACGAAGTTCCAGGAAGGCATGCTGTTCACCCACCGGGGTCTCTCGGGCCCCTCGATCCTTCAGATCTCGTCCTACTGGCGGGAAGGCGACGAGATCCGGGTCGACATGGCGCCGGGCGTCGACGCCCTGGCGGCCCTGAAGGCGGCGCGCACGGCCACGCCGCGCCGGGCGGTCTCGACCGTGATGGCCACCCTGCTGCCGCAGCGCGTGGCCCAGATCGTTTCCGACGACGAAGGCGCTCAGGGCAATATCGCCGACTGTTCGGACAAGGTGCTCGGCCGTCTGGCCGCCGCCGTGAACGCCTGGACCTTCAAGCCGGTCGGCTCGGAGGGCTATCGCACGGCCGAGGTCACCCTGGGCGGCGTCGAAACCAACGACCTGGACTCGCGGACGATGCAGGCCAAAGACGTGCCCGGCCTCTACTTCATCGGCGAGGTCGTGGACGTCACCGGCTGGCTGGGCGGGTTCAATTTCCAGTGGGCCTGGGCCTCGGGCTGGAGCGCCGGTCAGGCGGTTTAAAAAGCAAAAAAGCTTGTCATCCCGGGTCGGCTTCGCCGCCCGGGATGACAAGCTTTTGGATTACTTCTTCTTGAACGGCTTACCCGCCGGCTTGCCGCCGTCGAAGCCCTTGGCCTTGAAGGGCTTGGGGCCCTTGAACGGCTTGGCTGGACCGTCGCCGCGCGGCTTGGGCGAATAGGTCGTTTGCGGACCCGAAGCCTTGTCGCCGAACGCCTTGGGCGCGCCGCCGGTGCGGGGCTTGAAGTCGCGCTTGGGGCCGTCGTCGCGGCCTTCGGTGCGCGGCTTGTAGGCGCGCTTGGCGCCGCCTTCGCTGTCGGCCGGCGAGTAGGGACGCGGCGCGTCATCACGCGGCGCGCGGGGCTTGAAGTCGCGGGGCGCGGCGTTGTCGCGGTCGCGAGCCCCAGAGTCGCGAGGCGGGCGAGCCTTGTAGTCGCCCTTGGGCTCCTCGCCCTTGCCATATGGCTTGGCGGTGCTGAAGCCGTCGTCGCTATAGGTCGAGGGGCGCGGGGTGTGGTCGCGCGAGCCCGGCGCATTGGCGCGCGGCGAACGCGGGGCGTCATCACGAGGCGGGCGCGGCTTGAACTCGCGCGGCGCGTCGTTGTCGCGCGGCCCATTTTCGCGGGGGGCACGCGGCGCATACTCCTTGCGCGGACCGGCGTCGCGGGCGGCCGGAGCCGCCGTGGGGGTGATGGCGACGTCATCGCGGACGGTGGCCTGCACCGCCGCCCCGAACTTCACCGCAGCTTCGGCCGAGATCTCGAACTTGGTGTCGTAGTCGAAGATCCGGATCGAGCCGATGTCCTTCTTGGTCACGTGGCCCAGACGGCAGATCAGCGGGATCAGCCACTTGGGGTCGGCGTTGTTGCGACGGCCGGTATTGAGGCGGAACCACTCGGCGCCGGCCATGTCGGTGCGCGGCTCGCGCTCGGGACGCCCTCCGAAATCCTGGGCCCCACCGAAATCGCGTTCGCCGCCAAACTCGCGCGGCTCGCGGCTGCGCGGGCCCGGGTCGGCGCCGTGGCGCGGATCGTCATAGATTTCTTCCGGCGCCGGCAGCTTGGCGCGGCGCGTGCGGATCAGGGCCGAAGCGATTTCAAGCGGGGTGCGCTTGGCCAGCATGGCCTCGGCCAGGGCGGTGTCTTCATCGACAGCCGGTTCGTCGAAGATCGGATCGTCCAGCAGGCGCTCGGTGTCCTTGACGCGGATCTCGTCGGCGGTCGGGGCGCCGCCCCAGTGGCCTTCGACGCCGGCGGCCATCAGCAGCTGCTCGGCCTTGCGGCGACGGGTATAGGGCACGACCAGGGCCGAAACGCCCTTCTTGCCGGCCCGGCCGGTGCGGCCCGAACGGTGAAGCAGGGTCGCCTTGTTGACCGGCAGTTCGGCGTGGATGACCAGGCCGAGGTCAGGCAGGTCGAGACCGCGCGCGGCGACGTCGGTGGCGACGCAGACGCGGGCATGGCCGTCGCGCAGGGCTTGCAGGGCGTCAGCGCGTTCACGCTGGCTCAGCTCGCCCGACAGGCCGACGACGGCGAAGCCGCGCTCGCGCAGCTTTGAGTGCATGGCGCGGACGCTTTCGCGGGTGTTGCAGAACACCAGGGCGCCGGGGCTTTCGAAATAACGCAGCAGGTTGACGATCGCGTGCTCGATCTCGTTGGGCGCCACGCGCACGGCGCGATATTCGATGTCGCGGTGCGGCTCGTTGCGGCCGACGGTGTCGATGCGCAGGGCGTCGTTTTGATAGCTCTTGGCCAGCTGCACGATCTCGCGCGCCAGGGTGGCCGAGAACAGCAGGGTGCGGCGTTCGGCCGGGGCGGCGTCGAGGATGAATTCCAGGTCTTCGCGGAAGCCCATGTCGAGCATCTCGTCGGCCTCGTCGAGGACGGCGACCTTCAGCTCAGACAGGTCCAGATGGCCGCGCTCGATGTGGTCACGCAGACGGCCAGGGGTGCCGACCACGATGTGGGCGCCCCAGTTCAGCGCCCGCTGTTCGCGTCGAGCATCCATGCCGCCCACGCAGTTGACGACCACGGCGCCGGCGTCGGCGTAAAGCCAGGTCAGCTCGCGATTGACCTGGATGGCCAGTTCGCGGGTCGGGGCGATGACCAGGCACATGGGCGGGCCGGCCTTGGCGAATTTCTCGGCGTCGCCCAGCAGGGTGGTCGCGGCGGCCAGGCCGAAGGCGACCGTCTTGCCCGAGCCGGTCTGGGCGCTGACCAGCAGGTCGCGGCCTTCGGCGTCGGCTTCCAGAACAGCGGCCTGGACGGGGGTGGGC
>Ga0209066_10006872_pt1 | contig 11475 bp, 12 predicted proteins | sample All_14_2_FD_187198 | JGI IMG/M metagenome (GOLD analysis project Ga0209066, IMG submission 187198) | Freshwater microbial communities in response to fracking from Pennsylvania, USA - Allegheny Zone_MetaG_DW_15 (SPAdes) (version 2) ...
ATCTCGGCCAACGGCGACAAGTCGATCGGCAAGATGATCGCCGAAGCCATGAAGAAGGTCGGCAACGAGGGCGTCATCACGGTGGAAGAGGCCAAGAGCCTGGACACCGAGCTGGACGTCGTCGAGGGCATGCAGTTCGACCGCGGCTATCTCTCGCCGTACTTCATCACCAACGCCGACAAGATGATCGCCGAGCTCGACTCGCCGTACATCCTGCTGTTCGAGAAGAAGCTGTCGGGCCTGCAGGCGATGCTGCCGGTGCTCGAGGCGGTCGTGCAGTCGGGCAAGCCGCTGCTGATCATCGCCGAGGACGTCGAGGGCGAGGCCCTGGCGACCCTGGTCGTGAACAAGCTGCGTGGTGGCCTGAAGATCGCCGCCGTCAAGGCGCCGGGCTTCGGTGACCGTCGCAAGGCGATGCTCGAGGACATGGCGATCCTGACCGGCGGTCAGCTGATCTCCGAGGACCTCGGCATCAAGCTCGAGAACGTCACGCTCGACATGCTCGGCAAGGCCAAGAAGGTCATCGTCGAGAAGGAAAACACCACGATCGTCGACGGCTCGGGCAAGAAGGCGGACCTCCAGGCCCGCATCAGCCAGATCCGTGCGCAGATCGAGGAGACCACGTCGGACTACGACCGCGAGAAGCTCCAGGAGCGCCTGGCCAAGCTCGCCGGCGGTGTTGCGATCATCAAGGTCGGCGGCGCCACCGAAGTCGAAGTGAAGGAAAAGAAGGACCGCGTTGACGACGCCATGCACGCCACCAAGGCTGCGGTGGAAGAGGGTGTCGTCGCCGGCGGCGGCTCGGCCCTGCTCTACGCGCTGCGCGCGCTGGACAAGGTCCGCACCGCCAACGACGACCAGAAGGTCGGCATCGAGATCGTGCGTCGTGCGCTGCAGGCGCCCGTCCGCCAGATCGCCGAGAACGCCGGCTACGACGGCGCCGTCGTGGCGGGCAAGATGCTCGAGCAGAAGGACACGAACTTCGGCTTCGACGCCCAGAAGGGCGACTATGTCGACATGATCAAGGCCGGCATCATCGACCCGGTGAAGGTCGTTCGTACGGCCCTGCAGGACGCCGCTTCGGTGGCCGGTCTGCTGGTCACGACGGAAGCCATGATCGCCGAGAAGCCGGAGAAGAAGGCCCCGATGATGCCGCCGGGTGGCGACGGCGGCATGGGCGGCATGGACTTCTAAGTCCAGTCTTCTCAGAGAAATCGGAAAGGCCGGGGAGCGATCCCCGGCCTTTTCTTTTGGAAAGTTGTATAGTTCCAGCCATCGGGAGGGCTTGAAGACATGCGATGGCTCTGGGTGGCTGCTGGTGTGTTGCTTGCATTGCCGGCCACCGCTCGCGAGGCTCAAGATTACAAGGTCAGCGAGAAGTCGATCGTGAGCTGTATCGAGTCGGCAGAAGCGTCTCTGTCTCAAACCGGCACGGACATCATTCGCCAGTGCATCGGCATAGAGACACGAAACTGCATGAGCAGCACCGAAGACACCTATCAGGCTCATAAACGAATGTTCTGCGCCTCTGCGGAGGCTGAAGTCTGGTTCAATCTCATGCAGGACGCGTTTGCGGCTCTGATTGCGCGCTACACGAAGCATGATGCGGAGGAGAGCCAGAGACAGACAGGCGTCGAGTACGAGCCTGTCGTTCCTGCTTTGAAGCAAGCGCACGAAGCCTGGGAGCAAGGTAAGGACTGCGAATTCGCGCGGATTCAACCTGGCATGGGCACTGACAGGATCGATGCGCCCGCGCGATGCGGGCGCGATCAAGTGGCGGCACGCGCTCTGACATATCGCCGTTGGCTCAGAGGACAACCTTATTGACCGCTAGCGAGTCCCACCCCGTGTCTGTGAAGGGCGTGCTGATCCACGACGGCTGCGTCCTGTTGCTGCTCAACGAGCGCGACGAATGGGATCTGCCCGGCGGACGACCCGATCCGGGCGAGGATCATCGGGCGGCGCTGGTGCGCGAGGTGCGTGAGGAGACGGGGCTGGCGGTCGAGGTCGGCGCGCTCGTCGACGAGCATCTGTTCGAGGTGCTGCCGCAGCGATTCGTGCGGATCGTTGCCTATGGTTGCACGCTCGGGACCGAGGGCACGATTGCCCTCAGTCCTGAACATCGCGAAGCGTGCTGGGTTGAGCTCACGGCGCTTGGCGAGCGTATCTCCGGCCGGCTGTTGCCGGCAGGCTATCTTGGCGCGATCCGCCAGGCCGCCTGCCAACCCTCGTCGCCATAGCGGCGACTCGTCTCGATCTTGAGGAAGCGATCGTGCGCTGCGGCGGCGCCGAGCCACAGCTCGTTCCAGGCGTCGAAGCCGGCCAGTGGGTCGACGAGCTGTAGGTCCCGCGCGAGCTTCCAGCCTTCCATGCGAACCACGACGGCTCCGTCCTCCTCCTCGGCCGAGACCTCCTCGCCCTCGGCGGCCAGAAGAGCCGTCAGCCAGCGCGCGAACAGGCGGGCGCTGTCGAGGTCGCCTCTCTCCACGTCGGTCGGCAGGTCGAGGTCTTGCGCGGTCTCCTCGTGGAACTGCAGCCCGACGAGACGCGCCACGCGGCCCATCTCGAGCTGGGCGTCGCGCGGGCCCAGAAGGTCCTGCAGCACCGGCAGCATGGTCTGCACGTAACCCATCGCGTAGGAGCGGAACGTGCGCAGCCGGCGCTCCTCGGGCCAGTTCTCCGTGGCGAGCTTCGGCTGCGTCTTCCAGTCGATGCGCGGCATCTCCTCGTCGTAGGCGAAGCGCACGCGCTCCTCCTCCTTCAGGGGGCGGCCGTAATCGTAATAGTAGCCTTCGAGGCCCGGCTTGCCGTCGACCGTCATGCCGGTGCAGACGAAGCCGAGGCCCGGGTTGTTCAGCGAGACGCCGTTGTGGCCGTGCCAGCCGTGCAGGAACGCCGCCGACACGTCGTGCGGCACCGCCGCGATGGCGGTTCCCTTCCACATCCAGCGGGGCGGCGGATAGCGCACCCAGGCCTTGGTATCGCTCTCGCGCAGATAGCCGGTCTTCACGCCGCCCAGCGCGTTGGAATGGTAGTGGTAGAGCGCGCAGGCCGGCGCGTCCTTCTCGTCCGCGAGGCCGAGCTTCTGCAGGCCGGGCAGGAACTTCTCCAGGTGCTGCCGGCGGAAATGGCGGAAGATGTATTCGCGCGCCGTATCGCTGCCGCGTCGCGAGACGAGGCCGATGACCAGCGCCGTCATCAGCGCATTATAGAGCGTGCCGACCGCCCTGTAGGCGGCTTCACTAGCCATCGTGGCCGTCGATCAGGATCGCCTTGGAATGGCCGGCCTTCAGCCGCATAGCGAGGACGGGCTTGTATTCCTCCGAATGATAGAAGCGTTCGGCCTTGGCGCGGTCGGGGAATTCCAGCACGACCACGCGTGCCGGCGTCCAGCCGCCTTCCAGGCTGGTGCATTGACCGCCGCGCACGATGAACTTGCCGCCGAACCTGGAGACGAGGCCGGGCGTGTGCTTGCGGTACTCCGCCATCAGCTCTTCGTCCCGGGTGTCGATCTCGACGATGATATAGGCCGTCACGTTTTCCTCCCTCGTCAGCCGGCTTCCATGGGCAGGGAGGGATCGTTGGCCCATTCCTGCATCGAATTGTCGTACACCGAGACGTTCCTGTGACCCAAGAGGGCGGTGAGGACGAAAGCGTCGAGCGTGGCGGCTATGCCGCCGCCGCAATAGACCAGAACGCGCTTGTCGGGGGCGGCGCCGACGGCTTCGAAGGCGGCACGCAGCTCGGCGATCGGCTTCAGCGCCTTGTCTGGCCCGAACAGGCTGGCGGCCGGGACGCACGCCGAGCCGGCGATGCGGCCGGCGCGGCCATAGACCACGCCGCCGGCGCCGGTGTGCTGGTCGTGACTGAGCGCATTCAGGGTCAGGGTCGAGGGATCGCCGATCGCGCCCTTGATTACGCCCTTGCCGACGAAGATCTCCGGACGCGCGCGCAGCGACAAGGTTGCGAGGGGATAGATGACGGGCTCGGTCGAGAGCGGGCGGCCTTCCGCCTTCCACTTGTCGAGGCCGCCGTCGAGGATCGCGACCTCGTCGAACCCGATGGCGCGCAGCATCCACCAGATGCGGGTCGCCCAGACCGGCGAGGCATGGCTGTAGAGGACAACGAAGGTCCCATGGCCGACGCCCTTGGCCGCGAAGGCCCGGGTGAGGTCCTCGAGCGATGGAAGGGTGAAGCGGAGCGCGGAGGTTTTGTCGGAGAGGTCAGCCTGGAGATCGAGATAGGCCGCGCCCGGTATGTGACCCGTGTCGTAGTTGGCGCGCCCGCTTTCGGCGACGTAGCGGCCGTCGGGGCCGGGCTTCAGGTAGGTGGTACAGTCGAAGACGCGAAGCGCCGGCGCGCCGAGCTGGCGCATGAGATCGTCTGTCGTGATCAGGTTGGCCGAATGGGCCATATCGCTCTCCCGGGTTTGGGGAGAGCGGAGACTAGCGTGGTTCTACCGAACCGTGCCTCAAGTTAAATCGTCTTGGACGGCAGCGGCGGAACGGTGACCGGGCCGGAGGACGGGCTTGCCGACGGTGCCGGAGCAGCCGGCGGCATCGACTGCAGTTGGCCCATTTCAGGCGACTTCGGAGCGGCCGGGGTGGTGGTGGTTTTCTTCGTCTTCTTCTTCGGTGCCTTCGCGACCTGGACCTTCTTCAGGCAGGCGCTGCGCTGCGAGCTGCTCTTGATCTTGTTGCAGGAGGCGGTCGTGGCCGCCTTCGGCTTGGCTGTGGGGGCGGTGGTCGGCGCAGGCAGGGTCTCATCCTGCGCGAAGGACGGGGCGGCAAAGGCGACCGCTGCCAGGGCGGCCATGCCGGCGATCAAAAGACGCATGAAATTCTCCCGGGCCGCTTGCAATGAGGGACGAACGCGGCCTCACTATATCCTTAAAATGCTATGTGATTCGTGGCGTTTATGTCAAATTCTTAATAGATTAGAGCAACTGCAATCGGAAAGCTCGTGCAGGCCATTCTCAACGTCGCCTTTCCGATCTTCGGCGTCATCCTCGCAGGTTATCTGGCTGGTCGCTGGCGCATCCTGGGACCCGAGGCGACAACGGCGCTCAATGCCTTCGTGAGCTACTTCGCCTTGCCGGTCCTGTTCTTCGGCACCCTAGCGCGCACGCCGGTCGCTGCCGTGCTCGATCCCAGCCTGATGGCGGGTTTCGGTATCGCCGTGGTCGCGACCTTCGGCGTCGGCATGATCACCACGCGGCTCGTTTCGCGGGGCGGGCTTGCAGCGATGAGCCTGCAGGGCATCGCGGCCTCGTGGGGCAATGTGGGGTACATGGGCGTGCCGCTCTGCCTGGCGGCTTTCGGCGAGCAGGGCCTGCCGCCGGCCATGCTCACGGTGATCGTGACGGCCGTGGTCTCCATGGTTTTCGGCGTCATGCTGATCGAGCTCGAGGTCGCGGCGGGGCACGGTCCGGTGCGGACCTTCCTGCGAGCCGCCTTCAACGTGGCACGCAATCCGCTGCCGGTTTCGATCGCTCTGGGCATCGCGGCCTCCTGGGTCAGCCTGCCCATTCCGGTGCCGGTCGAGAAGTGGATCGACCTCATGGGGGCCGCCGCGGCGCCCTGCGCGTTGTTCGCCATCGGCCTGTTCCTGTCGGACAAGTCGATCAAGAGCGGTCTCGCCGAGGCGGGGCTCGCCACCCTGATCAAGCTCCTGCTACAGCCGCTGGCGGCGCTGCTGATCCTGCCTTTCTTCGTGCCCATCGATTCGATTGCGGGCAAGGTGGCGCTGCTGATGGCCGCGCTGCCGACCGCCGCCAACGCCTTCGTGCTGGCCAAGCAGTTCGACGTGTCGGTCGAGCAGAACACGGCGTCCGTTCTGCTGTCGACGGCCTTCTCGGTGGTTACGGTTTCTGCTTTGCTGGTCTGGCTGCGCGTAACCTGACGACGACAAGGGAGAATACCCATGCTTCAGGAATTCAAGAAATTCGCGATGCGCGGCAACGTCGTGGATCTCGCCATCGGCGTGATCATCGGCGCCGCCTTCAGCAAGATCATCGACTCGCTGGTCGGTGACATCATCATGCCCATCATCGGCCGCATCGCCGGCGGCCTCGACTTCACCAATTACTTCATCGGTCTCACGCCGGCTGCCAGCCAGGCCGCGACCTACGACGCCGCGAAGAAAGCCGGCGCGACGCTGGGCTACGGTACCTTCCTCACCGTGACGGTGAACTTCCTGATCATCGCCTGGGTCCTCTTTATGGTGATCAAGGGCATGAACCGCGTGATCAAGCAGGAGCAATCCGCTCCGCCGCCGCCCGCGCCGCCGACCAAGGAGCAGGAGCTGCTGACGGAGATCCGCGATCTGCTGAAGGCGCGCGGTTAGGCCGCCGCCTGCGTCTGGTCGAACACCGCGTCGAGCCGGCGGGCGAGCCCGTCGGAGATCTTCGTGAGCGGCAGGCGGCATTCAGGCGAGGCGATCAGCCCCTGACGCCACAGGAGATGCTTGATCGGCATCGGATTGGCTTCGGCGAACAGCATCGGCACGAAACGCGCGAGCGGCGCCCAGGCGGCCCGCGCGCCGGCGAGATCGTTGACGCGCAAGCAGCGCTCGACCTCGACGAAGCCTTCCGTCCCGAGATGGCTCGCCGCCAGGATGCCGCCCTCCGCGCCGTTGGCGCGCATGGTGAAGAATAGCGCATCCTCGCCGGTCAGGACGGCGAAATTGGCCGGCTTGCGGCGCAGCAGTTCGAGCGACTGCTCGACGCTGCCCGAACTGTCCTTCACGCCCACGATGTTCGGCACTTCGGCGAGTTCGAGCAGTGAATCGTTGGAGAGGTTCACCGCCGTGCGATAGGGGATGTTGTAGATCACCACGTCGCGGTCGGTGGCCGTGGCGATCCGCCGGAAATGCGCGATCAAACCGTCCTGGCTCGGCCGATTGTAGTAAGGGCACACCGAGAGGATGCCGGCGATCGGCAGGTGGCGAAGCCGCTTCAGTTCCTTCTCGACCTTGGCCGTGGCGTTGCCGCCGATACCGGCAAACACCGGCACCCTTCCGTCGGCGACCGACAGGGTGCGCTCGATGACGGCGGCGGTCTCGTCCTCGTCGAGGGCCGGCGATTCCCCCGTCGTGCCGAGCGGCAGCAGCCCGTCCACGCCCTTGGCGATGTAGTGGTTCACCAGCCGGTCGTAGCTCGCGAAGTCGATGGCGCCGTCCTTGAACGGCGTGACGAGGGGCAGCCAGAGGCCCGAGATCTTCGTGGTCATGGGGCGACGCTAGAGCGGTCCAAGAAATAACAAAAACGAATGTTTTGGATAAGAACGTTCGGAAATGATTATATGTCCCATGCGCAAGGACCTCGATCTGGCACTGGTGCGAGCCTTTCTGACCGTCGTCGAGGCGGGCGGCGTAACGCGGGCGGCCGCGGCACTCGGCATGAGCCAGGCGGCGGCCAGCCAGCAGATCAAGCGGCTGGAGGAGGCGCTCGACTGCCGGCTCTTCAGCCGCCAGGGGCGTGGGCTGGTGCTGGCACCGCCGGGTGAGCGGCTGCTGGAGCAGGCGCGCCGCCTCGTTGCGATGAACGACGAAGTCTGGTCGTCGATGCGTGCTCCCCAGTTCGAAGGCGAGGTTCGCTTCGGCGTGCCCTATGACATCATCGGCAGCTTCGTGCCGGCAATCCTGCGGCGCTTCGCCAAGGCGCAGCCGCGCGTCCGGGTCAGCCTGGTCTGCGAGGATTCGCGCGTGATCCGCGAGGAGCTGAAGTCGGGCGGCGTCGATCTCGCCATGACGACCGAGACGGAGTGCGGCCGCCACGGCGAGACCTTGCGCACCGACCGGCTCGTCTGGGTCGGCGCGGCCGATGGCGATGCCCACCTCAAGGATCCACTGCCGGTCTCCCTCGGCGCGCCGACCTGCGTGTTCCGCCCCATTGCGGTCGAGGCGCTCGGGAAGGCGCGGCGCGACTGGCGCGCGGTCTGCGAGGTGAGCCGGCTCGAGCCCGTCTATGCCGTTCTGGAGGCGGGCCTCGCGGTGGCGCCGCTGTTGCGCTCCTCGGTACCCGAGCGCTTCGTGATCCTCGGCCGGGAAGCCCGGTTGCCGTCGCTGCCGGAGTTCCGCATCAACCTCTACGCGCCGCCTGGCCTGGGACCTGCCGCCCGCGATCTGGCCGATCACGTGCGGGCGAGTTTTTCCGGACGGTTACCAAACCACAACAATTGATACCAAGCGCCCCCTGTGCCGATGCCGCGCCGGCCCGTATCTTCGCGTGCATGGACGGGGCGCGGTTCGAGACATCGCCGCGGCGGCCAGCGAGTTTAGAGGGGGCGTCTGGGGGCCTGGAGAGCGAACAGCTCTCCGGGCCCTCTTTTTTTGCTGACATGAAACGGTCATGGAGGCGTGTTTGATCCGGGCGTCTCAGAGGAGGATCGGGTGATGTCAGCGACGAGCGGGTCGGTGCTCGAAAAGCCGCGGGGCGCGGTCGTGGTGCGGCCGTCGACCGAGAGCGACGTGCCGGCCATGATCGCGATCTACACACACCACATCACGCGTGGCGTGGGTGACGTCGTTGTCGAGCCGACGCAGGCCGACGACATCAAGCGCCGGCGCAAGAACATGCTGCGGCGCCGGTTGCCGCACCTTGCGGCCGAACGCGACGGCGTGATCGTGGGCTATGCTTATGCAGTGCCCTTCCGCAAGCGCCCGGCCTACCGCTACGCTGTGAAGCACTCGATCTACGTCCATCCCGACCATGTCTCTACCGGGATCGGCCGTCTCCTCCTGCCGGCGCTCATAGAGGCCTGTGCCGGGGCGGGGTATCGCCAGATGTTCGCCTATGTCGATGCCGACAATGTCGCCTCGCTCAGCCTGCACGAGGCCCATGGCTTCCGGCGGGTCGGCCTGCTCGAGGGCGTCGGCTTCAAGTATGGCAAGTGGGCCGACAGCGTGCTGATGCAGCGCGCCATCGGCGCGGGTGCCAGCACGCCGCCGGTCGAGATCGCCTACTCGCGCACCACGTAGGTGTAGAAGCGCACACGGCCTTCCTTGTCGATCTCGCGATAGATTCCCTGGATCTCGACGTCGAAGCCGGGGAACAGGTTGGCGCTCTTCTGGAACATGAGCAGGTAGTCGAGCATCGGCTTGGCCCGTTCGTCGAGCCTCTCGCCTGGCACGATGCTGGCGATGCCCGGCGGATAAACCACGAACATGGTGGTGGCGATGCGGCCGGCCGCCTCTTCGATCGGCACATAGTCGACATTGTTGCGCACGAGCTGACGGACCGCCTCGTGCGGCGGCATGGCGGACTCGGGCAGGTGCTCGGGCATGAACTGCGCGCGCTGCATCAGGCTGACGTTGCTCTCGCGGAAGAAGGCATGCATCTCGGCGCAGAGATCGCGCAGCCGCATGCCGGCATAGCGTGCGGGCCGCTTGCGAACGAACTCGCCGATGACGTCTTCCAGTCGCGCGTTCTCGTCGTGCAGCCGCTTGAAGATCACAAACGCGCTCAGCAAGGTGCCGGCCTTGCTCGACTCGACTCCAGGAGTCATCAGGAACAGCAGCGAGTTGAGGTCGTTCTTTTCCGGGACGATCTGGTTCTCACGCAGATACTGCGCGACCACGGGCGCGGGAATACCGTGCCCGGCATAGCGCCCGGTCTCGCGATCGAATCCCGGGGTCAGCACGATCAGCTTGTTGGGATCGGTGATCGCATAGCTTGGTGCCACGTGCTTGAAGCCGTGCCATGACGCGTCGGGAGCGAGCTCCCAGTATCGCGCATCGGAGGCGAGGTCGTCGGTCGGCACATCCTCCCAGGCCTGCTCGCGGTCGCCCAGCGTGACGCGATTGGGCACGAAGGGCTCGAAGAACCAGCGTCGCGCCACGTCGCGCTCCTTGTCCTCGAACTCGCGGCGGATCGCGCGCATCTTCTTGCGGATCTCGATGCCCAGCCGAATCGTGTCGTCCCACAGCACTTCGCCCGAACGCCCCTTCATCATCTGCGCGCCGACGTCGAGCGAGGCGAAAATCGGATAGAAGGGCGAGGTCGAGGCGTGCAGCATGAAGAACTCGTTGAAGCGGCGATGCTCGATGCGTCGGCGCTGGCCCTTGATGTGGCGATCCTTGACGTGGATCTGCGAGGCCTGGCTGAAGCTGGCAAGCTGCTTGTGCGCCGACTGCGTGGCGATGATGCCGGGACTGTCGGGACCGAGGTCGGTGAGCCCCATGGCGAAGCGGCCGGCATAGAGCGGGTGGAACTTCATGAAGCCGGCCCAGGCCTCGTCGAACAGGATGTAGTCGCAGAGATGGCCGATCTTCTCGACGATCAGGCGCGCGTCGTTGATCGTGCCGTCATAGGTGCACTGCTCGATGACGGCGACGCGGAACGGCCGCTCGCGCTTCCACGCTTCCTTGTCGGCGACCAGCGGGTTGGTGCGGATCTTCTCACGGATGGCAGCCTCGTCGAGCGCCTCGTGGAAGATCGGGCCGATCAGCCCATGGGCGTTGCGGTCGGTCTCGAGATAGATCGGAATGCCGTTGCCGAGGAACAGCGCGCCGTGATGGGCGGCCTTGTGGTTGTTGCGGTCGAACAGCACGAGATCGCCTTCCGCGACCAGCGCCTGCAGCACGATCTTGTTGGAAGAGGAGGTGCCGTTTAGCACGAAGTAGGTCTTCTCGGCGCCGAAGATGACGGCGGCTTCCTTCTGCGCCTTCAGCGCCGGGCCCTCGTGGACCAGCAGGTCGCCGAGATCGAGCACGGAATTGTCCAGGTCGTCGCGGAAAACCGCCTCGCCCAGATGCTCGACGAAGATCCGGCCGATCGGGCTCCTGTTGTAGAAGATGCCGCCATTGTGGCCGGGGCAGGTCCAGAGCTGGTTGCCTTCCTCGGCGTAGTCGACCAGCTCGCCGAAGAACGGCGTCTTCAGCGTCTCGGCATACTGCTTGAGACGGCTCACGAGGTTCTTGGCGATGAACTCGGGCGTCTCCTCGGAGAGGAAGATGTAGCCGTCGATAAAGTCCATCAGCTCGACGGGGATGTCCTGCAGCCGCTTGCGCCGCACCAGGATGACGATCGGCATCTCGAGGCCACGCCGGCGCATCATGTTGATCATCGCGGCGGCCTTGCCGTCGAGACCCTTCTTGCCCCAGTCCACGACCATGCAGCCGATGGCGGCGTCGGTCTGGACGACCATCTCGGCATCCTCGATGCGGCGCGCCCGCACGACCTGGAATCCCATCTTCTCGATGGAGACCGTGATCTCGCCGAGCCTGTGGCCCTCGAGATCATCGGCGTCGAAGGCCGGAGCGCAGACGAGGAACGTGAAACGCCTGAAGAAATCCATCAGTAAACCGCCGGGACATAGAGTTCGGGAGCGACCGGCGTGCGCGCGTAATCGGGCTTGTGTTCGCGCTTCGGCAGGACGATCGGTTGGTGTTCGACATCCTTATAGGGCACTTGCTGCAGCAAGTGGTGGATGCAATTGAGGCGCGCGCGGCGCTTGTTGTTGCCCTCGACCACCC
>Ga0209066_10006875_pt1 | contig 11468 bp, 12 predicted proteins | sample All_14_2_FD_187198 | JGI IMG/M metagenome (GOLD analysis project Ga0209066, IMG submission 187198) | Freshwater microbial communities in response to fracking from Pennsylvania, USA - Allegheny Zone_MetaG_DW_15 (SPAdes) (version 2) ...
CCGGCGTGCGCATCGCCACCGAGCGGACCACCTTCGCCATGCCCGAGACCGGCATCGGCCTGTTCCCGGATGTCGGCGGCGGCTGGTTCCTGCCGCGGCTGCCGGGCAGGGCGGGGCTGTGGCTGGCGCTGACCGGCGCGCGGATCAAGGCGGCCGACTGCTGCGCGCTGGGGATCGCCACCCACTTCATGCCCTCCGAAAAGGTCGAAGCCTTCAAGGCGGCGCTTCTGGCGCACCCCGACGCTCTGGCCGGCGCGCTGGCGACCTGCGTCGAGGACCCTGGCCACCCCCGCATCGCCGCCCACCAGGCCGATATCGACCGCCTATTCGACGGCGAAAGCGTCGAAACCATCCTTGATCGCCTCCAGGTCGACGGCGGCGAATGGGCCAAGGCGCAGCTGGAGACGCTGGCGACCAAGTCGCCGCAGACCCTGAAGGTCGCCTTCCGCCAGCTGGCCCACGGGGCGGCCCTGACCGACTTCGCCGACAACATGGTCATGGAATACCGCATCGGCGCCCGGGTCGTGGCGATGCACGACTTCCTCGAAGGCGTCCGGGCGGTCATCATCGACAAGGACAATGCGCCGAAATGGTCGCCGCCGGCGGTGGCGGAGGTCCAGGACGCGGTGCTGGACGACATCTTCGCGCCCCTTCCAGCCGATCAGGAATGGACGCCGCTGACTTGAGACGACTTCCGGCATAAGAACAGAGCCGGGTCGGGGAAACACCAGGGAAGAGAACTGCCAGAATGAAGACCCATGCCCGCTGGTTGGCGCTGGCCGCCGTCCTCACCGTCAGCGCTTGTGAAACCGTTCCGCCGCCTCCGCCTCCGCCCCCGGCGGATGCGCCGATCGCCATCCCGAACTTCCTGTCGGCGGCCCTGGCCGACCCGGCGCGTCCCGACGCCGACAAGGCCCGCGACGCAGCCCGAAAGCCCGGCCAGCTGCTGGTATGGGCCGGCCTTCGCCCGGGCATGCGGGTCATCGACCTGGTGCCGGGGCAGGGCTACTTCACCCGCATCTTCTCGAAGGCGGTCGGGCCCAAGGGCCGCGTCTACGCCTATGTGCCCGATGAGCTGACCGCCGTGGCCAAGGGCCGCCCGCCGTCGATCGCGGCCTTCGTGAACAAGCCGCCGTTCGCCAACACCCGGATGATCCTGCGCCGGATGCCGGAGTTCGGCGCGCCGGAGAAGGTCGACATGATCTTCACGGCCCAGAACTACCACGACCTGCACCTGCCCTTCATGGGGCCTGTCGACCTCGGCGTCGTGAACCGGCAGGCCTTCAAGGCCCTGAAGCCGGGCGGCGTCTACATCATCGTCGACCACACGGCCAAGGCCGGTACGTCGATGGCGCAATGGGACCTGCTGCACCGCATCGATCCGGCCGTTGTCCGGCGCGAGGTCGAGGCGGCCGGCTTCATCTACGAGGGCGAGAGCCGCATCCTGCGCAATGCCCGCGATCCGCTGACGACCAACGTCTTCGACGCCGGCATCCGCGGCAAGACCGACCAGTTCGCGTTCAAGTTCCGCAAACCCAGGAGCGCCCGCTGATGGCCCGCCGCTGCCTCGCCGCCCTCGCCGGCGGTCTCTCGCTGATCCTCGCCGGCGGCGCCTTCGCCACGGAGATTCCGACGAACATCGCCGCCGCCGTGGCCAGCACTGCGCGCCCGGAGGCCCAGCGGGCCGCCGACGCCAACCGCAAGCCCGGCGAGATCCTGGCCTTCGCGGGCGTTCAGCCCGGGGACAAGGTCTCCGACTTCATGATGGGCGGCGGCTACTTCAGCCGCATCCTGTCGGGCGCCGTCGGCCCGACCGGCAAGGTCTACGCCTACCAGGCCTCCGAGTTTATCGCCTATCAGGCCCGCTACGCCGCCGGGCAGGACGAAACGGTCACGTTCGCGCCCAACATCGTCCCGGTCCGCGCCTCGCTCGGGACGGTGACCTTTCCCGAGCCGCTGGACCTGATCCTCACCGCCCTGAACTACCACGACCTCCACCTGGGCTCGGCGACGCCCGAGCAGATCGCGACGATCAACCGGCAGATGTTCGCCGCGCTGGAGCCCGGCGGCGTGCTGCTGGTCATCGACCATTACGCCGCCGATGGGACCGGCGATCGGGATTCCAACAAGCTGCACCGCATCGACATCGCGACGGTGAAGTCGGAGCTGGCCGCCGCCGGGTTCGTGCTGGAGGCCGAGAGCGACATCCTGCGCAACCCCGCCGACCCGCGCACCGCCAGCGTGTTCGACGACTCGATCAAGGGTCGCTCCGACCAGTTCGTCCTCAAGTTCCGCAAGCCGAAGTAGCCTCTCATGACCCAAGTCGCGTTTATCGGTCTCGGCGCCATGGGCGCCGGCATGGCCGCCAACCAGGTGAAGGCAGGCCGCGAGGTTCATGCCTTCGACTTGTCGCAGGCCGCGGTCGACAAGGCTGTAACCGCGGGCTGCCGCCCGGCGGCCTCGGTCGCCGATGCGGTGAAGTCGGCGGACGTCGTCATCACCATGCTGCCGGCCGGGGCGCACGTCCGCGCCGTCTACGGCGAACAGGTGCTGGCCCATGCGCCGAAGTCCGCGCTGCTGATCGACTGCTCGACCATCGACGTCGACAGCGCGCGGGCCGTGGGTGAGCAGGCGAGGGCGGGCGGCTTCCGATTCGCCGACGCCCCGGTCAGCGGCGGGATCATGGCCGCGGAAGCCGGAACGCTGGCCTTCATGGTCGGCTGTGAGTCGGCGGACTATGCCGCGTTCGAGGAGGCCCTGACGCCCATGGCGCGGGCCGTCTTCCACGCCGGCGGCCTGGGGGCGGGCCAGGCGGCGAAGATCTGCAACAACATGTTGCTGGGCATTTCGATGATCGGCACCTGCGAAGCCTTCGCCCTGGCCGAAAAGCTCGGGCTTGAGCCTGAGCGATTCTTCGAGATCGCCTCCAAGTCGTCGGGCCAGTGCTGGTCGCTGACCAGCTACAGCCCGTGGCCGGGCCCGGTCGAGGCCGCGCCGTCCAACCGTAACTATGAAGGCGGATTCCTGACGTCGCTGATGCTGAAGGACCTGAAGCTGGCGCAGGAGGCCGCCGCCCGGTCCGGGGCCACGACGCCACTCGGCGCGCAGGCCGAGGCGCTATACGCGCTGTTTGACGGGCTGGGCTACGGCCAGAAGGACTTCTCGGCCATGCTGCAGCTGTTCCGCGGCAAGCTCGCGGGACTGGATGCCTGAAGGTCTTGCAAGCCGCGACGACCCGCCGCTGATCTGCGAGCTGTTCGCGCAAGACCTCCGTAGATTCACGTATTAGGTTTCAAGATGAAACTCCCGTAAGTGGACACGGGCGTACAGCGGCGCCAAAAGCCGCGCTGAAGAAACCAAGGAGCCGGTCGGGCGGGTTGCCGCCAAGGGGGCCGGGCATCGTCGATGGACTACAAGGCCGCATTCGAGACCGCCGTTCAGCAGGTGCGCAGCGAAGGGCGTTATCGCGTCTTCGCCGACCTGAAGCGTCACCGCGGAGCCTTCCCGCGCGCCACCTGGACCCGTGATGACGGATCCGAGTCGCAGATCGTGGTCTGGTGCTCCAACGACTACCTCGGCCAGGGCCAGAACCCGGTCGTGCTTGATGCGATGCACGAGGCGATCGACACCACCGGGTCAGGCTCTGGTGGCACGCGCAACATCTCCGGCACCACCCATTTCCACGTCGAGCTCGAGCGCGAGCTGGCCGATCTGCACGACAAGGAATCGGCGCTGCTGTTCACGTCCGGCTACGTCTCCAACGAGGCGACGCTGTCGACGCTCTACAAGATCCTGCCGGGCCTGATCATCTTCTCCGATGAACTGAACCACGCCTCGATGATCAGTGGCATCCGCAATGGCGGCGGCAAGCGCGTGATCTTCCGTCACAACGACCTCGCCCACCTCGAGGAGCTGCTCGCGGCGGCCGATCCCGACGCCCCCAAGCTGGTGGCGTTCGAGAGCGTCTATTCGATGGACGGCGACATCTCTGACATTCCGGGCACCATCGCGCTGGCCAAGAAGTACGGCGCGCTGACCTATATCGACGAGGTCCATGCAGTCGGCCTCTATGGCGAGCGCGGCGGCGGCGTGTCCGAGCGGGACGGCGTGGCGGCCGAGATCGACATCATCGAAGCCACGCTGGGCAAGGCGATCGGCGTCATGGGCGGCTATATCGCCGCCGACGCCGTGATCATCGACGCCATCCGCTCCTACGCGTCCGGCTTCATCTTCACCACCTCGCTGCCGCCTGCGCTGACGGCGGGCGCGCTGGCTTCGGTGCGCTGGCTCAAGCAACACAATGAGGTTCGCGAGGCTCATCAGGAGCGCGCCGCGACCCTGAAGCGGATGATGAAGGAAGCCGGCCTTCCGGTGATGGATAGCTCGGTCAGTCACATCGTGCCGGTGATGGTCGGCGACGCCGTTCACTGCAAGATGGTCTCCGACATGCTGCTCGAGGACCACGGCGTCTATGTGCAGCCGATCAACTACCCGACCGTGCCGCGCGGCACCGAACGCCTGCGCTTCACCCCGACGCCGTTCCATACCGACGAGATGATGCGCGACCTGGTCCGGGCGCTCGAGAACCTCTGGGCGCACTGCAACATCGCCCGCGTGGGCGGGGTGGCGGCTTAGTTCGCAACCACTGTTCGTCATGGCCCGACTTGTTCGGGCCATGACGAAATTGGGGAGCTTTATCGAAGCCCGCCAATGAGGTAAGACGCTTCCAACCAACCGGAGCTAAGCCCGCCGCCGAACGCCCTTTCCAAGACCGATCTGCTTGGCGAAGTCCGACCGACGCTCCGCGTAGGCCGGCGCGACCATCGGGTACTCCGGCGGGAGCCCCCATTTGCGGCGATAGTCTTCTGGGCTCAGGCCGAAGCGCGAGCGCAGATAGCGCTTCAGCATCTTCAGATGCGCCCCGTCCTCAAGACAGACGATGTAGTCACGCTGGATCGACTTCGAGATCGGCACGGCCGGTTTCTGCTTCTCGCGAGGCGGGGCCGCCGCTGCGCCATTCAGGCCGCTCAGGGACTGGTGGACGGTTCGGATCAGGTCCGGAAGGGCCGACGCACCCACCGCGTTTCGACTCACATAGGCCGCCACGATGTCGGAGGCGTGGGCCAGAATCTCGGTCTCCGACGTTTCGTTGTGCCCGGTTTCGTCGGCCATTACTCACCTTCTCCTCTGGATGCCACGCTGTGCGCCGTCGGCCCTGGCGGGCGGACGACTGTCGTCTGCAACGCGTCGTGGAGAGGGGGGTTCCGAACGACAGGCGGGGCCGGCGGCCGCCTCCCATGCCGGAAATCGTCAAGCCGGGAGCGACCGAACGCAAATGCGGCCTCCCATTTTTCGCAATGCACACTAAAGAGGGCGCGCCGATGCGCCGTTGCCAGGGGATCTGACCATGAACGCCACGACTCCGACCCGCCCCGCCTTCTTCGGCGCTGACCTGACCACCGCCGATCCGGCGATCGCCAAGGCCATCGCGCAGGAGCTCGAGCGGCAGCAGAACCAGATCGAGCTGATCGCCTCCGAGAACATCGTCAGCAAGGCGGTGCTCGAGGCCCAGGGTTCGATCCTGACCAACAAGTACGCCGAGGGCTACCCGGGCAAGCGCTACTACGGCGGCTGCGAGTACGTCGACGTCATCGAGCAGCTGGCCATCGACCGCGCCAAGCAGCTGTTTGGCGCCGGCTTCGCCAACGTCCAGCCGCACTCGGGCGCCCAGGCCAACCAGGCGGTGTTCCTGGCCCTGCTGACGCCGGGCGACACCTTCATGGGCATGGACCTGGCCGCCGGCGGCCACCTGACGCATGGCTCCCCCGCCAACCAGTCCGGCAAGTGGTTCAAGCCCGTCGCCTACAGCGTCCGCGCCCAGGACCAGTACATCGACTACGACAACGTCGCCGAGGTCGCCCAGCGCGAGAAGCCCAAGCTGATCATCGCCGGCGGCTCGGCCTACAGCCGCGCCATCGACTTCAAGCGCTTCCGGGAGATCGCCGACAGCATCGGCGCGCTGCTCATGGTCGACATGGCCCACTACGCGGGCCTGGTGGCGGGCGGCGCCTACCCCAACCCCGTGCCGCACGCTCATGTGGTGACCACGACCACCCACAAGACCCTGCGCGGTCCGCGCGGCGGCCTGATCCTCACCAACGACGAGGCCATCGCCAAGAAGATCAACTCGGCGGTGTTCCCCGGCCTGCAGGGCGGACCGCTGGAGCATGTCATCGCCGCCAAGGCGGTCGCCTTCGGCGAAGCGCTGCAGCCGGACTTCAAGCAGTACGCCGAACAGGTGGTCGCCAACGCCAAGGCCCTGGCCGACACCCTGATGGCCTGCGGCGTCAACATCGTCTCGGGCGGCACCGACAGCCACGTCATGCTGGTCGATCTGCGGCCCAAGGGCGTGACCGGCCGTGACACCGAAGCCTCGCTCGAGCGCGCCCACATCACCTGCAACAAGAACGGCATTCCGTTCGACACCGCCTCGTTCACGGTGACCTCCGGCGTGCGCCTCGGCACCCCGGCCGGCACCACCCGCGGCTTCGGCGTCGAGGAGTTCCGGCAGATCGGCCGCTGGATCGGCGAGGTCGTCGACGGCCTGGCCGCCAACGGCGCCGAAGGCAACGCCGCGGTCGAGGCGAAGGTGCGCGAACAGGTCATGGCGTTGACGGCGCGCTTCCCGATCTACAACTAATAGGCACGGTCCTCCGGGAGGGGCCCAGATATGCGCTGCCCGTTCTGCGGACACATGGAAAGCCAGGTGAAGGACAGCCGCCCGTCGGAAGACGGCGCGGCCATCCGTCGCCGTCGTCTCTGCCCCGAATGCGGCGGCAGGTTCACCACCTTCGAGCGCGTGCAGCTGCGCGAGCTGACCATCGTCAAGCGGTCCGGGCGGCGCACGCCGTTCGACCGCGAGAAGCTGGCCCGCTCGGTGGCCCTGCCGCTGCGCAAGCGCAACATCGAGCCCGAGCGGGTCGACCGGCTGATCAACGGCATCGTCCGCCAGCTGGAAAGCATGGGCGAGACGGAGATGGCCTCCTCGGTGGTCGGGGAGATGGTCATGAAGGCGCTCAAGGCGCTCGATGACGTCGCCTACGTCCGCTACGCCTCGGTCTATCGCGACTTCAAGCACACCGACGACTTCGCCCAGTTCCTGAGCGCCGAGGGTCTGTCGGACGATCTCGAGGACTGATTTTGGGGGTCACCCTCAAACTGGCCACCTCGCTCGATGGACGGATCGCCACGGCCTCGGGGGAGAGCCGCTGGATCACCGGGCCGGCGGCGCGGGAGCAGGTCCACCGGCTGCGCGCCCTGCATCAGGCCGTCCTGATCGGGGTCGAGACGGCGATCGCCGATGATCCGGAGCTGACGGTCCGGCTGCCGGGCTTCGTGGGCATCCAGCCGGTGCGCGTCGTGCTCGACAGCCGTCAGCGCCTGCCGCTGACCTCGAAGCTGGTCCGCGAGGCCGGGCGGCTGCCGACCGTGGTCATCACCGGGCAGAATCCAAACAACCGTTTGACTGACGCTGGGGTCACCGTGCTTCAGGTGGCGGAAAGCGATGGACGGCCCGAGCCTAAGGCGGCGCTGGAGGCCCTGCGCGGGCATCTCACCCTGGGCGAGGCGTCGGGCGTCTTCATAGAAGGCGGCGGCCAGGTGGCGGCCAGCTTCCTGGCGGCGGACCTGGTGGATGCGCTGGAGTGGTTCCGGGCCCCCATCGTGCTCGGAGACGAGGGGCGGCCCGCCGTGGGCGCCTTCGTCTTGAAGGATCTGGCCGCCGCGCCACGTTTCCGCAGGGTTGCGGTCGAGGCGGTCGGCGACGATCTGTGGGAACGCTACGAGAAGGCCTGATGTTCACCGGAATAGTCACAGACGTGGGCCGCGTGCGCTCCGTGCGCGAGACCAACCGCGATCGCCGCTACGAGATCGAGACGGCGTACGACGTCGCCACGATCGACATGGGCGCGTCCATCGCCCACGCCGGCTGCTGTCTGACGGTGGTCGAGAAGGGGGAGGGCTGGTTCGCCGTCGAGGTCTCGGCCGAGACCCTGTCGAAGACCACGCTGAACCGCTGGACCGAGGGCCACCGTGTCAACCTCGAGCGCGCCGCGCGCCTGGGCGACGAGATGGGCGGCCACATCGTGTCGGGTCACGTCGACGGCGTCGGCGAGGTGCTGTCGGTCGAACCCGACGGCGGCTCGCACCGCATCCGCATCCGCGTTCCCCGCCCGCTGCACCGGCTGATCGCCCCGAAGGGCTCGATCACCGTCGAGGGTGTCAGCCTGACCGTCAACGCGGTCGAGGACGACGTCTTCGACATCAACCTCATCCCGCACACGTGGGAAGTCACGACCCTGGGCGAGCTCGCGCCCGGTTACCTGGTCAACCTCGAGATCGACATGCTGGCGCGCTATCTCGCGCGGTGGCAGGAGACTGCGTAAATGTCCCACGACACCCCCATCTCGCCGATTGAAGACATCATCGAGGACGCCCGCAACGGGCGGCCCTACATCCTGGTCGACGCCGAAGACCGCGAGAACGAGGGCGATGTCATCATCCCGGCCCAGTTCGCGACGCCCGAGCAGATCAACTTCATGGCCCGGCACGCCCGCGGCCTGATCTGCCTGTCGATCACCAGCGATCGCGCCCGCCAGCTTCGCCTGCCGCCGATGACGGCCGACAACCGCGAGAGCATGACGACCGCCTTCACCGTCTCGATCGAGGCCAAGGAGGGGGTCACCACGGGCATCTCGGCCCATGACCGCTCGCACACCGTGGCGGTGGCCATCGACCCGACCAAGGACTGCGACGATATCGTCTCGCCGGGCCACATCTTCCCGCTGGTCGCCCGCGACGGCGGCGTGCTGGTCCGCGCCGGCCATACCGAGGCGGCCGTGGACATCTCGCGCCTGGCCGGCCTGAACCCGGCCGGGGTGATCTGCGAGATCATGAAGGATGACGGCACCATGGCCCGCCTGCCGGACCTGGTCTCCTTCGCCCAGCTGCACGGCCTGAAGATCGGCACCATCGCCGACCTGATCGCCTATCGCCGCCGCACCGAGCGCCAGGTCGACCGGGTGCTGGAGACGCCGTTCCACAGCGTCCACGGCGGCGACTTCCGGATGATGATCTACCGCAACCTGATCGACCGGTCCGAACACGTGGCGATGGTCAAGGGCCGCATCGAGGGCGACAAGCCGACGCTGGTGCGCATGCACCAGGTCGACTTCGCCGTCGACATGCTGGGCTTCAGCGGCGGTCGCCGCGACTATGTCGCCTCGGCCCTGCGCGCCATCGGCGAGAACGACGGCCCGGGCGTGGCGGTGTTCATCCGCGACCCCAGCCCGACCTGGCTGTCGGACCGCTACGGCGGCGACGCCGGGGCGCAGTACCGGACCAACGCCATCCGCGACTATGGCGTGGGGGCGCAAATCCTGCTGGACCTCGGGGTGCGGGAAATGGTCTTGCTCACCTCCAGCACGTTCAAGCCGGCGGCGCTGGAAGGCTACGGCCTGAAGATCGTCGGCCGCCAGCCCATCCAGACCCCCGGAGAGGGGCAGGAGTAACCGACCATGTCCGATGAAAAGATCCGCATCCTGATCGTCGAGGGGCGGTTCTACTCCGAGCTGGCCGACGCCCTGCTCGCCGGCGCCACCGACGCCATCAGCGCCTTCGGCGCCGAGTACGACATCATCACCGTCCCCGGGGCGCTGGAGATCCCGGCCGTCATCGCCATCGCCGAGGACGCCGGGGGCAAGGGCGTCCGCTACGACGGCTATGTCGCGCTCGGCACGGTCATCCGCGGCGAGACCTATCACTTCGAGATCGTGTCCAACGAGTCCTCGCGCGGCCTGATGGACCTGGCTGTTCGCAGAGGGCTGGCCATCGGCAATGGCATCATCACCGTCGAGGACGAGGAGCAGGCCTGGGCCCGCGCCCGGCCGTCCGAGGGCGACAAGGGCGGCGGCGCCGCGCGCGCCTGCCTGGAGGTCCTGAGCATCCGCCAGCGCCTGTCGGGACGGTCCTGATGAGCGGCGAGGGCAAGCCCGCGTCCCTGAAGGCGGCCTACGACAAGCTGGTCGCCGCCACGGACGAAAAGGTCAACCTGAGCACCCGCGAGCGCCGCGCGCGCACCGTCGCCCGTCTGGCCGCGATCCAGGCCCTCTACCAGATGGAGATGGGGGGCGCCGGGGCCGAGGATGTCATCGCCGAGTTCACCGAGCACCGCTTCGACCGCGACATGGAGGGCGAAACCCTCGCCGAGGCCGACGAGGTCTTCTTCGGCGAACTGGTCAAGGGCGTGGTCGCCGAGCAGGCCTCCATCGACGGGGCCGTCATCGGCCGGCTGGCCACCGGCTGGCGGCTGGAGCGCATCGACGCGACGCTGCGCGCCATCCTGCGCGCCGGCGCCTGGGAGCTGATCCGCCGTCCCGACGTGCCGGTCGAGGTGGCCATCGACGAGTATGTCGAGATCGCCAAGTCGTTCTTCGAGGGGCCGGAGCCCGGCTTCGTCAACGGCGCCCTCGACGGCATCGCCCGCGATGCCCGGGGGTGAGTTCGACTGGATCGCGCAGCTTCTGCGGCCTCTGACCCGGGGCGCACCGGAAGCGCTCGATCTGCTCGACGACGCGGCGGTGATCCCGTCCAGGCCGGGCTTTGACCTGGTGGTCACCAAGGACGCCCTGGTCGCCGGCGTCCATTTCCTCACCGACGATCCGCTGGACTTGGTGGCGCGCAAGCTGCTGCGGGTGAACCTGTCCGACCTCGCCGCCAAGGGGGCGCAGCCCTGGGGCTACTTCCTCTCCACGGCCTGGCCGACTGGAGCCGACTGGTCGGCGAAGGCGCTGTTCACCGGGGGGCTGGCGGCGGACGGCGAGATTTTCGACATCAGTCTGCTGGGCGGCGACACGGTGACGACGCCCGGCCCGCTGACCCTGACCGCCACGCTGCTGGGCTGGGTCCCGCAGGGTGGCGCGATCCTGCGCAAGGGCGCCCGGCCCGGCGACCTTCTGGCGGTCAGCGGCGTGATCGGCGACGGCTGGCTGGGCCTGAAGGCGGCGCGCGGCGCGCTCGACAGCCTGGCCCTTGCGGGTCGCTATCGCCTGCCCACGCCGCGCGTGGATCTGATCCCGACCCTGAGGGCGCACGCCCGCGCGGCGGCGGACGTGTCGGACGGCCTGCTGGCCGACGCCGGTCACATCGCCACGGCGAGCGGCTGCGGCGTTCGGATTGATCTGGACGCCGTGCCGCTATCGCCGGAGGCCCGCGCCTGGCTCCAGGGGCAGCCCGCCACGGCCGAGGCGTTGGCCGCGCTCGCGACGGGCGGTGACGACTACCAGATCGTCTGTGCGCTGGACGCCGCGCGCGAGGTTCCCGCCGGCCTGACGGTCGTCGGCCGCTTCGTCGAAGGGCAGGGGATCACCGCCTGTTTCGACGGAGACGAGGTCAAGGTTGCGCGTCTGGGC
>Ga0209066_10006876_pt1 | contig 11463 bp, 11 predicted proteins | sample All_14_2_FD_187198 | JGI IMG/M metagenome (GOLD analysis project Ga0209066, IMG submission 187198) | Freshwater microbial communities in response to fracking from Pennsylvania, USA - Allegheny Zone_MetaG_DW_15 (SPAdes) (version 2) ...
CGGCGGCGCCCGACTACAACCGCAATCTCTATCCGTCAACCGAGTATGACCGCTACCGGCCGGGCGCCCGGCTGCGCCTGTCGCTGTCCGGGCTCAGCACCTTCGGCTTCGGGGTCAGACCGACGGCCGTCGTCGAATCCGCAAAGACCGGGGAACAATCGCCGCTGGCGCTTGGCCTTCCCGCCCCAACCGGCAGCGACTGCATCCTGCTCCAGGACCGCAAGGCCAGCCGTTTCCTGCACGCCACCCTGCCGACGCCCCTGCCTGCAGGACGGTACCGGATCGGCCTCAAGTTCTGCAACAAGCCCTTTCCGCAGATGCCTGACGCGGCCCTGTCCAATGAAATAGAGATTGCCGGGGAAACCGCGCCGTGAGCGAGACCGCCGCCCCGGGCGATCGTCCGTTGGCAGCGCCCCCGGCACCGCTCAACCGCCGTCGCCTCCACCCATCAACTCCCAGGCGATGCAGTCTTCGGGACAGAAGCTGATCGCCTCAGCCACGCGCTCCTGCGGATAGACCGGCAGATCGACAACCTCCATCAGCCCGGTCTGGTCGTTGAATCGGAAGACCTCGGGGGCGATTTCGATACAGCCGCGGCAGTGGCTGCACCGTCCCAGGTCGATGACCGGTATCATCCGCATATCGCCTCCGTTTTCCCTTCAACAGCAACCTGCCGATCTTGACAACGAGTGGAAAAGACCCACCTTGTCAGCTACTATTGCCATCAGCGGGGGAATGTCAATCGGCATCCGGGAGGGAAAGTTCTGTCCGGTCTTGTAATAACAGTTCCTCTATTCTAGTATGGAACCGTTCTCTGCCCGCCACTGCACAACCACCTTTTATCACTGGAGGGGAAGTATGCGCACAACCGAACTGACCAAAGGAATCTACTGGGTCGGCGCCATCGATTGGGATATCAGGGATTTCCATGGCTATTCCACCGATCGGGGCACCACCTACAACGCCTACCTGGTCATCGACGAGAAAGTCACCCTGTTCGATACCGTCAAACATTCGCACCTCGACGAACTGCTGGGCCGGATCCGCGCCATCATCGACCCCGAAAAGATCGATTATCTGGTCGTCAACCACGTCGAGATGGACCATTCGGGTTCCCTGCCGGCGATGATGGAGATCATCAAGCCGAAAAAACTTATCTGTTCGCCGGCCGGCCACAAGGCCATCGTCGACCATTTTCACCGCGAGGACTGGCCGTATTCGATCGTCAAGACCGGCGACCAGATCTCCATCGGCCGGCGCACCATCCAGTTCCTCGAAACGAAGATGCTGCACTGGCCCGATTCGATGTTCTCCTATCTCCCGGAAGACGGCATCCTGATCTCCAGCGACGCCTTCGGCGAGCATTACGCCTCCAGCGAACGTTTCGACGACGAAGTCCCGCTCGGCGACGTCATGAACGAGGCAACCAAATACTATGCCAATATCCTCTACCTCTTCTCGCCTCTGGTCGGCAAACTGCTGAAGACGGTGAGCGATATGAACCTCGATATCAAGATGATCGCCCCGGACCACGGGATCATCTGGCGCAGCCATATCGACACCATCGTCAAGGCCTACGATCGCTGGAGCCGCTATCAGGCCGACAACAAGGCCCTCGTGATCTACGACACGATGTGGCATTCGACCGAGAAGATGGCCGGCGCCGTCGCCCTCGGCCTGGAAGAGGCCGGAGTGGAGTACGCCCTGCTCAACCTCAAACACCACCACCGCAGCGACGTGATGACCCAGATGCTGGGGGCCAGGGCCGTGATCCTCGGCAGTTCGACCATGAACAACGGCCTCCTGCCGCGGATGGCCGGCTTCCTCAGCTACATGCGCGGCCTCAAGCCGACCGGCAAGCTCGGCGCCGCCTTCGGCTCCTTCGGCTGGAGCGGCGAGGCGGTCAAGCTGCTGACCACCGCCCTGACCGAGATGAAGATCGACGTGATCGAAGAAGGCCTGCGAATGAAATACGTGCCGACTGCCGCCCAGCTTGAGGAATGCCGCGAGATGGGCAAGCGCATCGGCCAGGCGGTTTTGAACAACACGGACGGGGAAGACAGGTGAAGCCGGAAGGAGCGGCGCTGACCCGCATCGCCCGGCACCGGGTCCTGGCTGCCGGCGATTCGTTCGCCGTCTGCAGCCGGCAGGTCCGCCGCTTTTTCGATCTGACCTCGCTGGTGGTCTACGACTGTCTCGAGATCCGGGAGGACCGATCGCTTCCCGGCACCGATCCGGGATTCGCCGCGGCCCTGGCCGCCGCCGTTGCCGGGAACAGGCAGATCGTTGATTCGCTGGTCGTCGACCTGGAAAAGACCGGGATTCGCACGATAGCCGAGCTCTCCTCCCTGCCGCAGGGGTATCCGAGCAAGGTCCTGCATATTCTCACCCATTTCCTGGACGGCTTTGTCGGCGTCGACTCGTTGTTCTACAACCTGATCGACGACAGCCACTGGCTGCCGGAGGCGACGAGCGCCGCCATGACCAGAGACCCCGGAAAATACTGGCTGATCGAGCTCGACGGCTACTCGGCGACACCGGACCGGGCGGCATTGCTCCACCCCTAGCACCAGGCAACCAGGAACGTAAGAAGGAAAATCCGATGAAATGGCAGTCACTGTTCGACCATGGCCGGGAAATCACCGCCGAAGAGGCCCGCGCGTATATCGGCCATCTGCCGCCGCACGACCTCCAGCTCATCGATGTCCGCCAGCCCAAGGAATACCAGGAGGCCCACATCCCCGGCGCCATCCTCATCCCCCTCAATGAACTGCCGCAGCGGCTGGGCGAGATCGACCCCGCCAGGAACACCATCGTCTACTGTCGCAGCGGCAAGCGCAGCGGCGCCGCCTGCCAGCTCCTTGGTCAGGCCGGCATCGCCAGGGTCCTCAACCTGCAGGGCGGGATGCTGCAATGGCAGGGAGGTCGTGCGAGCGGCGAGGAAACCAAGGGGCTCGAGCTGTTCGTCAGCGGAGAGTTTGCCACTGCCGCCGCCATGGCCTGCAGCATGGAGGCCGGCCTCAAGGAGTTTTACCTCGCCGCCGCCGATCAGACCGTCGATGCCGCGAGCCGGGACTTCCTCAACGCCATGGCCCGGCTCGAGGACGGCCATATCACCCGGCTGAAGGAGAGGCACGGCCTGGCCGCCACCGGACAGGCAGCCGCGATACCGACCGGGGTGATCGAGGGCGGGATGCAGGCCGCCGCCATCCTCGAGACCTTCCGCGCCTCCTTCACCGACCTGCAATCCATTTTCCAGCTGGCGATGATGTTCGAGGCCCAGGCGCTCGATCTCTACAGTCGTCTGGCCCGTCGCCAGGACGATCCCGGACTGCGGGACTTCTTCCTCGACATCGCCGGCGAGGAACAGCGTCATCTGAACAGGTTGGCCAGGGAGCTGGACAAGTTGCTGGCCTGAGGCAATCATCGACCATGGACCGCTAGCGCGGTCGATCACACTTCGGCATTTTACATCAAGGAGCGTCAATGAGTCTTTTCACCTATACGGCCGCCGAGCTGTATTCCTGGGTCACCGGAAAAGAGGACATCGTCGTCATCGATGTCCGTAACACCATCGATTTCGCCAAATTCCACCTCGAATCACCGTTCCCGGTCGAGATGCACAACATCCCCTACTTCGATTTCATCGAAGACGAAGAGGGAAGTGTCGCCAGGGTATCACCGGAAAGGCGGATCAGGATCGTCTGCGCCAAGGATAGCTCGGCCAGATTTGTCGCCGAGATCTTCGACCGCCATGGTTTCACGGATGTCGGCTACCTCGAGGGAGGGATCAAGAGCTGGGGCAATCTGCTCGTCCCGGTCCTGCTCAACCCCGGCGCCGAATTCTCGCTGTACCAGTTCATCCGCCCCGGCAAGGCCTCGTGCAGCTACGGCCTGATCTACAGGGACGAACTGATGCTCTTCGATCCCTCGCGCAACGTCAGATTCTACCTCGACTTCGCCGCCAGGCACGACTGCCGGCTGGTCGCCACCTTTGAGACCCATCTCCAGGCCGATTACATTGCCGGCAGCCGCCTCCTCGCCGCCGCCACCGGCGCCAGGTTTTACGCCAACGCCAGTGATTTCGCCCATGCCCGTATAAACTACGGTGCCCTGAAGGACGGCGGGATCCACACCTTCGCCCAGGCCGGCGGGCCGACGATCAGGGTCCTGTTCACCCCCGGCCATACCCCCGGCAGCACCAGCTTCATCGTCAACGACCAGTACCTGATCTCCGGCGACTCGATCCTCATCCATTCGATCGGTCGCCCCGACCTCGGCGGCAAGGTCGACGAGTGGTCCGGCGCACTCTTCCAGACCCTGAAGATGCTGTGGGCCCTCGATGACGCCATGATCGTCCTGCCGGCCCATTACATGAGCTGGGACGAGGCCGACGACAACCTGACCTTTGCCGCGACACTGGCCAGGACCCGGGAATACAACAGCGACATCCACGCCATCTCCGACAGCGCCGCCTTCCTTGCCTTTATCAAGGCCAACATGCGCAAGCAACCCGACGAATACGCGACGATCAGGCGGATCAACGCCAATCTCGAAGAGGTCGACGACGAACGGGCGGAGGAACTCGATCTGGGTAAGAACGAGTGTGCCGCGGCGGCGTATGCCGCGAGTAAGGCGGGAAAGTAAGCGAGGACTGGAGACGGGCCCTTTCCCTGTCTCCCCCATAGGGAGAACAGGGAAAGAGGATCAGATTTTGGTTTCGGTCAACCAGAAATCGTGGAGGTTGCAGAAACTGGTGGCAATGACAACTCCGGCATACCCCTCCGGGAGTTCATAGGTGGAAACGGCCTCGGGATCCTTGGCGGTGAAGGTCCTGCTGCCCTGAACGACGCCGTCCGCCAGCACCAGAGTGTGGCGAACGATAAAATGCTTCTCCGTCATCGGGTGGCTGGTCTGCACCTTGACCTTGCTCCCGTCGACGGTGATCACCGGCGCATGGCTGCCTTCCTTCTGCGTCCACTTGCCGGGATGCTCGGCGGTGTAGACAACACTCCCCAGCAACGATGAATCGGCGGCCTCGGCCGATCCCGTCCCCATCAAGGCGGCCGCGGCCGCGGCGAGGGAACTCTTCAGAAATGTCCTTCTATCCGGCATATTCTCTCTCCCTTGCAATATACTCCGGCATCTACAGCAGTACAGCTTGGTTGCAAACGGCAGGGCACTGCCCGCAAAAACAACCGGCTATTATACCTTCATTTCTCGAAATGAAAAGTCTTTCGGCACCATGAAAAGCAGGCTGCGGCCAGAATCGCTCCGTACCTGCACCGCGCCCTCTGCTCTGCCGATCACTGGTGGAAAATGCACCTTCCCGCCTTGCACCGAACGGCGCAAGCCTGTACATACGATCTATGCAGATCTACGAAGATTACAGCGATGAACCGGAAGTGATCTTCCGCCCCCTCTCCGAGGCGCTCTACAGCCGACTGTACGCAGTGGAGATGGCAGACTTTGCCGATGATTTCAGGTTCTACCGAGCGCACCTGCCAGCGGCCGGCGAAGTTCTCGAGATCGCCTGTGGAACGTGCCGGATCGGCCGGGCGCTGGCATCGTGCGACCGACGAATAACCGGGATCGACATTTCCCTGCCGATGCTGCGCATGGCCAGCGAGGCAGGTCGGCCGACCCCTCGGCTGGCGGCGATGGACATGCGGCAGCTCGCCTTCCGCACCCGCTTCGATGCCATCATCATTGCCTACAACAGCCTCAACCTCCTCGTCGCCCCCGACGACATCCGCGCCTGTCTCGCCGGGTGCCGCGTCGCGCTGAAGGACCATGGCCGCCTGCTGCTGCATCTCTTCGTCCCGGATCACAAGCTGCTCCGGCAGCCGGGCAGTAAGATCTTCCAGTTCCAGATCTTCGACGACCCGCAGTTCGGCCGCATCGTCAAGGAGATCCTCCGCACCTACGATCCCGACCTCCACGTCCTGAACCTCGAAGAACGCTACCGGCTGCGCCCGACCAGCGGCAACGCCAACGAGGACTTCGCGCGGCAGCTGCGACTCCGTGCCTGGCCGGCGGAGCAATGGTTCGCCATTCTCGCCGACTCCGGATTCTCCGTCAGCCGATGCTTCGGCGATTACGACCTGTCACCCTTTCTTTCCGGGACCGGCAGCATCCTGCTGGTGACCGCCGACCGCAGCTGAAACATTTTCTGGTCGCTTTTCAAAAAAAACACTTCTCTTGACCTAGATCAAGGAGAAGGCAGCAACCTTCCAGTAGTATCTCTTTCATCAACGAACGGAAAACCTCAACCAACGGACCGGCATCAATTTGACAAGCAGCACCTAAAAAGCGTATCCAGTGAGGAGAACCCCTTCACGGATACACAACACCATCCAGGAGGATACCATGTATTGTAATCAATGCGAACAGACTGCTCAAGGAACCGGATGTACCAAGATAGGCGTATGCGGCAAGACCAACGAGGTCGCGGGGCTGCAGGATCTGCTCACCTACGCCCTGCAGGGCCTCTCGCTCGTCGCCGTTGAAGGCCGCAAGGTCGGCGTTATCGATCAGGCCATCAACCGTTTCACCGCCGAGGCGACGTTTGCCTGCCTGACCAACGTCGACTTCGATCCGCCCCGGTTCCGGAATTGGATCAATTCCACCGTCCAACTCCGTGAAGAACTGAAGAAAAAGGTTGCCGCCGCCGGCGGCAAGGTCGATTTTGCGGCCGCCGCCGCCACTTTTGCCCCGGCTGCCGACATTTCCGGCCTGATTTTTCAAGGCGAACAACTTGATTTCATCAACACCCTCGACCCCAACCCCGACCTGCGCTCGCTGAAGCAGATCACGATCTACGGCCTGCGCGGCCTCGCCGCCTATGCCGACCATGCGGCGATCCTCGGCCAGGAGGACGATACCGTCTATGCCTTCATCCATCAGGCCCTCGCCGACCTGACCCGCACCGATCTCGGCCTCGAGACCCTGGTCGGGCTGGCCCTCAAGTGCGGCGAGGTCAACCTCAAGGCGATGGAACTGCTCGACGCCGGCAACACCGGCACCTACGGCCACCCGGTACCGACCCCGGTCCCGCTCGGCCAGAAAAAGGGCAAGGCGATCCTGGTCTCCGGCCACGATCTCAAGGATCTCGACATGCTGCTCAAGCAGACCGAGGGCAAGGGCATCAACATCTACACCCACGGCGAGATGCTGCCGACCCACGCCTATCCGGAGTTGAAGAAGTACCCGCACTTCTTCGGCCACTACGGCACCGCCTGGCAGAACCAGCAGAAGGAGCTGCCGAACTTCCCCGGCGCCATCCTCTTCACCACCAACTGCATCCAGAAGCCGCATGATTCGTACAAGGCCAACGTCTTCACCACCGGCCTGGTCGGCTGGCCGGATGTCGCCCATGTCGGCGCGAACAAGGATTTCACCCCGGTGATCAATCGCGCCCTGGCCCTGCCGGGCTTCACCGAGGATGTCGACCGCGGAACGGTACTGACCGGTTTCGCCCGCAACACCGTCCTCGGTGTGGCCGACAAGGTCATCGATGCCGTCAAGAGCAAGGCCATCCGCCACTTCTTCCTGGTCGGCGGCTGCGACGGCGCCAAACCGGGCCGTAACTACTACACCGAACTGGTCGAGCAGATCCCGGCCGACTGCATGGTCCTGACATTGGCCTGCGGCAAGTTTCGTTTCTTCGACAAACAGCTCGGCGACATCGGCGGCATCCCCCGCCTGCTCGATGTCGGCCAGTGCAACGACGCCTATTCGGCGATCCAGATCGCCGTCGCCCTGGCCGGGGCCTTCAACTGCGGGGTCAACGACCTGCCGCTGTCGCTGGTTCTGTCCTGGTACGAGCAGAAGGCGGTGGTCATCCTGCTGACGTTGTTCAGCCTCGGCATCAAGGACATCCGTCTCGGACCGTCGCTGCCGGCCTTCATCACCCCGAACGTGCTCAACGTCCTGGTCGAGAACTTCGCGGTGAAACCGATCGCCGCCACCCCGGCGGAGGACCTGCAGGCGATCCTCGGCTGATCCCTGCCGCGGCACCGGGTCCAGCCATGGACAGCACGTGATCGGTAATTCGAAGGCGGGAGCAGGAACCGCTCCCGCCTTCACTGCGACAGCCCGGTTTTGTTCATGACGAACAGAACCGGGCTGAGTCTTTGGGAGGAGCTTCATCCCCGACCCGGGCAATCGAGCACATCCCGGCCGTCCTCTCAGCCGGGTTATCGGTACAGGACCCCCAGCATCATGGACAGATATTCAAGTTTCGCTGAATTGTCCCGCAATGAGCGGGAAGGTCAAGACTATATCATCCTGTTTCGGCAGCGTGATTCGCGATTCGCCATCATTGCCCCCCATGGCGGCGGGGTAGAGCCCGGCACGATGGACATTGCCGATGCCCTGGCGGGCAGCGATTTTTCCTTTTACGCCTTCAAGGGCACCAAAAGATCAGGCAACACGATCCTGCACCTGACCAGCAACCGCTTTGATGAACCTGTCGGCCTGACGATCGCCGGCAACGCCGCCATCGTCATTTCCGTCCATGGCACCCGCGACCGCGGCGACACGATTCAGATCGGCGGCAGGCATCGGGAGCTGAAGCAAAGGCTGCTGGAGGCGTTGCGTTCAGCCGGCTTCACGGCGGAGATCAGCGAATCGGCAGGCCTGCGGGGCCAGGATCCCGCCAATATCTGCAACCGCTGCCGCAGCGGCGAGGGGGTGCAGTTGGAGATCGCCCGGGGCCTGCGGGAAAAGATGTTTGCACACCTTTGCCATCGTCCGGTGCGAAAGCGGACCCCCATCTTCTACGCCTTCGTTGCATCGATCCGGGCGGTCCTGGCCCTCTCCCTTTGATCCCCGCCCCCGCAGCGGCAGATGGAGGTCATCCCCGGCATCGTCGATCGATCGCAATCGCCTTGCTCTTTTCCTCAATGATCGTAATGTTGTCACCAGAAACCGTTGCATCGGCTGAGCGGCCGGATTTCGCCAACGCTCCCGTTGCCGCCAGGGGTTTCTTCCGGGCATGCGCAAAAATCATCACCGCTTGCAATAAAAATTGCGTCATTTGACCCAGGTCAAAGACCTCCAGCCATAATCTGCTATATTGGAACCATACAACGGCACTACCGACACTAACCCTTTTTACCGTGGAGAACACATATGAAGACTGTACGCAAAATCATCGAAATCGACGAAGACCTGTGCGACGGCTGCGGCCAGTGCGTCCCCGACTGCGCCGAAGGCTCCCTGAAGATCATCGATGGCAAGGCGAAGTTGGTGGCCGATAAATTCTGCGACGGGCTCGGCGCCTGCCTCGGCTCATGCCCCACCGGAGCGCTGAAGATCGTCGAGCGGGAAGCGGAGGAATTCGACGAGGTGGCGGTCGAGCAGTACCTCGAGGCAGAGAAGAAGACTGCCGCGCCGGCCATGGACTGCGGCTGCGCCTCCAGCCATATCCAGACACTGAAACCGATGTCGGCCTGCCAGCAGGCCAATATCCCGGCGAGCCATCAGGCGGCGGGGACGGAGGCGGCCTCGATGCTCGGTCACTGGCCGATCCAGATCCGTCTGGTCCCGCCGCAGGCCCCTTTCCTGCAGAACGCCGACCTGCTCGTCGCCGCCGACTGTACCGCGGTCGCCGCGCGCAATTTCCAGGAAAAATATCTCCAGGGCAAGGCCGTGCTGATGGGCTGTCCGAAGTTCGACGACGCCGACAGCTATGTCCAGCGCTTTGCCGAGATCATCGCCACCTGCCAGCTCAAGAGCCTGACGGTGCTGATCATGGAGGTCCCCTGCTGCTCGGCGATGAACGTTATCGTCAAAAAGGCCCGCGATCTTTCCGGCGTCGACCTGCCGGTCGACCAGATCACGATATCGGTACGCGGCGAGGAACTGGCGCGCAAACGCTGGTAGCACCGGCCTCTGCCGGTGGCATCAGGACAAACAAGACGGGGCTGTTCCGCCAGGCGGAGCCGTCCCGTTGGTGTTTACGGCCACTGCAGGACAAGTCCACCGGCGGTCCTGCCGATCCGGATGCCGAGCGGCTGCAGCAGTTGAAAGATCGGCCGGCCGAAGGCGAACAGTTCGAGGCCGAGGGAGAGTCCCAGTTGCCGCACCACCCGGTCGCGGAAGGCGAGATCGCGGGCCACCAGGTCCTGCAATGCGACACGTTCCCCCTCCACCAGGAGTGCTATTCCCCTCCCCAGGCGTTCGAGATCGGGACAGGGGCACTCCCGCTCATGCTCCATGATCAGCGGTCGCAACGGATCGTCGACGGCAACGATATCGAGACGGCTGAGGACATCCGTCTCGACCAGGGCCAGGATCGCCGCCGTATCCCAGCATTGCAGCACCCCGCAGGCCTGCGGCCGCTGGCCGTAGATCCGGCACCCCTTGGCCGCCTCGTCATAGTAGCAGCAGCGCCAGTCCCGGCCGCTGCCCGCTATCTTCACCAGTTCGACCCGAGTCGCCCGGACCCCGCCGGCCACCGGGTTGTCGGCCAGTTCCCCCTTGCGTATGGTGATCAGCCGCTCCGGCGGGATGATGCCGTTTTCGATCAAGGCCAGATCGGCACGATGCAGGGCCGGACCGCCCTGGAGGCAGCAGGAGCCGCAGCGCCGGCAGGTGGCTGTTGTCATGGTCGTTGTCATGGTGAAGAAATATGCGCAGCGGCCTTGCCCCCAGCTCAGAAGTCCATGATATAGCTGAAGACACCCTCTTCGATCGAGGTCTTGATCTTCAGCCCGGAATTGTTGAAAATGGCCTGCATCCGCTTGTTGTTGCGCAGCACCTCGGCGGTGAAGCCGCTGATGCCGCTGGCCATTGCGATATGCTGCAGATGCTTGAAGAGGAAGGTGCCGATGCCGAGATTCTGCCATTCGTCAAGGATGACGAAGGCGACCTCGGCCCGATTGCTCTGCTCGTCGAGGTAGTAGCGGCCGACGGCGACGATCTCGTCGCCATGGGCCGCCGGCATGGTGCCGACAATGGCCACATCCTTGCGGTGGTCGACGTAGACGAAGTTGTGGATCTGGCGCGGGCCGAAGCGCTGGTGGTGGCTCATGAAACGGTAATAGATCGTCTCCTGTGACAGGTCGTAAAGCAGGTCGCGCATCCGCGGTTCATCGGTAGGATGGATCGGACGGAAAAAGATCTGAGTGCCGTTCTTCATCAGGCAGGTCGTCTTCATGTAGTCCTGGTTGGCGATGATGAACTTGCCCTCGACCTCGGCGAACTCCTGGCGGATATACTTGGCCTCGATCGCCTCCTTCAGCAGCTGGGCGCGGAAATCGGGATGGGCCACCGAGATCAGGGCCAAGGTCCGGTCCTGCACCGTTTTGCCATGGAGGTAGGCGACCCCGTGCTCGGTGACGACGTAATGGACCGTCCCGCGGCTGATCACGACCCCCGACCCGGCGCTGAGGCGGGAAACGATCCGCGATTGGCCGTCTTCGGTGGTCGATGGCATCAGCAGGCCCGGCCTGCCGC
>Ga0209066_10006877_pt1 | contig 11462 bp, 8 predicted proteins | sample All_14_2_FD_187198 | JGI IMG/M metagenome (GOLD analysis project Ga0209066, IMG submission 187198) | Freshwater microbial communities in response to fracking from Pennsylvania, USA - Allegheny Zone_MetaG_DW_15 (SPAdes) (version 2) ...
CCGTCGGTGTCCTGTTCCTCCGGCCGCGTCAGGGCGCGCACGCCCATGACCACGAAGGGCGTCAGGATCATCGACAGGATGACGGCGGCGGTGAAGATGGCGTTGTCCCTGGCGTTGATCACCCCTGCCGCGGCGGCGGCCGAATAAAGGACGAAGGCGAACTCGCCGCCCTGCGCGAACAGCGCCGCGCGATTGACCGCCTCGCCGGTGCGGGCCCGGAACAGCTTCGCCACCGTGAAGATGCCGAGGGCCTTGATGGCCATCAGTCCGAGGACCGTGATCATCAGCACGCGCCACTCGGCGGCGACGACGCCCAGGTCCAGCGACATGCCCACGGCGATGAAGAACAGCCCCAGCAGCAGGCCGCGGAACGGCTCGACGTCGGCTTCAAGCTGGTGGCGATAGGCTGATTCCGACAGCAGAACGCCGGCCAGGAAGGCGCCCATGGCCATGGACAGGCCGCTCAGATCCATGATCCAGGCCGCGCCCAGCACCACGGCCAGGGCGGCGGCGGTCATCACCTCGCGGGCCCTTGCGGCCGACAGCAGGCGGAACAGCGGATTGAGCAGGTAGCGGCCGGCGATGAACAGCCCGACCAGGGCGCCGAGCGCGATCAGCACGTCCTCGGCCCAGGACCCGCCGGTCTCCGGACGGGGCGACAGCAGCGCCACCACACCCAGCAGCGGCACGATGGCCAGGTCCTCCAGCAGCAGGATGGAGACCGCCCGCTGGCCCAGCGGCGTGGTGGTCTCGCCGCGCTCCTCCAGCATCTGCATGATCACGGCGGTCGACGAGAGCACAAAGCCCATGGCCCCGATGAAGGCGACGGCGGGGGGCAGGCCGAAGGCGATCCCGGCCAGGGTCATCGCCGCGCCGCAGCCCGCCACCTGCACGGCGCCCAGGCCGAAGATGTCGCGCCGCATGCTCCACAGTCGCGAGGGCCGCATCTCCAGCCCGATGATGAACAGGAACATGATCACGCCGAGCTCGGCGATGTGCAGGATGGTCTCCGGCTCCTCCAGCACGCCCAGCGCGAAGGGGCCGATGATGATCCCGGCGACCAGGTAGCCGAGGATGGAGCCGAACCCGAGCCGCTTGAAGATCGGACCGGCGATGACGCCGGCGCCGAGCACCGCCACGACCTGCGCCAGGTTCACGCCCGCCGATTCCGCCGCCATCTCGCGCTCCCCGCACCGTCGTCGCCGGTCGCAGTTCTGGCGCCTTCCCGAGCGGGGGTCGATTGTTTGCGCGGCGTTTGGCGAGGCGGACACGCCGATGTTAGCGTCAGGGCGCCCTTACGTTATTCATCATGGGTTGAATTTCTCCCCGTTCTCGGCGAGACGGTCGCCGCGCTTTCCCCTGGAGGACCCATGGTCGACAAGGTGACCAAGACCGCCGCCGAAGCCCTCGACGGGCTGTTGTTCGACGGCATGACGATCATGGCCGGGGGCTTCGGCCTCTGCGGCATCCCGGAGAACCTGATCGCGGGGATCCGCGAGCACGGGACGCGGGACCTGACGGTCATCTCCAACAACTGCGGGATCGACGGCTTCGGCCTCGGCATCCTGCTGGAGAGCGGCCAGATCCGGAAAATGGTCAGCTCCTACGTCGGCGAGAACAAGCTGTTCGAGAAGCTGTACCTCTCCGGCGAGCTGGAGCTGGAGTTCAATCCGCAGGGCACCCTGGCCGAGCGGATCCGCGCCGGCGGGGCGGGCATCCCGGCCTTCTTCACCAAGACCGGCGTGGGCACCCTGGTGGCCGAGGGCAAGGAAGTCCGCGAGTTCGACGGCGAGCTCTATGTGATGGAGCGCGGCCTGACCGCCGACCTGTCGATCGTCAAGGCGCACACCGGCGACGCCGAGGGCAACCTGGTGTTCCGCAAGACCGCCCGCAACTTCAACCCGATGATGGCGACGGCCGGCAGGAAGACTGTCGTCGAGGTCGAGCAGCTGGTCGCCATCGGCGCGCTGGACAAGGACAACATCCACACGCCGGGCATCTTCGTGGACCGCATCTTCCAGGGCGCGGTGTTCGAAAAGCGCATCGAGCGCGTCACCACCCGCCAGAAGGAAGCCGTCTGATGGCCTGGACCCGTGACGAAGTCGCCGCCCGCGCGGCGAAGGAGCTGCAGGACGGCTTCTATGTGAACCTGGGCATCGGCATCCCGACCCTGGTCGCCAACTATATCCCGGAGGGCGTGAACGTGACGCTGCAGAGCGAGAACGGCATGCTCGGCATGGGCCCGTTCCCGTATGAGGGCGAAGAAGACGCCGACCTGATCAACGCCGGCAAGCAGACGATCACCGAGCTGGACAGCTCGTCCTACTTCTCGTCGGCCGACAGCTTCGCGATGATCCGGGGCGGGCACATCGCCCTGTCGATCCTGGGCGGTATGCAGGTGTCGGAGACCGGCGACCTGGCCAACTGGATGGTGCCCGGCAAGATGGTCAAGGGCATGGGCGGGGCCATGGATCTGGTGGCCGGCGTCAAGCGTGTCGTCGTGGTCATGGACCACTGCGAAAAGTCCGGCGCCCCCAAGCTGCTGAAGCAATGCACCCTGCCGCTGACCGGGGCCGGCGTCGTCGACCTGCTGATCACCGAGCTGGGCGTCTTCGAGATCAACCGCGGCAAGACGCCGGTGCGCCTGATCGAACTGGCCCCCGGCGTGACCGTGGACGAGGTCCGCGAGAAGACCGAAGCGGCGTTTGAGGTCGCGGTCTAGCAAGGCGCGGGGACATGCCCTTCAGGGCGTGTCCCCGGCGGCTTCGACCACTTCGTGACTTGCCCCGGCGCCGGGACGGGCCAAGTTACCGGTTATGACCATCCTTCGCCTGCTGACGGCCTTCGCCGCCACATTCACCCTGCTCGCCATCGGTCCGGCCCAGGCCGCGCCGAAGCTCGAGACCGCCTGGTTCGCCGGCGGATGCTTCTGGTGCTTGGAGAAGGACATGGAGAAGATCCCGGGCGTGGTCGACGCCGTGTCCGGCTACGCCGGCGGTGACCTGAAGAACCCGACCTACGAGAACCACGAGGGTCATCGCGAGGCGGTGAAGGTCACCTTCGATCCCGCGAAGATCAGCTATCGCCAGCTGGTCGACCGCTTCTGGCCGCTGGTCGACGTCACCGACGCAGGCGGACAGTTCTGCGACCGGGGCCCCCAGTACTCGACCGCCGTATGGGTCGCCACCGAGGCGCAACGCCAGGCGGCCGAGGCGTCGAAGGCCGCGGCGGCGGCGCGGCTCAGGAGCCAGCCGATCGTCACGCCGATCCTGCGCTACACGTCGTTCTGGAACGCCGAGGGCTACCACCAGGACTACGCGAAGAAGAACCCGGTGCGGTACGCCTTCTACCGCCAGACCTGCGGCCGGGACGCGCGGGTCAAGGCGGTCTGGGGCCGCTAGGTCCGGCCGATCAGTCCCGTGGCGCCGGCGCGAAGCCTTCGCCCAGCAGCAGGCTGACCCGCCGCACGCAGCGGTGATCGTACTTCGCGTCGGTCTCGCCCGGCTTGCCCTTGCAGGGCACGCTCAAGGTGATGCGACGCACCTCGATCAGCGCGGTCTTGCCGAAGTCGGCGCCGATCCGCGTCTGCTTGCGCTCGGCCTTGTCGTCGAGGATGGCGACCACCACCCGGCCGCCCCTGGCCGGGGTCAGCGGAGCCTCGGCCTCCGCCTGGTTGCCGGCCTTGTCGCGAACCCAGATGGTCAGTGGCGCGGCGCCGGGCTCGGCGAAGTAGTCGCGGCCGTAGTAGGCCATGGCGTTGAACAGGAAGCGGTCCTCGACGGCGATGGCGGTGACCCCGCCGTTCAGCGCCTCGGTGCGGGCCCGCTGGATGACCAGGTCGCTGGCCTCCTCCCAGCCGCGCAGGCGCTTGATGCTGTTGGACTGGCCCAGCTGGTCGACGATGCGCGGGTTGGCGGCGGCGACGACGATGAACAGGGCCATGGCGGCCTGCAGCGCGACCGCTGCGCCCAGGCCGATGCGGGCGGCGCGGGTCCAGCCGCCGGACCAGTCGCGGGTCAGCAGGGCGGCGGTCAACACGGCGCCGGCGACATAGGCGCTGGCCGCCCAGTTGGCGTTGGCGCGCGAGATCAGCGCCTGGACGATCATCGCCGCCAGCGGCGGCACGGTCAGGCAGGCCAGCAGCAGGTCGGGCCCGGTCAGGCGGCGGCGAACGGCGAGCGTGATCCCGGCGCCGGCCAGAACCGCGAAAGGGATCGGCCCGAACACGCCGAACTGCTCGCCGATGAAGCCCAGCATTTCACCGGGATTGAACAGCGACCCGCCGACATTGGCGTTGGCGGCGGTGTGGCTGACGGTGGCGAACTGGTGGGCGGCGTTCCAGATCAGGTTGGGCGCGATGACCGCCGCCAGGGTCAGGCCGGCGGCCAGCCCGCGGCGAAGGGTCCAGACCTTCCGCGCTTCGACCGACAGGGCCAGGTGCAGGGCCATCCCGACCAGGAAGTAGAGGGCCGCGTACTTCGACAGCAGCGCCAGGCCCAGCGCCGCGCCCAGCCCGAAGGCGGGCTTGAGGTCGGCTGGGTCGTCGCGCAGCGAGACATAGGCCAGCAGACTCAACGACAGGAAGCAGAGCAGCGGGGCGTCGGTGGCGGCGATGAACGAGGACAGCGCCACGCCCGGCATCAGCAGGTAGAGGGCCGCCGCCGCCGCGCCGGTCCAGGGGCGGTAGAGCTTGCGACCCACGGCGAACAGCACCGTCGCCGTCGCCGCGTGGAACAGGGGACCGCCCAGGCGCACGAAGGCTTCCGAGTCGCCGCCGATCAGGGTGGTCAGCCAGATCGACCAGGCGATCATCGGCGGCTTGGAGAAGTAGCCGAAGTCGAGGGTCCGCGACCACAGCCAGTACTGGGCCTCGTCCGGATACAGCTCCAGCGGCGAGATGAACAACGCCGCCAGCCGAAGAGCCGTCAGCCCAAGGACGAGCAGCAGCGTGGCGCGGGCGGCGCGGGCTGCATCAGTTGTGAACGCGGGATCGGTCTGGGTCATGGGGATGGGGGACGCTGGCCTCGGAACTGGCCTCTGTAAAGGCGAACCCTGCCTCGTGGTGTCGCAATCTTGCGACAAGCCGCCCCAAAAACGCTCCAATCGTTAACGTCGCCTTGCTTCGTCCGGACGCGGCTTTATGACAGGGAAACAGGCGTTGGGACCCTTCCGGCATCGTCACCTAAGCTTCGCATTCACGCGTTATGGCGTGCTGCCAATGCCCGGGCCGGGTCCGTCACAGGTTTTCGACCGGCGTCGGGATGAGAGGGGATACTCACACATGCAACTCATGAACAGGCTCGCCGGCGGCGCAGCCATCGCTGTTCTCGCGCTTGCTTCGGCCAGCGCGGTCTACGCCCAGGACACCACGGGCGCCCTGCGCGGCCAGGTCACCGATGACAGCGGCGCGCCGGTTTCGGGCGCCACCGTCGTCATCACCCACACGCCGACCGGCGCGTCGATAAGCGCGATGACCGGCGACGCCGGTTACTACACCGTCCGCGGCCTTCGCGTCGGCGGCCCCTACACGGTCTCGGCCACCGCGCCCGACCGCAACAGCACCCAGCGGACGATCGGCGCTATCGGCGTCGGCGATCCGGCGACGGTTGACCTGGTGCTGGCCAGCGCCGGCTCGACGGTTGAGGAACTGGTGGTCACGGCCGCGGCCAGCACGGCCACCAGCCAGGGCGCCGGCTCCAACTTCGGCCAGGGCCAGGTCGCGGGCCTGCCCTCGATCTCGCGCGACCTGAAGGACATCGCCCGCCTCGATCCGTTCGCCGTGGTCGGCGACCCGGACAACAACGACGCCCTGTCGTTCGGCGGCGTCAACAACCGCTTCAATCAGCTGACCGTCGACGGCATCCGCCAGAGCGACGACTTCGGCCTGAACGGCAACGGCTATCCGACCCAGCGCTCGCCGATCTCCCTGGACGCCGTCGAAGCGGTCCAGGTCTCGATCGCCCCCTACAGCGTGCTGAACAACGGCTTCCTCGGCGGCTCGATCAACGCCGTCACCAAGTCGGGCGGCAACGCCTTCTCCGGTTCGGCCTTCTACGAAACCACCGATGACAGCAAGAAGGGCGACCACCTCCCTTCCGGTGATATCAACCTGCTGTTCGAGGAAACCACCTGGGGCCTCTCGCTCAGCGGCCCGATCCTCCAGGACAAGCTGTTCTTCTTCCTGTCCTACGAAGAATTCGAAGCGATCTTCAACCTGGATCAGGGCCCGGTCGATTCGGGCAAGACGACGCTCATCCCGCGGATCACCACAGGCGCGGTCGACACCTTCCAGGCCGCCACCATCGCGACCTACAACTACGATCCGGGCAGCTGGGTGGACGGCGCCCCGCCGGTGTCCGACAAGAAGTACCTGGCCAAGCTCGACTGGAACATCAACGACGACCATCGCGCCGCCCTGACCTACCAGCGGACCGAAGGCAACTCGTTCAACGGCTCGGTGTCGTCCAGCTTCGCCTCGGGCAACAGCACCAGCCAGCCGCGCATCGGCCTGGCCTCGCGCCAGTACGACAAGATCGAGACCCTCGACGCCTACACCCTGCAGGTCAACTCGCAGTGGACCCCGGAATTCTCCACCCAGTTCCGCGCGGGCTGGAAGGAAACCGAGACCGTCCAGATGCCGCTCAGCGGCCTTTCGGTCGGCGCCACCCAGGTGACCATCAACGACCTGCCCGGCGTTCAGGCCGGCGCCGGCTCGGCTCAGTTCCAGTTCGGGGCGGACACGTTCCGCCACGACAACTATCTGGACGTCAAGACGAACAACTATGAGCTGATCGGCCGTTACAGCTGGGGCGCGCACGACTTCACCTTCGGCGCCCGCACCGAAGAGCAGGAGATCGTCAACGTCTTCGTGCCCAACTCGCTGGGCAGCTATACCTTCAGCAGCTACGCCAACTACCTGGCCCGCACCGCGTCCAGCTTCACCCTGACCGGCGCGGTCGATCCGACCGGCGGCACGGTGGCGGCCAGCACGGGCACCGCCCGGGACGGCGCAGCGCTGTTCTCCTACAGCCTGAACTCGATCTACGCCGAGGACAGCTTCCGTCTCTCCGACACCATCACCGTGCTCTTCGGCGCCCGGTACGACTGGTACGCGATGGACGACAAGCCGGTCCTCAACGCGAGCTTCGTCACCCGCCATGGCTTCTCCAACCAGCAGAACCTGGACGGCAAGAGCGTCTTCCTGCCGCGCCTCTACGCGACCTGGAAGCCGACCCCGGACCTCGACTTCGCATTCGGCTTCGGCCGCTTCTCGAGCCAGGGCCTGAACGTCTGGCTTTCGAACCCGTTCGCCAACACCGGCGTGACCCAGACCAACGCCGTCTGCCCGGCCGGTCCGTACTTCAACGTCGATCTGACCGCGGCTCCGGCCGGCTGCACCTTCACGCCCCGCAACGGCAACGTGAACGTGCTGGATCCTGACTTCGAGATCCCGACGGTGTGGAAGACCAACCTCTCGGCCGGCTACGACTTTGAACTGCCGATCCCGGTGGCGGGCGACAACTGGCGCGTCCAGCTCGACTACATCTACGGTGAGAACGAGAACGCGCTGTTCTGGTACGATCTCCGCGCCGTGCAGGCCGGCGTCGCTCCGGATGGCCGCCCGGTCTACACCCGGTCCACGACCGGCACGATCGGCGCCAACGTGTTCGACATGATGCTCACCAACACCGACAAGGGTTACTCCAAGTCGATCGCCCTGAGCCTGTTCAAGGACTTCGACGCGGGCGTCCTCGACGGCCTGTCGCTGCGCGCGGCCTACACCTACACCCGCGCCACCGACGCCAACCCGATGACCAGCTCGATCGCGGATTCCAGCTTCGTCCGCTTCGACACCAGCGACCACAACAACCCATCGGAAGCGACCTCGGACTACGAGATTCGCGACCGCTTCACCCTGTCGGTGGACTACGGGCGTGAGTTCTTCGGCGACAACGAGACGCGCCTGACCGTGTTCGGTCAGAAGCGTTCGGGCCTGCCGTTCAGCTACACCTTCGCCAACAGCCGGACCGGCAACTTCGACAACGACTTCGGCAACCTGGTCACCCAGAGCTACAGCGGTCTGCAGGCCAGCTCCAACCAGCTGCTCTACGTTCCGCAGCGCGACGGGTCGGGCAACGTGACCCTGACCAGCGACCCGAAGGTCAACTACACCGCCGGGTTCGACATCGCGGGCTTCAACCAGTTCCTGAAGTCCAGCGGCCTGATGGGTTACTCGGGCAAGATCGCTCCGCGTAACGCCTTCACCACCGACGATGTCACCACCTGGGATCTGCGGATCAGCCAGGAGTTCCCGGCCTTCTTCCCGAGCGCCGCGAAGTTCAAGGTCTACATGGACATCGAGAACTTCGGGAACATGCTGAACGACGAGTGGGGCGTGCTCGAGCAGTACACCTTCCACCGCGGCGTCCCCGTCGTCGGCATGAGCTGCACCGGCGGTGCGGTCCTCCCGACGGCGGCGGCGTCCTGCGCCGGCGCGACGGCCTACACCTACACCTCGCGCAACGGCGCGGGCGACACGGTGTTCGCCGGCGATGTCGCCAAGCCGTTCACGGTGACCAACCCGTCGCTGTGGCAGATCAAGATCGGCATCCGCTACGAGTTCTAGTCCTCACGGACCTGAACGAGAGACAGGGGGGCGGTCCGGAAACGGGCCGCCCTTCTTCTTTGCGGGTTACACTTGACGTCGCCCCCCTTCACCATCACTTCCCCTCGCCTCATGAGCATCCCGATCATCCCCGCCGAATGGGCCCCGCACCGCGCGATGTGGCTTGGTTTCCCCAGCCATGGCGAGCTGTGGCAGGAGGACCTCGAACCCGCCCAGGACGAGGTCGCCGACCTTGCCCGCGCCCTCGCCGGTCCGGGCGAGGAGCGCGTGCGCCTGATGGTCTGCGGCGACGAGGCCGAGGCCGCCGCCCGCAAGCGCCTGGACGGCGTCGCCGGGATCGAGATCGTCCGCGCCCTGTTCGGCGACATCTGGCTGCGCGACACCGGCCCGATTTTCCGAGAGGATGGCAAGGCCATCGGCTTCCGCTTCAACGGCTGGGGCGGCAAGTACGAGATGGAGGGCGACGACCAGGTCGCCGCCCAGATCGCCGCCGCCGCCGGCGCGCCGCTGATCGCCAACGACTTCGTGCTCGAGGGCGGCTCGATCGACCACGACGGCTGGGGCACGGTGCTGACCACCCGCCAGTGCCTGCTCAACCCCAACCGCAACCCCGGCTGGGACGAGGCCGCGGCCGAAGCCGCCCTGTGCGAGGCCCTGGGCGCCCGCAAGGTGCTGTGGCTGGGCGAGGGCCTGCGCAACGACCACACCGACGGCCATGTCGACAACCTGGCCCGCTTCGTCGCGCCCGGCGTGGTGGCCAGTCCGGTCGCCTGGGGCAAGGCCGACCCGAACGCCGAGCTCTACGACGAGACCGCCCGCCAGCTGGCCGCCATGACCAGCCAGCGTGGTGCGCCGCTGCAGGTCATGCGGATCCCGTCGCCGGGCTGGATGGACGGTGACGGCGGCCCCGCGCCCGCCAGCCACATGAACTTCATCATCGCCAACCGCGCGGTGATCGTGCCCCTCTACGAGGACGAGAAGGCCGGCGCCTTCGCCGTCGACGCGGTCCAGAGCCTGTTCCCCGAGCGCAAGGCCATCGGCCTGTCTTCGAAGGCCATCCTGACCGGCGGCGGCTCGTTCCACTGCATCACCCAGCAGGAGCCTGCCTGATGGCCCGGACCCTCAGCCTCGCGGCGATCCAGACCAGCTACGGCCCGGACATGGACGCCAATATCCGCAAGACCGAGGGCTTCATCCGCCAGGCGGCCGCGGCCGGCGCGCAGGTGATCCTGCCCTCGGAGCTGTTCCAGGGCCCCTACTTCTGCGTCAGCCAGGAGGAGCGCTGGTTCGACACGGCGTATCCGTGGCGCGAGCATCCTGCGGTCAAGGCGCTGGCCCCGCTGGCCGGCGAGCTGGGCGTGGTGATCCCGATCTCGATCTTCGAGAAGGAGGGGCCGCACTACTTCAACAGCGTGGTGATGGCCGACGCCGACGGCGCGCTGCTGGGCGTCTATCGCAAGAGCCATATCCCCGACGGGCCTGGGTACCAGGAGAAGTACTACTTCCGGCCCGGCGACACGGGCTTCAAGGTCTGGGACACGCGGTTCGGCCGCATCGGCGTCGGCATCTGCTGGGACCAGTGGTACCCCGAGTGCGCCCGGGCCATGACCCTGATGGGCGCCGAGGTGCTGCTCTATCCGACCGCCATCGGCAGCGAGCCGCATGACGCGTCGCTGGACACCGCCCTGCCGTGGCGCCGGGCGATGCAGGGCCACGCGGTCAGCAACATCATCCCGGTGGTCGGCGCCAACCGCATCGGCTTCGAGCCGTGGGACGGCTATCCTAACGGCGGCCAGACCTTCTATGGCTCGTCCTTCATCGCCGACCATCGCGGAGACCTGGTCTCGCAGCTGGGCCGCGACGAGGAGGGGCTGGTCCAGGCCACGGTGGACCTGGATTTCCTGCGCACCCACCGCGCCGCCTGGGGCTTCTTCCGCGACCGGCGGCCGGACCTGTACGGCGCGCTGGCCAGCCCCCGACCGGCCTGATGATCGCCACCGACCGCCTCGTCCTGCGCAACTGGCTGCCGTCGGACCTTGAACCTTGGGCGGCGCTGAACGCCGACCCGCAGGTCATGGAGCACTTCCCCGCGCTGCTGTCCGCTGACGAGGCCGCCGCCATGCTGGCCGCCAACCAGGCGCGGATCACCGACAACGGCTGGGGCCTGTGGGCGGTCGAGCGGCGCGGCGACGGCGCCTTCCTGGGCTTCACCGGCCTGATGCCGCTGCGCGAGAGCAACCCGCTGGCGCCGGGCGTGGAGATCGGCTGGCGTTTCGCCCGCCACGCCTGGGGCAGCGGTTACGCCAGCGAGGCGGCCCGCGCCGCCCTGGCCTTCGGGTTCGAGCGGCTGGGCCTGCCGGAGATCGTCGCCTTCACGGCCACGGGAAACCTCCGCTCGCAGGCGGTGATGGACCGCGTCGGCATGTCCCGCCGCGAAGACCTCGACTTCGACCACCCCGCTCTGCCGAAGGGCCATGCGCTTGAGCGACATGTGGTGTGGGTGGCGGAGGCACCGTAGTCGCCCTCACGGTCTCATTGCGTCCTTCGACACGCCGCTGCGCGGCTGCTCAGGATGACGTCGTTGATAGGCTACTCTTCCACGTCATGCTGAGCAGCGCCGCAGGCGCGTGTCGAAGCACGCAGGGCGCAAAGGGCGCTACGGACACCCCTCCGGCGCGCCGAGCTTGCGCGCCGCCTCGACCTCGGCCTTCGCGGTCGCCATGTCGCTCATGAAGCCCGGATCGGCGTGCAGGCGGGCGACAAGGGCGGCGGCCAGGGTGCGGCCGGCGTCGACATCGCTCTGCCAGTGCACGCCGCAGATGGCCCGGCTGTCGCC
>Ga0209066_10006878_pt1 | contig 11461 bp, 9 predicted proteins | sample All_14_2_FD_187198 | JGI IMG/M metagenome (GOLD analysis project Ga0209066, IMG submission 187198) | Freshwater microbial communities in response to fracking from Pennsylvania, USA - Allegheny Zone_MetaG_DW_15 (SPAdes) (version 2) ...
TGAAAAAGACAAAGGTGACTAACACAAACGGCTTCTTTCCAAAGCGGTCCGCCATATAGGCGACGGGAAGATAAACCAAGACCGCCGTTATGTTCTCGATTGCAGACAACCAGCCGAACGTGAGTTCGGAGACGGGATGGAGCACGGTGCGCGTTGCCCAAATGACAACAAAAGAATCCGGTATCCGCTCACAGAACCGGATGAGGATATCGGACCAGAGCAAGTTGCGCAGACTGACCGGCATTTCGCGCCACAATCTCAGCGGATTGCCCTCTGCTGCCGTGGTCTCCTTCGAGTCATCGGCGATCATCACCTGTTGCAGGACGGCCGCAGCCAACGCCAACGCCAGCGCACACATGAAGGCCACGCGCACACCCTGTGCGACGCCCCACATGGCGATGCACACGCCCCCGGCAACCGGCCCCAGCATTTTGGGAACACGCCGCACCAGCGACACCACCGAAACACCCATCGCCCGCCGGTTCTTGGGCACGGCCTTGGACAGCAGATCCATGGTGGCCGGCAATGAAATGGCCGACCAGGAGATGAAGAAGGCCGCGCCGAGCAGCACCGCCCACCAAGTCTGAACAACGATAACGCACAGGTAGCCCGCCATTGAGAGCGCGTTGAAAAACAAAAGCGCGCGCTTGGTTCCCAGACGGTCGCTCAGATAGCCGCCCGGAAACGAGTAGAGCGCGGAAAGCAAGTCGTCCATTCCGGCAAGAAGGCCAATGGCCATAACGGCCGTCGAGGCCTGGGCCAACTGCTGAAGATACAGCGGCAGGAAACGCTCGGCCATATGCTCGCCCATGCCCACCAGCACGATCATGCCGAGCAGGCCGACTAGGCTGCGCTTCCGCGTTGGACTCGACAACGGCTCCATAGACGCCCCTCTCAACGGCTTATTTCAAGCCTGCCCGGTACGTGATGATTTGCACCTTCTCCATGGTGACCAGCCCCCCCGAGTTGGCGGCTTCGAACAGCTGGTCCAATTTCGGCAGAAAGGCGTTGATCTTTTCCTCTCCGTCGGCGATCTCGATGATGACCGGCATGTCGGAAGACAGATCCAATATCTTGGCCGTCTTGATCCGGCTAGCAGCACCGTATGCCATAATCCCGCGCCACGCTGTCGCTCCGGCAAGACCGAAGGTCTTCGCCTCGCGCACGATCACTTCATAGAGCGGCTGATGGTTGACCTTGTCGGATTCGCCGATGAAGATGCGGAGCAGTTTGGCTTCACCCGTGAGTTCCATGAGCACCTACACTTTCGTAATGAACGTGACGGCCACCATTCCCAGACAGAACATGACCGCACAGCCTGCCAGAGTCAGCAGAAAGTAGCCCGAAGCATACAGATACTCGCTCGCCTGAGTGAACGTGTACATCTCGTAGGTGAAAGTCGACAGGGTCGTGAAACCGCCGCAGAGTCCAGTCGCGAGCAACAGGCGCAGAGTCGGCGACAGCACCTCGGTCCTTGCAGCGAGGGCGGTCAGGCTGCCGATCACCAGGCATCCCAACAGGTTCGACCACAAGGTGCCGTGCGGAAACGTAACGGAAAAGCGCTGCCCGAGCAGACTGAGCGCATAACGCATGACGGAGCCGACAAACCCGCCTGCCCCCACCACAAGAAATGGCATGATTGTCTTCATTACCGGGTAAGCGTATATCGCGCCTGCATTGCCGTCAACACGAATTCCAGCCATTTTGGTCTTGTTCGGGTTCGCGGACGACACAGCGGTCCGCCACTCAGAAAACGGTTGTCCGTCCGATTTTGGAAGGTCGGGCTCTGTTCCGATCTTCTGCCTAGCCCACTGTCCTGCAGAACTGGATTAACCGGTTTCACCCTGTTTGAGATTGACTTGTGACGCGCCTGCCAACACAATCACACATCAATGTTTGTCATCCGTTTTCCTCTCGCGGAAAACAAGAAAGGCTTGAATGAAAACACGTTTCAGCAACACCCGGTTGTCCTGCCTTGTCATGGCGTCGTTCTGCCTCAGCGCATCCGCCGCGACGCGACTCTGCTCGGTCTATCTGGAAAGCTATTCCGCCCCGCAAAAGCAGCTCGCTCTCGGCGCCGAGGCGTTTCAGGCGCCGCAGCTCGGGGCTCTGCCGATAATGCTTTCCGCCGGGCTGCCCGGCGCGGCGCAGTTGGACAATGGCAAGCCGATCGCGTTGCACGTGCTCGATCTGGGCGACGGCAAGACCGGCACCGTCATCGAGGTCTCTCCCTCGGGATCGCCGGAGGCCTACCTGAAGGCCCTCGCTGGAGAGGCTGGGGCGCTTCCCGAACCCGACGGCGGCGTCTACACGCTCGCGAACGGCACGGCCGCGAAGCTCGCCAACGGGCGCCTGTTCCTTGCGATGAAGGGGGCCGATCCGGCCGCCTGCTTCGACAAGTGCGCGGAAGAGCTACCCGGGATGCCAGCCATGCCCGGCGTGCTCCGCGTCTCGCTCTCGCCCGCGGCCTTGGTGCCACAGATAGAGAAACTCAAGAAAATGACGGCGGCGATGCCCATAGGCGGCGCGGCGAACGCCGCGCAGGGACAGCTCTCGGTGGCCGCGATACTGGACTTCTACAGCCGGTTGTTGGAGCAGCTTGACGGCTATCACCTCGGGCTCAACATCCAGGCCGAAGGCCTGTTCATTCGCACACGCTTTTCACCGAAGATGGGAACCGATCTCGCCGCGCTGATGGCGTCCGGCAAGCCGGCTTCGGCGGCGCAGCTCGCATTTATCGAAAAAGACTCGCTTTTCAGCTTCGCCTCGGGCGGCTGCGTGATCCCCGAGCGCCTGAAGCAGCAGTTCATCGCGCTCTACGCGCAGTTGGCGTCGCTTTCGCCGCTGTATGGCCCGGCGCAAACCAACGAGCTGGCGCAGCTGATGAACACGTCCTCCCGCATGTTCGGTGCGCCGATGGCCTTCACGGGCAACCAGGCCGCCGAAGGCGGCGCGCTGTTCATGCAGGGGACGATCACGCTCGCCAATCCCGCCGCCTATCTGGCGGAACAGGTCGAGATGATGAAGGCGCCGGCCTTCCCGAAACTGATGGGCCAGTCGGGCATGAAACTCCCGGCGCCTACGGTTCGCACGTGCAAAGGGCTGAAGGCGTATGCGTGGAAGACCGAGCTGGACGAGCAGGCGCTGGAGAAGGCCGCACGCGCGGGGCTGCCGCCCAATCTGCCGCCCGACAAGGCCGAGGCGGCGCTCAAGTCCAGTCTGGCCTCGATGCGCTCCGCCATGACGCTGTTCGGCGGCGGCTACGAGTACGCGGCGACGGCCAGGGAACTCGTGTTCGGCATGGGCTCGCCCGCGATGCTGGAGTCCGCCATCGGCCGCGTGCAGGCTACTACGCCATCGGCCGGCGGCGAGGCGGCTCGCATCGAGGCGCTGCTCTCGCCGTCCGGCGACCCGCGCAGCCTGGGCCGCCTCTCGCTGAGTGGTCTGATGGGGATGATGATGGCGACCCAGCCCGAGTTGGCCGCGGCGTTAAAAGGCCTGCCGTCGGGCGAGGGCGTCGCCTTCGCGAGCTGGCCCGTCGGCGGCGAGTTGCTCACGGCGCTGCTGGTTCCTGCGTCAGAGATCAAGGCCGTCACGGCGCTCACCCAAGCGCTTCAGGCCCAAGCCGCGCAAAAGAGGGGTGCGCCACCCCCGCCTCCGCCCCGGCCGCCGATTCCGCCCAATTTCTAACGCGCAAATCCCTTAACCCGTAAACGGCTCTGGCGTGACCCCTCGATGAAGGGAATTTGTTGACTGTCCTGAAAGGGTCTCCCGACAGAGCCCATGTTTTCTTGCCCGCCATCAATCATGACCGGAGTAAAGACCATGACGCAAACGCTGTCCGCAATGTGCCTGTTCGCTACACTGGCAACGCTCGCCGCCGCTGCCGGCTCAGCCGAGACGACCCTCACGCTGGCCCAGGCCGGCAAACCCGCCGCCACGATTGTCCTCGCCAAGCAGCCGACGCGGGCGGCGCAATTCGCGGCATACGAACTGCAGTGGCACCTCAAGCAGATCACGGGCGGCGACTTTCGCATTGTCCGCGATGACGAGCCGGTTCAGGGGTTGGCCATCCTGGTCGGTGACAGCCTGCCGGTGCGGACGCTGGGAATCGATCCGCGCCAGTTGGACAAGCAGGCGTATGTGATCCGCTTCACCCCCGGCGCGCTGGTGCTGGCGGGACGCGACAAGGACGACCGCGGCAGCGTGCGCTATGACCAGACGCCAAGCCAGCAGGCATTCAGCACGTGGCCGGGCATTTGGGACGAGCAGGGCACGATGTACGCCGTGTACGACTTTCTGGAACGTTACTGCAACGTCCGCTGGCTCACGCCGACGGAGTCCGGGACCGACTGCCCCAAACAGGCGACGCTGTCGGTCACCGGCAGTGAACTGCAGCGCGCTCCGTTCATGAAGTACCGCTATGCCGCATACCCTTCCAGCGAAAACTACGACGCGTACACCGGCTTGTGGCCAACCGGCAGCGAAGGTTATAAGAAGTGGGAGGCGGCGGCCTACCCCGAACTGCACCGGCGCTTCGACAGCGGCGGCTACGGCCTCGCCAAACGCGGGTGGAACATGCTGTTCCGCCTGCGACGCCGCGAAGGCGGCGAGCCGTGTCCCGGCAACCACTCGCTGTACGGTTACTACCGCCGTTTCTGGGCTGCGGAGAAGGGGCAGGAGCCACTGTTCGAAGGACGGCACGCGGACTGGTTTGCCCAAGGCTACGAAAGCCAGCCGCCGCAGATGTGCTATACGAGCCGCGGTCTGATCGAGCAGGTCGCCAAGGACGCGTGCGAGTTCTTCGAGACCGGCAAGACCTACCCCGGCGCCCAGGCCGCCGGCGACTACTTCTGCGTCGAGCCGATGGACAACGCCCAGTTCTGCACGTGCTCCAATTGCCAGAGCCGGCTGACCGGCCGCGACGCCGACAGCCCGTTCTTCACAAACGGACGGCACAGCGACTATTTCTTTCATTTCGTCAACGAAGTCGCCAAGCTCGTCGCCCGGAAACACCCCGACAAACACATCGTCTGCCTCGCGTACATGACCCACGGCGCGCCGCCGCAGAAGTTCAGGCTGGAGCCGAACGTGCTCGTCCAGTACTGCTTCGCCTGCAATCGGCTGAACTTTGACCGCGCTTCGTACGAGCACGAAATAAACCTGCTCCAGCGGTGGCGGCAGGAATATCCCGACCGCACGTTGTATCTGTGGCTCTACTACACGTTTCCCGTCGAGATCGCGAACAATGGCAAGTTTCACTGTTTCCCCGGCTTTTTCGCCCGCGCCATTGAAAGCCAGTTCGCACTCTTCCGGAAATATGATTACCGCGGAGCGTTCCACTGCGGTTACGGCCAGGAGGTCGAGGCGTACGCCACTTACCGGCTGATGGATGATCCCACGCTGAACATGGACACCCTGCTAGACGAGTACTTCACGCGGCTGTATGGCCCGGCAGCGCAACCGCTGCGCACGTTCTACAGCGTGGTCGAACAGGCCTATGGCGATCCAGCGAATTATCCCGAGGAGATCGCCGCCTGCAAGATCGAGGGCCACCATCATCAGACCGAAGAAGTCGCGTGGGGCTATCTGGGCAACGCGAAACGCATGGAGACGCTCGGCAGGCTGATGGACGAGGCCAAGGCGGCAGCGCAGACTGCCGAACAACAGCGGCGGGTGGCGTTGTTCGAAAAGGGCACGTGGGACTACATGACCGCCGGACGGAAACGCTACGTGGAGCACGTCAAGGCACGGTATGGCGGAGGAGCCTCGATGCTGCGAGTCCCGTTCTCTTCCCGGGGTCCGTTGCAGAGCGACCTGAGGGAAATCGATGCCGCAGAAGCACTGTCCCTGTCCCGCTGGCGCTCGCCGATCGCCGAGCCAACCCGCAGGAAAGTGGCGGCGCGGCTGATCCATGACGGAACGTATCTGTGCGTCCAACTCGAAGAGCGGTGCGGCCCGGCAGGTCTGAAGTCCACCGGAGACATCGTGAGCGGAGACTACTGGCAGGTGCTGTTCGCGAACCGGCCCGGCGGCCCGGTGCGCAACCTGCTGCTCAACGCCGCGGGCCATCTGCTGCTGGACGGACTGCCTTACACGGCCGCGGTATCGAGCGAAAATAAAACGGGGGTCTGTGTGGTGCGCGTTGCGCTGCCGCTGACACAAACCGGCGTGTCCTCAGGAGGTCGTCTCTATCTGAATGTGGCCCGCAGATCCGGATTGTCCGATGACCAGCCGATGTGGTCGCCCAGTTTCGGCCCGTTCGAGGCGCCGGCCGCGTTGCGCGAACTGACTTTGGATACCGCCGACACGATTCCCGCCCGCCTGCCGAGCGGCACCGAGCTCCGGCGTCTGAAGTCACAGGGTTTGGTGGCGGCGTGGAACCTGGACGAGGGACAGGGGGTTACCGTCCACGCGTCCACCGGAGGGATCACCGGCAAGTTAACCCACGCCGCCTCGTGGGACACGGAGGGCACACGGGCCGTCGTGCGGCTTCAGGACAGCCGACGGCAATATGTGGACCTGGGCAACTCTAAGGCCTTGGATCTCAGCGGCCCATTGACGCTGCTGGTCTGGGCCAAATACGAGCCGACCGAAACCTGGTACCCGGCGCTGCTGGGCAAAGGCTACGAACTGACCGGCGCCTACGGGCTGCACCTCCGCCCCGGAGGCACCGTGTGGTTCGAACTGGACGCCCCTGACGGCACGAGGCACATCTATAATCCCTCCGACCGCTGCCTGCCGCCGGGCCAGTGGTGCCATGTGGCCGCCACGTATGACGGCACGGCCATGCGGGTGTACCTCAACGGCCGCGAGGCGGGTGCGGGGAAACCCGTAACGACAACGATCCGGACCAGTTCGGAACCGCTTCGGTTCGGCTGGCTGGGGGCGTACGGTCATTTCAACGGCAGCGTCCGGGATGCGAGCGTGTACAGCCGGGCGCTTTCTGGCGGCGAGGTCTTCGCGCAGTACCTGTCAGGAAGGTGACGGGGCCGCCGAGGCTCCGCTGGAAGCCCCGCGCCAGACGAAGGATAAAACCCGTAAGCGCGTTTTAAGGAATGCGCGGTTCCCCTGCTCATGATTTCGCCTGCCCGAACCCATGTGCGGTTCGATTGGCGATCTTCACCAGATGCAGCATGACCGGCACTTCAGTGAGCACCCCCACGATGGTGGCCAGCACCACAGGCGAGGACGCGCCGAAAAGCGAGATGGCGACCGCCACCGCAAGCTCGAAGAAATTCGATGCTCCGATCATTCCGGCCGGTGCCGCAATGTCATGCGACAGCCTTAGCTTCTTCGCCGTCAAATACGCGATGAAGAAAATCAGATACGTCTGGAGGATCAGCGGCACGGCGATCAGCACGATGTGCAGCGGATTGTTCAGAATCACGTCGCCTTGAAAGGAGAAAATCAGCACGAGCGTCAGCAGCAGGCCGCCGATCGTCACATTGCTGAACTTGGGAATGAACACCGTGTTGAAATAGTCCAGACCTTTGGTCTTGATCACATGAAACCGGGTAGCCATGCCGCCCACTAGCGGGACGACCACAAAAAGGCCCACCGACAGGAAGAGCGTGTCCCACGGTATCTTGATGCCGCTCACGCCCAGCAACAGGGCGACAATCGGGACGAAGGCGGGCAGGATGATCAAGTCGTTGGTCGCCACCTGCACCACGGTATAGGCCGGGTTTCCCTTTGTCAGGTGGCTCCAGACGAACACCATCGCGGTGCAGGGCGCCGCGCCCAGCAGAATGGCACCCGCCAGATAATCCCTGGCCAGTTCCTTCGGGATCAGCGCTTTGAAGACCACGAAAAAGAAAAAGGCCGCGACCGCATACATCGTGAAGGGTTTGATCAGCCAGTTGGTCACCCAGGTGACATACAACCCTCTCGGGTTTCTGCCGACGTTCTTGATGCTGGCGAAATCCACCTTCATCATCATGGGCCAGATCATGAGCCAGATGAGCACCGCGATGGGGATCGAGACCTTGGCGTATTCGAACCGTCCCAGAAAAGCGGTCACGTCCGGCAGAAACTTGCCGATCAGCACGCCCGCGACCATGCACAACGCGACCCACACGGTCAAATACTTGTCAAAAAAACCGATGTCTAACTTTTGCTTCACGCTCACTTTACCACCTTTTTCTTAAGCTTGCCGGCGGCGGCCTGCATGCCGCCGAGGTTTTCAACACTCGTGTAGTTCAGGGAAACAAGCGTCTTTCGGGCCATTTCCGACCGGCCGCCACTGCGGCAATAGAGCAGGATCGGCGTACTTTTATCCGGAACCCGCGCTTCGATCAGGCCGCCGATGACATCGTGCGGCATCAGCAACGCGCCTTCGAGGTGCCCGTCCGCATACTCCCGCGGAGAGCGCGCGTCGATGATGATGACAGGCGTTTTTGTCAAGGGCACCACCGTATCAGAGTTCGGGGTGACGCCGATCGCCGTGTCGTGCTTGTCGCACAGGACAGGACCGTCACTACCGCACCCGCAGACCCATAGACCGAGAGCCAAAGCCGCCAGTACCATAACCGCGCTTTTCATCGGTTCTCCAACGTTTCAGGCAGCTTTTCCACAAACGCCCGGATCTCATCCCGCACGCGCCGATAGCACCCGAGCTTCGCCTCTTCCCCCTCGACCTGCCGCGCCAGCGCGGGCGGATCGTCGAACCCCACATGAACCACTTTTGCCGCACCCGGAAAGAACGGGCAGTTCTCGTTGGCGTGCCCGCACACGGTCACCACGTAGTCGAACGGCACGTCCAGCAGCGTGTCCACATTCTTCGACGTGTGCCCGGAAATGTCCACGCCCGCCTCGGCCATCACCTTGACGGCGTTCGGTTTCAGCCCGTGCGTCTCGATACCCGCCGAGTACGCCTCGATCACGTCGCCTTTGAGCGCCCGCGCCCAGCCCTCCGCCATCTGGCTCCGGCACGAGTTGCCTGTGCACAGAAACAGCACCTTGAGTTTTCGTCGCAAATCAACACCCATCGCATTCTCCTTCCGTCTGTTCATGAAAAAGTGTTGCGCGCCACTCCGGCTAGCGCTCCCAAGAGCACCAGCCAGGTTGTGTTGATCCGGGTCCGCCAGACCAGCGCACCCGACACGAGCGCAAGCCCGACGGTCAGCGGATCGACCAGCGAGGCGCGGCCCAGCTGCAGCGTCACCGCCGCCATCAGCGCGAGCGACGCCACGTTCACGCCGTCCAGCAGGCTGCCCAGCCACGGCGATCTCCTGAGCTTCGGGATCACGCGGTGTACCAGCGCCACAAAAACAAACGACGGCAGAAAGATACCCAGCGTCGCGGCCACGCCGCCCGGCACGCCGCCCAGCACATACCCCACAAACGTCGCAGTCGTGAAGACCGGGCCCGGCGTCACCTGCCCCACCGCAATGGCGTCGATCAGCTGCTGATCGGTCAGCCAGCCGAGCCGCATCACAAAATCGGCCCGCATGAACGCCAGCAGCACGTAGCCGCTGCCGTACAGCACGGACCCGATCTTCAGGAAAGTCAAGAACAGGCCGGAAAGGCTAAAGGCAGCGGCGCACGCCCCGGCGGCAGGCAGTCCCAGCGCGGCCAGCGGCAGCGCGAAGCAGCGCAGTCGCGCAGTCCGCAGGCGGCGCACATTTTCGACCAGCATCACGGTAACGCCGCCCAGCGCGAGCAGGGCGATCTCGTTGACAGAAAGCGCAGTCAGCGCAAGCACGGCCGCTCCGACAACGGCCGTCAGACGGCTTTTCACCGCCTTCCGTCCGAGATCCCACAGCGCTTTCGCGATGATCGCGATCATCACAGGCTTCACGCCTTCCAGCACGCCCGTGGCCGCTGGCACTGCCCCGTACGCGACATAGAGCCACGCGAGCGCCAGCACGATGCACATGGCCGGCAGGATAAAGCACGCGCCGCCCACGATCAGCCCCAGCCAGCCGGCGCGCAACAGGCCAAGATGTATGGCCATCTCCGTCGAGTTGGGCCCGGGTATCAGGTTCGTTGCCCCCAGCAGATCCAGAAACTCCGGGTCGCTCAGCCACTTGCGGCGCTTGACGACCTCGTCGTGCATCATGGCGATATGCGCGGCCGGCCCGCCGAACGCCGTTGTGCCAAGGCGCAGAAACAGAACCGCGACCTCAGCCAAACGTCGTCGCAGCGGGGGCGTGTCAAACGGCTCTCCGGCCTCGATCATCGAGTCAGTCCTTTGTCCTAAAAGGTCCACAAGAAATAGAAGCCGGCCGCCACCAGCAGCACTCCGGCGAGCCCACGCACAGCCGACTCAAGCCCCTTGAACTTGACCGCTGCCGCGCCGAACGAGACGCCCAGCATCAGCGCCCCCAGCGGCAGCGCGAACCCGATCGCGTAGGCCACCAGAACGGCCGCCATCCACAGCGTGACCCCCTGCAGCACCGCCGCGCCGATGATGATGAAGATGCCGGGGTTGCAGGCCAGCGAACTCACGCTCACCGCCCCGCCGCCCACGATGCCGAACAGCAGCGCCCCGACAACCCCGCCGGACCGGCCTTTCACGCCGAACTTCGCCTTGCCCTGCGGCAACTTGAACGGCAGCAGGTTCAGCGCGCCCAGACCCAGCACGATGGCCACGAAGCCCGCGAACACCTTCCAGTAGCGCCCCAGCGTGCCCTGCGCCACCTGACCGACCATGGCCGCCACCGCGCCCAGGATCACGAGCGACAGCACCGCGCCCAGGAAGAAAGAGCCCGCCGACATCAGCCGCGCCCGAAGGCTGTTGTCTTTGCGGGCTCCCGCGTACCCCACGATGATGCCCAGCACGGGCAGCGTGCAGCAGGCGCTCACCACCGCGCTCAGAAGCCCGAGCGCCAACGCGAGCGGGATCGCCGCGAAGCCGACACCCGCCTGATCGAACGCCGCCGTCGCGCTCGTCAACAGTGACCGGAACCATTCCATAGGACACCTTCCCTAGTTACAGCCCGACGGTCCGCAGCCGCCCGCGCCGCACGCCGAACGGGGACGCGATGCGCCCACAAACGCCTTCAGTAGCGCGTCCTGCGTGACGTCCTTATCGGCAACAACCGCCATGCCGCGGTTCTTGACCATCGCCAGCACCGACGGCGCCCCGAGTTGCGCCACCACGCCCTTGTAATCATCCGCATCCTTGCTGAGCAGGTATTTTCCCGTCTTCGTACCGCGCCCTGATATCGTCGCGGAGGCCGCGGCGACCTCCTTCTGGATCGCCGCCGTCCTCAAGGCGTCATCCGACGGGATCACGACGAACACCGCCTCGGTGTTGGTGGCCACCACGTTCAGTTCCGAAATTCCCTTCAGCGGGGAACCCCAGGTTGCGTCTGTGGCCGACACGGTCGCGGGAGCGGTAGCACTTGCGGCGACCGCAGGCATCGCAAAGCCCTGAGCCTGCGGCGCGGCCTCTTTCGCGCCCGAAATCTTGGCCGCCGTCACCGCGCAGGCGGCCAGCACCACGATACCGCTG
>Ga0209066_10006880_pt1 | contig 11459 bp, 5 predicted proteins | sample All_14_2_FD_187198 | JGI IMG/M metagenome (GOLD analysis project Ga0209066, IMG submission 187198) | Freshwater microbial communities in response to fracking from Pennsylvania, USA - Allegheny Zone_MetaG_DW_15 (SPAdes) (version 2) ...
CTCAGCGGGGTGGCCATGCCCGGCACCTCCAACCCGAAAATTGAGGAGCGCCACCAGAAAATTGGTGTGCCATTCACGGCTTCTGGCAGCCCGGTGGAGTTCCTCACGCTTTCCAATGAAAAAGGCGCAAGGCTTCGGGCGACGGTGACGGAGTTTGGCCCAGTGCTTTTCTCCAAAATCCTAGGGCTAAACGACACACAAGGCGGTGTGGTGGCGGTGGTTTTCAAGTTTTGCGACGACAACAACCTGGCGCTCCTCGACCTGAAGGACTTGAAAAAAGCCCTCCAATACCTGATGGAGGAAGGCAAGGAGGTTTTTCAGAAGCAGTACGGCATGATTTCAACGGCCACAGTGGGCAGCATCATGCGTAAAATCGTGGAATTGGAGCAGCAGGGTGCCGATATTTTCTTTGGCGAACGCAGTTTCGATGTAAACGACTTGTGCCGACTGGATGAAAACGGCAGGGGCATCATCAGCATCGTACGCTTGACCGACATTCAAGACCGGCCGAAACTCTTCTCAACTTTTATGCTGCAAATGCTCGCCGAGATTTACGCCAATTTCCCGGAAGAAGGCGACGTGGACGCTCCGAAGCTGGTCATTTTCATTGATGAAGCACACTTGGTTTTCGAGGAAGCATCCGATGCGCTGCTCGACCAAATCGAGGCCATCATTAAGCTCATTCGCTCGAAAGGGGTGGGTATTTACTTCGTAACACAGAACCCCGCCGATATTCCAGACTCAGTATTGAGCCAACTAGGCTTGAAGGTCCAGCATGCCTTGCGGGCGTTCACCGCAAAGGACCGCCAGGCCATCAAGCTCGCCGCCCAAAATTACCCGCTTACGGATTATTACAACGTGGAAAACCTGCTGACTGAGCTTGGTATCGGGGAGGCATTCGTGACGGCATTGAACGAAAAGGGCATCCCTACCCCACTCACGCACACGCTGTTACGGGCGCCACAGTCGAGGATGGATGTTTTAACGCCTTCCGAAATTGAGAGCATCACCAGCCGTTCGAGCATCATCCGAAAGTACAACGAAGTGATTGACAGGGAGAGCGCTTATGAAATCTTGAATGGAAAAATAGAGGAGGCGCAAACTGAGGCACACCACGCTGAGATTGAAAAGCAACAGAAAGCGGCAGAGAAAGCCGTTCCGAAAAGGCAGGAGAAAAGCATGTTCGAAAAAGTGGTGACGAACCCCACCACAAGGCAAATTGGAAGCACCATCGCCAGGGAACTCACCCGTGGTTTGTTGGGGGCTTTGGGCATCAAAACCTCGACCCGCCGCTCCACGAAACGGACTGGTTGGTTCTGAGAAAAACGGGCAGTTGTCGAATGATTTTATTTTTTCAAATGTAAAATTGTAGGCAAACTGCCCGTTTTGGTTCCGTTCAGCCTTTTTTGGCACAATCATAGCATGGTGAAAAAAACTAATTAGTAGAACACATTCCCACCCTGTTGCATACGTCAAGGTCTCAATTGTTGAAATTGGGGGTTTGATAGATTTATTGCATAAATTGTCAAAATTACGCTATGAGATGGTTGGCTAAAGGTTTTTTGCACTACCTTTGACCTTCCAAAATTTACATTTCCCATGAGCAGATTACAATCGTATCTGGTATGCCTTTTATTGGGTATTGCCAGCCAATCCTTTTCACAACAACTTTCCCTTTTTTCCCAATACCGGGAAAATCAATCCATCATCAATCCGGCATCTCCAGGAAGTAGCTACCTAGCCTACGGTGAAAACCTTACGTTTGGTGCGTCCTACCGCGTGCAGTGGGCTGGTTTTGAAGGGTCACCGACCACCGCCAACCTGCGGGGCGATTTCCTCTACACAGAGGGCAGCCCCGTCAGCATCATGGGCGGCGGCTACCTCATCAACGACCAGACCGGGCCGACAGGATTCACGGGGCTTTACGGTCGAATCGGGGGCGTGCTTTCTGACGACCCGTACTACAGCGGCATCTCCGTTGGGCTTTCCTTCGGAATGGTGCAGTACCGGGTAAACGCCTCTGAAATCCGCCTGCGGCAATCCAACGACATCCTTTCCGGCGACGACCAGAACAAACTTTTCCCTGATGTGGGCGTGGGTGTTTTTGCTTACAAAATGCTGGATGCTGGCATTTTCGATGGCGACTACGTTTACGGCGGACTCTCCGTGCCGCAAGTGATGGGTCTCGACCTTCAGTTCGAGGACGCCGACGGCGATTTCCACACGACCCGAGTCCAGCATTTCTACGGAATGTTTGGTTACATCAAAAAAATGCGGGATGACAGTTTCCTCGAACCTTCAGTTTGGGTGAAATCAACCCCACATGCACCAGTGAACGTGGACTTCAACCTCCGCTACCAGATGGCCCAGAACTTTTGGGTGGGCATAGGAGCTGCCACTTCCAAAGCAGCCCATATTGAAACTGGTTTCCTTTTGGGTGAAAACCTCGGCTTCGACAACACCCTGCGAATTGGCTATGGCTACGACTATTCGTTCAGCACATTTGGCCCATACACGGGCGGTTCGCACGAAATCAATATTTCCTACGCACTAGAACGCTAAGCACGCTCGCCGAAACATTTTCGGTTCGAGGTTTTGCATCCAATTATTTTCCCAAATTCTTGTTACTCATGAAAAAAATAATTTTCCTGCTTTCCTTCCTGTCTGTACTGTTTTCACAAAGCGCTTTTGCACAGCCTTCCTACTATATTTCGCCAGCGCAATTGGAGGTGGACGAAGACGCTAGTTTTTGTGTTGACCTCAAAACAGAGGACTTCACATCCATGATAGGCTTGTCGTTTACTATCAAATTCGACCCCGATGTTCTCGTGTTTACTAGTGTTTCAAATTTTAACCCAATGGTTACTGGCTTGGACATAAATGACTTTGGTCTGTCCACTGCCACAGATGGTTATATCACTTTTATTTGGTCAAACGGTGAACCCTGTCAGAGCGCTACCACTGGTATAACAATTCCACCAGACCTGGAGCCTGCCACTTTGTTTACGCTATGTTTTACAGCAATTGGGGACTACGGAGAACATAGCGCTATCGAGATTACGGATTCACCCATTGACCTTATTTCCTTGCGGGAATCAGCGGGATGCTTCCCCATTGGCGAAGAATACGTTGGCGATGGCTTTGTTTCTATCGGAACATCGCCACTCACAATCAATATTTCATCTACAGACGGCTATCACAATGATACAGTTTGCGTTGATTTCAAGGTGGAAGATTTCACAAATCTAATTTCCTCACAATACTATATTTTTTGGGACACGACCATTTTGGAATATTACAGCGCCACTAAATTAACCTTGGGGAACAACGGCGACCAATACCAAATCAATTATTCACCAGCTTATGGTATGCTGGCATCTATTTGGTACAATGGCGACCCAAACCAGGGGGTCAGTTTACCTGATGGCACTGCAATACTTCAGATGTGCTTCAGGGTTAAAGGCAATTGCGGTCAAAGCTCCCCCATTTACATCAGCTATTTGGACGACGGGATAAACCTGCCAGAACCCGTTGAGGTAATTGACGAAATAACCGGGGACCCTAATTCTGGGGTCAACCTTGGATTGCTTCAGACAGAGGGCCTCGTTTCAGTCAATTGTAATGACCCCAACAGCATCACGATAGATATGGACAGCAAAAACGTTTGTCCAGGTGAGGATTTTACAGTAGATGTGAAGGTGAGTAATTTCAGCCAAATCGTGCAGTTGACCTATGATTTGAAATGGAATCCAAACATAATCCAACTAGACACTGTGACCTACCCACCGCAATCAGGTGGCCCACTGTGCTTGCCTTTTTCGAATGGAGTTGACGATAATGATGCTCTGAGCCTAGGCTTACTGCACATGGATTGGATGGCACAAGGACAAGGCTGTAACAAACCCAATGGCTACATCCTTATGCGGCTGCATTTCAAGGCCATCGGGCCAAGTGGCTCCAATTCGACAATTGCTGTGGTTGACCCGATTTTCGTGGACAAATTTGGCGGCCAACCTTCCAATATTGGCATCAACAACCACAACAGTTTGGTTTCGCTCTGCGAGCTAAGCCAACCAACCATCACCGCCAGTTCAGAGAACGCCAACCCAGGCACACAGATTTGTGTAGAGTTTAACGTCCAAGATTTTGATGACCTCACCAGTATGGGCTACACCATCGCTTGGGAGCCAAGCATTCTTCAATTCACAGGCGTGCAAAACTTGAACCTAACAGGGCTGACGATGTCGGATTTCCTAACTGGACAAGCTGCCAGCCTTGGCGTTCTTGGGCTTGATTGGTCGAACGGTACGGGCGTTACTGTGCCGGATGGCGTTACGATTTTCTCGGTTTGTTTCAATGTCATTGGCGACCCAGGGGAATGCACCCCCGTCAGCATTGAAGATACGCCATGGCCCATCACTGTAACCACGGCCACGCCAAATGCTGGAAATATCGGCTTGAATGGCCAACCAGGTCAAGTCTGCGTACTCGACCCATTCGTTCTAAACCTCTCATTGCCAGATACTTACGGCGGCCCGTTCTCCACAGTATGCATCGACATGTCTGTTGATAATTTTAAAAAATTGACCAACACGGAGTATTCCATCAACTGGAACCCCAATATTTTGGAGTTTATCAGCCTGACGCCGAGCGGTTCGCTGCCCAATTTCACAACAGGCAGTTTCGACGCAAGCAATGCCACTAGCGGGAACCTCACCATAGATTGGGCTGCTACGAACCAAGTGTTGGGAACCACCGTTCCTGACGGAACTGAGATTTTTGAACTCTGCTTCAAACTCATCGGTGACCCGAACGATTGCAGCCCAGTGACCGTCAGCAGCTATCCAACCGAGGTTATCATCAATAGCGCAACAACAGGAAGTTCGAACCTCAATATTTCCACCATTGGTGGCAGCATTTGCATCGGCGGCACCATTAGTTTGGTAGGATACGATGTGACGGATGTGTCCTGCGGCTCAGCTCCTGACGGCTCTATCACCTTGAATGTGGAAGGTGGCTCTGGCCAGTACGGCTATAGTTGGTCTGGCCCAGGGGTTAGTCCAACAGCCGCCAACCAGACCAATTTGAATATCGGCAACTTCATCGTCACGGTTACCGATATGCAAAACCCTGCCTTGAAAATTATTCAACCTTTCAACATTGGCTACACAGCGGATGCCATTTACGCAAACGCTGGACAGGACACTACCCGCTCCTGTAACAACAACAGCTTTCTGTTGAACGGAACCGCATCAGCAATGGGAGCTGGCATTACCTATAGTTGGAAAAAACTCGGCTTGGGTGTTATCACAGGAGGCGAAACCACTTTGACACCTTCCACCTTCGGCTCAGGTGCTTTTGAACTTACCGTGACCGGAGCAAACTGCGTGGACAAGGACACGGTGGTAGTTACAGGTTCTCAAACTCCAATTCCAAATATTTTACCCGCAGAAACCATTTCTTGTAAAAATGACATCATAGACCTTGATGGCTCCCTCTCACCATTTATCAATGGATTTGAAATCAATTGGAGTGGTCCTGGTGTAGTACCAGGTACGGAGCACGAGTTCATTGCGCAAGCCAGCCAACCTGGCTGGTACTACATGACCTTGAGCAACGCCAATACCAACTGCATTGGCATTGATTCCGTGGAGGTACTCGGCAATCTGACATTGCCAACCGCAGACGCTGGACAAGACACGGTGCTTGGTTGCAATACATCATTCGTCCCTATCGGAGGTGCTTCTAGCACTGGCTCAAACTTCCTTTACGACTGGATACCAATGGGAGCTGGCCAACTCTGTGGTAACCCGCAGGCCGCCACGCTGAATGCATGTTCGCCTGGCAGTTTTGAGCTGACAGTGACTGATACTTTGAATGGTTGCTCCGCAACAGACATCATCGTGGTAACTGCCGACACTTTGAAACCTATCTCCAATGCTGGTGCCGACAAGGTGCTCAACTGCCTTGTCGACATGGTAACATTGGACGGTTCAGCTTCTTCAACTGGGGCCAATTTCGACCACACTTGGCGCTTGGCGGGTGCCATTATTGCGCAAGGAAGCTTGAATGTAAACGTCAGCACACCCGGCATTTATGAATTGGAAGTGATGGACAATTCGAACGGATGCAGTGCCGTCTCAGAGGTAGAAGTTACTGAGGAAAAACAGGCACCCGCAATTGCAGCCAGCCATTCCAACGATATTTCCTGTTTGCAGCCTTCGGCAACGCTTGATGCCACGGGTTCTGCCACAGGCACGACCATCAGCTACGACTGGATAAACAGCCTAGGTGTGAGCGTGGACACAGGTTTAACAATTACCGTTAATGCTCCAGACGACTACGTGTTGGTGGTTACAGATTCTGAAAACGGTTGCACTTCGACAAACACGGTTTCAGTTGCCGATTTGACCACACCTCCCGCCGCAAGCGCAGCGGTCACTGGCCAAATCACATGCGATGGCCCAGCTACTATCGTTGGGACATACAACGAAAACAACCCCAACTTGAAAACCGTATGGTCAGGCCCCGGCCTTGGCTGCATTGCCAACCCAGATGCCGCTTCCACCACGGTTACATGCTCCGGCGGCTATGTTTTCCATGTGTATGATGAATCGACGGGTTGCGAAGGTACTTTTGGGGTAAACGTAGTTGAAGACCTAGCAAAACCAACCGCCAATGCCGGCCCCGATGGTTCGTTACCGTGCGCAGGCAGCAGCGTCACGCTTCAAGGCAGCACCAATATCACAGACTTCAGCTTGACTTGGACATTTGTGCCAACTGGTGCGACAGTTGGCAATTCGACCGATTTGAACCCTACAGTTACCCAAGTTGGCCAATATGCCTTGTTAGTAGAATCGAATGTAAATGGATGTATCTCCAACCCTGATTATGTTCAGATTTCGCAAGATGTCATAAATTTCGTTGCAAATGCAGGGAACGATGGCACGATTGATTGCTTGACTCCACTCTGGACCTTGGATGCCAGCGGTTCGACTTTCAGCGGAAACGACGATATTGCTTGGCAAGGAATCAACGGAACGACATTTACTTCCAACCAAGTAACCGTGCAAGTGCCTGATGGTACCTACCTGCTGACTATTTCAACACCAGAAGGTTGCTCTGACCAAGACACAGTTGTAGTAAACAAAAACATAGAAGCAATCAATGTCACTGCGAATGCTTCCGGCATACTATCCTGTGGCAACCAAAGTGTTGACCTAACGGGCAGCAGCAATTCCAGCGGTACAAACCTAAGTTTCGTTTGGACAAACGAAAGTGGGATGATTGCAGGCAACGGGGAAACAATTGCTGTTTCCACGCAAGGCACGTACACCCTCACTGTCACCAATCCTGCCAACGGATGCAGTGGCACGGCGAGTGTGCAGGTTTTGCAGGACAATTCAAACCTGGAGCAAGCCAGTGCCCAGGCTGACTACGTCAATTGCGAATCTGAGGCAACTTTGATTGGCAACCTGCCTGCTGGAACGACTGGACTTTGGACGACGCTCACAGGAGCTACGATTGGAACACCAACTTCGGAAACGGCAACGGCTTCCAATTTTTCCACAGGTGAGAACCAGTTCGTTTGGACGCTTTCCCTGGGCGACTGTCCAAATTACTCCGCAGACACCGTTAGTTTCGACGTAAACCAAACTACGCCGAACGCTGTGGACGACAACACGAGCCTGCAACCCGGCACTGGCGGCCAAATCAGTTTGAATGTTCTGGAAAATGATGATTTCACAGCAGGCAATATCAGTTTTGAACTTTTGCCAAATACTGTTTTCGGCACGGTGACATCTTCACCAGAAGGAGAAGTAACTTACGTGAAGGAGAAATGTGTGGCTGGCAAGGTGACCATTCCGTACAAAATTTGCGACTTGACCTGCCCCGACCTTTGCGATGATGCAACACTGACCATTGACGTGCTGTCAGACCCAGAAGAGGCTTGTGGTGAAACCCCGAACGGCATCACACCGAACGGCGACGGCATCAACGACGAGTTGATTTTCGATGAGTTACTGAACACATCAGAGAATTATCCTGACAATGAAATCGTCATCTTCAACCGTTGGGGCGATGTGGTTTTCCAAGCAAAACCCTACCTCAACAACTGGGCTGGCACCAACAACGGCGGTCAGGATTTGCCACAGGCTACCTACTACTACATACTGCGCCTGAAAATAGCAGATGGTCTGATTTTGAAAGGAGACGTGACTATTCTAAAATAAGATAAACGACTGTTTATCAAGGTTTTATAAAGCAAAAACCAACCATTGCCAAAGTGCAGTGGTTGGTTTTTTTGCATAAAAAAGCCGAACCAGGAGGGAGTTTGGTTCGGCTATTCTAAACACGAAAAGTATTCTGACGCCTTTTCAGGCGAAATTTTCTTTCAAGTCAAAACCTTTCACAAGTTGTTCGCTGGAGTGTTCGTTGGTGATGAGGTCCAAGTCAACGGTAACTTTCTCAAATTGTAGGGCATAGGTTTTACGCTGAATACCAGCTTTAATCGTACTGCTCTGCAGCTCTTTGCTCCCTTGGAACGGCCCAGTTTCTTCCTTGAATCGGCCCATAAGTTTTTGGAGCGAAGCAATCGGCGAAAACGAACCAGTCAGGTTCATCAAGTCCACCGTGAGGGCAATTTTCATATTTCGGATGTTCATTTTCGGCAGTTTTCGTTGTCTGTGATTTTTATCAAAAGACAACTCTAAAACCGTGATGGGTTGGATTCTGTTGTTTTAAATGGATTAATGAATTGTTAAAGAAACGGCTAGAGCGGGTCACTACCGAACAAATACATGCTAGATGAAACTGCAAGTGGAAGCATTTTTGCTGCCAAGTAGAACATTCATTGAAAATCTGACTTTCTTGAAAATACGGGCAATATTTCATTCCTTTGCTAAACCTTTCAAAATCAACACTTTAAAAAACAAGCTTGTCATGTTTCGAAATATTTTCTTCCTGATTTTTTGCTTTTGCGCTGTGACCAGCGCCACCGCACAAAACATTTACCTCAAAATGGACAATGCCTGCATGAACCGTTTTGAATACAGCGTAAGTGGAGCAAACAGTAATTATGTGTCCTATTCCTTTCGATTGGGTGATAAAAAATTCGCCTCGTTCGATATTGGCGTGGAGCCAACGAACTGGGTTCAAAAATTGCCCGGCAAATTGGTGAATTGCTCTGCAATGACCATTGACCAGAATTTTGTTTCGAGTGTAAACAAAGGCAACACCAAGCTTTTCATCGTTCGTGAAAATGACAACGGCTACAATATTGCTGCGGTGGAAAAGGGAACCTACGTTGAAACGAAGAACAATAACTTGCTGGTAAGTTCGGAGGATGTTGATTTTTCCTTATTGGTGACAAACCCCATTTCCAACGTAAACCTTGCCATGCCAGGCTCTAAAAACCATGTTTACCTCGGAGGCACCATCAGCTATCAGTGCTTGAGGGGCTTCATTTTCCAGAAAAAAGAGGAAGCAGATAGCCGCACCTATAAAGAATACGTAGTAATTCCTGAAATTGGGATTGTTGAGCGGGCCTTGGTTGCCAAAACCGGCTTCGTGAAAGACGAGGTTCGCCAAAACGAACTGCGGCTCTCAAAAGTTGACAATCAGGATTTTTCCACAGCATTGAGCTTGGTTTGTGATAATGCCCAAGCCAAATATTACGACGGGGCAACCGCCACAACTTCCTCAATACCTACGAGTTATGACAAAACGACGTCAAAAGGCGGCACCACTACCCCAAAAAGTTACGGCACCGACCCATGTACACCCACTTCGGAGCCAGGTGTCCACATTGTTCAAAAAGGCGAAACAGCCTACGCAATTTCCCGCAAATACGGAATCACGGTTGCTCAGCTTCAAGGTTGGAACAAACTGACTGACCAAAATGTCATCAGCGTTTGCCAGCGGCTATTTGTGAAGGAGCCAGGCAGCGTCGCCAAAGAAACAACGACAACAACAACCACGACGAATTCAGGTGCAGGTAGCACAACAACCACTACCTCTTCTTCTTCAAGCACTGGTTATTGGACGCAAACAAGTGGCGAGCACCAGGTTAGGTCTGGTGAGACAGTGGCTTCATTAGCCAAAATGTACGGTTACACAGAAGAGCGCTTCCGCAAAATGAACGGGCTTTCCGCTACGGAAACAGTATTGCCTGGGCAAAGGCTCCGCACCAGCGACTGTAACTGCCCCACCCTTTCCAGCACCACCGTGGACACCCCAATGCCTTACGACCAAGCTTCGGAAACAATATTGACCAACAAGGATGCGAGTGCGCCAGTCAACAAAGACGACGTGTACTACCGCCCTATCAGTGTTTACGAAGTACAGTCATCGGATACGTTTTTTAGCATTGCGAAGCTATACAACACCACCGTAGAGCGGATTTGGGAGTTGAACGGCTTGACCAAGGACGATAAATTGAGCGCTGGAATGCGCATTTACGTTCAATAAAAATTAAAAAAACTTCATCGTTAAGAGATTCCAGCGGCATACCGTTGGAATCTTTTTTATTTTTAACAAAATGCAGTTGAATGGAACTCGACCAAAACTACTGGCAAGGGCGCTATGAATCGGGCAGCACCCCGTGGGATATCGGTCATGTTTCACCGCCACTGAAAGCATATTTTGACAGCCTTGACAACCGGGAAATGAGCATTCTGATTCCCGGAGCAGGTAGGGCTTACGAAGCAGTCTATCTTCATGAAATAGGCTTTAAAAACGTTATTGTTTGTGATTGGGCAAAGGCGGCATGCGAACAATTTCTGGAATCAGCACCTTCTTTTCCCACCTCACAAGTTATTTATGGGGATTTCTTTGAATTGCATGAAAATTACGATTTGATACTGGAGCAAACTTTTTTCTGTGCCATTTCGCCAATGCTGCGGAAAGCATATGTGGACAAAGCAGCTGAATTGTTGGTGCCTGCTGGTAAGTTGTCAGGATTGCTTTTCGCCAGCCATTTCAAACAACCTGGACCACCATTCGGTGGCACTAAAAACGAGTACCTTGAGTTGTTTTCGGGTAAATTCGAGATTTCACGCCTTGAACAGGCGGAAAATTCTATTCTGCCTAGAATGAGAAATGAGTTCTTCTTCGAATTTATCAGGAAGTAAAAAATTCAAAAACCTTAGAAATGTATTGAATTTTCGTTCTGACTAAAGTTTTAATACTTCCAATTGGTACAGTTTGAAACCTACTTCTATCTTTGCCCCTGCTTTGAAGCTCATAAGAAACAAAAGAGATAAACTACCGAACCCACCGTATCCAACACAGTTTTTAGCCCGAAACCAAATTAAGAGGCTCAATTTTCAAATTCCCTGCTTACGGAAGCTACGAACAACCAAATTTTCCATTACCGGAAAATAAGGAGGTTTTTTTTTGAAAAAACAGCGTGGCACCAAATTTTTTTAACTAAAAAAAGGAAAAGTGGATTTAAGAAA
>Ga0209066_10006881_pt1 | contig 11459 bp, 12 predicted proteins | sample All_14_2_FD_187198 | JGI IMG/M metagenome (GOLD analysis project Ga0209066, IMG submission 187198) | Freshwater microbial communities in response to fracking from Pennsylvania, USA - Allegheny Zone_MetaG_DW_15 (SPAdes) (version 2) ...
GCTGGTCCTCAAGGCGGCCTGGGCGATGGACAAGTTCGGCAACAAGGAAGCCCGCCAGCAGATCGCGATGATCAAGGTGGCGGTGCCGAACATCACCTCGAAGGTCGTCGACCGTTGCCTGCAGCTGCATGGCGCCGGCGGCGTCAGCCAGGTGTTCAAGCTCGCGAGCATGTACGCCCACCAGCGCACCCTGCGCCTGGCCGACGGTCCCGACGAGGTCCATCGCGACCAGGTTGGCCGTCTCGAGATCGCCAAGTACAACTGAGTCCCGTTACCGGGATGAACGAGGCGCGATCCCCCGGGATCGCGCCTTTTTCTTTGGGAAGAGTGAAGGCGAAAGGTCCCACGCTACGCTCGGGATGACGCTATTGTTGTGATTGACGCAGTACGCCGATCAAAAAAAGCTGTCATCCTGAGCGCAGCGAAGGACCTTTGAGCCGGCGCCAGATGCGGGAGACAACCGTGGACAGTCCGAAGAAGAGCCGGCACGTCACCGATCATCTGGCCAACGAACGCACGTTCCTGGCCTGGATCCGGACGGCGATCGCGGTGATGACGCTGGGCGTCGCCATCAACCGCTTCGCCCTCTTCCTGATGGAAATGCACCAGGTCGTGCCGCAGGTGCGCGATCTCGCCAACCGTCACGTCGAGAAGCTCGGCATCGGCCTGGTGATGCTGGGCATCGTCCTGCTGGTCGGCTCGACCTGGCACTACCTTCATGTCGGCAAGACGATCGACGACGAAACCTATCGTCCGTCCGCCAGGGCCATGGTCGGCACGGCCATCGTGATCGGCCTGATGGGCGGCTCGACGCTGCTCTGGCTCTTTTAGGCGTCTCTCAAGTCAGCCCTTGCCCGGCGCCGATTGCGGCGCGGCCGGCGGACCGTCCGGCATGTCGAGCAACTCGCTCTCCGGGGCACCAGCCTCGTAGGCTTTCACCAGCGCCTCGGGATCGAAGGCGACGCCGATCGGGTTCTTCCGGAACGCCTCGGTCAGGAAGTAGGCCGCCGTCGCCTCCTTGGTCTCATAGCGATCGACCTGCAGTTCGACGCCGTTGCCGTCGGGATCGCGATAGTAGATCGACACGGTCGGCCCGTGGTGGATGCAGCGCGCCGGCTCGATGCCCAGCGCCTTCACGCGGCGATACGTCGAGAGCAGCGCGCCGATGTCGCTGAACGTATAGGCGACATGCGCCAGGCCCGAGGTCTTCGCATCGGGCGCCTTCAACCCGGCCAGATTGACGATGCCCAGCCGATGATGCTCGTCGTCATAGGTCAGGAAGCAGATGTAGTCGGTTCGCTGGACAACGTGCATGTTCAGCACCGCCGAATACCAGTCGATCATCGGCTGCATGTTCGACGAGCGCAGCACGAAATGCGCGAACAGGGTGGGCGCGGCTGGCTTGTCCGACAGGCTCCGGCGGCGCGATGCGGTCTCGATCACGGTATCCATGGCAATCTCCTCGATCCAGGCCACGTCAATCGACGCAGCAACTCATGCTGCTTGCGGAGGGCGGGACATCGAGAGCCGGATTCTCCGTGAAGAATCCGGTGGGATGAAGGGCGAAACCGGCGGTGATCACCGGCTGGACCGGGAAATCCTCGGGGCGCGGAATATGATGAAGACCGAAGCTGTGCCAGATCACGACATCGGTATCGACCAGCGGGCGGTCCGCGGCCGTCCAGGCCGGCAATCCGTCGCCGCCGCTGCTCTGGTTGGGGTAGCGGCCGGCCGCGTAGATCTCATCGGGATGGTAGGCGGTGACCCAGAGTTGCCGGGTCATGAAGGCCGCGCGCCGGGTAACCATCGACCGGGGATGAGAGAAGGAGGGAATCGGGCTCAGCGGCAGCAGCTTGTAGGCGGTGGGCTGGCCCAGCCCGTTGCGGGCCTCCGCACTCTCGATCTTCCAGAAGCGGGCGGCGTTGAAGTCGACGTTGCGCTGCGCGCCCTGCTCGGTTGCCAGGACCGTCGCGCGCGTGGTGAAGGCATTGCCGTACGGATTGTCGGCGCCCATGGGCAACGCCACGGTGTCGACTTCGACGACGCGGTTGCGCTCGCCGTCGACCGCCACGTCGAGACGCATGTTGAAGACGTGCTGATGGTAGTGGGCATAGACGCCCGGCGACACGATCGTCCCATAGTCCGGCACCTCGCCGGGCCGCAGGCCGGCGGTGTTCATGATACCGGTCGCCTTCATCTCGAAGTGGATCGAGCCGTCCTGGTGAAAGTACCAGAACGAGCCGTACTCATAATTGCCGATGGTCGAGATCGACGACACGACCAGCCGCCGGGCGCGCCTCACATCGACCTCGCCCGTGAACAGGTCGGTGTGCTTCCACAGGATGCCGAAATCCTCCTCGTGCAGGCAAACCGCGCTCTCGATGCAGTAGGGATCGCCCTTGCTGTCGGCCAGCCAGGCGTCGAAGTAGCGGATGGCGCCGAGACAGTCGCAGCCCAGGGTCAGGGAATTGGCCAGCACGCCGATGCCGTACTCGCCGACATCGAAGGCATTCTTGCGAAAGTGCCCGCCGCCGGGGTGTGCGTACGGCACGACCATCTCGGACAACGCGGCCCGGTGCAGCACCGACCGCAGCCGTCCATCGTCCTCGTAGCCGATCGCATGCAGCACCAGTCCTTCGCGGGCATTGAAGCCGACGCGGAAACGCCATTTCTGCCAGCGCACCTCGTTGCCCTCGACGACGAAGCTCGGGCCGGCCGGCTGGACGATCTCCAGCGGCTTCACGTCATCGCGGAAGACGCTTCGATAGCGGGCGGCATAGTTGCGATCGAGCCTCGGCACGTCGGCCACGCCGTAGTCGTCGACGCGCAGCACCTCGGCACGGTCGAGATCGACGACAGCACACAGCCCCTCGATGGGATGGGCATAGCCGTTGTCGTTCTTCTCGCTCCGGTACCAGCAGAACGTATGCGAGAGCCGCCGGCCCTCTTCATCCGGCAGCCCGTAATTGCCGGCTGACCAGGGGTCGACCTGGACGTTCTCGATGTCGGTGATGCCACGCCGGGCCAGGGCCTCGCGAAAACGGGGATCGGCCCGCGCCACCTCTCCGACCAGCGCTATGTCGTCGAACAGGATGCGCGGGCGGACGCCGGGAACATGCCGCCAGTCGACCACCTTGTCGCTGACGAGGTCCACCCGGGCCTCCCAGACATGGCCGTTGGTGCGGTCGAACGCGCAGACGAACGCCTCGCGCGAAAACGACGCTCCCGCCCGGAAGTCCCTGACGACGCGTTTCGAACATCATGCCCGGCCCGAGATCGTGTGCCGCTCGCACGGCCGCCGACGCCTGGCGGATCTCCTCGGGCGTCAGTGGATCGAGCGGATGACCGGGGGCCGCGTGCGTCAGGGTCTCGGCGATGGCATCGGGCATGGTTTTCCTCTCGACGGCATTGTCACGTTGACGTTCGCGGAGCGCAACAAGCCAGTGCCCGGCGGTTGGGCCTGCCGAGACGACAATATTTCTCGCGCTGCAGCTCCACGCCGTTGCCGTCGCGATCGCGATCGACATGGCCAATTGGCCAAGTTGGAGGTCCTGGCATCGGGCGCCTTCAGCCTCGCCATGTTCTGATGATGCTCGTCGTCGTGGGTGAGGAAGCAGAGTAGTCGGTCCACTGGACGATGCGCATGGTCAGCACCGAGCAACATTGTTGCTCAACGCGGAACCGATCAGGGGCTGCGACATCCGCTTCATTTGTTTCGTTTATTTCGTTCGTTTCGTTTATTCCCCATGACTTCGACTTTTTTCAACGGCCTGCCAGGCCTTCTCTGGCGCTTCGCCCCCGCCTTCGAGCGACCGTGCTCCCTTCTCGTCATCTTGAGCGCCGCCAAGAATCTCGTGGCAGCCAAGGGATCGTCTGGTCGCCCCGCCAGGTCCTCCGCTGCAATCAGGACGACCTGCAATCGTTCTCCGAGGGGCTGACCTGCGAAAGCAGTACCTTGACCCGCTCTGCGTCTCGGCCTCCTCTGCCGGCACATGTCCGCTCCCGCCATCGATACGAACGACAGCCTGTCGCGCCTGATCCCGTCGCGCACGGCCCGCGGCTTCTTCCTGGCCGTGCTGTCGGGGATCTTCTTCAACTTCCTGAACGCCTCGGTGAAGGAGCTGGCGAGCGAGATGCCGCCGCTCTACGTCGCCTGGGGCCGCTGGGTCGCCGGTGTCGCGCTGATTGGCCCCTATCTCTTCTGGCGCGCCGGCTTCGCCGGCATGAGAACCTACGACCTGAAGCTCCATTGCTTCCGCGGGGTCTTCCATACGTCGGGCTATGCGCTGTGGTACGAGGCCGTGGTCTGGCTGCCGCTCGCCACCATGGCGGCGCTGGGCTTCACCGGGCCGATCTTCGTCACCCTGGGCGCGGTGATCTTCCTGCGCGAGACCGTGCACTGGCGCCGCTGGCTGGCAGTCGGCATCGGCTTCGCAGGCATGCTGATCATCGTCCGGCCGGGCCTCGTCACCGTGAACCCCGGCATCGTCATGATGCTGTGCGCCGTGCCCCTCATCGCCGGCTCCAACCTCGTGGCCAAGGTCGTGTCGGGCCGCGACAAGCCCGCCGTGGTCGTGCTGTGGCAGAGCGTGATCGGCGCGATCTGCTTCACGCCGCTCGGCCTGTGGTTCTGGCAGACGCCGACCTCCGACCAGCTCCTGCTGTTCCTGGCCGCCGGCTTCTTCGGGACGATGGGCTATTTCTTCATCACGTGGGCCTACCGCCTGCTCGATATTTCCGCCCTGCAATCCATCACCTTCCTCGGCATTGTCTGGGCCGCCTTGATGGACGTTGCGGTCTGGGGCAAGACCTCGGACATCTGGACCTTCGTGGGCGCGGCGATCATCGTGGCGTCCACGACCTATATCGCCCACCGCGAGGCAAGAGCGGGGGCTGCTGCGGGAGGAAAGAAGAAATGACGGATCGTCTGGCCGGCAAGGTTGCGCTCATCACCGGCGGCGCCTCGGGCCTCGGCGCCAATGCCGCCGAACTCATGGCGAAAGAGGGCGCCCGCGTCGTGGTGGCCGACGTCGCCGTCGATCGCGGCAAGGCGGTCGCCGACCGGCTGGGCTCGGCCGGCCATTTCGTGAAGCTCGACGTCACCAGCGAGGACAACTGGAAGGCCGCGATCCAGGAAACCGTCGACAAGTTCGGCGCCATCCACGTGCTGCTGAATTCGGCCGGCATCGGCCTCAGCAAGACGGTCGAGGAGATCACGCTCGAGGAATGGCGCAAGGTCCACGCCATCGACCTCGACGGCGTGTTCCTGGGCTGCAAGCACGGCGTCGCCGAGATCAAGAAGCACACGGCCCGCCTCGGCGGCTCGGTGATCAACATCTCCTCGATTTCCGGCATCATCGCGGGCGCCAACATGGCCGCCTACAATTCGGCCAAGGCCGGCGTCCGCCTCTTGAGCAAGTCGGTGGCGCTGCACTGCGCCAAATCGGGCTACAACATCCGCTGCAACTCGGTGCACCCGACCTTCATCGACACGCCGATCCTCGACAAGTATCGCGACCGCTTCGGCCAGGACCTGATGCAGCAGAAGCTCGGCAAGCAGGTCCCGATCGGTCGCCTGGGCCGGCCCGAGGAAGTGGGCTGGGCGATCGTCTTCCTCGCCTCCGATGAATCGAGCTTCATGACCGGCTCGGAAGTGATCATCGACGGCGGCATCTCGGCGATGTGATTTGGCTGTCGTCTCGGGCGGGGTCGCCCCGCCCTGGACCGCAGCGAAGGACCTCGCATTGCGGTCAGACGACACCTTCAGCCAGCGCGAGATCCTTCGCTGCGCTCAGGATGACAGGGGGTTCCAATGCTGCTCAATCTCGACGGACGTAAGATCTACTTCGACCTTGCCGGGCCGCAGAACGCGCCGGCTGTCTGCTTCACCCATTCCCTCGCAGCCGATGGCGGCATGTGGACCGAGCAGCTCGTGCCGCTGCTGGCCGCCGGTTATCGCGTGCTGCGGCTCGACATGCGCGGGCATGGGGGCAGCCAGCCGGTCGAGGGCGACTACACGATGGACGAACTGGCGGGCGATGTGAAAGGCGCGCTGGACGTGCTGGGCATCTGGAAGGTCCATTACATCGGCCTGTCGATCGGCGGCATGATCGGCCAGGGCTTTGCCCTCGCTTATCCGGAGCGCCTGCACTCGCTGACCTTGTGCGACACGCACCCCTCCTCGCCCGACGATTCGGCGGGCCTCTGGGACCAGCGCAAGGCGGCCGTCCGCGAGAATGGCGTGAAGGCGTTGGCCGACGGCAACATGGAGCGGTGGTTCACCCCGGAGTTCAAGGAAGCCAATCCGACGCGGTGGAAGGAGATCCATTCGACCATCTGCGGCACGTCGGATCTGGGCTTCCTGGGCTGCGCCGCGGCCATCCAGAATTTCGACTATCTCGACCGCCTGCCCAGCATCAAGATCCCGACCCTGGTGATCTGCGGCGACGACGATCCGGCGACGCCGCCAGACCGTAACAAGCTCATCGCCTCGAAGATCCCCGGCGCGCGCTATGAGGACATCGCCAAGGCCCGCCATCTGCCCAACGTCGAGCGGCCCGAGCCGTTCAACCGGCTCATGATGAGCTTCCTCGGCCTCAATCGTTAGGACACGACAAATGGATTTCGCCTTTTCCGAAGACCAGCTCGCCATCAAGGACAGCGTCGCCAAACTCTGCGCCGGGTTCGACGACAAATACTGGCTGAAGAAGGACAAGGACGGCGGATTCCCTGAGGATTTCTACCGCACGATGGCCGATGCCGGATGGCTGGGCATCGCCATGCCGGAGGAATATGGCGGCTCCGGCCTCGGCATCACCGAAGCCTCGATCATGATGCAGGCGGTGGCCGAGTCGGGCGCGGCGCTGCAGGGCGCCTCGGCGATTCACCTCAACGTGTTCGGGCCCAACCCGATCGTTGTGTTCGGCACCGAGGAACAGAAGAAGCGCATCCTGCCCGACATCATCAAGGGCAAGGTGAAGGGCTGCTTCGCCGTCACCGAACCCGACGCCGGCCTCAACACCACGGCGCTCGAGACCAAGGCGGAGCGCGACGGCAACGGCTACGTGGTCCACGGCAAGAAGACCTGGACCACGACGGCGCAGATCGCCGACAAGATGCTGCTGATCGCCCGAACGACGCCCAAGGAAAAGTGCAAGCGGCCGACCGACGGGCTGTCGCTCTTCTACACCGACTTCGACCGCAGCAAGATCGAGGTGCGCGAGATCGAGAAGATGGGCCGCAAGGCGATCGACACCAACCAGGTGTTCATCGACGGGCTGAAGGTGCCGCTCGAGGATCGCATCGGCGAGGAGGGCAGGGGCTTCCACTACCTGCTGCACGGGCTCAACCCCGAGCGCATCCTGATCGCGGCCGAGGCGATCGGCATCGGCAAGGCCGCCCTCGCCCGCGCCACGCAATATGCCAAGGAGCGGGTCGTGTTCGGCCGGCCGATCGGCAAGAACCAGGCGATCCAGCACCCGCTCGCCGAGAGCTGGATGCAGCTCGAAGCGGCTAACCTGCTGACTTTCAAGGCGGCCTGGCTGTACGACAACGGCAAGGAGTGCGGTGCAGAGGCCAATTCGGCCAAGTATCTCGGCGCCCGCTCCGCCTACGACGCCTGCGAACGCGCCATCCTGACCCATGGCGGCTACGGCTACGCCAAGGAGTTCCACGTCGAACGCTTCCTGCGCGAGGTCATGATCGCGCGCATCGCTCCAGTCAGCGAGCAGCTCATCCTCTGCTACGTTGCTGAACGGGTGCTGGGACTGCCGAAGAGCTACTGACCGGCCCGTATTGAGGCGGAACAGGGGCAAGCGCAGACGATTGTATCGTTTGTATCGGCAACCCTTGGGCGATTCGGGGCGTTTCTTCAGTACCTGATCGCAACCCATTCAACGGAGCCGTCCAATGACCCGCAACCAGCTGAATGCCGGCCTGGCGCTGGGAAGCGTGTTCCTGATGGCGGGCATCGTGGTCTTCGCCCCGCCGGTTCCGCCGGCCTCCGCGCAAAGCCAGGCCGAGCGCATCTGCCGGGAGCAGGGGATCACTGCGAAATCGGAAGGCTATGAATATTGCCTGTCGCAGGCCACCCGCGCGATTGAATGGGGCAAGCCGGAGATCGCTTACACGATGGCGCGGGTAACCGCGGACGCTCGCGATTCCTGCCTTGAATCCGGCCTCTCTCCGGCCACGTCCGGCTACCAGAACTGCATCGAGCGCGAGACCCACGCCCGCAGTCTGCTCGTGTTCACCGACGAGCCGCAATACGACGGCGATATCGCTCACCAGTAACGCCCGTCACGGCTCGGTATGGCGCGTCTCGAGCAGGTGCGGCAACTTTTACGCGACGGCCAGCGTTCCTGAAGAGAAGGAGCATGCCATGACTCGCCTGAATACAGTCTTCGTCGCCGTGGCTGCCGTCGCCGTCGCAACGATCGCCCCGCACGCGCAGGCCAGGTCTGGTGAGGCGCTCGCCGTCGCGGAGAAGGCCTGCCTGGATCAGGGCATCAAGCCCCAGTCGACCGCCTTCGAGAAATGTGTCGAGCGGGTCGCCGACGCCTATGACCGCACCGGTCAGATGCCGAAGGTGACGTGGCCCACCGCATCGATTGGCCACGAAGGGTTCCAGGCGATCTCCCAGGCGTGACCGTCGGGATCGGCGACATATCCCCGAAAGCCGCCATGAGGCGGCGCATCGGCCGGCCGCAGCAGACTGCCGCCGGCCGACACGAGTTGGTCGAGAAGCGGCTGCACGGCTTCCTTCCCCGTAACGTTGTGCGCGAGGCTGAAAGCACCCGGGCTCTTGCCGGCTTGCCCTGAATCGGCCTCGAGCGCGGCCGCCAGCCAGGTCGCGAGGACCATGCCGTTCATCTGGTAAAAGGCGATCTCTTCCGTTTCGAAAATCGGCTTCCAGCCGAATCCGTCCCTATAGAAACGCTTCGAGCGGGCAAGCTCGGCGATACCGAGCGTGATCACCGCGATCTGTTGCTGCACCCTTCTCTCCCTTATGATTGCAGAGCGGACCGTTCCTCACCCTACGACGAAGACCGATCTGCCATTTTGAGCGGGGTCGGCGTAGGCTCGGCGCATGCAACCGCTCCCCGCTTCCGTCCTCCCCGCCGGCGTTCGCGCCCGCATTCTTCCCGGCATCAACGGCCTCGACATTCACGTTCTCGAAGCCGGCTTCGACCGTAAGGCGCCCGCCGTGATGCTGTTCCACGGTTTCCCGGAAATCGCCTATAGCTGGCGCAAGGTTATGCCGGCGCTGGCCGAGGCAGGCTATCACGCCATCGCGCCCGACCTGCGCGGCTACGGCCGGACGACGGGCTGGAGCGCCGACTTCGATGCCGACCAGATCGGCTTCCGCTTCACCAATCTGCTGCGCGATGCGATCGGCGTACTCTATGCGCTCGGCCATCGCACCGCCGAGGCCGCGGTCGGGCATGATTTCGGCTCGTCGGTCGCCTCGTACGCCTCCCTGGCGCGCCCCGACATCTTCAAGCGCATGGTGCTGATGAGCGCGCCCTTCCCCGGCCCATCGGCCGTGCCCTTCGACACTGCCGGCAAGCCCGCTTCGCCCAAGGCACCGGACGTCCATGCCGCCCTGGCCGCACTGCCGCGTCCGCGCAAGCATTACCAATGGTATCAGTCGACGCGCGAGGCCAACGAGGAGCAGTGGCACGCCACGCAGGGGCTGCACAATTTCCTGCGCGCCTACTATCATTACAAGAGCGCCGACTGGAAGGCGAACAAGCCCTACGAGCTGAAGGGCTGGACCGCCGAGGAACTGGCGAAGATGCCGACCTACTACGTCATGGACCTGGCCGAAGGCATGGCCGAGACGGTCGCCAAGCAGATGCCGACGCCCGCGGAGATCGCGGCCGCGAAGTGGCTCACCGACGACGAGCTCGCGGTCTATGCCGGCGAGTACGAGCGCACCGGCTTCCAGGGCGGCCTCAACTGGTATCGCGCCCGCACCAGCGGCCGCGTGACGCCCGAACTCGAAATCTTCACCGGCCGCACCATCGACCAGCCCTCGACCTTCATCTCGGGCAAGAGCGACTGGGGCAACTATCAGTCGCCCGGCGCGCTGGAGAAGATGCAGAAGAGCGCCTGCACCAACATGAAGGAAATCCACATGGTCGAAGGTGCCGGCCACTGGGTGCAGCAGGAACAGGCCGCCGAAGTGAGCCGCCTGCTGATCAAGTTCCTGAAGGAGACGAACGCCTGACGGAACGACCAGCGTTTCCCGCCGGCGGGCAAGCCGCCTGCCTGGCAACGTGACACAGGAAAGGCGCCCCATGTCCGACCTCGCCACTGTCGATTCGCTCACCGTCGACGTCATCACCGACAATGTGAGCGACACCTACGCGAGCAAGCCCGCGTTCGCGGTGTCGGAGATGGCCAACATCCTGAAGGCCGGCGCCAAGGAGATTTCCGGCGAGACGCTGCTGGTGGCCAATCTCGGCTATGGATTGCGTCTCAGGACCAGGATCGGAGCGAAGAAACACACGCTGTTGTTCGATACCGGGACCGAGGGCGCGGCCTTCCTGCGCAACTGCCGCAACATGGCGATCGATCTCGGCGAGGTCGAGGAGATCGCCGTCACCCACGGTCACTGGGATCACATGGGGGCGCTTCCCGCAGCGCTCGATGCCATCGCCGCCCGCCGCGGGCGGGGCAGCGTGGCAGTCCACGTCAATCCCGAGATGTTCAACGAACGCGGCGTGCTGCTGCAGGACGGCACCATCTTCCCGGCCGCCCGCGTCCCCACGCCCGCGCAGATGGAGGCGCAGGGCGCACGCGTCGTCAACGATGGCCAGGCACGCACGCTGCTCGACGGTCACTTCTATTACAGCGGCGAGATCCCGCGGGTCAGCGCCTTCGAGAAGGGCCGCGGGGACCATCTTTGCCGCAAGGACAATTCCGAGGAGTGGCGGCCCGACCCGTTCCTGATGGACGAGCGCATGCTGATCGTGAACGTGCGCGATCTCGGCCTCGTCGTGTTCAGCGCCTGCTCGCACGCGGGCATCGTCAATGTCTGCACCGAGGCGAAACGCCTGTTCCCCGACATCCCCATCCACGCGGTGATGGGCGGCCTGCATCTCGGTGGCGTGATGGAGCGCCTCATCCCGCAGACGGTCGAAGCCCTCGAACCCTTCGACATTGGCCACTTCATCACCGGCCACTGCACCGGCTGGCGGGCGCTGCATGCGCTTGCCAACGCCTACGGCGACCGCGTCAGCCAGTCGGCCGTCGGCACGAGCTACATGTTCGATGCCACCCTGCCGCAGCCGGCGCGCGAGACCAGGCAGCCGACGAAATTCGAGACAAAGCCTACCTGGTAGGCCAATAGTTCCGCCGCGTCGCCTTTTCGCAGCAGCGGACATCGAACCTTGACCGAAGCGTCTCCCGGCCCCTTCTCGTTCAGCGCGATCCGGGCCGCCGCCCTCAAAGGG
>Ga0209066_10006882_pt1 | contig 11458 bp, 14 predicted proteins | sample All_14_2_FD_187198 | JGI IMG/M metagenome (GOLD analysis project Ga0209066, IMG submission 187198) | Freshwater microbial communities in response to fracking from Pennsylvania, USA - Allegheny Zone_MetaG_DW_15 (SPAdes) (version 2) ...
GAGGTAGTCCAGGAGCTTGGCAGCCTGATGCAGCACCTCGTAGCGATCATCAAGCGCAACAAGACGGCGGCGCTGAAGCGGAGTCGGCCGGCCACCGCCCTCTCCCCGCAGGCTGCCAAGCTCCTGGACTACCTCAGCGTGGACAGCCGCGAGATCACGCAGATGGTGGCCCTCACGATCCTCGGCATCGGCAGCCTCACGGCCCGTGTCGGAGACCTCCGCAGGGCGGGCTACAAGATCAAGGGCACCCGGAAGCATGAGGTGAGAGGGGGAACCTACACCTCCTACCGCCTCATCGAGACGCCTCATCAGCGCCGCAAGAAGGCAGGCCTCAAGACGTGACGCGGCTCCCGCTGATCTTGGACCTGTGCGGGGGCACGGGTTCATGGTCGAAGCCGTACAGAGACAGTGGCAAGTATGAGGTCCTCATCGTGGACCCGCAGGAGTGGCTCCCTGACGATCCCGGTACTGGTGATGTCCGACTGTTCGAGTATTCGAAGCGCCGCCCCCACGGCATTCTAGCCGGCCCACCCTGCACCCACTTCAGTGGCTCGGGGGCTCGATGGTGGGCAGCCAAAGGCGAGGGGGCGCTGCTCTCCGCGCGCGCGATTGCGGATGCCTGCGTCAGGATCGCCACCCTGCACAAGCCGAAGTGGTGGGTGCTGGAGAACCCGGTCGGAAGGCTCCGCCGCTACTACGGCCCACCCGCCTACACGTTCAACCCGTGCGACCACGGGGACCCGTACACAAAGCGGACGCTCCTGTGGGGCCACTTCAACAAGCCGACCCGCAACTGGGTAGAACCCACGGAGGGCTCTAAGATGTGGAAGCTACCACCCGGCCCCGAGCGTGCCCTGCTGCGCAGCGCCACTCCTCCCGGCTTCTCACATGCGTTCTTCGAGGCCAATCCATGAGTGCGGAAGAAGATCGGGCACCCGGCCACGATCAACTCCTCCACAAGGGTCCCTGCCCGAAGTGTGGCTCCAAGGACAACCTAGCGACCTACGCTGACGGTCATAGCCACTGCTTCTCACCGGGCTGCGGCCACTGGACGAAGGCGGACGGAGAGGCCCCGAGATCATCTGCGGCCGGACCTGCAGCAAGCAGGGGAGCCGACCTCCTCCCTCCTGGTAAGCCGATCGCTCTCACCAAGCGCGCCATCTCTGCCGCGACATGCGCTCGCTTCGGGTACTACCCGGCGACGTTCAAGGGGCAGATGGTCCAGGTGGCGGAGTATCGGAACCAGGAGGGAGGCGTCCAGGCGCAGAAGCTCCGCTTCGCCGACAAGGGCGAGGGCTTCCCGACGCTCGGCAAGGGCATCGGCGAGTGCCAGCTCTTCGGCCAGCACCTGTGGGGTGGCAAAGATCGCAGCATCGTCATCACCGAGGGTGAGATCGACGCCATGTCGGTGGATGAGGCCATGCACAAGAAGCAGCCCGTGGTCTCCATCAACACGGGGGCCGGTGGTGCAGCGAAGTGCATCAAGGCCAACCTGCTCTGGCTGCTGAAGTTCGAGAAGGTCATCCTCTTCCTCGACGCCGACAAGCCCGGTGAGGACGCCACCACGGAGTGCGTGAAGCTCTTCCCGATCGGCAAGTGCCACGTCGCCAAGATGCCCGGCCATAAGGATGCCAACGCTGCACTCCAAGCAGGCAAGCCCGGTGACATCTCGGCGGCGATCTACGGAGCGGAGCCCTACTCACCGCCCGGCATCATCAATGGGCGCATGCTGGCTGACAGGATCGACTTCGACGCCCCCGCCCCGGTGCGCTACTCGCTGCCTTGGGCTGGCCTCACGGCGAAGCTCTATGGCGGCATCGCGCGGAAGGACGTAGTGGTCCTGCTCTCCGGCTCGGGCAAGGGCAAGACGACCTTCCTCTTCGAGATCATCTCCGGCTTCCTGGAGCAGGGCTTGAAGGTGGGCGGCATGTTCTTCGAGGACGACCTTGAGGACATCCTCCACGGCCTGCTCACGGTGCGGACCTCGAAGCGGTTGCGCCTCGATCCCACCCTGGCGACCGGCAAGGTGAAGAGGGAGGAGTGGGCGAAGCTCACCTCCACCGACCAGTTGTTCCTCTTCGACGGCGCCTCCGCCAAGTGGGGCCTTGACGACCTCATGGGCTACATCGAGTTCCTCGCGAGGGGCTGCGAAGTGGACGTGGTGATCGTGGACCCGATGTCGTTCCTCGTAGCGCAGAGCGCCATGAAGGATGAACGCAGGGGCCTCGACGAAGTCATGTCCTCGATCGCCAGCAAGTGCAAGCAACTCGACATCGCAGCTCTCATCTCCCACCACCTCACCCGTCCCGAAGGGGACAAGGGCCACGAGGAAGGCGCCGACATCAGCCTGAAGCAGGCGCGAGGCTCCAACGGCATCGGGCAGTTCTGCTCACTAGCCCTTGGGTTGCGCTGGCGGCCGGACCTCAACGTCACCGAAGTGAAGTGCCTGAAGAGCCGCAAGCAGGGCGAACTCAATGGCACCGTCCTCACACACCTCCGATACGATGCTGACACTGGCCGGGTTGTAGAGACTGCAGTTGCGGTGCAGGGTGGTGGTAGTGACGGGGAAGCCTCTCCGGCATTCAAGGAAGAGTTCTAAGTAGCTCAGCTTCTCGGGGGAGAACGACATGCGCGTAGTCGATGGCGAAGATTGCCTCATTGACCAGTACGACGACCACATCAAGGAGTACCTGAGGCGGGAACGTATCCGCCTTTGCAACGAGTGGGACCTAGTGCCCGCCGAGGACCTCCGCAACTTCAACGCGCTCAATGAGAGCATCATCGCCGACCTGCAAAGTCGGCTCAACCTAGAGCGAGGACAGCACGCCCGTGACCGAAAGCAACGCCATCCCGTATGAACAGTGGGATAGCATCCTGCGCCCCCTCGAAGCGATCTTCGGGGTGGGCAATGCAGTCATCGTAGGCGGCGCCGTCCGTGATGTACTCATCGACCGTCCCTCCAAGGACATCGACGTGTTTGTGCCGGCGCCGGACTTCGAGCATCTCATCTTCCGCCTCAACATGGGGCTCCCCAAGGACCGCTTCGTGCTGTCCCGCTCGTGGGACCCCGAGTACGCCCACTGGTTCAAGGGCTCTGATCCCACCCTCCTCGGCGTCACGACGTGGCGTGTCGAGGGGATCGACGAGGATGTCCAGATCATGGGCGTCGCCTGCCCGCAGATGCTCTCCTCGAACTTCCCCAAGTGGGTGTGCGAGAGGGCGGACTTCGGGCTGTGCCGCGTGGGCTACACCATCGGCCAGCTCGTGTACGGCGATGGGTTCGTCCAGGACTTCGGCCGCAAGAGGCTGACGCTGCTGAGGGCGGACACGGAGGATCAGCATGCCGCGTCCATGCGAAGGCTGCGCAGGCTCGCCAAGAAGCTGCCCGAGTATGGGTATGTGGATGGGCGGCCGATCGAGCAGCAGGGCATCGTCAGCGTGATGCCTTGACGACCCGCATACTCCGCACCCTGGACAGGTACGGCCCGATCGTTATCGGAGTCATCGTAGGCAATGTGGTGTGGACGCTGCTTAAGGGGCTCTGGTGAAGGCGAGCACCAAGCTCCTCATCCCCACCATCTCGCTGGTTGTCCTCGCGCTTCTCTCCGCCACGGGGGCCTTTTGGGGCTCCCTCATCGGCGTAGTCCTCTACATCATCTCCGGTCCAACGGTGGGTTGTGTCGGGGCGTAACGTCGTCGCGGACATCGAGACCAACGGCCTGATACCTGAACTCACCACCATCCACTGCCTCGGCGTCATCGACCTTGCGACCGGAGAGGAGTTCCTCTTCGAGCCGCACCAGGTGGAGGAGGGACTGCGGTTCCTCGCCGAGGAGTGTGCGATGGTGGTGGGCCACAACTTCGCGCTGTTCGACATGAAGGCGATCAAGAAGGTGTACCCGGAGTGGCACGCCAAGATCGCGGCAAGCTGCACCATCGTGGACACCCTCGTGGCGACCAAGTGTGTGTGGCCTTCCGATCGCCTTTGGGGGATGGACACGAAGCTGGTGGCTGCAGGGAAGCTGCCGCCCGAGATGCGCAAGCGCTACAGCCTGGAGGCCTTCGGGTACAGGCTGGGTGAGCACAAGGGGGCCTTCGGCAAGACGGCCGACTGGTCCACGTACACCCCCGAGATGGGGCAGTACATGATGCAGGACTGCAGGGTGAACGCGACCCTGTGGCGCAAGATCAAAGAGAAGTGGCCCACCGTGCCGATCGAGGTGTTCATCCTTGAGGCCGAGGCCGCTGAGATATGCGAGAGGCAGCAGCGTGTCGGGTACAGCTTCGACAAAGCCGCCGCGCTGCGCCTCCTTGCCGAGCTTCAGAACGAGATGGCCGACATCGAGAAGCGGCTGCAGGTTCACTTCCCGCCGTGGGCACACCCGACATGGGATGTCATCGGCAAGGACCCCAAGGGCCGCGCTATCCGCAGGCCCAAGGTCCTCACAGTGAACGCCACCCGCCAGGCCAAAGACATCCTCGCCACGCACACCATCAGGATTGAGCGCCTGTCCCCCAAGACGGGCAAGCCCCTGAAGGCCTACAAGGGTCCGCCCCTGGTCTACTACGAGAAGGGTGCCGAGTACTGCCCCGTGGTGTTCAAGGAGTTCAACCCGACGAGCCGCGACGACGTGGCCGATCGGCTGCAGCGGTTGCACGGATGGAAGCCCACCGAGTTCACCCCCGAGGGCAAGCCCAAGGTGGATGAGACGGTGTTGTTGGGTATCCAACACCTTCCCCCGGTCCCCGATCTGCTCAAGTACTTCGTGCTCTCCAAGACGGTGGGCATGCTGGCTGAAGGCGGTGAGGGCTGGCTCCGCCGCTACAACGACAAGACCAAGCGCATCCACCACCGCTGCGATGCCAACGGCACGATCACCGGCCGCGCTGCCCACTCACGGCCCAACCTTGGGCAGGTACAGAAGGTCCTCTCCGTCGATGAATAAGGAACTCCTGTGTTACGTTGAGTACAGGAACGGCTACCGGCGCTATCTCTCCTACAGCGACATGGTCCGGGCCTTCGACGTGCCTGCCCGACTGGCCCCCATCAAGTGTGGACGGGCGAGACGCTACGATGGGTAAGCGCATCCTGATGGGGTACGAGGGCGGCTATGGCTACGAGTGCCGCGCCCTGTTCATTCCCGCACCGGGCTGGGAGCAGGTAGGCACCGACGCGGCCGGCTTGGAGCTGCGGCTCCTCGCCCACTACATGGCGCTCTACGACCAGGGCGCCTACGCCGATGCAGTCGTCAACGGTGACGTGCACAGCCTCAACCAGAAGGCGGCGGGCCTGCGCCTCAGGGACAGCGCCAAGACCCTGATCTACGCGCTGCTCTACGGGGCCGGAGACTACAAGCTAGGCACGATCGCGGCCGACGATGCGGAGACCAAGTGGGGCCTCCAAAAGACGCGCAAGGAGGGCAAGGACCTTCGAGGGCGCCTGATGCAGAACCTCCCTGCGCTCGCCAAGTTGACCAAGACCGTCAAGGACAAGGCCACCGAGTCCGGGACCCTGAGGACGCTCAACGGGCGCATCCTTTATGTCCGTCACCCGCATGCCTCGCTCAACACGCTGCTCCAAGGGGGCGGCGCCGTCGTCTGCAAGCAGTGGATGGTGGACGTGCACAAGAAGCTCGCCATCAAGCATGGCCTGAAGGCGGGTGAGGAGCCGGGCGATACGCTGCCGGGCACGGACTACAACCAGATGGCATGGGTCCATGACGAGCTTCAGATCGAGTGCCGCCCCGGACTGGGCAGGCTGATCGGTGAGGCCTCGGTGGAGTGCATCAAGGAGACGGGCGTGAAGCTCGGCCTCCGCTGCGCCCTCGACGGCGAGTTCAAGATTGGAACCTCATGGGCCACGACCCACTAAGCCGCGTCCCTCGCGGAGCATGGAAGGCGGTTGAGCAGGGTCGAGAGTTCCCCTTCTCCGTCAAGTCCAACTTCGCGAGGGACTATGCCACAGGTGTAGCTGCGGCTGCCTCCCTCGGCTGGCTCACGACACGCAATCCCCGGACTGGGGAGTTCGATCGCATCTGGCGGCCGACATCGACGGGGCTCATCGCCCTCGAACATCACAAGCCCTCCCCTCCCCAACCCGAGGCACCATGACGCTTCAAGCAATCCTCATCTTCCTCACGCTCTGGACTGTCCTTGGGGGCGTCTCCCTGATCGTGACCGGCCACGTCATCAAGTACTCCTTCGACGATCTGCCTCCGTGGCCGTGGCTGCGCCGCCTCGTGCTGGTGTTCTACTTCCCGTCCATGCTCCTCCTGTTCGTCATCCTGGACGCCTGTAGGTGCGGCGAGGGCGGCGCCCCGTGGTATCTGCCCATGATGTTCCGTGCCTTTAGGCGCTGGATGCGCTTCCCCACCCTGCGGGCCGTGGATGTCTGGCACTAAGCCGAAGAAGGGGGAGGATGGGGCCAAGCCCCGCCTCCTTCTCCTCGACGGTGACGTGTTCTGCTTCATCGCCGCTGCCGCTGCAGCCAAGGACATCAAGGACCCGGACGAGGACATCGTCATCAAGTGGGCGCACCCGAGCGACGGGGAGCGCATCCTCGACAACCTGGTGGCCACCACCGTCGAGCGCCTGAAGGGGGACAAGTACCTCTTCATCATGTCCGACCCGAAGGACAATTGGCGCAAGCACATCCTCCCCTCCTACAAGTCGAACCGCAAGGACACCGAGCGGCCCCAGCTTCTTGAGCACCTCAAGGAGTACGTGCGGGGGAAGTACGACGCCATGGAGCGGCCGGGGATGGAGGCCGACGATCTGCTCGGCATCATCGCCACGATGAAGTCCGGGACGGTGCCCCTCAAGGGTAAGCGCCTCAAGCCCACCGAGTTCGAGCGGGTGATCGTCACCAAGGACAAGGACCTCAAGTCGGTCCCCTGTGTGTTCGCCAATCTGAGCCGCGTGATGGATACGCCGAACTATCAGCCCGAGCCCATCTCGGTGCAGATGGCCGACTTCTGGCACATGGTTCAAGCCTTCGCGGGCGACAAGGTGGACGGCTACGACGGCTGCCCTGGGATTGGCATGGAGCGCGCCTCCACGATCCTGAGGAGCCCCGTCGTGTTGGTTCCGGACAACGGGTTCATCACCCGAGGCAAGAACAAGGGGCAGCGGACCGTCAAGTGGATGCCCCGCCGCACCACCGATCTGTGGGACTGCATCCTGTCCCACTACCAGAAGGCCGGCCTCAGCGAAGAGGAAGCCCTCGTGCAGGCCCGCGTGGCGCGCATCTGCCGAGCCGACGACTACGACATCAAGAACAACCAGGTGAAGCTATGGACGCCTACCAAGAGTCGCGCCGTCGAGACCCCGCCCGGAACTACCTGACGGAGGCCGGGGAGCACATCACCGTGCGCTTCAAAGCCGTCCGCAGCCTGCAGCGTCAGGGCGACGACTACACCAGGGTGGACTTCGAGAGCGGCCAGAAGGTCGTTGTCGTGTGCCCCTACATCGATGTCTCCAAGCACCTCGACGCCGCCATGGCTTCGTAGAGTGCAGATAGGAATACCATGCACAAGCTACTTACGGATGTCACCGAAACAGGTGATAGCCCGATCCAGCACATCGGCCGAGGCTTCCGAGGCGAGTATCGCCCGGTCCGCGTGCTCATCGAAGGCGGCACTGCCACCGTGGCGCTCTATGGGCGCGCCGACCCGACCGACACTTGGGAGAAGATCACGGAGTTTACCGCGACGGGGGCCATTGGCGTCCTCCTCCTCCCTCAGGTGAAGTTCACCGTGTCAGCCATCTCGGGCGCAACGGTGAACGCCTGGGTGGACGGCGACAAGGTCTAACCTGTGGCTATCCTTGAGACACCGCTCACCGTACCTGGGGGAGGCCTCACCTCGGCCTTGACATCCACGCTTCAGGCGGACCTCAGCGTCGGTGACAGGCGCACTCCGCGCATCATCCTCCGCCTCGATGTACTGCAGTCAGGCAACTACACGGAGGGCACGGGGGGGCTGGCCACGATCGCCAACCAGGAGGCTGCGTTCCCCACCATCTCGGGCATCCAGTCCAACACGGCGGTGAGGCCAGCAGTCAATCTCACAGGCATCAACGGCCTGCCCGGACTGGAGTTCACAGGTGCTAACGGGGACTTCATCTCGATCCAGAATGCCCTGACAGCCTTTGGTGGGACGGATGGGCTCTGGCTCTACTTCGTCGCGCAGTTCGCTACGCTGGCTGATGGACAGGGGCTCTTCGCCACCGTGTTCAACAGCGCCGGGACAGGCCTGTTTCAGCCATCCGTGCGAGGCAATGGGCGGCTTCGAGCCAGCATTCGGCGCGTGGCGAGCGACACTATCAAGACGCTCGATGGCCCGACGAATATCCTCGTCCCTACTGGCGTGCCTACGCAGGGAGGCGTCGCCGTTGACTTCAGGAATGGCACGATCCTCTGGGCGAGCAATCAGGATTACGCCCTGGCCAATACGGGAACCTTCTCCAACGGCTACGGAGTGGTGGATCGTGCACCCAGCGCCTCCGCGCCGACCATCGGCCGGCAGTCCTCGCTGTTCCTCAATGGCATCATTGGCACCCTCTACCTTGGCGTTGGTGTCCCGACAGCCGAGTTCTTCGAGGGGCTTCGGCTGAGTAACCGGACGACGTTCAACACGCCTCAGCGCACGGTGGCCTTCGATCCGCCAGCTTCCGCTATGGGCTACGACAAGTTCTATCATGCCGTCGCGGGCGTAGCGGATACCCCCATCGCGGGGACTATCCTTGAAGGCGCCGACGCCGACATTGAACTCCGCCTGATCGACGCCGCGACGCGGGAACCGCACGTAGCCGGCTGGGGAACCATTGCGGCTGCTACAGGTGGCGTATGGGCTGACACCGCATCGATCCCTGCAGGCTCTTGGTTCCGGCAGGCCCGCAAAGTTGGCGAGCGGGACGTTGATGCCGCTACGGATTTGACGAATAGAGTGGGTGTTGGGCCGCGCTTTCTGATGATTGGCCAGTCCAACGGGATGTACCAGTGGGCCGCTGATCGCACCCGCTTCCTGCCCTACCCCGTTGCTCTGCCGACTCCTTCCGCTGATCCTATCCGGGGCGCTAGGCGCTTCTCAGGGTACGGCTACTTCGCGCCTGTTGAGACCATGCGCTACGACGCCAACGGGCCGGGAACAGGTGAGCCCTACGAGGGTCCGCTACTCCCCAACGGCTGCGGTGGCAACGGGCTAACCCAGATGTGCCACCAATGGTACGAGGCCGAGGGCACGCCCTTGTGCGTACTCGCCTACAACATCGGCGGCACGGCCCTCTCTACTTGGCTGGAGGGCGGGTCGAGCTGGGAGAACATGCTCGCCACCATCGATACGGCTGATGGACCTGGCTGGGGTATCGACGGCACCCTGCTGGTGTCAGGCGAGCGCGACGCGATCCTGCTCACTTCGAAGGCCGACTACCTGACGATGCTTGGCCAGGTGCACGACCAGCTGCGCACTGCGACAGGCAACCCCAACACCAAGTTGTGGCTGGCTGTAACGGGCCATTCCCAAGTCACGACCGATGCGGCGATGGACGCGATCATCGACGCGACCCTCCAGTACGTTGCGGATGACCCGGATGCCCGCCTCGCCTACTCAGCCCGTGATGCGGCGCTCTATGATGCCCAACACGCCGTCCGCGAGGCGTATCCCGACCTGTTCGGGCCGCGCATCATCCTAACCATGCGGCACGACATGGGCCTGACAGATGCGACGGCGTCGGGTCCCGAAATCACCGGAGGCAGCGCGGCGGTCGGGGGCAATAGTGCCAACGTCACCGTAACACATCCGGGAAATGCCACCACCCTCCTGGATGGCTCAGGAAGTCCAACAGGAAGCGGCCTGACGGGTTTCACCATCACTGTGGATGGCACTCCCCGCTCTATCGTGAGTGCCACACTCAACTCAGGCACCATCGACCTTACTTGGGACGGGGCACCCACCGTCTCGGACATCGATATCGAGTACATGAAGGGCGCGCAGCCTGACATCACGAACGTTATCCGTGACGACACCACCATCCCCGGCAGTGAAGTAGGCGCCCCCCTGCGCCCCACCAACGGAAAGTTCCGGATCACTGCGGCCTGATGCCGGTCTGATCGCCACCTCCTCCACCCCACCTTCTGAAAGACACAGACACCAATGAGCAACAACGACCTCGCCATCGAAGAGAGCCAGACGATCGCCCGTCCGGCCAACACCACGGCCTACGCATCGGGCGACCTCGTCGCGAACAGCACCACGGCCGGCTCCGTCGAGCCCTTCTCGGTGGCCGTTGCCCGCAGCAAGAACATGCGCGGCAAGATCACCCGAGTCCGCATCATCAAGTCCGACCCGAGCATCACCAACGCAGCCTTCCGTGTGCACTTCTTCCGGGTGCTTCCGGTGGTGACGAATGGCGACAACGGCGTGTTCGCCCCCACGGCGCTGGCCTCCTACGGCTACCTCGGCGCCTTCGACGTGACGGTGGACCTGGCGGGCGGCACCTCGGGGGCGGTCGGCGTAGGCGTGGCCAAGACGGGGGCCGGCACGGAGATGATCTTCAAGCCGGTCGCGGGCAGCCGCAACCTGTACGCCCTGATCGAGGCCCGTGGTGCCTACACGCCGGCCAGCGCCGAGACGTTCAAGATCGAGGTCGAAATCGAGCGTGACTAGCTTCAAGCCGGGCCAGCGGGTTCGGCTGAAGGCCCCGGAGCGGGGGCTCGCTGCAGGCACGCACCTCTCCATCGACTGCGCGCCGCCTCAAGGCGACTGGGCTCACTGCTTGGACGATGGAGCGAAACTATGCGTGATGCGTCAGGGTAACTTGGAGGCGGTGGGGGATCAAACCCCCGCCCCTCATCCCATCGCGCATCCGTTCCAGCCTCCCCGCCCGGACGTGGTGTACCCGATACCTCTTCCGGCCGCCCCGACACCTGCCAACGATCCCGTTCATCGGCCTCACCACTACGCCCGATACGCCATCGAGCCGGTGGAGTTCGTGATGAAGAACCAGCTCCCCTTCGCCATCGGTAACGTCATCAAGTACGTCTGCCGTTGGGACGCGAAGGATGGCATCCAGGACCTCAAGAAGGCTCGGAGGTATCTCGACATGGAGATCAAGCGTCTCGAAGGCGACGAGAACTTCGCTAAGTGAACGTCCTCATCCGCACCGACCTTAACGAAGCCGAGGCGTGGGACGTGATCGACACCTTCTCGGACACACAGATCAGCGCACTCGCTTCGCTGTTCCCGCCGAGGTGCATGCTCCCCGATGAGACCCTCGACGCTCACCACCGCTACGCCGGCAAGGTCGAGCTGGTGGAGAAGCTCGCCAAGCGCAGAGCAGCCAACCCGCGCCCACTCCGTGTGGATGCAAGCGACCCCAAATCAATCGAAAGGTTAGCGCAAGCAGATGTGCCTCGCGTCGCCACCCCAACTCCCTCGGGAGCAGCCGAAAATCCCCGACC
>Ga0209066_10006883_pt1 | contig 11458 bp, 7 predicted proteins | sample All_14_2_FD_187198 | JGI IMG/M metagenome (GOLD analysis project Ga0209066, IMG submission 187198) | Freshwater microbial communities in response to fracking from Pennsylvania, USA - Allegheny Zone_MetaG_DW_15 (SPAdes) (version 2) ...
GTAACTAATCAAACTACAACAGAAAAGAGAACAGAGCCAGGAAAAACCGAAGAATTCAGATTAGTTGAGTCAACTAACAATCAAGAAAGAATGGTAACTATGGAATCGACTCCAAAAGTTGAAGGTAAGACTGTGATTTCAAAGGTAGATTTCGATGCTCAATCTAAAAGAGGTCAGGAATATATCTTAGCTCATCCTGAGTTATACATTATAGAAAAGAAATAATCAACTACTATTTAATTGATATGAAATATAATTACTTTAAGAGAGCAATCGCTGTTTTTGCAGTTTTGCTTTCAAGTTTAACAGCCTTTTCACAAGGCTTCAGTGGGCCTTTTGCGATTTCGAATTGGGCTTTGTCTGCTCCAGTTGGAGGGGCTGTTAATACAGCAGCAGCGCCAGCGTCAATTTCCTTAGATGGAGGTAATGGCTTTGGTGCAGGTAATACTGATTATACAACTACCTATTCTGGAACTTGTCCAATTGCGATTTCTTTTAACTGGTCAGTTTCTCATCCAGATTGTGGTTTTGATAACATCTATTATGGTATTAATGGAGTATTTACTTTTCTAACGGATTGCAATGGTACAGGATCAGTTGGTCCCTTAACCTTAAACCCTGGGGAAACACTGACATTCAGAGTTAATACTGAAGATGGAGGTTTTGGAGCACCAACTTTAACTGTTTCGAATTTGCAAACAACAGGTTTTGGTGGTAATTATGACCCAGCTAACTGGATTACAACAAACACGAACTCAAATGGTTCTGTAAATACTGCATCTGCTCCTTGTTCGATTTCATTGACGGGAAGTAATAATAGTTCAGGTACATCAGGAACAATTGATTACAGTAATACTTTTACATCATGTTCTATAGTAAGTTTCTCTTACAATGTAACTCACACTGATTGTGGTTGGGACAATATTCAGTATGGTATCAATGGTGTTTACACTACAATTACCTCTTGTAATGCAACTGGTAATGTTGGACCAATTACCATTCCTGCAGGAGGAACTTTGACGTTTAGAATTCAGTCTGTTGATAACTATGGTACCGCTCCAACTGCAACTTTCTCGAATTTTGTGGTGGTAGGAGTTGTAGATGTAATCGCACCAGTACCAACTGTTGCTACTTTAGCGGATGTAACTGCAGAATGTCAAGTTACAACTTTAACAGCTCCAACGGCTACAGATAACTGCAGTGCAACTGTGACAGTAACAAATAACGCTATTTTGCCAATTACTACTCAAGGTACTACTGTTGTCACTTGGACATATAATGATGGAAATGGAAATACATCAACACAAACACAAAATGTGGTAATTGACGATGTTACGGCTCCAACTCCTGATGCAGCTACTCTTGCTGATGTAACAGCAGAATGTGAGGTTACTGCTTTAACTGCTCCAACGGCTACGGATAACTGTAGTGCTACAGTAACTGTTACAAACAACGCAGTTTTACCTATAACAACGCAAGGTACAACAGTTGTAACTTGGACTTACAATGATGGAAATGGAAACTCATCGACTCAAACTCAAAATGTTGTTATCGATGATGTAACTGCTCCAGTAATCACTTGCCAAAGTGATGTGGTTGTTACTAATGATGCTGGTGTTTGCGGTGCAGTGGTTGCTTTCACTACTCCAACGGCAACTGATAACTGTTCAGGAATGTCGAATAATTTGATTTTAAATGGAAGTGCTGAAGGTGGTTTCGCCAATTGGAATATCACGTTGTCTGGTGGCGACGGTTGGGCAATCAGCGGTGCAACTTACGAAGGTACAGCTAGTTTCATCGGATCATATTCTATGTCAGTTAAAGAACAAGTTGTTGATTTACTTTCAAATGGATTTACAGCGACTCAATTAGATGCAGCTCCATCAATAGAAGTAAGTGAATGGTACAAAGCAAGTGGATGTTGTTCACCAAACGATGAGTATTTCTTTTCAGCAGACTTGTTGGATGCTTCAATGAATGTGATTGCTAATTATTCTGTAGGTTCACAATTCGCTCCCGTTTTATCAGGCGCTGCATGGACACAAACAACAAATGTTTTTTCTGGATATGGTGCTGGTGTGCGTTATGTGCGTATTGTACATGGTTCAAAAGATACTGAATTCTGGGGAGGACATTATGGTACTGAGATAGATGCTACAAGCGTACGCGTTCAAATTCTTCCTTCTGTGATTCAACTTGCAGGATTGTCTTCAGGTTCAGAATTCCCGGTTGGATCGACAACTAATACTTTTCAAGCGACAGATGCGAATGGAAACACAAGCACATGTTCTTTTGTTGTAACTGTAAATGATACAGAAGCTCCAGTAATTGCTTGTCCAGCTGACATCGTTGTTACTAATGACGCTGGTTTATGTGGTGCAGTAGTTTCATTTGCTACTCCAACAGCAACTGATAACTGTGGAGGTACTTTACCAAATATCTTATTTGTTTCAGATAATGCTGATGCTTCTGAGATTCCAGCAGCTTTAACAGCTCAGGGTTATACTGTAACTTCTGTTTTTAATGACTACGTAGGTGGAGATAATGCCACATTGCAAGGAAGTTTATCAGCGTATGACTTAATTTACTGGCATGCCTCTGGTGCTTCAGGTTATGGAGAAGTTCATAATTTAGCTACCATTACCAATTTGAATGCATTCGTTGCTGCAGGAGGTAATGTTTTTGTAACTGGTTATGATGTAATTGTTAGTCCAACGGATATGGATTTAATTACATTCTTAGGTGGAACTTATGGTGATGATGTAAACCCAGGATACAATACGCTTGTTGGTCCAAACAGTCTTACAGATGGTTTTTCAAATATTGTTGGAATGACAATTAATGCACCAAATGGTGACCAAGATAATGTGAATGGATTGTTACCAGGAACAACAATGGTATTACAAGGTTCTTCAGGTAGCGGTGCTGAATGGAGTTTATATTCAACTGGTGGTGGTGAAATTGCTTGGGTTTCTTCAGGACAAATCTCAGGTTCTCTTTTCCCAGCTTGGACAACTCCAGGTTCAGGATACCATGAGGCACTACTTAATTTTGCTTACAATTCGTCTAGTGTAACTGTGGCTGTAGCTCAAACTGATCTTTCTGGTTTGGTTTCAGGTGATGTTTTTCCAGTAGGAACAACAACAATCGAATACACTGCTACTGATGCAAGTGGGAACAGTGCTATGTGTTCATTTACTGTAACAGTAAATGATACTGAAGCTCCAGTTGCAGATCTTGTAACATTAGCTGATGTAACTTCTGAATGTGAGGTAACATCTTTAACTGCTCCAACAGCAACAGATAACTGTGCAACTGTGGTAACAGTATCGAATGATGCAACGTTCCCTATTACATCTGATGTTACAGTAACATGGACATATGATGATGGAAATGGAAATACAGCAACACAAACACAAATGGTAATTATTGATGATGTGACAGGCCCAATCGCGGATCTTGCAACATTAGCGGATGTAACTGCAACTTGTGAAGTAACATCTTTAACTGCTCCAACTGCAACAGATAACTGTTCTAGTATGGTTACGGTTTCGAATGATGCAATTTTCCCTATTACATCTGATGTTACAGTAACATGGACATATGATGATGGAAATGGAAACACAACAACACAAGCTCAAAATGTAATTATTGATGCAGTTGATGCTTCTGTGTTTGTTTCAGCAGCTACAATTACAGCTAATAATTCAAATGGTGGTGTTACTTACCAATGGGTAGATTGTGATAATGCGAACGCTCCAATTGCTGGTGCTACAGGTATTTCATTCACAGCTACAGTTAGTGGTAACTACGCAGTTGAAATAACGGAAGGAAATTGTACTGAAATGAGCAATTGTACGGTGATTGATCTTTCTGCAATTAGCGAAATTTCAGCTGATGTATTAAATGTTTATCCAAACCCTGCATCATCTGTTATGAACATTGAAACTTCTATTGAAGGTACAGTGAACATTTTTGATTTAAGTGGTAAATTAATCTACACTCAAAATGCGTTTGCTGGTAAGAATGAATTGAATGTGAATCAACTTGCAACTGGATCGTATACGTTACGATTGACAACTGCAAATGGAACACAAGTAGTTCGATTCGTTATCAATAGACAATAATTTTAACAAAATAAAGTAGAAAGGAGGTTCAGAAATGAGCCTCCTTTTTTTTGTGATTAATTTTTTATCTTTTGAAATCAATTCTATTTTCATTGAAGATTATTTCGGCTGCTTCATAAGTAAATAGTAAGCTCCATTTAAATGAGAGTGTCTAAGATACATTAGTGAAATTTCTAGCAGATTGATTAACTTCGCATGCTAAAGATTGAGGGATTAATACGAAATAGATGAAAATATCATATAACTGGCTTAAAAAATACATCAATACATCACTTTCCCCTGAGGAAATGGATAAAATTTTAACAGATACTGGATTAGAAGTTGAAAGTGTTGAAAAAATTGAAGCGGTAAAAGGTGGATTAGAAGGTGTATTTGTTGCTGAAGTATTGACGTGCGAAAAACATCCGGATGCAGATAAGTTGAAGGTTACAACTGTAACTATCGGCGGTGAACCGTTGCAAGTTGTTTGCGGTGCACCGAATGTGGCTGTTGGACAAAAAGTTATTTTGGCAACAGTTGGATGTACGCTTTATCCAAAGCCAGATGAACCACTTAAAATGAAAGTGTCAAAAATTCGTGGAGTGGATTCATTTGGGATGCTTTGCGCGGAGGATGAACTTGGAATGGGTGAATCACATGCTGGAATTTTAGTGTTAGATCCTGAAACTCCAATTGGAACTCCAGCCGCGAAACTGTTTGATTTAGAAGATGATTATCAAATTGAAATCGGTTTAACGCCAAATCGTGCAGATGCAATGGGTCATATCGGTGTTGCGCGTGACTTAATCGCTTACTTGAATTTTCACCAAAAAGCGAATTTGTCGTTGATGATGCCATCAGTTGATGCGTTTAAAGTTGATTCAACTGCACTAAAAATTGATGTTACGGTTGAAAACACAGAATTGTGTCCACGTTATTTAGGTATGACTTTCAAAGGAGTTAAAATCAAACCTTCACCTGCTTGGCTGCAAAAAAGCCTACGTGCTGTCGGACTTTCACCAATCAACAATGTGGTAGATGTTACGAATTATGTGATGCGTGAATTGGGAACGCCTTTGCATGCATTTGATGTTCGTTCATTGAATGGAAAGATAGTCGTTAAAACAGCTAAGAAAGGGGACAAGTTTGAAACTTTAGACAATGTTTCACGCGAATTATCGGAAGAAAACCTGATGATTACGAATGGAAATGAAAACCTATGTATCGCAGGTGTTTTTGGAGGCTCAAGCTCTGGAATTAAGGACGACACAACAGAAGTTTTCTTAGAATCTGCTTATTTCAATCCAGTATCAGTTCGTAAAACAGCAAAGTTTCATGGATTAAATACTGATGCTAGTTTCCGTTTTGAACGTGGAGTTGATCCTCAATTGACAGAATATGCCTTGAAAAGAGCAGCATTGTTAATCAAAGAAGTGGCTGGTGGAGAAATAGCAATGGAAATTGCGGAAGTTTATCCAAAGCCATTCGAAAATAAAATCGTTGAGTTTAGTTACGAGCGTTGTAATCGATTGATAGGTGCAACTATTAGTACTGCGGATATCAATTCAATTTTAGCGAGCCTTGATATCAAAGTGCTTTCTTCAGCTGAAGGAATTGCACAATTGGAAATTCCAACATATCGTGTTGATGTAACCAGAGAGGCAGACGTGGTAGAAGAAGTATTGCGAATTTATGGATTCAACAATGTTCCTTTACCTGAAAAATTAAACACGTCAATCGGTGTTTTCCCAAAACCAAATGTGGAGAAAATCCAAACGGTTCTTTCTGAAATGCTGGTAGGGAAGGGCTACATCGAGACCCTTAATAATTCATTGACAACCTCCGCTTACGTGGAAAAATTAGGTGGTGAAACCTTAAAGTCAGAACGCAATGTTCCGATGTTGAATCCTTTGAGTCAGGAATTGGATGTCATGCGTCAATCCTTACTTTTCAATGCATTGGAAGTAATTGAACACAATCAAAATAGACAAAATGCTGATTTGAAGTTCTTTGAATTCGGAAAGGTTTACCACAAATATGAAAGCGGATACGCCGAAAACAAGCGTTTGTTAATTGCCATTTCTGGTAAAAAAGAACGCGAATCGTGGAATTCAAGCAATGATGCCGTTTCATTTTATACGATTAAAGGATTAGTAAATGCTGTTTTTGCTCGTTTAGGTTTATCAAGCATGATTACTGAAGCGGCTTTGAAGAATTCTATTCTTAAGGATGGCGTTCAATTGAGCGTTTTAAAGAAGAAAGTTGGCGAAATCGGCTGGATTAATCCTGCAATGAAAAAGCACTTTGGCATTAAATCAGATGTTTTTGTGGCTGACTTGGATTGGGATGCAATCGTTGAATGCTTGCAATATGTAAAAGTGAAGTACACCGAATTGCCGAAGACTTTTGCTGTTCGACGTGATTTCTCCTTGTTGTTGAATAATTCAACAAGCTTCTCTGAAATTGAAAGCGTTGCGCGTACATGTGACAAGAAAATTTTGAAGGAAATTGGATTGTTTGATGTCTATGAAGGTAAAAATCTCGAAGAAGGAAAGAAATCATATGCTGTTTCATTTATTTTCCAAGATCCAGAACAAACATTGAAGGATAATCAAATTGATGTCATCATGGAAAAGATCCGTGTTGAATTGGAAGGTAAATTATCAGCTACCTTAAGGACGTAAGTTGATTTGAAAATTGGAGAATTCCAAAATTTGATTAATTATATTCATTAAGAAAATGGCGACTTTAAGCAGGTTTGAAGATTTGAAGATTTGGCAAGAGAGTCGATTGCTTAATAAATGTTTGTTTGATCTTTTATTAGTTCAAGATGACCGGAAATACGGATTTTTGATCAATCATATTTTCAAGACATCAGGAAGTATAATGGATAATATTGCGGAAGGATTTGAGCGCGAAGGAAATAAAGAATTTATTCAATTTTTGTCAATTGCGAAAGGCAGTGCTGGAGAATTGAGATCTCAAATTTATAGAGCAATGGACTTGAAATTAATTCTTGAAAAGGATTTTAATCAATTGCAAAATCAATTACTTTCAATTTCGTCTCAGATTAGCTTATTTATCAATTATTTGAAAAAATCAGAATTTAAAGGTAATAAGTTTAAAGAGCCTTCTCTGGAATATGGTGATTCAACTGATTTAGAATCATTTATAAATCCCATCTCCGATTGAATATTCAAGAAAATCTTCGAATTGTCTAATCTTCAAATCTTCGAATCAATCAAATCAATCAAATCTTCAAATAATGTCAACAAGCACTTCATCCAAATACATCATCACAGGAATCGGTACCGACGTTGGTAAAACGGTCGTGAGTGCCATTGTTGCACAAGCTTTAAAAGCCGCATATTGGAAACCTGTTCAAGCGGGTGATTTAGACAATTCCGATTCCATGAAAGTGGATCGTTATACAAGCGATGAAGTAGAAGTGCTTGCTGAACAATTTAAATTGAATCATCCGATGTCGCCTCATGCGGCAGCGATGTTAGATGGTGTTTCAGTTCGTTTAGAAGATTTTGTTTTACCAGAGGTTGAAGGAAATTTAATCGTCGAAGGAGCAGGCGGATTGTTAGTCCCTTTTAATTCAGAAGGTTTGTTATTTGCTGATTTATGTCAACACTTAAATTTGCCTATCATTTTAGTTTCTCGTCATTATTTAGGAAGCATCAACCATACCTTGCTTACTGCGGAAGTGCTCAAAAATAGAAATCTTCTAGTGAAAGGAATTATTTTTAATGGGGAGGAAAATAGTGCTTCAGAAGCAATTATTTTGCAATTAACTGGATTTAAAAACTTGGGAAGAATACCTCAAGTTGAAAATATAGATCAAGCATTTATTAGTGAACAAGCCCAAATCCTTGAAGCCAATTTATTAGCAGATTAAACCATGTCAGAAGTACTTAAGAAAGACCGAGAATACGTTTGGCATCCATTTACTCAGATGCAGACGGCACCAGCGCCGCTAGAGATTGTACGTGCGAAAGAGGCTGTTTTGTACACTGCTGATGGCAAAGAATACATTGATTGTAATTCTTCTTGGTGGGTAAATGTACACGGACACGGAAATGAACACATCGGAAAGGCAATCAGTGAACAGTTTCAGCAAATTGATCATGTTATTTTCGCTGGTGCAACACATGCAAAAGGTGTTGAATTAGCCGAAAGAATCGTAAAGCTTTTGCCCGACAATCTAACAAAGGTATTTTTCTCTGATAATGGTTCGACGGCGATTGAAGTTGCCTTAAAAATGGTATTTCAATATTGGTTCAATAAAGGAGATGCTAAACAGCGCATTTTGGCGCTTGATGGTGCCTATCACGGTGATACATTTGGCGCAATGGCCATCGGTCAACGAGGTTATTTCAATAAACCCTTTGAACATTTTTTCTTTGATGTAGATTTTTTAGATTTTCCAACGAAGGAAAATGAAAAGGAAATCCTCAAGAAAGCAAGGTCGCTTTTTGAAACGAATGAATTTGCCGCACTGATTTTAGAGCCATTGGTTCAAGGTTCGGCAGGAATGCGCATGTATTCAGTTGAGTTTTTAAATGAGCTGGTGAGCTTAGCCAAGAAATACAATGTACTAGTCATTCTGGATGAAGTAATGACTGCTTGGGGTCGAACAGGAAAGTATTTTGCATTTGAGCATTCGGCAATTGTTCCTGATATTGTTTGTTTATCCAAAGGCTTAACTGGAGGTGTTTTACCATTAGGCTTGACGGTCGCTTCGCAAGAAATTTATACCGCTTTTTTATCGGAAGACAAGTTGAAAGCGTTACTTCACGGACATTCATTCACTGGAAATTCCTTATCATGTGCAGCAGCTTGTGCGAGTTTAGATTTGTTCGAATTAGAGCGCACTTGGGAGCAAATTGAAATGATTTCTGCGGAAAACAAGCGTTTTGCAGCTACATTAATGTCGAATCAAATTCAAGACATAAGAGTGTGTGGAACAATCCTGGCAATCGAACTAAAAGTAAGCGGTGAATCCTCTTATTTTGCCGACATCAGAGATAAAGCTTACAATTACTTCTTAGAGAATGGACTGCTCATTCGTCCGTTGGGGAATATTATTTTCATTAATCCGCCTTATTGTATTAGCAAAGATCAATTGGCAAGGGTGTACAGTACGATTATTTCTTTTTTAGATACATTGAGGAGTGAAATTGACAACTCAAATTCTCAAAGCATGGGGTCATCGAATCATGAAATTTTCGATTTGGATTTTTGAATAGATGAAGACTGGGATTAAATCAATTAGTTCAACTAATTTTTGTTAATTGAAAACCGAAACGCACTTTCATACGTTTATCTAAAAAACAAAAGTATGAAACTGATCATAGCCCTATTTTTTATTTCAATCTTAAGCGCTTGCCAAGGTCAGGCAACTAAACCAATTAAATCAACAGAAATGGTCGACACAACGAAGAAATACAATCAATTGACAGAGCAAGAAGAACGTGTATTAGTGCACAAAGCAACGGATCGTGCGTTCACAGGAGATTATTACAACAAAAAAGACAAGGGAATTTATCTTTGTCGCCAATGTAATAATCCTTTGTATACTTCTGATACAAAATTTGAATCGCACTGCGGATGGCCAAGCTTCGATGACGAAATTGATGGTTCTGTGACGCGCGTAAAAGATGCCGACGGTAGACGAATTGAAATTATTTGCACGAATTGTAAAGGGCATTTGGGACATGTTTTCGAAGGAGAGCAGTTTACAGCGAAGAACACGCGCCATTGTGTGAATACAAGCTCTTTAAAATTCTATTCGAAGGAGGAAATGAAAACCTTACCAGCTGTTATTAAATAAATTACGTAGTTTTTCGTTGATTCATTAAAATTTAAATCGCCTCGTATGCTGAAATTAAAAAGAACTATTTTTCCGTTTTTGATCTTATCGCTTATTGTGTTGACATTGGAAGCTTGTAAAAAGAACAAAGTTGCCGATATCGATGAGGAACTCTATGATTTATCAAAGGAAACAAGTGGTTTTACGTGGTATAAAAACTCAAGTTCATTCCTAAATAAAAGCACTGGAAGTGGTCATTCCCAACCGCTATTAAGAACTAGATACAATGCTGTTGCTGCAACAATGTTAGATGCATCCGGTAAAGTAATGGAGGGGATTTCATTTCCAGAAGGATCTCTGATTGTTAAGGAGTTGAATGAAAATTCATCAACGCTTGAAAGATATGCGATTTTATATAAAAAGTCGGATAGTGAGTTTGCAGATGCAAATGGCTGGGTTTGGGGATATTTAGAAGAAGACGGAAAAGTGATTCAACCTGCTTCGGACAAAGGATCATCATGTATAAGTTGTCATTCCCAAGCAGGAAACATAGATTACATGTTAATGAACAAGTATTTTCCTTAATTTTTTTACTTCCAACCTAAGACATCGAATTTTTTCTGATTGGTATTGTATTTCAATTGAATCTCACGAATCAGTTGGTTGATTGATTTTTCCTTTAAACTGCGATTGGGATAAATGGCAATGACATCACGTGCCGGATATAATTCGTTTTGTGTTGAAACAATGGATTTTAGAAAGACCTTTTGCTCTGCACTTGTATGGAAGAATTCTGGAACTAGCGTGTAACCGCCATATTGTTCAGTCATCTTTATGAGAAGATCAATATTTCCGCCTTCATAATTCCATTGATTGTCGTTGGCCTCATCCTTAATTTGACATAATTGAATCATTTGATTTCGCAAGCAATTACCGCTGCTCAACAACCATGGATGCAATTCTTTGAGGTCATTAACAACGACAGAAGTCCTCGATTCATTTGGAATATAGGCCTTGATTTCTTCCGTGTATAATTTTTGGGTTGTAAAACGAACATCAGAGAATGGTCCAGCCATGATGATTCCATCCAATTCTTTCTTATCTAGTGCAACAATCAAATCTTCAGTTTTCATTTCAACAATCGACAATTGAATATTCTGAAGTTTTTCTAGCCATTGAGGAAATAAATCAGGAACCATATAGGTCGCAATAGTTGGAATGATTCCCAAGCGAATGCGTTCCACGTAATTTCCTTTCATTTGCTGGGTAACCGTATTGATTTTTGCAGATTCACTTAACACTTCACGGAGAATTGGAACCAGTTTTTCTCCAAATGGAGTCAATTCAAGGGGCTGACGCGAACGATCAAAAAGTAGAAATCCAAGTGCATCTTCTGCTTTTTTTACTTGCATAGAAAGTGTAGGTTGTGTAACAAAACATACCTCGCTCGCTCGTTGAAATTGTCCCTCATCACACAAGGCAATGATGTACTGCATTTGTTGAAGTGAAATCATATAGATTAAATTTATGTAAA
>Ga0209066_10006884_pt1 | contig 11458 bp, 8 predicted proteins | sample All_14_2_FD_187198 | JGI IMG/M metagenome (GOLD analysis project Ga0209066, IMG submission 187198) | Freshwater microbial communities in response to fracking from Pennsylvania, USA - Allegheny Zone_MetaG_DW_15 (SPAdes) (version 2) ...
CTCTATCACTGCATCGATGGAATCACAGCTGATAATTTCGGTCGTCTTAAAGCCATATCCCTTTAAGGCCTCAAACGCTGTTAATTGGTCCCCGATACCCGCACCGGATAAGACGTCGAATATGAACACGTCAAGCCCGCGAGCAGCAGCGATTTTTGAATCGAGTTGACGCAGTGAGCCTGCAGCGGCATTTCTAGGATTCGCAAATGGTGTTTTGCCTAATAGTGCTTGTGTTTCATTAAGCTTCTCAAACTGTCCTTTAGATAAAAACACTTCCCCGCGCACCTCTAAACGCCCCAGATAATCGATGGCTAAGGGGAGTGATCGAATGGTCTTCACATTTTCAGTGACATCCTCTCCCACAACCCCATCGCCCCTAGTGGCACCCCGAACAAGTCTTCCCCCCTCGTAGAGAAGCGCGACCGTAAGTCCGTCGATTTTGTGCTCTAAGGTATAGGTTACCTGACCCGTCAGCTCTTTTTTTATACGTGTATCAAATGCCCTAAGGTCGTCGGCATCATATGCATTATCGAGACTCAGTAGTGGCTGCGTATGCGCCACTTTTTCAAACGCGCTAAGAACTGCACCGCCGACGCGTTTGGTGGGCGATAGAGCATCCTCAAATTCGGGATTCTCCCGTTCTAGGTTAAGCAGCTCATTATAGAGCACATCGTATTCGCTATCCGGTATGACGGGCTGGTCCATTACATAATACGCATGACTGTACGCATTCAGCTGCGTTCTTAACGCCTCTATCCTTTGTCTTATCTCTTCTTTATTCATCGTTCATCACCTAATCACTTTTATCTGAGCAATTGCAGGGTCAAGCTTCTTAATGCCATGTGCATCAAACACGATGGTCAATATGCTGCTTTTAGCATCCACGGTGACGATCATGCCCGAGCCGAATACTTTATGTGTGATCTTATCGCCAGGTGCAAAAGTGGAGCCTTCCTCTAAAACGGTTTCAGGCTTCGCATTATTTCCCATGTCTGGCGTAAAATAAGGATTTTTCTTTACTGGTTTGATATCGTAGAAAGAGGGTTCCTTAGGCTTGCTTTCCTTGAGCACAGAAGCCAATGTCCGCTCGCTCATATTTTCGATCAGCAGCTGATTCATCTCCCCTAAGAAGCGGCTAGGCGTTCTCGGTTCGAACCTTCCATAATGGTTTCGGTTCTTTGCATGGGTGAGATAGAGCAGCTTTTCGGCGCGCGTTATGCCCACATAGCATAGCCTTCTTTCTTCCTCAAGCTCCTCCTCATCATCCTGAGCACGGTAGGAAGGGAACAAATTCTGTTCTAATCCCACGAGGAAAACCACCGGGAACTCCAGTCCTTTAGAAGCATGTAGGGTCATAAGCAATACGCCATCCTCCACCGCTTCTATGCTATCCTGATCGCTCTTTAGTGTCGTCTCCGCTAAAAAGTCGCGAATACCCGGCTGATCCTGGCGTTTTTCAAACTCCTCGATAACGGTTTTAAGTTCGTAAATGTTGTCGATACGGCCATCCGCCTCATCGGTTCTTTCGCGCTCATAGCTGGTGATGATTTGTGTTCGCTCGATCAACTCGTCAAACACCTCACCCGCAAAAGAGAGGTCTATCTTCGCCCTAAGCGACACGATAATCTCATGAAACTCACTCATGGCCGCCGCAGTTTTTCCCGAGATGCCATCGATTTCAGAAACCCTTCCGCTGGCTTCCAATAAACTTAACCCCCGTTCACGGGCAAAATCGGTAAGCTTCTCGATGGTTTTATCGCCGATGCTACGTTTAGGTTCATTGATCACGCGTAGAAAACTGATGTCGTCTGCGCCATTCACCATCAACTTCATGTAAGCCAGAACATCTTTGATTTCCTTACGCTCGTAGAACTTTAAGCCCCCTACCACCTTGTAAGGCATGGCTTCAATATTAAGAACATCCTCCAGCGCACGTGATTGAACGTTCGTACGGTATAAAATGGCACAATCGGAGGGTTTGAATTCTTCTTCTCTAATCAGCCTTTTGATCTGACCGATGATGAACCGCGCTTCATCCTTTTCGTCATACGCTTGATAATACCGGATCTTTTCACCCGCCTCTGCCTCAGTCCATAAATTCTTATCACGTCTACCGGGATTGTTCTTGATGACGCCATTGGCTAAATCCAATATATTCTGTGAGGATCGGTAATTTTGCTCTAGCTTGATAATCGTCGCCCCAGGATAGTCCTTCTCGAAATCCTGGATATTACGAATATCCGCGCCACGCCACCTATAAATGGATTGATCGCCATCGCCGACGACGAAGACGTTTTTATATTTACTGGTAATCTTCCGAATAAACAGGTACTGCGCCTTATTCGTATCCTGATACTCATCCACATGGACGTATTTAAACTTGTTTCGATAGTATTCCAGCACCTCCGGATACCTGTCGAAAAGCTCAAGCGTTTTTAATAGCAGGTCGTCGAAGTCCATGGCCTGATTCGCTTTGAGTCGCTCCTGATACAGCTTGTAGAGTTTGATAAAGTCCCTTTCTCTTGGGTCCTTCATAAAGTTGGTTTCATAAACCTCAGGTGTCATCATGTCGTTTTTGCAGTTTGAAATCTTATATTGAAACGACTGGATCGGGGTTTGTTTATCATCGAGGTTGAGCGCTTTAAAGCAATTCTTGACCAAAGCCTTCTGATCTGTGGTGTCATAAATAACAAAATCGCTAGAATACCCGATATGATGACCGTCTCTTCTTAAGATTCTCACACATAAGGCATGAAATGTCCCTACCCACATCTGAGATGTCACCGGTCCAACGAGCGACTCTATACGACTTTTCATTTCATTTGCCGCTTTATTTGTAAACGTAATGGCCATAATACTCGATGGAAAAATATCATGCGCTTCAACGAGATGGGCAATTCGATGGGTTAACACCCTTGTCTTTCCAGAACCCGCCCCTGCAACGACTAATATCGGTCCATCCACCGCTAACACGGCTTCCCTTTGCGCGGGATTCAATCCGTTTAAATCCATTGATTATTGCCTCCTCATTTCACTTTGCAATTATATTAAAATATTGACCAAAAGGCCCTGAATTTCTCCCACTTTTTTGAGCACATTGATTTCTTTATGTTCACGTTTTAGAATCAGGTTCGTGAGTTCTATGAGCTTTGCATCGATTTCAGCAACCGTGCGCATGACCTTCGTTCTACCCGTCCTGCTAAATCCACGTCTCTCTCTGATTTCTAGCCCCTTCATCACCGTTTCTTCGATAAAGCCCTTAATGAGGTCCTTATAGGCATAGAGGTTCTCAACCGTTCGATTTTCCACGAGCGCTTGCCCTTTTTTATCGATTTCATCCAGCGCTTTTTGCAGTTCCTGCTTTTGGGCGTCGTAATCCTTGAATGCTAGGATCTCCGTAAAGCTGATTTTTGGACGTTCTTCCACCTTAGTCGCTGGCGTACTTTTAACGGTGCTGGTTTTTGAACTTTTAGAGGATTTTTCTACCTTCATAATGGCCTCAAAAGAAAAGATTTGAGCAACTCTTAAGCAGAATCACTCAAATCTAATTATACCTTATTTTTGGGTTCACTTATATGGGAATTTTGACCTTCCGCAGCGAGGTTCTCCATCGCAGACGAGATTTTAGCCATAAGGGCATAAAGCTGTGGTGGAATAGCCTCTCTGAGGTCGTTTTTAATGAGGTGCTTGCATTTATCAGCTGACGGTTCAATCGGTATCCCTGCCTTTTCAGCTTGTTTGATCAATGATTTTGCCACGCCACTAAAATCATCATAGGGTTGATCTGTATAGTTTTTCATATTTTTACATCAAATCCTTTCCCGTCTAGAGGGATCCTTATAGGGGACGTCATCTCGGTTTTTAGGGATACACCCACATCTTCTTTCGTCTCATGAGCCGAACTTAGAATCACCTTACCCTTAGTGAATCCCAAAGCCTCAAGCTCATCCATTACGATGGTCAAGGCATCCGATACACTTCCATCGTCGCTTGACTTTATTTTAAAGTCCACACTGCCCTCGATAATCGAAACACGTAGCGTGACAGCCCCAAGTTTACCAAGCTTAACGCCGAAGTAGAGCTCCGTGTTTTGCCAGTCGATGCGTCCGTTTTTATCTGCACCCTTCATAAAGACCTTCATATTTCCAAGTTCTTCACCATTCATGATGGGAAGGTTGAAAAAATGGAAGGGTTGCTCGCGCTGACCTGAATCATTCATCATTTGCTGTCCCGAAAGATTCATCATGGTTTCACCAGAGGCGTTTACAGTGCGTTCTTTAAGCTCCTCCTTCATGGATTTGAGCAAAATTTCCTTTACATTTGATCGGTTCCATTCCTTTAGCGTCTCTGGGTCTTCCATTTCGAGCGCTTCAGCGACTTCCGCCTCGTGATTTAGACCCAAAAACCTGATCGTATCTAGAATATCACGCGATAATCTCGCTTCAGGAAGCTCCCTTTGCGTCGTTAGATAGTCTTTAATTTGCGTGTCGATGGGCTTTAGTGGGGCTTCGTTTTTCTGAAACTGTGTGCTTACCTGCTCCAAACGATTCGAAGCGAATACTTGAAGTTTTCGTTTGCTGGGATTGAAGTCAATTTTATTAAGCAGATCCAGCGTTTTATCGATTACGGCCTTTGCCTTCTGAAAATCTCCTTGCCTTAGTGCAGCTTCTGCCTTTTCCAGCTCAGCTCCCATCACCAACAAGGACCGCTCAGTCTTCATGTCGGCATATAAAGTGACTTCACTTCTCATAATGGTTTTCCCCAGAAGCTCCATGGCCTGTGATAGCTTGACTGCCGCATTGCTCGGTATCTGCTTCGCTTGTTCTAAAACCGCTGAAAAATCGGTTTTAAACGTTTCAAAGGTCTTCTTTGCGGCGAGTGTTGCTTCTGTCACCGTCTCGACCAAATACGTCTTAAGTGACAGCCCTTCAGCTAGCGAAGCAAAACGTTCGCTCACATCCTCCAGCAATTGTTCCGTCAAGCCTTCAATAATTGACTCCAGGTCATTACTCGCCCCCAATGTCAATTCACTTTCAGCGATTTGATTTAAAAATCCTTCCTCCGCCTTTTCCTGTGATTGAATAACACGAATCACTTGAGATGCACCGACTGATTGCTCGTCATTTGAAAATTGCACGTCGTATTGAGCTTGAGTACTATTAGGTTCCAGTGCGCTGCTGGGTGCCTGTGCACCGCTTGATGCCAGTGCGCCGTTTGGCGTCTGTGCACCGCTTGATGCCAGTGCGCCGTTTGGTGATAGTGCGCCGCTTGATGCCAGTGCGCCGCTTGATGCCTGTGCACCGTTCGGTGATAGTGCGCCACTTGGTGCCTGTGCGCCGTTCGGTACGATTGCGCTACTGTTCGTCTGGACACTACTTAGTGCCTGTGCTTCCGCGAGCGCCTTAGCCGCCATTTCAGCTGCCTTCGCCTCGATACTAACTGCTGTTATGGATGGATCCGGCTGGATTGCTGCCTTGATCTTTTGTATGATCTGTGCTGGTGAATCCTTTTCAGACAGAGTGATGCCCAATTGCTTCGAAATGGTTTTTAACGCTTGTTCTAAGGGCTCTCCATTTTTTAAAAGTTGTTTTAGTGCGTTTTTTATCGACTCAGGTAGCTTTAAATGCGAAACAAGCTTTGCGATTTCCTTCGATGTCATTTTGGATAGCTGGACTAAGGGGACCTCTGCCGCAGGCTGCGCCACGATATCATCCTCGACGAGCGCTTGATGCAGGGTTGACAAATTGTCCTGAGTGAGCTCGATGCCCTTATAAAGAGCAGTTTCCACCGTTTTGAGCTTCTCTCCCTCGGTTCCTTTCGCTTGATTCATGAATGCCGTCACTTGGCTTACCGACTCTTTCGTAGGCTTCACGCCATAACTGTTAAATAGGCTCTGAAGCGCTTCTCCCGATTTTAAGCCTGAGCTTTTAAAGTCCGATAGGATGGACTCGCTTGTGTTTTTATCCTTAGCGCCTACAGCCTGATGGGTCAACCCTAAATCCGCTTTCGGCGTCACTGCTGAATCGATTTTTTTGCCTGTTTGAAAAAGTGTACTGATTTTCATAGGTCACCTCTAAAGGCTCTATCGGCAGATTTCATCAACTTTTTTAGCCCTTCTTTTCATGAAGTGTCGTCACAGTAACCGACAGCATGACGAAAGCGCCACCGATTAGTTGCTTAAGTGAAATCAGTTGTCCCATATAAAAATAACTGAAGATGATGGTTACCACTGGCAAGAAATTAATAAATACCGAAGACTCCGTAACCCCCAGCAGATCCATCGCCTTTGCGTAATAGTAAAACCCCAAAACCGATGCAAAAACGCTTAAGAATATAAGATGCGCCCAGCCTTCTACTGAGAGCTGAGACCATTGATTCACCTCAAAGGGTACCATCAAAACGAAAAATGGTAGGGAATACAGGAATTGATAGAAAATAATCGTCAGATAGCTATATTTTTTAAACAGTGGTTTCGAGGCCATCGAGTAGACGATCCAGGAAAGCACTGCACCGCCCATCATCAAATATCCAAAGGCTTCCTTCGCTATAAAGAATTCCGATAATTTCAGATCGACGATCAATACGACACCGATGATGGAAATCAATATTGCCAGTGCATCAATCCAAGTTACTGGTCGCTTATAAATCAAGGCCTCAAATATTAAGGTGAACATGGGGATGGCGGCGATTATCAGCGCCGATGGCGAGGCAGATATATACTTGATGCCTGTATTTTCAAAGTAGAAATAGATGGCAATTCCGATCCCCCCCGCAAGCACAAACAGCAGGTGATCTTTTTTATCAATTTTTAATGATGTGCCCGTGGCCCGCATCATAAGGTACATGATAAAGGTGGCAAAAATGAAGCGAACGGCGCCGATGGTCATCGGTCCTAAATCCTCTAACAAATACTCTGTACTGACAAATGATATTCCCCATGTGATTACGGGAATCATTACACTTAGAAGTCCCTTCTGTCTACGATTCATGTCTTAACCCCTTCTAATTTTTTATTAATCGCCTCCGCAGCACACCATGCCGACGAAAATGCCCATTGTAAATTATAGCCACCCGTGTCCCCATCGACATCGAGCACCTCACCAGTGAAATAAAGGCCTTCGTGTTTAAGAGATTCCATGGTTTTTAAATTGATCTCATCCAGAGAAACACCGCCCACTGTGACCATGGCTTGCTGATACCCGATGAGATTTTCTATTTCCACCGGATAACGGCAAAGATTTTCCATTAATCCACGGCGCTGAGCACGTGTAATGTTCGCCAGTTTAACCTCTCGTGCCACTGACGCTTTCGAAAGCACAAGTGACAGTAGCGCGTCCGGAAGCACTAACCGGTTCAAGAAAAAAGCAAGCGGCTTCTCGCCATCACTTGCCACAAGTGCTAAGAAATCAGCTTCAAGCACTTCCTCGGACACCGTTACGAAGGAAATCGCCAGCGTATCACCGCGTTCAAACCATCGACTGTTGTTTAGAATCACAGGGCCGCTCAAGCCAAAATGCGTAAAAAGCAAATCTCCGTTATAGGCTTTAAACCTCGCACCTGAACGCAAATGCGTGATAACGCAACCCTTTAATGCTATTCCACTTAATGCCGTCAAAGACTTCTCACGAGTGACCACTCCCGTAAGGCCCGGCTTAGGTGAAACAACCTGAAACCCAAGTTGCTCTGCAAGACGATAGCCGTCGCCCTCTGAGCCCATGGTCGGATAGGATTTTCCGCCCGTGGCGATAACGAGATTTTTTGATCGAAAACTCCCCTGTGCCGTTTCAACTCTATAAAGCCCCTCTTCAACCGCCACTGCTGTGACGGGTTTCTCCGTCAGGATTTGGGTATGGCGACACGCCTTCAATAAGGCGCTCAGTACATCCATCGCCTTTAAGGACTGTGGAAATACTTTTCCGTCATCTCTAGTAAAACAGTTTACGCCGTTCGATTCAAAAAACCGAATCACATCATTATTGCTATGCGCGCTAAGTGCTGGCTTTACATAGCGCCTTTTATCGCCATAGCATTCATAAAAGTGATTCATATAACCGGCATGTGTCAAATTACACTGTCCGCTGCCAGAGGCTAAAAGCTTGATTCCGACCCTCTGCTTTTTTTCTATGATTAAAGCATTTCTCGTCTTAAGGTGAGCTGCTAGATAGAGACCAGAAGCGCCACCGCCGATGACGATTACATCATATGTCATACACTGTTCATTCCTCTCAAAACTAAGATTATCTACTATACATTCTAATGAAATTTCTGAGTAGGTGCAAATTAACATTTAAGGGCGCATTAAAAAAGGTTATAATACGTTATAGACTTTTTGGGAGGAAATGCCATGCGCCTTTCTAACGACGAGGCTCTTCGCTTACTGAACGCACTACGTAGCGGTACGACGCCCCTAAACAACGCCAAATCCTTAATCACTGGACGCGACCAGGAATGCCATCAATTTTCGAAAGATTTGACTTCCCTCACCAAGGGCTCTGGTTTGGTGAGACTCGTCGTCGGCGATTATGGCATGGGAAAATCACAGCTCGTTAACACCTATAAGCATATGGCGCTGGAAGAGGATTTTATCACCGCTTCCTTTCAAATCAACAACGGCTTTCGTCTGAACAAAATCGATGACCTCTATTATGCCATTATGCACAATCTGTTTTTAAAGCATCAACCACAGGAAAAAAGCTCCTTTAATGAAATATTCGACCTCTGGATCGCCAACCTGCAAACCGCTCCCATCGCTGATCGTAAGCGTTATGAGGTCAACACCGTCTGCCAGGAAATCTCCAAATATAACATGAACTTCGCGAGGGCATTCCTCAGCTTCATGCGCGGGAGAATCCAGCGCAACACAGAAATGATCAACGTCACCGGTGCCTGGTTGACAGGTGAGCGTAACATCCCTTTTGAGTTAAAGGCCAAATATGGCCTCACGGGATCGGTAGACAAGGCGAACACATTAGATTTTTTAAAAGCGTTCATCAAATTGATTACCCTTCTCGACTATCAAGGACTGGTGGTTTTCATCGACGAGCTCGACCTTGTGTTGAATGACCGTTCTGATCTTCGCCAGACGGCGTATAATAATTTGAAGCATCTGACCGACCTCGCTGCTTCAGGTGAAATGCCAGGGGTAATGTTCGTCTTCTCAGGGACAAACGACGTTATCGCTCATGAAGAGAAGGGAATCCTGTCATGCCCGCCATTGGCACAACGCATGGGACTAACACCGAACAACACGTTTGATGGTAGACATCAAAACGTCATCGCCCTCACCGGACTTAATGCCTCTGCGCTTTTTGAACTGACCTCGAAAATAGTCAAACTCTATACGCAGGTTCACGGAAGGATGGACGCGCTTAACGAGCACCAGCTCTATGTGAAGGCGTTATCCGATTTCGGAGACCCTCCTTACAATACTAGGCAGTTCATTACAACCTTGATTCGCCATCTCGACCAAAAATAGAAAAGACCGCTTCGGCGGTCTTTTAATTTAGTCGATTTTTATGAGAATATCGAAACGGGTAAAGAGGTTTACCCCAGAAGAAACACTCACCACACCACCAGAAGCTTCAATGCGTTTTTTAAGGATGCTCAGTCCTGTACCACGAGACAAGCGGTCATGGGATGCATAAGTGGTAACCCCTTCCATAAACACCGCCTCCATCACCTGTTGATCATCCATGACGACGATTTCGTCGAATGGCATGAGCTTTTTATCATAAAGCACGTCTTTTACCGCATTGATGTCGATGCCTCTGCCATCATCCTCGAAGCTGATCAATAAGCCTAGGTCATTAATCCGTGTGGTGACCTTGATCATGCCGTGTTCGGGTTTGCCATTGCGATAGCGGTCGGAAGGGAACTCGATGCCATGCTCTATGGCGTTTGAAATCAGCTCGATAAAATCGTTGATCACGTCACCATAACGGTCTTCATCGATCAGCAACGTTTCACCTTCGTAGATGATCGGACGGACTTTTTTTCCTAGCTTTTTCGCATAATCTCTAGCAAATTTGTCGAATCTCTGAATGATTTCCTCCACGCCGACATGTCTGATTCTGGCATAACGCGTGGCAAGCAGATGCTTTTCTTCGCTTTCCGGTAAATTATCGATTAACCGGTAAATCTCATGAAAGGCTTCCAAACTGACTGGCAACGTCCTCGATGTGAGCAAATCATCACCAAAGCGCTGATTTAATAATATTTGATCAACTTCCATCAAACGATAGATACCGAGGTTATCCAGTCGATACAACAGCTGCTCCACTGACAAATCCATGGCCATGTGGTCGATGTTCTCTTCCAGGTACTCGATGGCTTTTAAGGTATTGCGGAGACTAAGCGACAGACAACGTAGCTTAATCGGGTGAAGTGCATACCGTATGGCATTTTTCAGCTTTTGGCCGTCATGAATCTCATAGCAAAGGCGTTCGATTTCCACAGTGGTGAAATGGTGGAGCAACTCCTTAAGCTCAAAATAAGCCTTTTGATGTGTCAGTACCTCAATGGCCATTTCGAGTTCTGTCACTCTATCGTTTACATCCGAAGCAAAATTCTCTGTTACTGCCCCCTCTGATATGATTAGATACAGTAGTTTTTCCTGGCTGGAGTAGGCATAGCGGAGTCTCAAGAGTCGGTCGATGATATTGATTTCCATGGGTAATAAAGTAATCAATGCTTGTTGCTCGGACGGCACCTCTGCTCGAAACAGATAATCCAATGTCTGATCCACTTCCGATTGACGAACGGGCTGCTTTGGATAAATCACTTCGCTAAGACGCTTGCCTTGTACATCTCGCGTCAATAAATCGATGGCGTTTTGATTAAGTAAAGCTTGGACGCGTTTGCTCTCATCCACTGTGATGATATTGTCAGTGATATGCTCCAGAATAAACGCCTCTCTGTCGCTGCCATTACTCTGAACCGAATCCAGTGCTTTGGGTTGCACATCAGGTATATTATATTTTGAACCTGTCCTGTAGGCCAGCATCGCCGAAACAATTCCGACACCTAGGACCAGAAATAGAGTTTCCATAGTACTACCTCCCCAAATTATTTTACCATAACTTTAAATTAATTTAATGAAATGAATTCAAAAAAGATTTTAAAACGATAATTATTGGATATAATTAAGTTATGCAAATCAAAACATTCGAGGAAGGTGCAATATGAAAGGAACCGTCGTCAACATATGGTTAAACACCATCACTAAATTGTACGGAGAAAGTACAAAAAATTCAATTTTAACGAAAGAGGGTTGGAATCCACACAAGTTGATTACCCCATTGGAAGAGATAGAAGATGCAAAAATCATGAGTCTAATGAGTGCATTTGCAAGACACGAGGGCGTAAGCACCGAAGAGTTTTGGAAAAAGATTGGGCAAAATAATATTTCTTCATTCTATCAGTGGTTCCCATCGTATTTTGATAAATCATCCGCCATGGG
>Ga0209066_10006885_pt1 | contig 11458 bp, 12 predicted proteins | sample All_14_2_FD_187198 | JGI IMG/M metagenome (GOLD analysis project Ga0209066, IMG submission 187198) | Freshwater microbial communities in response to fracking from Pennsylvania, USA - Allegheny Zone_MetaG_DW_15 (SPAdes) (version 2) ...
GCGCTGAGGCGCGCGAGAGAACTCGCCGCCGGATGAGGGCTTCGATCCGCGGCGGCTCGCCTCGACTCAGCGATCGAGCGCCGCGAACCTCTCGATATCGCTGTTGCTTCCCGACACGATGATCAGGTCGTGGTTGGTCACGATCGTGTCCGCTTCGACGTAGCGGAACGGCGTACCGGGGCTCTTCACACCCAGGACCGACACGTTGTACTTCGAGCGGACCCCCGATTCGCTCAGCCCGACGCCGCGGATGAACTTCGGGGGGTACATCTTGGCGATCGCGAAGTCGTCGTCGAACCGGATGAAGTCCAGCATCCGCCCGCTCACGAGGTGAGCGACGCGCTCCCCGGCCTCACGCTCGGGATAGATGACGTGGTTTGCGCCGACACGCGCGAGGATCTTGCCGTGCGATTGCGACACCGCCTTCGCCCAGATCTGCGGGACCTTGAGGTCGACGAGGTTCGCAGTGATGAGGACGGAGGCCTCTATCGAGGAGCCGACCGCGACGACGGCGACCTGGAAGTCGCCAGCGCCGATCTGCTTGAGCGCGTCGATGTTCTTCGCATCGGCCTGCACGGTGTGCGTCACGCGCTCGGACCACTTCTGCACGAGCTCGAGGCTTTCGTCGATGGCGAGCACCTCGCGATTGAGCCGGTCGAGCTCGCCCGCGCACGCTGCGCCGAATCGCCCGAGTCCGATCACCAGGACGGGCGCGTCGTTCCGAATCCGTTCAACCAACGATCGGCCTTTCCACAGGCAGCGAGTAGAGCTGCGAACGGGATGTCGCAGCCACGGCCGCGGCGAGAGTCACTGTACCAATGCGCCCCATGAAGATCGTCAGGGCCATGACGTAGACACCGAGATCGGGAAGGCTCGCGGTGAGCCCGGTGGACAGGCCTACCGTGCCGAACGCCGAGATCACGTCGAAGAGCACGTCCTCGACAGGCGACTTGGTGATGTGCGAGATCGTGATGGTCGAGAGAGCGACGATCGTCGCTCCCCATGCGACGACCGAGAGAGCGACGCGTTGCACGTCGCTCGGGATGCGGCGGCCGAAGGCTTCGACCGACGGGCGGCCTTTGGCCTCGGACCAGACTGCGAGCGCCAGGACGGCGAGCGTGGTGACCTTGATGCCGCCCGCGGTCGAGGCGGATCCACCGCCGACGAACATGAGCATCGATCCGACCAGCAGTGACGAGCCGTTGAGGTCGCCGATCTCGACGACCGAAAAACCGCCGGAGCGGGTCATCGCCGAGAGGAAGAACGACTGGAACACGGTGTCCCAGGCGTCCCGGCTGCCGAACGTGGCGGGGTTGTCGTACTCGAGGCTGAGAAAGGCCCCGGCGCCCGCGAAGAACAGCAGGACCGTGGTGATGAGCGTGAGCCTCGCGTGAAGCGTCCAGCGGCGGACGTGCCACTGGTGCTTCCACAGCGTGTAGATCACCGGGAAGCCGATCGAGCCGAGGAACACCGACGCCATCATCACGGTGAGGAAGAAGTAGTCGTACTGGAAATTGAGGATGCCGTCGGCGCTCGGCGAGAAGCCTGTGTTCGTGAACGACATGGCCGCGTAGTAAGGGGCCTGCCAGAGCGCCACGAGTGGCGACACGCCGCCGACCAGCAAAGAAGGGTAGAGCAGCAGTGCGATGCCCGCCTCGATCACGAGGGTCGAGAGCGCCACCGTCCGCAGCAGAGAGCCGACCTCACCCAGCCGCACGGTCTGCCCCTCGTTGACCGGACCCCCATGCGCGCGCATCGGGTTCGTGTCGCCCGCGGCGATCAGCTTCGCCCGCAGACCGAGGCGCTTCGAGATGATCAGTCCGAGGATCGAGGCGAGGGTCAGCACTCCCATGGCGCCTACGTTCACGCCGATGAAGATGATCACCTGCCCGAAGCCCGACCAGTACGTGCCCATGTTGACCGTCGACAGGCCCGTCACGCAGATGGTCGAGACCGCGGTGAACAGCGCATCGGCGAACGGGGCGCGCTCACCCGTCGCGGTCGCCGCAGGCAGCGAAAGAAGTCCGGTGAAGAGCAGGATCAGCGTCGCGAACACCAGCACTGCGAAACGCGCAGGCGAGGAGGTGGTCAGATCCTGCAGGCGGTCCCATCCACGCCGCAGTGCATGTGTCGCGCGCGAGACGAACGACCTGTTCGGGTCAGCCGCCATGCCTGGCCCCTTCGCTCGAAACCTCAGTCATGGTACTCCGGGAGATGCCCGACTAACCTAAGCACATGGCGGACATCTTCGACGTGATCGCGGACGGCACACGTCGCGACATCCTGCAACTCCTGCTCGATCGCTCATCCGCCGGAGAGCGCGGAACGAGCGTGTCGTACATCGTGCAGCAGCTCGCCGTGAGCCAGCCGACGGTGTCGAAGCACTTGAAGGTGCTGCGCGAGGCGCAGCTCGTCTCGGTCCGTGAAGAAGGACAGCACCGGTACTACAGCCTGTCCTCCGCGCCGCTCGACGAGATCGACGACTGGCTGATCCCGTTTCTCGACGACGCGACGGACGGGGAGCCGGCCGGCACGTCGACCCTGCCCGACTCGGCAGCGCACGCTGCCGATACCCTGGGCCGCGCCGCCGCTTCGGCCAAGCACGCGCTCGAGAACGCGCTCAAGAAGCTGCCCGGGCGCTGACCCCCGACGTGTCAGCAGTCGGCGTCGGCGCGGGAGCGGTCGCCCCAGCCTCGCCGGCGGTCCCGCACAGGGAGGCGTGGTCACGTGGGTTTACACGCGTCGCACGCACACCATAGAGTGTGCTGTGCACCATCCTGGCGAAGGGGAGATCATGGCGGACTTGCCTGATGTGCGCTTCCTGACGGTCGCGGAGGTCGCCGACATCATGCGGGTGTCGAAGATGACGGTCTATCGCCTCGTGCACGCGGGCGAATTGCCTGCCGTGCGGTTCGGCCGCAGCTATCGTGTTCCCGAGTCCGCGGTGACCGAGGCGCTCCAGCGTCCGATCGCCGACGCCGGCTGACACGCCGCAATCGCAGGCAGGCGCGCCTGATAGACTGCCCAAAGGCATTTTTCGTTCTTGCCGTTCCCGGGCATGACTGCACGCAGGTGCAGGTAGCCCAGACCCCGACTTAGTGAGGTTTTCCGTGGGTTCAGTCATCAAGAAGCGCCGCAAGCGCATGGCGAAGAAGAAGCACCGCAAGCTGCTTCGCAAGACTCGCCACCAGCGCCGCAACAAGAAGTAGCGCCACCGACACCGAGCGCCTGTCCGTTGGACGGGCGCTTCGTGTTTCGCGGCGCCGACGCCGCGGCATCCGTCTCGCCGAACTGCCGTCAGAATGGACGGATGGAAACGATCAGCGCCGGGCAACTCCGCGAACGCGACGGCTTGCCCCGCTTCAATGTCGAGGGCGGCACCAACGGCTGGAAAGACACGGGCGTGCCCGTCGAGCGATGACCGAACTGACCCTGATCGGCAAGCCCGACTGTCACCTCTGCGAAATCGCGCACGAGATCGTGGACGCAGTGATCGCTGACCTACCCGACGACGTCGCCGACCGGATCGACGTGCGAGAGGCATCCATCGCCGACGATCCCGCACTCTACGAGCTGTGGTGGGAGAAGATCCCGGTCGTCCTGATCGACGGGCGACTGCACGGCCATTGGCGCGTTGCGCCGGATCGCCTGCGGACAGCCCTGCTCGACGCCGTCCGCTGACCAATTCTCGATCTCATGCCGCCGGTGTCGCGCAAGTCGAACGATCCTTCGAGGGATGCTGCCGCAGTCGTGTCCCCGCTACGGCGAGAGGCGCGTCGGGCCGCGGAACAGGTAGGTCACTTCGCGGATCGATGACTCGCCGAGCATCAGCATCAGCACGCGCGCAAGGCCCATGCCGAACCCGCCGTGAGGGGGCACGCCGTAGCGGAAGAAGTCGAAGTAGAAGTCCAGATGCTCCGGCTCGAGCCCCTTCTGCTTCGCCTGCTCGATCAGGATGTCGACGCGGTGCTCGCGCTGCGCGCCGGTCGTGATCTCGACGCCGTTGTAGAGGAGGTCGTAGCTCTTGGTGAGCCCGGTCTCGTCATCGCGCATGTGGTAGAAAGCGCGGATCTCGTGCGGGTAGTCGGTGATGAACACGAAGTCGTGCCCGTAGACCTCTTTCACATGCGCCGAGATCTGACGCTCGCCTTCGGGGTCGAGGTCGCCGTCGGCGCGCGGGATGTCGTAACCGCGTGCGGTGACGATGTCGTGGGCCTCGGCCAGCGGGATGCGGGGGAATGGCACGGTCGGCGCGACGACGGTGACGCCGAAGAGCTCTTCGATCTGGGTGCCGTGCTTGTCGGCGACCGCGCCGATGGAGTATGCCAGAAGCTCCTCCTGCATGCGCGCGACGTCCTCGTACGAGTCGATCCAGCTGATCTCAGCATCGATGCTCGTGAACTCGGTGGCGTGACGCGACGTGAATGAAGGGTCTGCGCGATAGACGTCGCCGATCTCGAAGATCTTGCCGAAGCCGGCCGACTGCGCCATCTGCTTGAAGAACTGCGGGCTCTGCGCGAGGTACGCGGTCTGCTCGCCGAAGTACTCGAGCGCGAACAGCTCCGCGTTGGACTCGGATGCGGAGGCCATGAGCTTGGGCGAGTGGATCTCGATGAAGTCGCGCTCGATCCACCAGGTGCGCATCGCGTGCTCGAGGGTGGTCTGCACGCGGAAGATGAGGTTGTTGCGGCGCTGGCGAAGGTCGAGGAAGCGCCAGTCCATGCGCTTGTCCTGCGCGCTGTCGGCCGCGATCGGCATCTCGGGCAGCGCGAGCGCCGCGATCTCGAGCCAGCCGACCTTGATCTCGACGCCGCCGAGCTTGACGCGCTCGTCGTGCTTGAGCTCGCCGTGCACCGTCAGGAACGTGCCGGTCGTGAGGGCGGAGATGGTGTCGGTGAGTGCGAGCGCGTCGGCGTTCTGCGGCTCTGCTCCCTCGACCGCTTCGACGTCGGGGCGGGTCGCCGGGTTCACCAGCTGCACGGCGCCGGTCTCGTCTCGGAGGACGACGAACTGCACCTTCTTCTGATCGCGGACGGTCTCGACCCACCCCGACACCGAGACGGGGCTGTCGGGGAGGGACTGCAGCTGCTTCACAAGGACGCGTTCACTCACGAGGGGACAGTCTACGGGCCCCTGTTCACACGCCCTGCTCAGCTTGCGGACACCTTCGGTCGGTAGCCTCGTGACAGCGTCCTGGCCGATGTCGCCCGAGGGACCGCCTGATTGCAGGGAGCCCCATGACCGACATCGCCCCCACCTCCACTCCGAGCGACGGATCATGGCTCACGACCATCGTCGACGCCGTGGTGTCGCTGATGGACGTCATCGGCCCGCCAGGTGCCGGAATCGCGATCGCACTGGAGAACCTGTTCCCACCGCTGCCCAGCGAGGTCATCCTGCCGATGGCGGGGCTCGCCGCCAGCCGCGGTTCGTTCACGCTCGTCGAGGCGATGGTCTGGACGACCCTCGGTTCGGTCGTGGGCGCCTTCGCCCTTTACGGACTCGGAGCGTGGCTGGGGCTGAGCCGGTTGCGGTCGATAGCGGCCCGGGTTCCGCTCCTGCATCCTGAGGACATCGATCGCACGGTTGCGTGGTTCGGGCGGCACGGCGGCAAGGCCGTGTTCTTCGGGCGTATGATCCCGCTGTTTCGCAGCCTCATCTCGATCCCCGCAGGGATCACGCGGATGCCGCTGTGGAAGTTCGGCCTCCTGACGGCGACCGGCAGCCTGATCTGGAACTCGATCTTCGTCCTGGCCGGATTCTTCCTCGGCGAATCGTGGCCGGTCGTGCAGCGGTACGCCGACATCCTGCAGTACGTCGTGATCGCCGTCACCGGCCTGGGGATCTCGTGGTTCGTCTACGCCCGTACGCGGTCGCTGCTGGCATCCCGTCGCGCGGCCGCCACCGACGACGAGGCCTGATCCGCTCCGGACCGGATGTCGAGGTCGCACCGGAGAAGACGAGCGTCTCTCTTCGAGGATCCTCGTCACGCTCGCGCTCGGGGCCTTCGCTCAGCACGCCCACAGAACGGCTCACCGTAGACTACGGGAATGCCCGCCGACCGCCTTCATCTCGTGCGCCACGGAGAGGTCCACAACCCCCGCCGCGTGCTGTACGGGCGGCTCCCGGGCTATGGGCTGAGCGCAGACGGGCGACGGATGGCGCGGCAGACCGCCCAGTACGTGCACGGCCTCGGACGCCCGATCGGCGCACTCATCTGCTCACCCCTGCAGCGCACCCGCGAGTCGGCGGAGCCGTTCACCGTGCTGCTCGGCATCGAGCCGGTCATCGACGAGCGCGTCATCGAACCCACCAATGTGTTCGAGGGCAGGCGGATGAGTCGCGCATTGATGAACCCGATGAGCTGGAGCCACCTCTCGCGCCCCGAGATCCCCAGTTGGGGAGAGCCGTACGCGATGGTCGTCGACCGCATGCAGGCTGCGATGGGTGAAGCGTGGAGGGCCACCGAGCGCGGCGACGTCGTGATCGTCAGCCACCAGCTTCCGATCTGGGTCACCCATCTGGCGGTCGCCGGGCTCCCCGCGCGCCACGACCCGCGCCGCCGGCGCTGTGCCCTCTCGAGCGTGACGAGCTTCGAGCTCGTGGGCGACGTGTGGCGCGAAACGGACTACGCCGAGCCCGCCGCGACCGCAGGCGCCGTCGACGTCGGGGCCGTCTGATGCGCGGCATCCGCTCTCGGCCTGGGAAGCGTGCGGCAGCCGTGCTGCTGTCCGCAGCCCTGGTCGCAGGGCTCGCGGCGTGCTCGAATGATCCCCTCGCCGAACAGTACCGGGCGGGTGAGAACAAGGGGTTCATCTCGGGCGACGGCGCCGTGCAGGCGATCCCCGTAGAACAGCGCGGCGAGCCGGTCGTGTTCGCCGCGACGACCGAGACCGGCGATCCCGTCGCGAGCGAGGACTACCTGGGTGGCGTGCTCGTCGTGAACTTCTGGTACGCCGCGTGCGGCCCGTGCCGCGCTGAAGCCGCGGATCTCGAGCAGGTCTACGGCGCCTTCGAGGGCGAGGACGTCGCCTTCCTCGGCGTCAACACGATCGACTCGGCTGCCGCCGCTGCCGCCTTCGCGCAGACCTACGGCGTCACCTACCCGAGTGCGATCGCGTCCGAGACGCCCGCGATCAAGCTCGCGTTCGCGGAGAAGACCCCGATCCAGGCGACCCCCACCACGCTCGTGCTGGATGCCGAGGGCCGGGTCGCCGCACGGATCATCGGCCAGCTGCCCGACCCCTCGATCCTGAAGACTCTGGTGCGCGAGACCCTTGCGGAGTCGTCATGAACCCGGGCGCGATCATCGCCGACGGAGCGCTCTGGGTCGCCCTGCCGATCGCCGTGCTCGCCGGCCTGGTCTCATTCCTGTCGCCGTGCGTGCTCCCGCTCGTTCCGGGCTACCTCGGTTTCATCGGCGGGTCGGTCGCTCCTCGGTCCCCCGAAACCCGGAGGATCGCGCCGACTTCGGACAGTTCGGCCGAATCGGTCCGAGTCTGGGGTGATTCTCCGGATCTCGGATCGGACGGACGAGTGGATGCCGCTCTCGCAGTCACCGTGGCCGACGAGGAGCCTTCACGCGGCCGGCTCCTGGTCGGTGTGCTCCTTTTCATCGCCGGGTTCACCGTCGTCTTCATGGCGGTCAACATCCTGGGCGGCACGGTCGGGCAGTTCTTCATCGAGTACGCCGACCCGATCACACGCGTGATGGGCGTGATCGTGATCCTTCTCGGGCTCGTCTTCATCGGCCTGTTCGGCTTCGCGCAGCGCACCTTCAAACCCCAGGTGCGCGGCAACCTCGGGCTGATCGGGGCACCCCTCCTCGGGCTGGCGCTCGGCATCGGCTGGGCGCCGTGCATCGGTCCCACCCTGGGGGCGATCCTCGCGATGTCGTGGAACTTCGGCGATCCCGTCCGGGCCGGCCTGCTGGGTCTGGCCTACTCGCTGGGGCTCGGCATCCCCTTCATCCTGATCACCCTCGGCTTCGGCTGGGCGACGCGATCGTTCGGGTTCCTGCGCCGCCACATCCGTGCCGTGAACATCATCGGAGGAGTGATGCTCGTGATACTCGGGGTGCTCATGGTGTCGGGAGTGTGGACCGCTCTCATGGCGCAACTTCAGGGGGTGTTCCTGAGTGTCCCGCTCCCGCTCTGAGGCCCAGGGCTCTTCGGCGCCCGATCCTGCCGAAGGCACGCTGCGCCCGGCCGACCACGCCGACTCGGCCGCGCCGGCCGCATCCGACGACATCGTCCGGCCCGCACTCGGCCCGGTGGGCTGGCTGCGGTGGGGATGGCGTCAGCTCACCAGCATGCGCACCGCGCTGGTGCTGCTGCTGCTGCTTGCGATCGCGGCGGTGCCGGGATCGATCGTCCCGCAGCGCAGCGCCGACCCGAACGGCGTCACACAGTACTTCGCCGACAACCCGGACCTCGCTCCGGTGCTCGATAATCTGCAGCTGTTCGATGTGTACACCTCGATCTGGTTCTCGGCGATCTACATCCTGCTGTTCGTCTCGCTGATCGGATGCGTGATCCCGCGGACCAAGCATCACTGGAAGGCGCTGCGCGCGCGTCCGCCACGCACGCCGGCGCGGCTCGAGCGGCTCGCCGACCACCGGTCGTCGATCGTCGAGCTCGCCCCCGGCGTCTCCGCGGAGGGGGCGGCCGCCACGGCCATCGACTCGGCCGCCGAGCAGCTCAAGCGCGGCGGGTACCGCGTCGAGCGCTACGACGCCCGCGGGACGCTGTCGGTCTCGGCTGAGCGCGGCTATGTGCGCGAGACCGGCAACCTCGTCTTCCACACCGCCTTGATCGGCGTGCTCGTCGCGGTCGGAGTCGGCGGCGGCTTCACCTACACGGGGCAGGGCGTCATCATCGAGGGCGGCACGTTCGTCAACACCCTCCTGGACTACAACTCCTTCAATCCCGGTCGCTTCGTCGACGAGGAGACGCTCACGCCGTACTCGCTGACACTCGACGAGTTCAGCGTCACCTACCAGCCCTCCGGCGAGCAGGGGGCAGGTCAGGCGGGAGACTTCATCGCCCACCTGACCACCCAGCTGGCGGGCGAAGACCCGCAGCAGGGCGAGGTGCGCGTCAACCATCCGCTCGACATGGCCGGCGACCGCGTCTACCTGATGGGCAACGGCTATGCGCCGACCGTCACGATTCGCAACGCCGCCGGTGACGTGGTGTTCTCGGAGTCGGTGCCGTTCCTCGCGCAGGACACCAACATGACCTCACTCGGCGTGATCAAGGTCCCGGACGGCATGCCCGAGCAGCTGGGACTGGTCGGCTTCTTCTACCCGACCCAGGCGCCGCTGACCACCGGAGCCTTCGCCTCCGCCTACCCCGCGCTGATCAACCCGGTGATCTCGCTGGACGTGTACGAGGGCGACCTCGGCATCGACGACGGCACTCCGCGCTCGGTGTACGCGCTCGACACGACCGACATGACGCAGCTGACCGGACGCAAGATCGACGTCGCCTCGATCGAACTGGCGCCCGGCGAGACGGCCGACCTGCCGAACGGCCTCGGGACCATCACGTTCGAGAACGAGTCGCCCGCCGGAGCCGAGGGCTACGAGCAGTCGGTGAAGCGATTCGTCTCGCTGTCGATCCATCGGGACGCCGCGGCCACGTGGGTGCTCGCCTTCGCCGTGCTCGCGGTGCTCGGGCTGCTGGCCGCGCTGTTCATCCCCCGCAGGCGCCTGTGGGTCAAGGTCACGCCCGACGGGCACACGCTGCGGATCGAGTACGCGGCGCTGGCTCGTGGTGAGGACCCGGCGATCGGTGCGGCACTCGACCAGTTCGTCCAGCGGCACGGGCGCGGTCTGGAAACGGTGCTGCGCGGGCAACCCGCGGCATCCGATTCCGCCGACGACTCTTCGTCCGCGCCGCCGGACTCGCCTGATTCGCCGCGGATAGACTGAGACCATGCCCGGCACTCTCACGCTCGATTCGGTATCCGTGCTTCTGGTGTGGACGGCGATCTCGATCTACGCACTCGCGTTCATCGCGTACGCGGTCGATCTTTCCCGCCGGGGCGCCCGCGCAGCCGATCTGCAGGACGCCGCGGCGCGGGATGAGTCGACCCGGGATGCCGAGGCCCGGGATCGTGAACTCGTCTCGGTCGCCGCCGCCGGGCAGTCCGCCGAGTCGGCTGCTGCCGCCTCGCCGGGACGTGCGGCGAACAGCCGGCTGCGCGATCAGGAGCGCGCCGCCGAGGCGACGTTCACGGCGCGGCCGGGCGACCGCCCCAGACTGCTCTGGGCCCGCATCGGCACCTCGCTGACGGTCCTCGGGCTGCTCTTCCACATCGCCGGAGACGTGACCCGTGGCATCGCCGCCGGCCGGGTTCCGTGGTCGAACATGTACGAGTTCGCCCTCACCGGAACCATGCTGATCGTCGCGGTGTACCTCGTATCGCTTTTCCGCTACGACTTGCGCTTCCTCGGATCCTTCATCACCGGTCTGGTCGTACTGCTGCTGGGCGGCGCGGCACTCGCGTTCTACGTCGAGATCTCACCCCTGATGGATCCGCTCAAGAGCGTCTGGCTCGTCATCCACGTCTTCGTCGCCTCGCTCGCGACCGCGATCTTCGCGCTCGCCTTCGGGCTGTCGGTGCTGCAGCTCATGCAGGCGCGGCGCGAGCGCAAGACAGCCGCGCTTGCGGATGCCTCGAGCATGGAGGTGGCAAAGGCCAAGACCGGGCCGCGCTTCCTTCGGACGCTGCCGGGAAGCGATGCCCTCGAGTCGATCGCCTACCGCTTCGCGATCATCGGCTTCATCTTCTGGACTTTCACCCTCATTGCGGGATCGATCTGGGCGAACGACGCGTGGGGCCGATACTGGGGCTTCGACACCAAAGAGGTCTGGACGTTCGTCATCTGGGTGCTCTACGCCGGCTACATCCACGCGCGGGCGACGCGCGGCTGGAGGGGCTCCCGCTCCGCGTGGCTGTCGATCATCGGGTTCAGCGCCGTCATGTTCAACTTCACGATCGTGAACATGTTCTTCAAGGGCCTGCACGCCTACTCCGGACTGAGCTGAGGCGCAGCCCCGCTCGGCATGTCCTTGACAGGGTGTGGGACACGGTCTAGCTTGTGTTCCGGATGAACGCGTTGACTTGGGGGTCGCGCAGAGTAAGCCGGTTCGGGGGAGCCGCAATCGCGGTCGAGGGTGCGCCGGCGCTTTGTCAGAGTTGGACTTCGATGGCAGGCGCGTCATGATCCATGCAGTGGGCGGTGAGCGTTCGGGTAGCGCTGGGGCGCCGCGAACGGTCGGTGCGCACATGCCGTCTGCACTCGAAGCGAAACCCGCAAGCGCCGGAATGCTGGGGCACCATCGTCACGCGGTGAACGTCGGCGTGCGCGCAACTCCTGGCTGAGCCTGTCACCGGGGGCGTTGGGGCGTCCCCGGTGACTGCTGCGGTGTCGGGCGCAATCGTGTCGCAG